>MDTD01097805.1_pt1 | contig 26822 bp, 27 predicted proteins | sample 811221 | NCBI WGS metagenome assembly MDTD01 (sample SAMN05326646, study PRJNA326480) | marine metagenome | isolation source: seawater | place: Pacific Ocean: South West | collected 2011 | reverse complement strand
TAAAAATTGTTAAAAAATATTTTTGAAACCCTTTAACTTGTTAAAGTTATGACTATAGAATAAAAGATTTTAATATTTCTGATAAATTTAAAATGAACATTTATATAAAAGTTGAAGTTAGAGATAGAGAGTTTTTAAGCAGACTTCTATTAGGTGCAACTTCAGCACTCAAAGGAAATGACGTTTTAATTGGTGATGATGAGGTTTTAGAATTAGTAGAAAAGAAAAAGCTTAATCCTGGCATAATTTTAGAAAAAAGTATAAGTCCAGTTAAAAGAAGAATTAACCAATTAAAAAATTATAAAAATAATAACTGCATAGTGACATCTATAGATGAAGAAGGAGGATTGGCGCAAGTTAAATATAGGGATTTTGCAAACCGAAGGTATTCATATGAAACATTGTCGTATGCAGATAAAATATTTTGTTGGGGGAATTATGATTATTCAAATAATATTAAATTATTTACAAAAGCAAAAAAAAAATTCTTAGTTACAGGAAATCCACGTTTTGATCTTTTAAATAATAAAATTGCAAAAAATTTTGTTAAAAGAAAAAAAAGTAGGTCTAATAAAATAGTTATTATATCCAGTTATATGGTCTTTACTCGAAGTCAAAGTTTCTCAGATCAATTTTCTGTTAATGAAAAATTTAAAGATGATTATTTTTATGATCATTTTTCTTATAGGGCTGCCATGAGCAGTAATTATATCAAGCTGTTAAAAAAAATTATTGAGGAATTTCCTACGTTTGAAATTGATATTTGGATACATCCAAATGAAAGTGTTAAAAATTGGAAAAAAATATTACCTGATAAAAAAAATATAAGTTTTACTTTTGGAGAAAAATTTCTAACGAAAGAAAAAAATGATAAAACAATTTATATACATAGTGGATCTGGATTGGCCTTTAATGCAATATTGCAGGAAAAAATTGTTGTTTCCTACCAACCTATTAAATCTAAATGGAATAATACACTTCCAAACGTCAATTCTATAAAAATAAAAACTGACAAAGAATTTATTAATTTTTTAAAACAAAAAAAAATGCTCAAGATCAAACCCAATAATTCTCATATCAAAATACTTCAAAGGTTAATAAATAATTCAAAAAGTTATGACGCTTGTGAAAAAATTGCTTCATATTGGGAAAAATTTAATAATGATAAACTAAACGTAAAAAATAACTTATCTAAAATAATTATTAAAAATAAATTAAGACTTATTAGACAATCAATGAAATATAAAATTTATAATAAAAAATTTCCACCATTCACTAGAGATCAACTTTTAACTATAAAAAAAATATTATTTAAAGTTAATCCTAAATTTAAAAAATTAAAATTTTCTTTAATTGGTCCTAAATTAATTAATATTTCAAAATTATGATTTTAGCAGAAGATATATATAAAGTACTTAAAAAAAATGATATAAAATTTTTTACAGGTGTCCCTGACAGTGTATTAAAAAACTTATCAAGTAAATTTAAAAAAAATCACATTTCTGTTAACAATGAAGGCACAGCTGTATCATTGGCTATTGGATATTATCTTTCAACAAAAAATTTACCTTGTATATACATGCAAAATTCAGGTTTGGGTAATGCTATTAATCCACTAATTTCTATCGCCCATAAAGATGTATACTCAATACCTTCTGTTCTTATTATTGGATGGAGAGGAAGTCCGAACTCGAAAGACGAACCCCAGCATATAGCAAAAGGGAAAATTACTAAAAAACTTTTAAATTTAATTGGTATAAAATTTTGTATTTTGAAAAAAAAATCTGATTTAAAAAAATTTGAATCTCTGATTAAGTTTTCAAAGAAACATAAGAAAAGTATAGCATGCTTAATCGAGAAAGGTCTGATAACTCAAAAAAGCATCGCTAAACCAAAAAAAAAAAAATCAAATAATTTTCAAATAAAAAGATATGAATTTATTTTAAACTTAGCAAAGGAAATAAATATTAAATCCAAAATTATTTCTTCAACAGGCTTTATTTCAAGAGAACTTGACCATGTTTTGAAATCAAATAAATACCAATTAATTAAACCTTTCTATATGGTTGGAGGAATGGGTCATTCTTCAGCTGTTACTACAGGTTTGTCATTAAATTCTAAAGTGCAGAATATTTGTATAGATGGAGATGGTGCTTTATTAATGCATTTGGGATCTATGGGTATAAATGCAAAGTATGGGAGAAATAAATTTAAACATATTTTATTAAGAAATAATACACATGAGTCAGTAGGCGACCAAACAACAAACTCTGATCATATAGATTTTAAAAAATTATCAAATAGCTTAGGTTACAAATCATATTATAAAATTGATAACTTAATAGGGTATAAAAAAATCTTAAAGAATTTTTTAAATGAAAAAAAACCAACTTTTCTTGAGGTAAGAATAAAAAGTGGTTCTATCAAAAATCTGAGTAGACCAAAAAATTTAAAATTGATAAAAGAAAATTTTATGAAAAAATATTGATTTATTTGTAACTAAGCAAATAAGTATTGTATTCATTATCTAAAAATTTTTGATGTTTTATAAGATTAAAATTTTTATTTATTAATAGATCAAAAAATTTTTTGTCGTGACTATTTCTAACGACAATAAAATAAATTTTTTTATTTTGCTCTTGACTAAATTTGATAAGAATATTTATTAAATTCTCATATAAACTGAAGTCTCTAAATGGAGAAAACATATAAAAAAAATTTACACCATCAGGTATTTTCATATTGAAAAAATCATCATTTATAAAATTTATTTTAGTATCATTTTTAGAAAAATTCTTAGTTAGATCGTAAAATAAGTCTTTGTTAACTTCAACACCGTGCACTTTTGAAAAAAATTTTTTTAAGTAAAACAAGGCCTTTCCATATCCACATCCTATATCTAATAGTTCACTAGTTTTTAAAATACTATTAGTCTCTTTATTTGTCCTTAAAAAAAAAATAATCATTATAAGTTGAAGAGCACTAGTTGCTCTTGAACCATTGTAAATCTTTCTTAATTTAGACAAATTTCTTTCTTCTAGGGTATTAAAGCTTTGCTCAAGTTTAGAAAATTTAAATATTGATAAAATTTCAGATAAAATTTCAATAAAAAGCATTATTATAAAACCAGAATAAAGTCTGAACTTATTATTATCTTTCTTAGTAGATTTTAAAAAAAACTTACGAAGAAAAAGAAAAAAGCTGTACTTTAAACTTAATTCATTAAGGATGTTTTTGATCTTTCTTGCAAACATATAAAATCGATATATAAAAGTTGTTGTAGTATAAATTAGTCGTAATTTCTATCTAACTAATGTTAAACTTTATTGCAGAAAATTTCTCTTTATTAAATAGTAAAGAAAAAATCAAAACTAAACTGGTAATTTTAATAAATATATTTAACCTGTTATTGGAAATCTGTGCAGCTGCATTAATCTATCCTTTAATAAAATTAATAGTAAATCCTGAAACTGAAATATTTTCAAATTATTTAAGCTTTTTAAAAAAATTTCAAATTTTTGATGGAGTATATAATCAACATTTAACTATTGTTTTATTAATAGTGTTATTATCTACCTTAAAGGCAATAGTCTTTGTTATAAATGTGTTTTTTCAGTCAAGAACAATTGCTTCAATAAATTTGAGACTTTCAACTGACCTATATGAAAAATATTTAAATTCAGACTGGGTTTCTATATCTAAAAAAGATATTCCATCTATTCTTAGAAATATAAATACAGAGTGCGTTAGTTTTTCTTTTAAAAACTTAAATGCTATTATTTCATTGTTCACTGATTTTTGCTTAATATTCGGTTTAATTATTTTGCTAATAATTATTGAACCACTAGCATCATTAACAGCAATAATCTTTTTAACAATTTTTGCTTTATCTATTTTTACAAAAACTAGATCTTATAATTTAAGATTTGGGAAAATAAGAGCCAAACAATCTAAAATACTCAATAAGCATTTAATTCAAACTTTTAGAGCACTAAGAAATATTAAAATATCAAACATTCAGGAAAACTTTTTAGATTTTTTTAAAAAAAACTACTTTTCAGAAATAAGAGCCAGAACAAATCAAAGTATAATTCAGCAACTTCCAAGAGGTGTTTTAGAAGTAGTTGGAGTAATTACTATAATTTTTTTAATTTTAATTTTGAATATAATTAATGTTAATTATGAAAATTCAATTTCTTTTATAGGAATTTTTTTTGTATGCATTATAAGGTTGCTACCTGCAACAAACAGAATTTTGCAATCAATACAAGCATTAAGATTTGGTCAATCAACTTTAAATATTTTAATAAAAGAATTTAATTCCATAGATAAAATACAACCAAAAAATTCTAGTAATATTTCAGAAGATTTTGACGAAAAATTTAATAATTTAGAATTTAAAGATGTAAATTTTTCCTATGAAAAAAATAAAAAAGTATTAAAAAATTTAAATTTTGAAATTTTACATGGACAAATAGTTGGAATATCTGGTGAGTCAGGTTCTGGTAAATCTACATTGTTAGATTTAGTATCTGGTTTAATTAAGGAAGACAGTGGTCAAATATTAGTTAATGGTAAAGAACACGTTGTAATATCAAATGGTTGGCAAAAAAAAATAGGTTTTGTATTTCAAGATACATATTTATTAGATGATACTTTAAAAAAAAACATAGCTATTGGGGTAAATGATAAAGATATTGATGAAGAAAAAATTGCTTTTTCAATAAAACATTCTCAACTTGATGATTTTGTTGCATCATTTAAAAGCGATGTAGATCAAACTTTTGGAGATATTGAACAAAGATTGTCAGGAGGTCAAAAACAGAGAATAGGTATAGCCAGAGCTTTATATAATAACCCTGAGATTTTAATTTTAGATGAGGCGACAAGTGCATTAGATTATTTAACTGAGGATAAAATATTAAATATTCTGAAGGAATTAAAATCAAAATGTACAATTATCATTGTATCTCACAAAAAAAATACTCTTAAAATTTGTGATAAAATTATAAAGCTATAAGAAGATTAGAATTTAAATGTTTAAAATAAAATTTGTATTATGGATATTTTAGTTAAAAGAATTTCTCAGGTTTTTAGAATAATTTACAATTACTTTAAGAAAACATGTTTTTATTCGATATTTTTAATTAAACCACTTAATAAAAAAGAATGGAGTAAATATGACTACACTTCATCACATTTTCATAAAGGTAAAGATTATCATGATAGGTTCGAAACCTTACCAGGAAGAAAAATTATTTGGAAAATCGAAAAAAAAATTATTGATATTTTTTTAGAAAAATTTAATGACCTTGACCATCTAGATTTTGCTGGTGGGACAGGCAGAGTTACAGAATATTTACAAAAAAAAACTAAAAAACAATATCTAATTGATTCTTCTACTAAGATGATATCACATGCCAAAAAAATATTAAAAAATATTAATTTTATCAATGAAGATTTCAAAAATATAAATAAAATAGACAATCAGTTTGACCTAGTTACTGCGTTTAGATTTTTCCCTAATGCAGAACCTCATTTAAGAGATTCAGCGATGAAATTTATATCCACCAATATGAAAAAAGGTGGTTATCTAATTTTAAATAATCATAAAAATTTCTGGTCTTTGCCTTTTATTTTAAAGCGATTGACTTTTAGAAGTGATGGTTTCGGTATGACACATAAAGAAGTAAAATCGATTGTAGATAAATATAATTTACAAATAGTTGATTATTATTCATGTGGAGTATTATTTGAGGCTGAAGAAAGCAGATTAATCCCATGGAAACTTTTCGAAAATTTAGAGCTTATTTTGCACAAATATTTACGAAAAAGTAAACTTGGTTTTAATATATTATATTTAATAAAAAAGAATGATTAATTTAATAAAAAAAAAATATTTTTTTTTATTTTTTAAAATATCTTCACTTTTTTCAAATAATATTGAAAAAAAATTCTTATCATTACCCTACAATGATATTTGTATAATTAAAAAAATAAAGTTACCAAATATAAAATATTTTATACAAAATAAATATATCAAAAACAAAACGTATTTTATATGGAATGGAAATTGGTGTAAAAAAAAAAAACGAATTAACCAGTATAAAAATTATAGCATCAATTACAATTCTGTATTTCAAATATTTAAAAAAAAAATAAATTATAAAAGATGTAGTGAATATAAATCTAAGTTAAATGATTTAAAAAAATATGGGATTACCGCTAGGGGTCAAAAAAATACTAAAGAACTTAATTTATATTTTGAAGATTTAATTAAGCTACACAAACAAATGAAAAAAAGTGGATACAAGTCTCAGCAAAGTTTAAATCATAAAATTGGTGATGAAATCGGTGTATTTATTGGTAGTAATGGAGAATTAATTAAAGCAGAGGATAAATATGGTGGAACCCATCGTTTTGCTTTAGCAAAAATTCTTAAATTGAGTGATGTTTATATAAATGTAAGAGGGGTTCATAAAAACTTCTTAAAAAAACATGTGTTTAAAAATATGAACCTAAATGATAATGAATTAATAATAAAAAATAAAATAAAAATATTTTTAAAAAAATATGAGTAAAAAAGTTTACATAGGTATGTCGGCAGATGTTTTTCATCATGGGCATGTAAATATTATTTCTGAGGCTAGAAAATATGGAGATGTATACATTGGATTATTAAATGATAAGGCTGTGGCTGATTATAAAAGATTACCTTATCTAAGCTGGGATAAAAGAAAAATTATTTTAGAGAATATAGTAGGTGTAAAAGAAGTTTTTGAACAATCAGAATGGGATTATAGCTCAACAATTAAAAAGTTAAAGCCAGACATAATGGTTCACGGGAAAGATTGGTTAGAAGGCCCGCTTGCACCTTATAGAGAAAGAGCTATTAAGGCATTAGATAGTTATGGTGGAAAACTTATTGAGATAGAATATACAAAAGATGTATCTTCAACAGAGTTTACTTTGAAAGAAAAAATTATTGGCACAACTCCAGATATTAGGAAAGCAACTTTAAAAAGATTATTAAATGCAAAACAAATAACGAGAATTATGGAGGCTCATAATCCTCTTTCTGCTTTAATATTAGAAAATTTGACAGTTAATCAGAATAATAAGCAACTTCAATTTGATGGATTTTGGTCAAGTTCTTTAACAGACTCAACTTCTCAAGGTAAACCAGATATTGAAGCATTGGAGATAAACAATAGACTTAATAATATAAATAATATTTTTGATGTAACAACTAAACCATTAATTATGGATGCAGATACTGGAGGAAAAATTGAGCATTTTGAACTTAATGTAAGAAGCATGGAAAGATTAGGAATATCAGCAGTTATAATTGAGGATAAAAAAGGTTTAAAAAAAAATTCGTTGTTTGGAAATGAAGTAAAACAAGAGCAAGAGTCTAAAGAATTTTTTGCTGAAAAAATAAAAGCAGGTAGGGCATCAAGAATTAGTGAAAATTTTATGGTAATTGCAAGAATTGAAAGTTTAATTTTAGAAAAAGGAATAAAAGATGCACTAGAAAGAGCTGACACTTATATAAATGCAGGTGTTGATGGAATAATGATACACAGTAGAAGAGAAACAGCAGATGAAATTTTTGAATTTTCAAAAATTTTTAGACAAAGTCATAAGTCTGTGCCACTTGTTTCGGTACCCTCAACATACAACTCAATAACTGAAGATGAATTATCTCAAAATGGATTTAATTTAGTAATTTATGCAAATCAAATGTTAAGAGCTGCATATCCAGCTATGTACAAAGTAGCAGAAACTATCCTTAAAAATGGTAGATCTCTCGAAGTTGACAAAGATCTAATTAAAATTAAAAAAATTTTAGAATTAATACCTGGAACAAAATAAATTTAATGAAAGAGAATAAGTTGCAGATAAAAAATTTTGTAAAATTTAAAAATAAAAAAATTGTATTTACACCTGGGCCAGGTAGCTTGTTAGAAGAAAATTTATTAGGTTTAGCGCCATATTTTGGTAGAGGAGATTTTAATTATAATGCTGTTGAAAAAGATGTTGTAAAAAATTTGAAAAAAATATCTGGTTTACAAAATGTAGTTACATTCCAAGGATCAGGTAGTTTAGCCATAGAAATAGCATTACAAAACTTTGTAAATGGAAATATTTTGGTTATTGATACAGGGTATTATTCAGATAGACTAAATTTTATTCTTAAAAATTTGAAAGATAATTTTAAGATGATTAAAAAAATTGACAGTATTTCATGGAAAGATATCCAATTTTTTAAAAAAAAATATGATTGGATATGTGCCTCACCAGTTGAAACAAGTATAGGTCTTAAAATTCCAATTAAAGAATTATATGATTTAAAAAAAAGATGTAATTCAAAACTTATGTTAGATGCAACTGGCTCAATTGGATTAGAAACGGGGCATAGTTTTGCGGATGTTGCAACATTCAGTTCGTGTAAAGGTTTATTTGGTTTGACTGGCGCAGCATTTATAGCTTACAATAGTGAACCTAGAAATGTTGTAAAATCTTTTTATATGAATCTTCAAACACATAAAGATAAAAAACTTACTGGTCCATACCATACTATTGGATCATTATTTTTAGTACTAAAAAAACATAATCTATTTAAGAAAGCTGTAAAAAAAAATAAAGATAAATTTTTAAAAGATAATAAAAATTCTTTAGTTTACCCTAAAAAAAATCAACCATTACTTTGCACATATAGCAAAACAAATTTTTATAATAAGAAAAAAAATATAATTATCTATAAATCAAGAAAAAAAATTGAAGGAAGTGTAGTAAGTCATTTAGGTGAAACATATTTAAAAAATAAATCAAAAGGAATAATTCAAAAATATTTACTAAAATAATTTATGGAAAATAAAAAATTTATTAAATTCTTAAAAATTGATAACAAACTTTATAAAGATCTTAAAAATTTTGAAAAAAAAAATTATAATCAAGAAAAGTTGAATTACAGATTAAAATACTTCATAAAAAAGTGTAAAAAAATATTAGATGATAAAAATAGTATTAGTGCTATCATTATTTCTCTTTATCCAAAAAATCAAAAATTCTCTAAACTGTCAGCGGTTACAATAAAATTATTGTCAGAGCAAATGGCTAGATATGTAGGAGATATTTTGCCTCAAAATAATTTTAAAGATAAGGTCATTGAGGTATTCGACAGAGATAGAAAATTGTCAATAAATCGAGGTTCAAGATATCATCAAACAAGAGAAGGAGGAAGTATCCATACTGACAATGTAAATATACCTTCACGTTGGGATTATTTGTTATTTGGTTGCTTGTCCAATGCAAAAGCTGGAGGTGAAACGATTTTAGTTGACGCTAAAAAGATTCATGATGAACTTTTAAAAAACTTTATAGAGGCAAAAAAAATTTTAGAAAAAAATTTTTTTTGGGAGAAGAGGGGAGTTGCTAATGAACTGTATAAGGCACCAATATTGACATATGATAAAAAAAAAAATCCAAATTTCAGATATTTACGTCCTTATTTGGAGGCAGCGCACGTTAAGGCCAAAAAAGAATTAACTAAAAAACAACTTTATGCCCTCGATGTTCTTGACGCATTACTTGAAAGTCATGAATTTCAATTTAGGTATAAGATGCAAAAAGGAGATATATTATTTAATTTAGACTCAAAAGTTTTGCATGGAAGAACTAGTTTTTCAGACTCATTAAATGCTCTACCATTAAATAAATTGGGAAAAGATGAGAATAGACTAAAAAGAACAATGATAAGAGTGTGGATAAAGAAAAAAAATCAAGAAATATATCTGTAATTTTTCTATTAGCAGGATTTGGAAAAAGAATTTCAGGATTCACTAAAGATCCAAAATGTTTATTAAAAATTAATGATAAAACATTAATTGATCGAAATTTAACATATTTAAAAGATTTAAAGATTAAGAATATAACAATGGTTCTTGGTTATAAAAAAGAACTTATTAAAAAAGAGATTAAGTCAAAAAAAAAATATTTTAATATTAATTTCGTTAACAATAATAACTTTAAAAAATTTGGAAACTCGTATTCTTTATTTAAAGGTTTAAAAAAAACTAGGGGAAATTGTTTAATATTTGACGGAGATGTAATTTATTCAAAAAAAATTTTAAAAAACTTTATAACCAAAGGTTACGATTCATCTTTCTTAGTTGGAAAAACATCAATTAGAAATATAGAATGTGCTAAGGTTTTGGTAGATAAAGAAGGATATGTGAGAAAAACGATTGATAAGAGATTGATTAAAAAATCTGAGCTTAAAAAACATAAGTTTGTGGGAGAAGCAATAGGTGTAATTAAAGTTACAAATAATGTTAAAAATATTATGATTAAAGATATGAATAATTTTTTTAAAGTTAAAAAAAATTTACCATTAAACTGGGAGCATTTTATGAATGAGTTCCTTACAAACAATCATATTAGGTATAACAAAACTTTAAATTCTCAATGGATTGAAATTGATACAAAAGAGGACTATGTTCGAGCAATTTCATTATTTAAAAAAAATGATTAAATTACCAAAATTTACAACTCAAAACATGTTTGATGCTGAGACACATTATAATTTATTTATGAATGAAGAAAGATTTTCTAAACTTCTAATTCATTATGAAGTTTTTAAAAAAATTAAAAATATTCGAGGATCTATAATAGAGTGTGGTGTATTTAAAGGAACCTCATTTTCTCGATTTGCAATGTTAAGAGAACTAATTGGTAACACAAAAAAAAATAAATTAGTTGCTTTTGATGTATTTAGTGATGATTTTCCAAACACTAATTTTCAAAACGAAAAAATACAGAGAAGCCATTGGATAAAAACAGCTGGTGGAAGTTCTATTTCTACTAATCAATTAGATAAAATATTTAAAAAAAAGAAAATAGAAAATTATGAATTAATTAAAGGTGACGTTTTAAAAACAATACCTAAATATATAAAAAAAAATCCTAAACTTAAAATTTCTCTTTTAAATATTGATATAGATTTTGTAGAGACAACTCAGTGTGTTCTAGATAATTTTTATGACAAAGTTGTAAAAGGGGGAATTGTTTTGTTTGATAATTATCAGGGAGTAGGAACTGGTGGTACATTTTACAAAGGAGAAACCGAAACAATAAATAAGTTTTTAAAAAAAATTAATAAAAGGATAATTAAATTTTCTTTTTTTAACAGACCTTCGTATATTATAAAATAAATGACAGAAAAACCTTTAGGAATATTTGTTCCAAAAAGAATTCAAAAGATTATTTACCCGTTTGAAAAAATTCAATACGAAAAACCATATTTATTAGCCACAATATCAAGAAGAATATCTGTTGTTATTTCCTATTATGTATTAAATAAAATGCAGATAAAGCCTAACAGCGTAAGTATATTTTCAATTTTTATATCATTTTTATGTTTTTATTTTTTTATTAATTCTAATTATTTATTAGGTTCAGTTATTGCCTGTCTATGGGTAGTATTAGATAATATAGATGGAGAATTAGCAAGATTACAAAATTCTATTTCTGTACTAGGTTCTTCGCTTGAAAGAATAAATTCTGATATTTTTTATATACTTTTATTTCCATCTTTATCACTTGGGTTATTCAGAGAAAGTTTGATTGATTTTAATTTAATGATAACAACTGTTTTCACTTTAGCATTATTTAATATTTTACGTCCTTTTTTGTCTAATTTTCCTTATTCAAAAATGTTAAACAAAAATTCAACTTTTATGGTGATCATTGCATGTCAATTTAAAAATAGTTTAAATTGGAGAAAAAAATCGAGAATAGGTTCTTTTATTTTTTACAGTTGGAGAAATGTATTTACCCAGTGTGGTATTAATGAAATTCTATTGCTTACATTTAGTGTAATTTCTATTTATTCTAATAATTATTTACCTGAAATATTATTTTTGTTTACCTCTGGATATCTAATTATAAATTTGAGTATATTATTAGCTTTAGTGTTTCATAATTTTTTTAAAAAATAACAATTTCAAAAGCTTAAAAGACTGATAAATCTAAATGTAGTATAATTAAAAAATGAAAATTAAAAGAATTATATTTAAATTTTTTTTAAACAATCTTCCAAAGAACAAATTTTTTGATAAAATTTTGTCTTTTATACAATTCATATTTATTCATAAAAGATTACCAACTAAAAAAAAAATTTTTAATGATGTATTATATAATATTAAAACCTCTAATGAGATTGATAATCCCCTAAGAATCTACGTATCAGATAAGGAGAATTGTAAAATTTTTTTAAATAAGATTATAGAAAAAAAATATATAATTCCTAATTTACATATAATCAAAAAATTATCTGAAATAGAAAAGTTAATTTTGAATTCAAATTGTATAATTAAACCAACTCATCTAGCTGGGAAATGGATAATAAAAAAAAAAAATCAACAATTAAATAATATAAATATTAAGGATATTAAAAGTTGGTTTATTCAAAATCAGTATTTTGCCAACAGGGAAAGAAACTATTTAAATCTTAAACCAAAAATAATTATAGAACCTTTGTTGTTTGATGATGATAATATAATTGACTATAAAATTTTCTGCTATAAAGGCAGTGCAAGAGCTATACAGGTAGATTTTGATAGAGCAACTGATCATTCAAGAAGTATTTATGATATTAAATGGAATAAGATAGATATATCTATAGATTTTAAAATGAACGAAAAAAAATTAGAAAAACCAAACAATCTAAATGAAATGATTAATATTGCCGAAAAAATTAGCAAGTATTTTAATTTTATAAGAATTGATATGTACACAAATAATAAAGAAATTTTTGTCGGTGAAATAACTAATATTCACGGAGGCGCAACCGAGAAATTTTTACCTGGTGGTTATTTTTCAGAAATACAATTTAGTAAAATTTTATTTTATGAAAACTAGAAATTTATTAAATAATAATTATTTGGGTGTTGTAGTTCTTTTTTGGAATGATTATAAAAAAACAATAAAATGTTTAAATTCTCTATTTAATCAAAATAAAATCTCTCCTTTAATAGTTTTAGTAGATAACAATTCTGATCAACACTATTTTGAAAAAATAACAATTTGGTTAAAAAAAAAAAAAATAAAAATTTTAAAAAATAAAAATGAATTTTATAAAAATAGATTAAAAAAAAATAAAAAAAAAATCTATTATATAAGAAATAAAGAAAACTTTGGATGTGGATTAGGTCACAATCCAGGATATAAATTCTTACTATCAAATAAATTTAAATATATTGCCAGAATGGATAATGATATTGTTCTTCTTAAAGAAACATTAAATAACTTATCTAAAAGATTAGAAATTAACGAAGCAATAGTGGGTATAAGTCCAAAAATATTACATGGTTATAAAAAAAAATATGTTTGGTATAGGGGAACTACAGTGGGAAATAATTTAAAATTTCAAAAAAATTGTGCTGATTACAATGGTTTACATTTAGATAAAAAAGAATTTAAGGGGCTAATTAATTCAGATGCTGTATGTGGATGTGCCTCTTTAATGAAGAGTTCTGCTTTAAGAAAGTCTGGTTTATCTGACTCTGATTTTTTTTATGGTGAAGAAGATATTGAACTATCTTATAGACTAAAACAAAGTGGTAAACAATTATGCGTAGATCTTGATGAAAAAGTTTATCATTTTGTATCAGTAACTGTAGGAAAAAATTGGGCAAAAAATATATATTATAATTATAAATATAGACTTTTATTAATAAAAAAAATTGGAAATTTATCTGACAAAGTTTTTGGCTATTCTATTTCTATTATAAAATTTTTAATGTCGTTTCTTTTAATTTTTAATAGATATTATTCATCAAGAATATTAATAAGATATCTTGCTATAAAACATTTTGCTCAGAAAAAGTATGGAAAATTTGATAGAAGAAATTATAGGCAAATTGATAAATTTTTTAAAAACTTTTCAAAAAATACAACTCTAGGAGATATTTTAAAATTCATTTTTTTAAAAAAAAAATATTAAAATTAAAGTAATGCGAATTTGTTATCTTTCTAATAATGATATGCCATCAAAAATGGCAAATTCAATACAAACTATAAAAATGTGCGAAGCTTTTGCTCAAAATGGAAACGATGTATTATTAATTTCCCCAAACTCAGAAAAAATTAAAAATACAATTTATAATTACTATGATGTAAAAACTAAATTTAACTTTCTTAAATTAAAAAGATACAAGAAATTTCCATTAGGATTTTATTATTATCTATTTTCTTTTGAATCTATTTTAGCGAGTTTGAAGTACAGACCAGATATATATATAACGAGAAATTTTTTTACTTCATTTTTACTTTGCCTTTTCAGAAAAAAAAATATTCTTGAGCTTCATCATCCATTGGAAATAGAAAGTAGGGTTGTAAGATTCTTAACTAAAAAATTAAAATTTATTAAATCAAAATATTTGATTAGATTTGTAGCAATATCAAATGAAGCAAAAAAATATTATCTTCAATTTTTAAATTTAAATGATAAAAGAATTTTGACGTTACCAAGTGGCTCCTCATTAAAAAAAAAAAGTAACATATTTAAACCTACGCAAAAAAAATTAAAAGTAGGAGTGTTTGGAACTTTACACAAGTGGAACTTGAATTTGATCATTAAACTTTCAAAACTAGATATGAAAAATCAGTATTATGTTTATGGCGATAAAAGAAATTCAAAATTTAGATTAAGCAATTTTAAAAATAATTTATATTTTAGAGAGTACGTCGCATATAAAAATATCTATAAGGAGTTTGATAAAATGGATGTGTTATTAATGCCGTATAAAAAAAAAATTGCTTCAGGAGGCAATGTAGGCGATATTACAAATTTTACATCTCCTTTAAAATTATTTGATTATTTAACGACAGGTAAAATTATTATTTCATCAGACCTACCAGTATTGAAAGAAATTTTAACAAAAAAAAATTCTATTTTTATAAAAAATTTTAATAATCCATATGCATGGAAGTTAGAAATGAATAAAATAAATAATAATCTCAGTAAAAGAAAAATTTTTTCAATTAACAATTTAAGATTGAGTGAAAAATATAAATTAAAAAAAAGAGCTAAAATTTTTTTGGAGGGTATTTAATGTATATTGTGACAGGTTGTGCAGGTTTTATTGGGTTTCATTTCAGTAAATTTTTAATTGAAAAAAAAATTAAAATAATCGGAATAGATAATATTAATTCATATTATTCAAAAAATTATAAATTAGATCGATTAAATATTTTAAAAAAAAGTAAACATTTTAAATTTTATAAAATAGATTTAAACAATAAAAAAAAATTATCATTAATTTTCCAAAAAAATAAAATAACAAAAGTAATTCATTTTGCTGCGCAACCAGGGGTAATATATTCGTATAAAAATCCACAAAGTTATAAAAAAAATAATGTTAAAGCTACAAAAAATTTAGTTGAATTTATAATTAGGAATAAAATAAAAAAATTTATATTTTGTTCTTCAAGCTCAGTTTATGGAGATCATAAAAGATATCCAATTAAAGAAAATTTTAAACTTAAACCAATAAATTATTATGCCAAAACAAAAATTGAATGCGAAAAAATAATTAAAAAAAAATTAGACAATTTAGAATGCTCAACTTCAATAATACGTCCTTTTACAGTCTATGGACCTTATGGAAGACCAGATATGTTGTTATTGAAGATTATGACAAGTTTAAGACTTAAAAAAAAAATAAATATTTATAATTATGGAAAGCATTTACGCGACTTTACTTACATTGATGACGTAATAAAGATAGTTTTTAAAATATCAAATTTATTAAATCCTAAAATTAACTTTTTGAATATTTGTGCATCAAATCCAATTGAGATCAACAATGTTATAAATTTAATCCAAAAAAATGAAAAAAAAATAATGAAATTAAATTTTTTAAAAAAAAGGAAAGGTGAAATGCAAATTACATATGGTTCAAATTTTAAATTAATTAAATTTATAAAAAAATATAAATTTACCAAATTTGAAAGTGGATATAAAAAAACTTTATCTTGGTTTAAAAAATATAAAAACAAAAAATATTTAGAATTTTCAAATTAATTACATGAAATTAAAAAAAATAATTTTGTTTTACCCATCTTTTGAAAAAGGAGGGGTTGAAAATATTTTAGTTAATTTTATTAAATTTCTTCTACGGAAAAAATTTAAAGTTGTTTTAATTTCTTCAAATTTTAATAAACTTGAGATTATAAATAAAAAATTATTTTCCTATAAATATTTCAAGTTTAAGAATAGCTATATTCCAAATAGATTGTCAGCTGCATTTATAGGGTCAAAATTGTTAATCAATGAACTTAAAAAATCAAAAAAAAATGATACTATTGTTTTTTCTCTTCAAAGCAGTTCTCTTTCAATAATAATAACTAGAATATTAGGTTTTAAAATTGTAGCACGTAATGCTGAAGACCCTATTTATTCTACAATTCATGCAGACAAAAAAATTTCAGCGGTATTTGTAATTTTTTTAAAAATTTTAACTTATAATTTTGCGAGCGGCATAATTACAAATTCTAATGGATCAAAAACATCAATGAATAAGTTAGTTTTTAATAAAAAAAAAATAATTAGTATTTATAATCCATATTTGAAAAAAAGCTTAAAGATAAAAAATAATAAAAAAAGAAATTGGATATTATCAGTAGGAAGATTAACTAAGCAAAAAGGCTTCAATACTTTAATAGATGCTTTTAGTATGATTCATAGTGAAATTCCAAATTTTAAATTATTAATTATTGGAAGTGGAGAAAAAGAAAAAGAGCTTAAGAAAATTATTATTAACCTCAAATTAGAAAAAAAAGTTAAAATTAAAGGTTGGACCAAAAATTTAAATAAGTACTACTCAAAATCAAAATTATTTATTTTAAGTTCAATATATGAAGGACTAGGAAATGTTTTGATTGATGCAGCAAATTACAAGCTACCTATTATCGCAACAAAGTGCAAGAGTGGGCCATCAGAAATAATCGATTATGGTAAAGGAGGGTATTTAGTCCCTGTTTCAAATAAATTTCTTTTAGCGAAAAAAATTACTCACGTTTTAAATAATTATAAAAAGGCAATTATGAAAGCTCAATTTGCTAAAAAAAGGGTAAGCAGATTTGATATAGAAAAAAATTCTCTACTTTATTTAAAATATATTAAAAAAGTATTTTATGAATAAATTAAAAACAATCTATTATTGGGCACCCTTTATCGATAGAGTTGCAACAATTAAAGCTGTATATAATTCAGTAAATTCATTAAATCGTTATTCATCCAAAAAGTATAATGCAAAAATTATTGATACATTTGGTGAATGGGAATTTAATAATTATTTTAATCAAAATAAAAGTTATTTTTTCTCTTTAACAAAATACAACTTTCTAAACAAATTTTCCTCATTTGGATTTATTAAAAGTAGAATAAAATATATATTGATTTTTTTATTGTGCTTTTTTCCACTTAAAAAATTTATAAAATCAACTAAACCAGATTTTATTATAATTCATTTGGTAACGTCATTACCATTATTTCTTAATTTAATTTATAAATCTAAAACAAAATTTATTCTTAGGATCTCTGGAAAACCAAAATTAAATTTCATAAGATATTTATTTTGGAAAATTACTCTTAAAGGTGTATATAAAATTACTTTTCCAACAGTAGAAACACTAGAGTATTTTAAAACTTTAAAAATTGTGGATCAAAAGAAATTTGAACTACTATATGATCCCGTCTTAAACTTAAATAAAATAATAGGACAAAAAAATGAATTTTTAGACGAAAAAATATTAGAAAATAACGATTTTTACCTAGCAATTGGAAGACTGACGAAACAAAAAAATTTCAGTTTTTTAATAGAATGTTTCAAAGAAATTTTACAACAAAAACAAAATATTAAACTCGTAATAGTAGGTTCTGGAGAAAATAAAGATAACTTAGAGTTACTTATAAATAGATATAATTTAAAAAATAAAATCTTCTTAGTTGGATATAAACACAATGTGTTTAAATATTTTAAAAGATCAAAAGCATTTATTCTGCCTTCATTATGGGAAGATCCAGGGTTTGTTTTAATTGAAGCTATGTTATCTAATACATTAGTTATTTCAAGTGATTGTCCAAGCGGACCAAAAGAGATTTTAGAGAATAATAGAGGAATACTATTCAAAAATAATAATAAAAGTGATTTTATTGAAAAATTTAATTTTTTAACTAGTCTTAATAGTGAACAAAAATTAGAAAAAAAAAAGTTAGCAAAAAAATTTGTGAAAAGATTCACTTTATTAAGTCATCACAATAAATTAGTAAAATTATTTAGTTAAGAATGCAGTATAGAATTAAAAATTTCTTAAAAAATATTTTTTCATATAATTTGTGGCATATACTTATTTCTAATTATCAATCATTAAAGTTTCTTTTACTTAATAATTATTCATCAAGAGGGAATATTGACAAAAAATTAATGAATATTATCAAAAAAAAAAATGGATTTTATTTAGAGGTTGGAGCATACAATGGTATTTCCGAATCTGTTTCTCTTAGATTTGAAAAAGAATTAAATTGGTCAGGTCTGTTAATTGAGCCAAATCCTTTACATTTTAAATATCTCAAAAAAAATAGGAGAAAAAATTTATGTTTAAATTATATTTGTTTAAATAAAAAATTTTTTAAAAAAAAACTATATATAAAAAATTTAAATCAAATGTCATATATAGTTGACGATAAGGGTAGATTGTATTTTAAAGATTACCCAATAAGTAAAATTAATCAGTTAGCAAAAGATTCCAAATCAGGAAATTTTGTGTTATATAAATGCAATATTCAAAGCCTGGAAAATATTTTTTGCAAACAAAAAATAAAAGTTGTAGACCTTGCAATAATAGATGTTGAAGGGTCAGAATTAGAATTATTAGCAGGTATAAATTTTAATAAAGTTAGAATAAATTATATGTGTATAGAAAGTTATAATTTTAAAAAATTAAATAAATTTATGGAACATAAAAATTATGTTTTTGTTTCAAAACTTCACAAAGAAGATTATGTTTTTAAAAAGAAAAATTGATAAAAATTTTTTTGATGTAAATGGTTTCGTATTGTTAGATACTTCACTTAGTTATAACAACATATTTTTTAATTTAATTACTGATATTGAAAAATCACTTTCATCAGAATTAAAAAATCCAGCGTTAAAAAAATTTGGAGGTTATTTAATGGGTAATTTTGGAATAAATCAGGGCCCATATGCAAAAAAATTATATAAAATAGTATTTGAAAAAGAATTCATTAAATATTTTGAACACCTAACATCAAAAAAAATAGAACTATTTGACATTAATTATGGTGGAAATTTAGTTTTACCAAAAAAAGGAATTCAACATTTTCACACTGATGGAAAATATGAAAATGAGATGTACATGATATCAGTTGCAACTGAAGATATAACTTTATCTAATGGTCCAACAGAAATTTGTGCTGGTTCACATTTAAAATCAATGTCTTTTCATGAATTTTTTTTTCGAAAAAAAGAAAACAAAAATTACTTATGAAAAAAGGTCAGATTTTAATTAGAAAACATAATTTATGGCACAGGGGTACAAAAAATTTATCTGATAAACAGAGATTATTACTTTCGTTTGTCATGATTCCAAAGTGGAGAAAAATAAAAATAGTACCAATTAGCTCAAAATTTGAAATTTTACCAAATTTTTTTAAATCAAACTTATTGGGAAATATGCAGGAATTTTTTTATGTTAAATTGTTTACCATACATACAGTACTAAAAATATTAAAATCAATTTTAAATAAATAAATAAAATATTAATCAGTGATTAATTTGTAATAGTCATTTAATCTTTTTTTATAGTCAAATCTATACAATCTTTTTTTCGCATGAATTTTTAATTTATTAAATTTTTTACGTTTACTTACAAGAAGCTCAATGATATTTGATAAACTTTTATAATCTCCAACTTTAAAAAGTATTCCACCCTTTCCACCATCTAAAATTTCACTTGGCCCATTTGGACAATCAGATGAGATTATTATTTTGTTTAATGTGATTGCTTCTAATAAAACATTTGGAGAACCTTCATATTTTGATGCAAGAATAAAAGCATCACTCATTTTAATATATGGAAAAGGATTTTTTTTATTATTAATTATTTTAACATTTTTTGAGAGATTAAGTTTTTTAATTAACAGAAAAATTTTTTTTTGCAAATTACCCGAGCCAACTAAAAGTAGTTTAATGTTTGATTTATCCTTAATTAAATTAATTGACTTAATTAAACATTCATGATCTTTTTGATCCGAAAATCTGGCTACCATAATTAAATTTAGATTACTTTTATTAAAAAAATTAAAATTAATTTTACTTTTTGATTTTTTTATTATTTCAGTTTTATTAAGTGGATTATAAATACATATACTTTTTAGATTAAATTTTTTTTTTATTTCTTTCTTAAAATTTAAACTGTTAACAACAATTTTATCTGCAAAACTATAAATAATTTTATATAAAATTTTTTTAATAATATTATTGGACCAACCTGAAGGTGATGAATTTGACCTTATTATAATTTTAGTACCAATAATTTTACACAATAATGTACAATAAATAATTCCCTGAAAACAAAATACAGTTGGATTTTTATTCGAAATAATTGCCTTTAATAAGTAAATGAGTGCAACCAAAAATTTAGCTCTTCTCCCCAAGTAATTAATGAAACGTGATTTTGGAGATATTATATTTATTTTCTTGTTTAACCTTGCTTTGGCAGATTTTGCTAAAGTGATTACAGTGACTTTATTAAATTTTTTAGATAGATAATCAGTTATAATAAAAAAATTTTTTTCTACACCTCCTCCACTATCAATTGTAGGCATAAAAATGATTATATTTTTTTTTATCATCAAAATTACAATAAATTATACAAAATTATTCAAATTATAAATATAAATGGATATATTCTAATTATTTAAATACATACTTAATTTATAAATACAATGGATCTAGTTTCAATCATAATACCTTATTACAAAAAAAGAGAATATATCACGGATACACTTAAATCTGTTTTAAAACAAACTTATAAAAATTTTGAAATAATTATTATTTACGATGATGGTGATAAAGAAGATCTTAAATTTATAAAAAAATTAGCTAATTCTGATAAAAGAATACTCTTGATGGTTAACAAACGATCTCTAGGTGCTGGATTATCAAGAAATAAAGCAATTAAAAAATCAAAAGGACGCTACATAAGTTTTATAGATGCTGATGATTTGTGGAAAATAAATAAATTGGAATTACAACTTAAATTTATGAAAAAAAATAATTCTCTAATTAGTCATACTAATTATAAAATTATTAATAAGCAAAATAAGATTTTACAATCAAGAGTCGCTAGAGATTTTAATAGCATAAATGATCTGTTGAAGTCTTGTGATATTGGTCTTTCTTCTGTTGTTGTTAAAAAAGAAATTTTAAATGGCAATTGTTTATTTGCCAGATTAGAAACAAAAGAGGATTTTGTCTTGTGGTTAAATATTTTAAAAAAAAATATTAAAATTGTTAGTTTAAAAAAAAACTTAATGTATTGGAGGAAACTAGAAAATTCATTATCGAGTTCAATAGTACAAAAGTTATTTGATGGTTTTAGAGTTTATAATAAATATATGAAATTTAATTGGATAAAATCTTTGTATTTTTTGTTTTATTTATCGTTAAATTATTTAAGAAAATAATAAATGTTAGATATTTTATTTTTAATTTTTATTCCCACATTTATTTACTTTATAAACGGTATTTTTTTAAAAAAAAAATTATTACCAAATTATTCAGGCAGTATTCATCAAAAATTTTTTAATAATAAAAGTATTCCTCTTTCAGGCGGTCTATTTTTATGTTTATTTTCGTTATTAATATTTTCCAAGACTTCAATTTTTTTTATTTTAGCATTTTTATCTATTTTTTTGTTAGGTTTTTTTTCTGATATAAATATTTTATCATCTGTAAAATGGAGATTTTTTATACAATCAATTATAATTTTTTTACTTATTTATTTCACACAAAGTAACATCCAGTCTCTCAGAGTAAATTTGATTGATTTTTATTTGCAGAATTTTATAATCAGCTGTCTATTTACCTCTTTCTGTTTGATGATATTAGTAAATGGAACTAATTTTATTGATGGTCTAAATGGTTTAGTAATCTCGTATTTTTTATTAATTTTATTTGTTCTTTTCAAATTAAATTTAACTGATTTATTTTTTAATAATATATTTAATTTTACCTCTTTCATAACCCTACTTTGCTCATTACTTTTTTTTAATTTTTTCAACAAATTATATTTGGGAGATTCTGGCTCTTATCTAATTGGAATACTAACAGGGTATTTTTTGATTTCGGTTAACTTAAATTTTACACAAATTTCACCGTATTTTATAGCTTTACTTTTATGGTATCCTGCATTCGAAATTTTATTTTCAATAATAAGAAAATTAATTTTAAAAAAATCACCATTTAAACCTGATAATAATCATTTTCATCATTTATTATTTTTTTTTATAAAAAATAAATTTAATTTTGGAAAAAATACGTCAAATAATGTTTCAAGCTTAATAATTATTACTTATAATTTTATTATATTTAATATTGCACTTTTAAATATATATTACACATACTTCCATGTAATTTTAATACTATTAAATGTTTTTATATATTTTATATTTTATAAAAAATTTCTTAGTTTTAAGGAAATTAAATCTTAACATCTTTTTGGGATAAAATCATAAATCCAAAATTCATCCAGAATAATGTAGCAGCGTGAGAAGTAAAAAAACTTCCAGATGGTAAAAGTGGAATGAAATAACTAATAATAAATAACAGACCAGCAAGCTTATAATATTTATCATTATCATCTAAGTTTTTTCTATAATTTATGAAACTTAATATAAAAAAAAGTAAAAAAGCTGAATAGCCAATAATTCCTAATTCTGAAAGTATTTCTATATGAGTTTGATGTGGGTGGATTGATGAATTTACATCACTAATCCCATCCTCTCCATGGTAGTCACTCACAACAAGGCGATAATTTTTTAATCCTATTCCAAACAATTTATTATCTAGAAATATTTTTAAACCAAACTTATAATGATCTCCATAATTTGTTGATGAAATGTAAGCAATAGGATTTTCAAAAAACGGAATAAATAATTGGTTTAAGAATCTTGTTTTATAACCTTTACTATAATTTATTGTAAATAATATTATTAAAATTAAGCTAACAAAAAACAAAATTTTTTTTTTGTCAAAGGTTAGTTTTATAAAAAAAATAAATAAAACTATCATTGTAAATGTTTTAATAAAATTTGATCTTTCACCAATTAAAAAAGAAATTAAGATAAAAACAAAAGCAAATAAAAAAACCATATTTTTTTTATTTTTAAAATACTTAATTTGGTTTTTATTTTCAGAACTTAATAAAAAAGATAATATTATTGCACTAAAACCATAGTAAAAATGACCGATCCTTAATTCATCGTTAAAAAAACTTGCTAAACGACCAGGTATATAAGAGGTAAATCCTAATATATTTTGACCTATTAAAAATTCATATAAGAGATCAAAGCACACTATTAAAAAAATTATTGTCCATGATCTAAGAATAATTTTTCGATATATTTTCCGATGTACATTTAGATAATAAATAATGGCCATAACAAAAAATATATATCTTAAAAATCCTACAGATCTTCCTACGGAATTCTCAGGATTTACACTAAATAATAAATTTAATAATAATATAAACCACAAACCTAAAAGATAATAAAAAATTGGGTTATGAAAAAAAGAATAATTTTTTTTTTTAATAATTTCAAAAATTAAAAATATATCAATTAAAATTAAAAAAAGATTTACTGCACCTGTACCAATAAAATAAGTTATGGGATAAATTGATAAAATTAAAATTGCAAAAAAGTGGTTATAATTTCCAAAGAAATGATTTTTAATTTGATGTTTTAAATAAAGCATATATTAAATGTATTATGTAAAATTCTTTAACTATATTTACATTGAATATTTAAGGTAGAATTTTATTAAACACAAATAAATAGTTGGAGAAAAATTTTTTGAAAAATTTAAAAGCGTCTGTATTAATTGCTAATTATAATAATCAAAAATATATTCAAGAATGTTTGAATTCATTACAGAATCAAACTTACAAAAACTTTGAAATAATATTTCATGATGATAATTCCAATGATACCTCAGTGATTGAGGCAAAAAAATTTAAGAAAGTTAAAATTATTAAAAATTTAAAAAGAGGAAAATTTGGATCTCATAATCAATTAGCTGCTTATGAGAGAGCTTTTAAAAAAAGCAAAGGTGAAATAATATTTTTTCTTGATAGTGATGATTTATTTGTGAAAAATAAAATAGAAAAAATTTTAAGGTTATTTAATACCAACGAAACAATTAAAGTAATTTACGATTTACCAATATTCCTTAAAAATAAGGATAAAGAATTTATAAAGAATAAAAAAAAATTAATAAACAATATGTGGCCTTATATTCCACCTCAAAGCTGTATTTCTATTAGAAGAAAGGATTTTAAAAAAATAATTAATAAAATTAAATTAAAAAAATTTAATAATATTTGGATGGATTTTAGGATGGCAATTTTTTTGAAGTATATAGAAAAAAATTTTTTTATTTTAGAAAAAAATTTAACAATTTATCGGCAGAATACAAATTCTGTATCATCAAATTTTAAATTTTTATCCAAAAATTGGTGGAAAAGAAGACTCGAAGCTCATGAATATATTAAAGTTTTTTTTAAAAAAAATAAAATAAATTATAAAAATAATATTGATTATTTTCTGACTAGGTTAATAGTTTTTATATTAAATTAAATGACAAAAGTACTTATTATTGGAAAAAATAGTTTTGTAGCTAAAAATATTTCCAACAATTTAAAGAAATATTTTTATATAAAAAAATTAAATTATATAAATTTCTTAAAATTGAATGAGAAAGATCTAAAAAGGTATGATTATTTAATTAATTGTTCTATATCAAAAAAGTACGTCGATCAAAAGTATCTACTTGCAAACGATTTTGATTTAAAAATTGCAAAAAAAATTGTTAATACGTCAGTAAAAATGATTTTTTTAAGTTCAAGAAAAGTTTATCAATCTAAAGCAAATATTACGGAAAAAAGTATTTTAAAACCAATGTGTTTTTATTCAAAAAATAAATTAATTTCAGAGCATAAGATAAAAAAAATTTTGCATAAAAAAATTCTAATTTTGAGAATTTCTAATCTTATTGGAAACATCAATTTGAATAAAAAATATAGAAAAATTCATTATACATTTATTGATAGATTTTTTATAAATATAAAAAAAAAAATAATTTTCAATAATAAAGAAATTTACAAAGATTTTATATCAATAGATAAATTTTCTGAAATTTTAATAAAATTAATAAAAATTAATGCAAATGGTATTTTTAATGTGTCTATTGGAAAAAAAATATACCTAAAAGAATTAGTAAAATGGCTGAATTATTTTAATAAACAAAAAAATGTAAAGATTGTAAATATTCCAAAAAATTTTAATCAAGATTCTTTTTTTCTTAACAATTTCAAATTAAAAAGAAAAATTAAAATAACAACTTCCAAAAAAGAATTAAAAGAATATTGTATAAGGCTTAGTAAAAATTTTTTTAATTCTAATAAAAATTTAATTAAATTAAAAGATTAATGAGAAATATAATTATTGTTACAGGTGGTGCTGGTTTTGTAGGTTCAAACTTAATTAATCTTTTTTTGAAAAAAACTAAATTAAAAATAATAAGTATAGATAATTATTCAACAGGAAATAAAAAAAATCATATTAAAAATAATAGAGTAAAATATTTAAAAGGTGACACAAAAGATATTTCATCTATATTAAAAGGGGTTAAAAAAAATATACATTCAATTTTTCATTTTGGTGAGTTTTCTAGAATTTATCAAAGTTTTTTAAAAATGAATGAATGTATAAATTCAAATTCCATAGGGTCCCATGCTGTTTTTAATTTTTGTTTAAATAATAAAATCAAATTAATTTATTCAGCTACATCTGCAAGTATAGGTAATCGTGGTTTAGATAAAAATCTCTCTCCTTATGCATTTACTAAAGCTAAAAATTTAGAATTATTAGAAAATTTAAAAAAGTGGTTCAATTTTAAATTTGAAATAATTTATTTTTATAACGTTTACGGACCTAATCAAATTTGTACAGGCGATATGGCAACAGTAATCGGAATTTTTGAAAATCAATATAAAAGAAAAAAAAATTTAACAGTTGTTAAACCAGGTACACAAACTAGAAGATTTACTCATATTTCCGATACTGTAGAGGCATGTTTTCTGGCCTGGAAAAAAAATAAATGTAGACACTACAGTATATCTAACAGAAGAAGCTTTAGTATTATTCAAGTTGCTAAAATGTTTGACACCAAAATAAAGTTTTTACCATCAAGACAAGGTGAAAGATATGCGTCAGCACTAACAAGTATGAACTTATCAAATAAAGTTTATAAACTTTTCGGTAAAATTAATTTAGTGGATTATGTTAAAGATATAATAAAAACTCAAAAATTTAAGTAAAATTGAGTATTTACAATATTAATTAAATAGGTATAAACACCTCGCCGGTGATTATTGCGTAGGTGTTATACCCGATCCCATTCCGAACTCGGAAGTCAAGCCCTTCTGCGCCAATGGTACTTTGTCTTAAG
>MDTD01119957.1_pt1 | contig 26826 bp, 20 predicted proteins | sample 811221 | NCBI WGS metagenome assembly MDTD01 (sample SAMN05326646, study PRJNA326480) | marine metagenome | isolation source: seawater | place: Pacific Ocean: South West | collected 2011 | reverse complement strand
TCTTGGTCTCAGTTCCGCTACGCTTCACTTCGACCAAGAAGCTTTAATAAATGAAAATAATTTATAATTTAGAACCGTACTAAAAAGGGGAAGCTTTCAATAGCTATTTGATAATTGGGTTCATTCGACTGGGACGTTGGCGTTTCAGAAGATTCGCTTTTTGACTCTGTCGTCTGGCAACTTAAAAATGTAAGTCCGAGCAGGAATATTGTCAAGGTTCTCAATGTCATTTTTTTAATTGTGCACAACGACCCGGCTATGCGCAGTGCGGGATTGAAAAGCCGAAACCTTCAATCTTGCACAAACTGTAGCCAAAGCTGCGTTTTGTGTTTTTAAATTTATTCAACAAAAACGTCAAATCGGAGCTTTGGTGGGCTAAAAGCACCAGCCTTTCGTTTATCTCTTCAGCCCGCATTGCGTATAGGTTTTGTTGGCAATAGTTTTTTTCTTTTTTCTATCTCTTCAATCAGGTCATTTGCTCTTAAAGGCGAAATACTTAGTTCTCGTCCATTATTCAATCTGATAACTATGACATCTTTAGACAGCCCGTAAATCCATTGTCCAAATTCCTGTGTTTTAATATCTTTTATATCCGATAGCTTGACTGTCATTTTCTTAAAGTAAGCGAATCGAGCTGTGAATGTTGTTTCGTCAAGCTTATAAAAAGTAAAATTCCAAGTGACAATTGAGAAAGTCCAAAAGAAGATTGTAGCGATTATAAGCGGCTCTGCTGGTGGAATCACTTTTCCAAATTCAACACCTGAAAGTCTCAATACAGTCAGGATAGTAATTATAAAAGTTGGTCCACCGAGTAGAAATTTACCCATCCAATCCTTTTTAGTTTCAAATCTGATTTCGTTCATTTCAAATTATTGCCAACGGTTTGGCTATGCGCAGTGTCCCGTAGGGCATTGCGTATAGGTGTTGTTGTAGCACGTTTTTATTTTTATATGTGCATCATTATTCGATACTTATTCAAGTCAGAACAACTCTTGTGAAAATCACTTCGATTAACTCTTACACATTCTATTATCTCTAAAATCTCAGTCTCTGTTAATTCCTTTTTAGAGTCGATCTGATAAACTTCCAATTCAGGAGCAAGTCCAAGTATTATTTTTAGTTCAACCTGTTTACCATTTTCTATTTCAAAGTCTAGATTGAAGTTGTCATAGTTAATAGCCCTTACTTCAATTCTATATTTTCCGTTCTCAAGTTGAAGTTCTGTCTCCCCGTTAAATTCTGAAATCAGGTTGGTTTCAGCTTGACTTTCAAGGTTTATCACCTTGATATTCGCGAACATTACAGTGTCGCCTTGATTGTTAAGTAATTTAAATACTGAATTTCGACTTTCAAGATTCTTGGTCTGTGTATAGGAACATGTGTCTTCTATATTTTCAAACTGAAACCAATACTCATAAGCAAACTCTTCGTTTTTATCAACATTGTTCAAATGCCATTTTTGTCCAAGACACTGAATGGAAAATAGGATTGATATTATGAAGACTGTCTGTTTCATGCTAATGTGCTACAACGGTCAAGTATAAGCGTAGTGCGGGATTTCGGAGCGATTTACTGTCCGCCCACCCGCAAAGTTTATTAAGAGTAAAAAGCATATTTTTAGCAGTTCAGCCCGCATTACGCTTATACAATGTTAGCCCACGTTTTCATTTTCTTCAATCGATTCTTTCTCCACAGTATCAATTACTTCTATGTTAATTCCACTTAATTGTCTTTTCAATTCTTCAACTACAAGTTCTACCCGTTCTTCCATAAATTGGTCAAGAGCATTTGACGGCATTTCGTCCATTCTCGCCCAAGTTAGGATTTGTTTTGGGAGCAGATGAGAGTCGATAACACTTTCAAAATTTGGGTTCTGGTCGTATTCCTTGATGTATTCTAACGGATTCTTGTCGCTAATCTCCAAGTTTGTCAACTGTGTGAGATATGCAATATTCATTAAACTGTTATTGTCGAGCTGATTGTCTGCCCTGTTGTTTGAAATGTAGTTAGTCGGGAAAATATGATGCAGATTTGGCTTGTCTGTTGAAAAGAAAAAATTGTCAACGTTTACGTTTCTATCTGTGTACTTCCAATCTTTTGGACATTTGTGAGAGTAAAGCGATAGAATTGCTCTTGAAATTCGTCCTTTTGAACTATATGATGATTTTCTTAAAGTATCCTTGTCTATTAGGAATCTGCCAAACCTTTGTTCATTATCATACTTCTCTCCATTCAAAAGACTTATGTGTTGATTGATGTCTCCTGTATTACTGAGTAAATCGTCTCTGTGCAACGAATGGAACCAAAAATATTTTTTCAAAAAATCATAGTTAGGAGTAGCGTTTTTGTAGAAGTAGTTTGCAACCGTTAGGTAGAAATAACGATATGGAATAAGTTGAGGACCTTTTAAGTTTAGGGTATTCTCAAAGAAATCAAATGTTTTGAGAATTGCCTTTTTAGCAGAATCCCAAATACTTTCTATTTGTTCCGTTTTGATGTCATTTAAATATCTTGGCGTAATGTTATGGATGCCTGAATTTTCAATGTTTTCACGAATTAGAACAGCAATTATTTGGAGATAGTCGAAATCGTCAATTTGCAGATAATTACTGTTATTGACTTTTTTAAAATCATCAATTAGGTCTCTGAGGTAAAAGCCTTTATCAGTCTCAGATTTAGGTCTAAATGTTTTTGCAACGACAATATCAAAGATGTCAAGTGGTTTTCCTGCTTGATTTATTCGTTCAAATATTTGGCAGACTTCTGCGACTTTAATACCCTTTAATTCTATAAATGAAATACGGTAGTTACTTAGAACCTGCTGAACTTTTCTAAGTTCTACCCAATAAGGATGATTGTACTGTTGAGCAACATCTGGATGGTTGACAATTTTTTGTTGAATCGTCTCAAAGTTTTGCTTTACGTCAAGGAGTTTGACAATTAGACCGTCATCATATTTTTTCTTCCTACCGATATTCCTTTTGAAAGCTCCATCTCTGTCGTCAATTTCGTTCCAATATAGGAATCGCTTTTTGTAGCTTTCATCATCAGTTTCGTCTTCACTCTCTATTGTCAAGTCAATGTATAGGGAAGGGTTGAAACCATCACGACCTTCAATTTGTCCACCGTACAGAGAAGTTAGAAGTGAAGTTGTTCTTTGCTGTCCGTCAAGTAAGTATTGATATTCACTTCTTGTAAAATGCTCGTCAGCTATTTTATGTCCACCAATTTGTCTGTGATTTTGCAGTTTTAAATCGGTTTTCCAAACTAAGATGCTCCCAAGAGGGTAGAACTTGTAGATACTGTCCCACAGTTTTTTAACATTTTCTTCTTCCCAAACTACGTCTCTTTGGAAAGTCGGAATTTGGTAATTCTGATTTTTCAGTTCGTCAAGATAGGTTGTAATTCCCTTGTCCGTTGGTTTTATTCTGTCTGTAAAATTCATTCTCTGTCGTTTCTTTTAATGTGGGCTAACAATTGGCTAAAACACACTAGTGTGTTTTATCTACCTTATGTCTGTTGCTTCAAAAATAATGAATCCAAAGGACTTTTAATGCCTTCAAGGTTTTTTTTGGCCACATGTGCATAACGCTCAGTGGTTTTTACACTTGAATGGCCTAACAAACTTTGTATGTACCTCAAGTCTGTATTGCTTTCTAGCAAATGGGTCGCAAAGCTATGACGAAGCATATGTGGGTGTATCTTTTTCTTCAGTTTTGCCTTTCGTGCTGCTTTTTCCAAAATTTTACATACACTCGTGCCGCTATATTTCCGCTGATGTGCTCCTTCAAACAAATACTCCTTAGGTCGATAAATTTTATAATAGGCTCTCAACTCTTTTAACAAATAATCGCTTAATACAGTAATCCGATCCTTCGATCCCTTACCTTCCCTTACGTGGATGACCATTCGATGACTATCAATATCCGTTATCTTTAAATTCAATAACTCACCTCTTCTTAAACCGGCTGAATACAACAATGAAATAATACATCGATGTTTAATGTTTTTCGTTACTTCAATCAAAACCTTAATCTCCTCAATAGACAATACTTTGGGAAGCAATTTTTTCCTCTTCGGTCGCTCAATGGAATAAAAGCGATTCGGCATACCCATTACATTTTCATAATAAAATTTAATAGCATTAATAGTTTGATTTATCATGCTTATAGAACAGCCTTTTTGCTGAATCATTAAAAGGTAAGACTGAATCTCATTTTCAGTGATTTTAACTAAGGAGAGCCCTTTGTAATGATTAATGAATCGTTCAAAAAGAGAAACATAGGTTCGAGCAGTTTGAAGCGAATAATGACCCAGTTCCAATTGATCTAAATATACCTTAGGGCAAGCCCTCCAACCTACGGCTAATTTGCGAGAGCGAAAATCTTTTAAAGAAGTGATGCCTTCTCCATTTCCTTTCGACTTTCCGGTAAACTGCTGAAGATTAATCCATGCAATTCCCCTAAAGGTTTCCATAATTAAGTTGAAATTCTCTTTCGTATTTCTAAGGTAATACATCCCAAACTCTTCACTCCACTTTACACCGTCAACACCCTTTAAAATACTATCAATTAAACGACTAGTAGTAAATTTCAAACCAATTTGTTTTTTACCGTCAATTAGTAAATGCTTGAGTGTAATTGAAATCATTTTACATATTTAGAGATAAAAAGAAAATGTAATAGTGAATTATGCGTATATTATGCGAATAAAATTTGAATAAAAATGGACGAAAAAAGAGTTTGCCCCATTTGTGATGCTCCTATTAAAGGAAGAGCCGATAAAATCTATTGCTCCCTGGCTTGTAAATCAGCACACCAATATGAAGTGCGTCAAGAAAAAGATAAGTTTTTCCTGAAAGTAGATCGGCAATTGAAAAGAAATAGAAAAATTCTAAAAAAATACAACCGAAACGGCATGACAACTCTTAGGAGAAAAGTGCTGCATCAAGAAGGTTTCAATCCAAATTACTTTACCCACTATTGGAAAAATAACAAAGGCGACTTATACCTCTTTTGTTACGATTATGGATTCCTAAAACTCAAAGAAAAAAACAGTCAACAAATCAAAGAAAAATACCTAATCGTTGAATGGCAGAACTATATGGAGAATAATAACAATTAAGAGGCATATTTAAAACCCAAACAACACCCTTTTGCTGTAGTATCCCATTTTTAATTGCTCATTGTCAATTATCATTAGTCATTTTCCATTAGTCATTCCCTTTATTCAACTATCTTTGCCAAAAATATTTCACTATGCTTTGCATTCACCATCACTCTACCGACCCTTATTTTAACATTGCTACCGACGAATACATTTTTAAACACTTAGAAGAAGATTGCTTCATGCTATGGAGAAACGACAATGCAATCATTGTTGGCAAGCATCAAAACACCTTGGCGGAGATTAATGTGGATTATGTAAAAGAAAAAGGCATTAAAGTGGTTCGCCGACTTTCCGGTGGTGGTGCTGTTTACCACGATTTGGGCAACCTCAACTTTTCTTTTACGCGTACCGGTGAAAACTCCGAGGTTGTTGACTTTCAACGCTACACAAAACCCATTATTGAAGTACTTCAAAAACTTGGTGTCGACGCCAAATTTGAGGGTAGAAACGATATCACCATCGACGGTAAAAAGTTTTCCGGTAATGCAGAACATGTGTTTAAGAACAAAGTATTGCATCACGGCACAATTCTCTACTCTTCAGAAATGAAAGACGTTAGCGGTGCATTAAAAATCAGTCCGCTTAAGTACAAAGACCGAGCGGTGAAATCCATTCCCAAAAGGGTAACCAATGTGAAAGATCATTTAAAGGAAGAATTGAGCTTAGAAGATTTTACCGAAATGATTATGGAACACATTATAGCCACGCACGAAGACTGTAAGCGCTATGAGTTTACGGAAGAAGATTTGGCAGCCATTCAAAAAATTCGCGATGAAAAATACGCTACTTGGGATTGGAATTTCGGTCATTCACCCAATTACAATTTCCGTCAAGGTGTACGCACAGAAGGCGGAACACTAGAAATGAATTTAGAGGTAAAAAAAGGTATGATTAAAGAAGCTAAAATTTACGGCGACTTTTTCGGTTCTAAGCCCATTGAGGAGTTTGAGAAAATGCTCACCAACTGCAAGCACGATAAAGACGAAATTCGAGAAAAATTGGAAAAAGTGAATATCGATGGCTATTTTCACAAAATAACGTTAGAAGATATTTTGTCTGCAATGTTTTAACGCATATTGACTTATTCAAAAATATTTCAGTTTTTTGGATGTATGAATCTAAGTAAACAACCGAAAATAAAAATCTACAAAGACAAATGGGATTATGCAATTGAAGGAATCGGTTTTGCTGCCGTTTTCTTTATGTTGCTCTACCCTACTGTTTATTATACGGAACTGCCCGCGGAAATTCCCATACATTTTGGCGCCGACGGTAAGCCCGATAATTATGGAAGCAAAGCTACTTTGTGGACGCTCCCCATTGTTGGAACAATCATTTTTATCGGAATTATTTTGCTGAATCGCTATCCGCATGTTTTTAACTATCCGGTTAAAATAACAGCAGAAAATGCAGCAGAACAATACAAAAAGGTCAGCCGATTATTGCGCTTGGTAAATAGCCTTGTAGCTATTGTGTTTGCTTATATTTTGTATTCAACAGTTCAAACGGCTTTGGGACATCAAAATGGCTTAGGCGGATATTTCTTATGGATTTTCATTGTTCTCATGAGCCTTCCATTGGTAATTTATTTGATTAGTTTGGGTAAAAAATAAAACTGCCGACTATTAATAAGCCGGCAGATTACTCTTTTATTTATCAATTGCCCCTAACACTCGCTTCATAAATAGGTTGGCGGCTTCTTTTTCCGTCATTCCGGTTTTTACCAACTGATGAACTACTTTTGCTCCATAGAGATTCGACAATAGTTCTCCTAACACATCTAACTCTTCATCTTTTAAACTACTGCTCTCTGAAATGTGCTCCAATAACTCTATCGCCTCTTCTACGTAATCCTCATCGTTTTCTTGGATAAAACCGTGTATATGTTTAATTAGCGGTAACTTCATCGATCAATTCTTTTAAAACATCTGCCTTATTGGTTTGAACTTGTTTTACTAACTCCCCACCTTTAAAGGCCGCAAAAGTAGGTAAGTTGTTTACATCAGCCAGCTTTCTGGATTCAGGAAATTTTTCGGCATCCACCACTAAAAAAGTAGCATTTTCATTCTCACCGGCCATTCTTTTAAACTTTGGTTTCATTAATCGGCAGTTTCCACACCATCCAGCTGAATATTGTACAATTACTGTATCTGATTCTTGCAGCTTAGCTGCTAAGTTATCTTCTTCTAATTCGGTATACATATTTTTAATTTTTAATTTTTAATTCTTAACTCTTAATTCTTCTTAAGGTAATCCATTACTCCATCTCGATTTTCCGCCATTGCTTCTTTGCCTTCTTCCCAATTAGCAGGGCAAACTTCTCCGTTCTTTTGTACATGAGAATAAGCGTCAATTAGTCGTAAAAAGTCGTTCACATTTCTACCTAAAGGCATGTGGTTTATTCCTTCGTGAAAAACAGTTCCTTCTTCATCGATCAAATAAGTGGCACGATAAGTTACATAATCACCTTTGATTAAGTCGGCATCTAATTTCTCATCATACTCCACTTCTTCAACATCTAAAATATCGAGAATGGAAGCCAAATTTCTATTGCTATCTGCAATAATATCATAAGTTACACCTTCAATCCCTCCATTATCTTTTGATGTATTTAGCCAAGCAAAATGTACTTCAGGAGTGTCGCAAGAAGCACCAATGACCATGGTATTTCTCTTTTCAAACTCTTTTAAAGCTGCTTGAAATGCATGTAACTCTGTCGGACAAACAAAAGTAAAATCCTTTGGATACCAAAAAAGTAATACCTTTTTATTGTTTTTCTTCGCTTCTTCAAATACGTTGATTTCTTTCGTGTCTCCCATTTCGTTCATGGCTTTAACACTGATATTTGGGAATTTTTTACCTACAAATGACATATTATTAAATTTTTAAATGATTTCTGAGACAAAATTAGACCTACAATTCAATTGACACAAACGAATATTTCTATACTTTTGATAGACAAAATCTATTAAATGAATTTTCAACAACTAGAATACGCCTTAGCTTTACATGAGATCAAGCACTTTGCTAGAGCTGCCGATCAATGCAATGTAACTCAAGCTACTTTAAGCGCGATGTTAAAACGTTTGGAAGAAGAAATTGGCTATTCGCTCTTTGACAGAAGTGCTCACCCCATACAAGCTACAGAAGAAGGCATTCACTTTATGCAATTGGCTGTAGATATTTTAAACAAAAAAGAAGAGATTCTATCTTTAAAAGAAGATGAGCAGAAAGAATTAGTTGGCGAACTTCGGTTGGGAATTATTCCAACTGTTTCAAACACATTGCTACCGCTTTTCTTAGCAGACTTCATAAAAGAAAATCCAAAGTTAAAACTACAAATCATAGAGCTAACAACGGAAGAAATAATCAGTCAACTTAAAAACCGTCAACTTGATTTAGGCATACTATCTACTCCCCTGCCGGAAGATTATCACAATTTAGAGGAGGTAATTCTATACTATGAATCCATGATGGTTTATGGAGTTGATGATAATAAAAAAGAGTACATAAGTTCGGCAGACGTAAAAGGCGGACAAATATGGTTATTGGAAGAGGGACATTGTTTTAGAAATCAAAGTTTAACCATTTGCGATATTCAAGAAAAAAAACTCAAAGAGCAGCAGTTAGAATTTAAAGCTAACTCCTTTGAAACCTTAATCAACTTAAGTGATCAATTTGGCGGATTTACACTAATTCCCGAACTATATTTTAAAAATTTATCGCCTCAGCGCAAAAAAAGAACCAAAGGCTTTAATGCTCCTATTCCAGTGAGAGAAATCAGTTTAGTAGCCAATCAACCGCTTCAAAAGAAGAATGCAATGAGAAAACTGTCAAAACTCATACAGTCAACAGTTCCTCAGCTTTTAGAGAGTTCAAAGCATCCTAATAAAGATTTGGATATTATACATTTTTAGCTTTTTATGACGCTTAGATAATTCCTAAAGTATAATGCCGATATAGATTTTAAGGAGCAATTTTTTGCGACAATTAAAATCATAATCGGTATTATTTCGATGTGATAAAAATGATTGAAAATGAATTCACTTTAATTTTAGGCTACCTTTGTGACACTACTCAGAAACATTATAAACGCATTGTTCAACAAACTATTACTTTCTAAGCAATTTCTGCTTTTTTGTATTGTACCTGTACTATTTGTAACTGTTGTTTATCTCTTACACCTTTCAATTGGAAATTTTCACCAATTATCTATCGACCCTGAATACGCTCTACTATACAATGGTATTGTTGTAGGAACAGGTACTTTTGCTATAAACTTTATAGATCATCCGGCAACTCCACTGATTTTTATTATAGGCTTTGCTGCTAGAGCATACCATTTACTTTTCGCTGAACTACCCTATTTGCATGACTTTTTAAATAATCCGGAGACTTATATTAAAGCTGCAAACTTTTTAAATGTTCTTCTGATCGCTTTTACATTAAGCTTTTCAGCAATTAAAATTCATAAGTATTCTAAATCAGTTTTATTGGCTATTGGCTTTCAGCTAGCTTTATTTGCAAACCATACTACCGTTGGTATCAGCAGCAGACTAATTCCGGAGGCAAGTATGATTATCCCGCTTGCATTAATTGTAACACTTACAATTAAATACATTTATTCATCAGAGGAAAATGTACCGAAAAAGTACTTATGGCAATTTCCACTAATAATAGCTTTTGGAGTTGGGTGTAAACTTTCATTTGCCCCTATGCTTCTTTTTCCATTTATTCTCTTAAAAACTAATTTAAGAGAAAAGTTAAGATTAGCATTATACAGTTTTCTTTTCTGTGCAATTTTTGCTTATCCGATACTTACTAACTTTAAAACTTCATTTCAATGGTTTACGAGCATTGTATCTCACAGTGGAATGCATGGAAGCGGTGAAAGTGCCTTTATTAATTGGGAAGTAATTCCCTTAAACTGTAAACTGCTTTTTCAATTAGATCCCGTTTTTTGGGGTTTACTTTTCTTTAATATCATATTAGTAACAATTAATTTTTTTATTCCTTCATTATCTGCTTTCGGAAAAAGAGTAAGAAGAGCACAAACTTCAATTATTATAACAACATTGATAATTAGCGCTCTAACAATTAAACATTTTGCATACCACTACTTTATGCCTTTTTTATTTTTAAAGGTTTTTCTAGTGCTGCTTGCGGCCTTTTCAATTAAAGAGATTATTACAAATAAACTTAACTATAACCCAAAAAAAACTATACCTTCATTAACTTTTACTATTGCCTTAATTTTTGTCTTTTTTGAAGGTAGCTTAATACATCAAAATTATAATCAAAATGTAAATAGAAGAGCAACATTGGAACAATCCCATCGGGAGATAAAAAATAAAATAACTGATAGAAATGCTGCAATACTTGTAGATGCTCCCTACTGGGGTGGTCCATTTGAAGCATACGCTCATGCTTTTGGTTTTATGAAGACACATAAAAGAAAAACATATTATAAAACCGCATTAAAAGAAAAGTATGATAACTTTTATTGGTTTATTGGTTGGGATGACAATTTCAACCACTGGGATAATTTTGTTGGCTTTTCACACATTTTTAACAAAACCAATTCACTTTACATTTATAGCTACCACCCCGAAAATTATAAACTGATTAAAGAAAAACTAAATCAATTCACTTCAAATAATTACGAAGTAAACAGTAAAATTTTATATCAAAATAATGATTCAACTGAAAAGTTAATATACATACAGCTAGAATAACTTAAGTGAATATAGATTAGCTAATACACTACAAACCTCTCTTCAGTCATTTCCTGCATGCTGTACTTCAAGCCTTCTTTGCCTAGACCGGAATCTTTTACTCCACCATAAGGCATGTGGTCGATTCTAAAACCGGGAGAGTCATTAAAAATGATTCCTCCAACTTGAAGCTGATCTACGGCAAGTTTAAAATGGGCTAAGTTATTTGTAAAAACCCCTGCTTGCAAACCATAACGAGAATCATTCACCGCTTTTAATCCTTCTTCAAAGCCATCTACCTTTTCTAAAACTGCAATAGGAGCAAAAGCTTCTTCTGAGTATATTTTCATCTCTCTATTGGTATTCGTAAAGACTGTCGGCGCAATCAATCGACTTTCTTCGTCCAATACATTACCGCCCAATAAAACTTCAGCCCCTTGCTTTTTGGCCTCTGCTATCCACTCTTTTGTTCTTTTAAAGGCATTCTCGTCAATTAAAGGACCTACCCATGTTTTTGCTTCATTGGGATCACCTACTTTTAGTTTCTCCGTTTCCTGAATAAAGACTTTTTTAAAAGACTCAAAAATAGCTTTATGAACAAAAATCCGTTGAGTAGAAATACAAATCTGCCCCGCATATAAAAAAGCGGCTTTAGCCAACTTTTCTGCCGACTCTTTTACACTTACATCAAGATCAACTAATGCAGCGGCATTGCCTCCCAATTCTAAAACACATTTTTTCTTTCCACAAATCGACTTTAAGTGCCAACCCACCTTATCGCTACCGGTAAAAGAAAGCATTTTAGGTCGCTCGTCTCTTACCAACTGCTCAGCGACTTCTATTTTACAATTTAGCACATTAATCACTCCAAGAGGAAAACCAACTTCCTGCATCATTTCTGCCAAAGCAAATGCCGATAATGGAGCTTGTGGTGGTGGCTTAACAACCAAACTACAGCCAACGGCTAATGCAGGAGCAACTTTGTGCATCAACAAGTTTAGTGGGAAATTAAAAGGTGTAATACAAGCAACTACTCCAACTGGAAAGTGCTGAGTAAAAGCCTTACGCCCTTCGCCATTGGCAAAATCCATTTGAATAACTTCTCCACTAAAGTGCTTTGCTTCCTCGATTGCGAATTGAAGGGTGCTCAATGAGCGTTCTAGTTCTGTTTCAGCATAAGTTCGAGGCTTACCGGCTTCAGCAACAATTAAATCAACCATTTGAACTTTATTTTCCTCCAACTTTTGAAGAAGTTTTTGCATTAAATTGACTCTTTCTCCAACAGAAAGCCTTCTATACACTTCAAAAGCAGCTTGAGCAGATTCAATTGCCTTGTTCATTTGCTGTTGAGTAGCATTGGGCAACTTGCTCAAGTTTTCACCGCTAAACTTATTTTTAACTTCTAAATAAGTGCCATCTCCATTGGAATACCATTCTCCATTGATGTAATTGGCATTGGCGTAATTGTTCATCTACATTCTTTTTGGATTCCTATAAAATTAACTAATTGCAAGATGGAAAGGAAACTTTTACTCACTTTCCTAAAGAGAAAAAATACTATCGCTCCAAAATATTTTTAGACTGTTCAATTCTTCGATAAATTGAATCAATTAAACGATCATAGAGTTTATCTTTTAAAAATTGATCCTCTACCCCAAAATCAATGTTTGGATTATCATTTACTTCAATTACATAAACTTCTCCCTTCACCTCTTTTAAATCAACACCGTACAACCCATCTCCAAATTGAGCAGCAGCTTTTAATGCGGTTTCAATCACTTTTGCCGGCACTTCACTCAAAGCCAATGCTTCGTAGTCGCCTTCTAATTCTTTGTTATCGGCTGTTTTCCAATTGTAAATTTGCCAATGCCCTTTCGACATATAATATTTACAAGCATACAAAGCTTGATTGTCTAATACGCCTATTCGCCAATCATAATCTGAATACAGAAAAGCCTGACCAATAACCATATCAGAACTTTTAAACAAATTCTGCAAAGCTTTCTCAGCTTCTTCTTTACTTTCAACCTTTGTTACTCCTAATGAAAAAGCACTGTCGGGTTGCTTTAACACCAATGGAAACTCAAGCTGATCAAGCATCTCTTTTTTAAAGTGGTTCTTTGTAAAAACAATGGTATCGGGCGTTTTAATCTTATTCTTTTTAAAAACTTCGTTCTGGTAAATTTTATTGGAGCACTTTAAAATCGACCAAGGATCATCAATTACCACCAAACCCTCAGCATAAGCCATACGCGAAAACTCATAGGTATGATTATTAACATTGGTAGTTTCTCGTATAAACAATGCATCAAATTCATTGATTTTATCAAAGTCTTTAGGGTGAATAAATTCTGTATATATACCTCTTTTATTGGCAGCGTCTTTTATTTTTTGAAGGGCTTTAGGACAAGAAGGTGGAGTTTCTTTCTTTGGGTTGATCAAAATTGCCAAGTCGTATTTATAATTGACTAGTTTCGCTTTGTTAAACCTCTTTTTGGCAAAATATCGTTTAGCAAATTCTCCTATGTATGGCAATTCGCTCTCCGGAAGCCGACTTAAGCTCAACACCTTTACCTCTTTTATGAAAGTGTTATTAGCATCTTTGTGAAAACTCACTTTAAAAAGTGGCGCTTCAATAATTTGATATAATTTCATTGCCAATCGACTGAACCCTTTTTGGACAGATTGACCAAAATATACATTCAACTCATAATTGGACACATTCACTTTTTTGAGTGCATCATCAATCAATTCTTTTAGCTCGGCTGTAACTGAACGAATGACATTGATCAGCTTAAAATCACTTATGGTTACAGCATTTGGAATTACCCTCTGATTTCGGGCTGTAGCCAAAAGAGAAACGTAATACCCAAAACTTTGATATTTATATGAAGTACAAAGATTAAAAACCCTTAAGTCTGTGTTATTATGGTAAGCAGGATTATTGATATACTCTTTTACAGGAACAATTTGAGCATTTACTGACTCAAACACCCACTGATGTGGCTGATTGATGACAATAATGTTTTGCAATGACTTCCGCTCTAAAAACAACTGCAAACTCATTTCCATTCGATAAGCATCTCTACCAATTTGATAGTAATCAGTTAACTTTTCTAAAAGGTAAAAGCCTCGCTTAGCATACCAATCTATTAATAATTGATTTTGAGCATCAACCTCTAAAAACAAACGTTCTTTTTGAAACTGTTTTGCAAAGTCAACTGCATAACTTAAGAGTAACTCACCAAATCCTAAGTTTCTAAAATCTTGATGAACTGCAATAGAATAAATGCGAATTGACCTTTTAAAAACAAAGAGAATTAAGGCTCCTGCAGCTTTCCCTTCCTCCGTTTCAGCGATAAAAACACTTTGGTTTTGACTACTTAAACTTCTTTTAAGAGCGACTAAACTGCTCTGTTGAAATTCGGGAAAAGACAACTTTTCAAGCGATTTAATAAACTCTAAATCATCAATATTTGCCTTGCGAACTCGATTCTTCATTCTATCAAACTATGGTACAATATTCTGAATTTAAAGTGAATCAAATGAATGTTTGAAAAAATAATTAGTTAAATTTTCAGCATCAAAACAAAGCAGACAAGATTGTTTTTGACAAGCTGCTAAACAATCTGTTATTTAAAGAGAATATCTGTGTTTTTTTGAGAAGGTTGTTTGCTACGATTAGAAAAAAAGCAATCACACCTTTGGGAAAACTACTGTATCTCCCCAGTATTCTTTAAACGCATTCATGGCTTCTGTTAGGTTCTCCAACTCTGAAGGTTTGCAGATATAAGAACTCGCATGATTTTTATAGGCCTCTCTAATGTCTTGAACAGATGAGGAAGTAGTTAACATCACTACAGGAATATGCTTTACTTCATCATTGGACTTTAATATTTTAAGCACTTCGTGTCCATTTTTGAAAGGTAAATTAATATCCAATAAAATTAAATCCGGTAATTGAGTTGTTCCTGCATTATTTAACACAAAGTCAACGGCTTCTTTACCATCTCTGGCAATGCTAAGTTCGTGATTCAAGTTACTATCTTCCAATGCTTCCGAAGTTAATAAAATATCTCCCTCATTGTCTTCCACCAATAAAACTTTCAACTTCTTCATTATACTATTCGGTTTGTAGTTAATACTCAAGTAGTAGGCATGCATAGCGTTTTGACATTTCATAAATATACGAAAAATGCCCTTGAATTGTTCAAACCGAAGTCAAATTAGAATCTTTCTAAATTATTTACGAATAAAAGTAAACATTAACCTATTAATGAAATACTTCTTGAACACAGAGAAAATAGTCATCAGTAGTGGATGATACTACCGAATCAGCAAACTAAACTTTTAACCGTTTTACTTTCTTGAAATGATTAAAACCATTTTTAATTTTTGGCTATGTTCTCCACCCACGGTTTCAACCGTGGGTGGAGAAAAAATGACTACAAAGTAGCTATTTTATTATATTAGGAATTTACTAAATGATCTGAATTGTCAAAAGACAGAGGTCAGCAGAACCCACAACTTCAGTGGTGGGTAACACTAAAGTACTAACAAAATAACCGTTTTAACGGTTTTCCTTTTCAAGAAATGAGCCAGCTCTGTTACGTCCTATTTTTTAATCGTAAAAAAGAAAGTACTGCCCTCGCCTACTTTAGATTTCACCCAAATTTCACCTCCTAATTTGTCGATGTTTTTCTTTACGATTGCCAAACCCATACCGCTGCCATCGTATTGCCCTTTTTTGTGTAGTCGTTGGAAAATCATAAAAATCTTCTCAAAATAATCAGAATCAATTCCAATTCCATTATCTGCAACGGCAATCTCCCAATCTTCTTTGCGTTCTTTAGCTGTAATTTTTATAAGCGGATTTACATCTGCCTTGCTGTATTTAATGGCATTGTTAATCAAGTTTTGCATTACTTGAGTTAATGGTCCTTTAAAAGTAGAAACCCTTGGCAAGTTTTTGTATAGAATCTTCACTTTCCGCTCTTCAATTGACTGTTTAAGCACTTTTCTAACGTCTTCTACCACCTGATTCAAGTCTACTTCTTCTTTACGTTCATTGTGTTTACCCACGCGAGAATATTCCAAAATATCTAAAATAATTTGCTTCATGCGCATAGCTCCATCTACTGCGAAATCAATGTACTTATGCGCCCTTTCATCCAATTGATCGCCATAGCGCTTTTCCAACTGACTTAAAAAGCTGCTGACCATACGAAGCGGCTCTTGTAAGTCGTGTGAAGCAACAAAGGCAAACTGCTCCAAATCGGCATTGGATATTGCCAACTCACGTGCTCTTTCTTTTAACTCTGTGTTCAACTCCTGCAATGAATCTTCATATTCTTTTCGATAAGTGATATCGGTAATTGCCCCTATTCCTCGAACTAAATCACCCTCTTTATTTCTAATGTAAGATCCTCTATCAATAACGTATGCATAATTTTCATCTGATTTTTTTATTCGATATTCAGCATACCACTTTGTAGCTTTTTTATCATTTACAAAAGCCTTATAGCTCTCATTAATCTTTTGGGCATCTTCTTCGTGCATTAAGCTAACAAGATAATCAAAACCATTTTTAATTTCACCCGATTGTATCCCAAAAAGGGTTTCGAATCCTTTTCCCCAATAAGATATATTTGTCAAAGCATCAAAATCCCATATCGCATCACTGGTCGCCTCAGCCACTTTCTCAAAGCGCTCGTTAGATTCTCTAATTTCTTCTTCAACCTTCTTACGCTGAGTAACATCTCTAAAGTAAACGGAAATCCCTTCTTTGCTTGGGTAGGCACTAATTTCGAACCAACGATTTATTGGTGCATAAAAATCTTCAAAATGAACCATGACTCCATCGTTCATAGCCTTATGATAAGCTCGATAGGACTCTAATTCTTTAGCATCTTCAAAAACTTCCCACAGATTTTTATTTAAGATTACACTCTTGGGAGTTTGCAATAGTTCTTCTGCTTTTTGATTCCAATAGGTAACCACCCAATCTCTATTAATCGAAAAGAATCCGTCTCCAATACTTTCCAAAATCTGATTTCGCTCTTCATAAGATTTCTCAAGGTTTTGCTTATAGATTCTACGTTTAATGGCATTGGCTAAATTAGAAGCCAAACTTCTCAAAAAGTTTACCTCAGCCGGATTCCATTCTCTTTCTATAGTGCAGTCATCAAAACCAATAAATCCGTAAAACTCCCCATCAATAAAAAGTGGAATAATGAGTACCGCTAATATATCTTCAAACTCCAGTTCTCTTTTAAAAGGAGAGTCCTTCATTTTACTCACTACCGCCTGAAAATAGCCAACTTCGTGCAATTCGCTCATAAAATCTTCAAAAATGTTCAACGACATATTCTGAAGGTTTGGATTGTTGATTTCCGGTTTAATGTTTTCTTTCGTCCACTCAAAGCGCTGTGAAGCCAATAGCTCGCCTTCCTCTGATTTGTGGTTTTGGAAATAATACAGTCGGTCTACTTCTACAGATCTACCGGCAAAAGCAAATACCTCATCGAGCACTTCATACCAATCATCTTCACTCAATAGTTTACCAATAATTTGAGTTAGAGCACTAAGCAACTCATTTTGGTAGTTAATTTCTTTTTCTTGAAGTTTTTTATCAGTTATGTCCTGTAAACTGCCATAAAAACGAATCGTTTTTCCATCTCTTTGTTCTACCTTTCCAATGGCATTTACCCAAACTTCATTGCCTTTAGCTGTAATTATAGGAACTTCGTAATCATACTCCTCCCCTTTCAGCATTGCATTCTCAACAATTTGAGTAATTTCATCTCTATAATCTTCTCTGTAAAAACTAAGCGCAGACTCTACTGTTGGTTTATAACTGTCATCAACCTCGTGAATTTCTTTAGTAATTTTCGAAAAATATACCTCTTTCTTTTCTAAATCAACCTCCCAAAACCCTAATCGCACTAAATTTGTTGCCGTTTCCAACAACTCCTCCAGCTCCTTCATTTCTGTTACATCTCTGCCATAAGCAAACACAAAACCTTCATCGCCAAAGGGGTTCGAAGAACTCCATGAAATCCATTTGTAATCGCCACTTTTAGTGCGGTAGCGGTTAACAAAGTTTCTAGCATTTCGCTCTCCACCAACGGTTTCAACATATTCGCTCATGGTTTTTGCCAAATCCTCAGGATGTAAGAATTCGTTAAAATCCTTTTCACATAACTCTTCTTCAGTGTAGCCCAAAAGCTTACAAAATGCAGGGTTTGCTTTTACAAAATGATTATTTGGTGAGGCAATCGCCATAATATCCGGAGAACTTTCAAAAAGCAAGCTCAACTCTTCTTCTTGTTTTTTTCGCTTAATCTCTGCTCCCAAAAAATCTTTTAAATGAGAAAATGGCTGCACCTTATCTAAGTAATCTTTAGAAAGCTTATTGCCAAAGAATACCAAACTACCAATCAACTCTTGATTGTGGTATAGTGGAATACCAATGGCCGATTTAAAATGTTTTTTCTTTGCCTCCACTCTTCGAATAAAACGCTCATTATCTCCAATATTATCCCATTGCTGTAACTTTCCACTTTGCCATACTGTTCCGGGAATTCCTTCTCCCTTTTTAAAGCTCTTTACATTTTTAGTTGACTTAATGAATGCTTTTGATTCTTTACTTACCCCTACATTGGCAACTAAGTTTAGTTGTTTGTTCTCAGCCCCCACCAACCAAATTTCTGCTCCTTCAAACTTGCCAAAAATGCTCAAATACTTTAAGCTTTTGTCTAGTGTTTGCTTTAATGTATTCTTCTGACGGAAATAAGCAGCCAACTGCTGTTCCATGCTATTTCGAATGCTTTCAATTTTCCGCTCGGTTATGTCTCTTAAAATTCCCACCATTCGAAAAGGGGCACCATTTTGGTCTCTTTCAACCTGACCTTTCTCCAGCACCCAAGCATAAGTTCCATCGGCTTTTAAAAAGCGATATTCTATATCCCATTGCTTTTGTTTAGGATTGTTTAAGAACCTAGAAAGACTTTCATCAACTGCCTTAATGTCTTCCGAATGAATCAATTTCTCCCATTTCTCTAAGGTTGTTTTAATGACCGACATCTCATGTCCGAAAATTCGACTAAAGCTCTTTCCCCAATAAAAATGATCTGCCAAAATATTCCAATCGTAAATGGCGTCGTTGGTTAGCTCATTCACATGTTCAAAGCGGGCAATGTTACTTTTTAGCTCTTTTTCAAATTGAATTCTTTCTGTAATGTCAATTCCCATGCATTGAATTTCAGATGGTTTTCCGGCTGCGTCTAAAACGCAAACAAAATCCCATAAAGTAGTTACAATGCTACCGTCTTCCTTGGGTTTATCTATTTCTACCTTAAATACTTTTTCAGGGCTGTGTATACAAGCCTCTACTACTTCAATTACTCTTGGGTGGTGGTGCTCACAAATAGAAGGAAAACAACTTTTCCCTATAGCATTCCCATCGGGATAAAGCCAAAGAAAATCCTCTAAAAACTTTTTATTGACATAAGAATAGTTGCCCTCCATATCGGTACGAATCACATAATTGGTCTGTGAATCATAAAAACCACGGTAACGCGCCTCACTTTCTTTCAACTCCTTTTGCGTTTCCATCATTTCGGTTACATCAGCACTGTTCACTACAATGCCATTTATATTCTTATCTTCAATAAGATTTATGGCCGTACTTTGAATCCAACGCCAACCGTCTTTGTACTTGAATCTAAATGGGGGAGTTTTTATTCTTTCTTCAACATTCAATCGATTAAACTCTTCATGCACCCAAGCTTGATCATCGGGATGAATAAAGTCTATGGCTTTTTTACCGATTAAGCCTTCATCGGTTATACCCGTATAAATGTTATAGTTTGGACTAAAGTACTGATAAGTTCGATCAGCATTTAATACAGCTATCAATTCAGAACCATCCTGCACCAATGCCTTAAAGCGCTTTTCGCTGGCTTTAATTTTTTGCTGAGCCAACACTCTTGGAGTTACATCTCTAAAGTTGTCAACTATGCCCCCAACCGCCGGATCATGTAGCATGCTGGTAATAATAGCTTCCGCATAAATGAAATGTCCGTTTTTATGTCGTACTCTTGCAATATCGGGTGGTTGTGGTATCCCCGGATTATTAATTGCTATTTCAACTACATTTCCAATTTGATGAAAATCATCATCATGCACAATATCCACTAATCTTAGCTTTAGTGCTTCTTCAACAGAATAACCTAAAACATTCTGAATGGAAGGAGAAACGTACTTCGTGCTGCCATCGGAACCTAAAATGGCCACGGCATCGCCTCCATTTTCCACCAGAGCTTCATAGCGTCGACGGTTTTTAGCGAGTTCATCTTTTGTTTTCTTTTGTTCGGTTATATCGTTAAAAACGACTACCGCTCCGTTAATTTCTCCTTCGTCGATGATTGGAGTTGAAGAATAACGAACATAAAAAGAACTACCCTCTTTTCTCCAAAAAACATCTTCCTCTACCCTACAAGGTCTCAGTTCTTTTTTAGCTTGATAAATCGGGCAATCAACTTCTTCAATCTTCTTATCATCAATGGACTTATAGTGAATCAACTCATGCATATTTTTTCCAATGCACTCATTCACTTCATAGCCAAGCATCTCAGCTGCTGCCAGATTAATAAAAGTACAACACCCCTCATTATCAACTCCATAAATTCCCTCTTCAGTAGACTGTAAAATCAAGTGATTGTCTTTATACAGCGATTTTAATCGGTTCTCTACTGCTTTGGATTCAGAAATATCAACCATTATTCCCCTTAGCAACTTTCCTTTTCCTTGTTCTTCAACTACCGAAACAATATCGTGAATCCAAACCAAACTGCCATCTTTTCTATACATTCGATAATCGAAACTATGATTCACCGAGTCAATAGTCTTCCCATGGCAAAAGCTAATTGCAGCTTCTCTATCCGGTTCATAGATGTGATTTTGCCAAAAGTTCTTTTCAGCTAACCATTCTTCAGATGTATAACCAAGTAATTTCTCCACTTGCGGACTAACATAAATAAACTGAAAAGTTTCTGCATTCGCTTCCCAAACTACACCATCAACTGTATTCACTAATGATTCGTAACGTTCATTTGATTTTCTTTCTTCCTCCGCTAAAGCAATTCGCTCTAAGGCTAAAATGAGCATATCTGCTATACGCTGAAGTAGTTCTCTTTCTTCTTCTAAAAATACTTGATGCTCATCATAGGTGTAACCACATTCTATTTTTATGGTATTTCCGGTAATTTTTTTCTTTTTTACGCTAAACGAATGAGCAAAATCTTTTTTCTGATTGGATTTGTATTTTTTTCCTTTAAAAGTAATTTCTGTCAATGCAAAATCAGGATACTGGAAACCCTTGGGTATTATTTTTGCGGCTTCACTCAATAAGCGTTCTTGATCTTTAATTTCTCCACAAAAGCGGCTAATTTCAGTTAAGCACTTTTGTTCTTTAATTCGCTCCTTAAGTTCCCAAACACTTTCTTTTAGTTCATTCTGAGTGTTAATTTCATCGGTTACATCTCTAATAATTGAATCCCATATAATGCTTCCATCATCTTGTTTAATAGGGTTTCCAAAACCTCGATGCCAACGATATTCATTGAGTTCAGGATGATAATAACGCCATTCATCCACCCAATAACTTAATTTTTTAGCTGACTGCTCAATACTTTCAATGTGTTTCGCTAAATCCTCTTTGTGGTAATTATCCCAAACCAACTGATTCTTATTCATGACTTCATCAGCTGAATAACCCCACAATTCATTAGATTTCTCACTCACCATCAATAAACGATCACTACCGTCTTTAAAGCGTTGATATCGGAAAACAACCCCGGGCACATTATTTATGATATTTTTCCCTCTCTCTTCTTGTAGCTTTCTTTCTGTAATGTCAGTATGTGTTCCCGCCATAATCAGCGGTTTTCCATCCTCAGTCCAACTAATTACTTTACCGCGGTCATTTACCCATACCGTACTGCCGTCTTTATGAATTAATCGACATTCAATGTTATAGAACTCTCTTTTTTTATCAAAACACTCTTGCGTTAATTCATCTGAAAGACCCGAGTCTTCAGGATGAACTATTTTTAGCCAAGTAGCTAGTGTAGTAGGCTCTAACTCTTCTTTCTTATAGCCAAGCATTTCTGCATAACGGTCGTTAATTTTCACTTCACCGCTTTGTACGTTCCACTCCCAAGTGCCTACTTCCGTTGAGTTAATAATGTTTTCTAAACGATCACTTTGGTTTTGTAAAAACTGAGAAAGAAATAAGTGACTTAACTGATTTTCTGCCAATATTAATTCCTCTTGATGACTTTTATCGGATGTAGTAAAAAGCAATATACAATAGCTCACCTCATCTTTTCTGCCTAAAACTCCTTCAATAAACTCAATTTTAGGATTCAATTCCAGTATTCTACCTTTTAAATCCGACTTTACAAGAGTCATTTTTGATTTAAAATATCCGTCAAATTGGAGGTTTATATCATCTACTTTTTTGAAAAGTTGATGGTCTACTCCCACTGTTTTTTGAAAAATGATTTCTTCCTCTTTATAAGCTAACACAGAAGCCATAGGGAGCTTTGTCGCTTTAACCAACAGTTTTAGAAAAGATTCAATTGATTGATTAAAAGCTTTAGTGAAGTTGAGCGAATTAATTTGATTTGTCATCGTTAAATCAGAAAATTAAGGTGGCATAAACTTAAGCAAAAGTTTAACAGTTGTTAAAGATTTTTTTGACAAATAGGTGATTTACCTAGAGGCTAAAATTGAGTTTAAAATCTTAGCTTTATCAAACAAATCAAAACTATGAAGGTACATTTTTTAGGAGGTGCAGGCACAGTTACCGGTTCTAAATATTTAATTGAAACAGGAGAGCATAATGTATTAATCGACTGTGGATTATTTCAAGGCTTAAAAAAGCTGAGAGAACTCAATTGGTCTTATTTGCCGGTTTCTGTTAAAAACATAGATGCAATAATTTTGACTCACGGCCACTTAGATCACGTTGGTTTTATTCCCAGAATCATAAAAATGGGCTTTAGAGGTAAAATTTATGGTACAGCTCCTACTTTAGATATAGCAGAGATTATTTTGTTAGATAGTGCAAAAATACAAGAGGAAGAAGCAGAAAAAGCCAATTTAGAAGGCTACTCCAAACACCATCCTGCTGAACCGCTCTACACCATTAAGGAAGCTCATCAATCATTGAGCTACTTTCACGAAGTTGATGAAAACAGCTGGAAAACCATTTTTCCGGATTTTAAATTTCGCTTCCAATACGTCGGTCATATCATTGGTGCAAGTTTTATTGAAATAGAAACCAATGGAAAAAAGTTAGTTTTCTCCGGCGATGTGGGTAGAAATGAAGACCTGCTGATGAAGAGCCCTAAACGCCCTGAACAAGCCGATTACCTTTTTTTGGAAAGTACTTATGGCAACAGAAACCATCCTGAAGAGGATGTGAAGCAAATTTTAAAAGACCTCATTTTAAAAACCTACGAGAAAGGCGGCACTTTTATCATTCCTTCTTTTGCTGTAGAACGAACACAAACCTTAATGCTGTTGCTTTGGCAGTTGAAAGCAGAAAAATCAATCCCACAAATGAGAATGATTATGGACAGCCCCATGGGTGCTGACGTTTTAAAAGTTTTTTACGAACACCATGCTTGGCATAAACTAAGTTCTAAGGAATTTGTGGACATGTGTCAGGCTTTTGAAATAACACAAGACTTTCAAGAAACGCTGCATATATTGGAGGATAAATCACCCAAAATAATTATTGCCGGTAGCGGTATGGTCACAGGTGGTCGAGTGCTCACTTATTTGCAGAGCTATTTAAACCAAGAATCTACTACCATATTACTAGCGGGCTTCCAAGCAGAGGGAACTCGAGGTAGAAAATTATTAGAAGGAGCTGATGAACTTAAAATTTACGGTGAATATTACAAAGTAAAAGCATCTACTTACAGTTTAAACTCACTTTCAGCTCATGCTGATCAAACAGAACTTATTGAATGGCTGAGTAAAATCAAAAATAAACCTCAAAAAGTGTTTTTAGTACATGGCGAACCACATGCTGCTGATTGTCTGCGTCAAAAAATTGAAGATACCTACAAGTGGAGCTGTCATATCCCGGATTTGTTTGAGATTGTGGAGTTAGTATAGCAAATTCAGGCAATTGGAGAAAACCACTAATGCTTTAGTGTATAATTAACTTTTGTTGAAAGATATTTTAGGCTAATGACACAGTAACCACACTGTTTTCTACCATAACAGCCAATTAAACATAATATTTTGAATTATACTACTCAAACTGTTAGACAAAACAAATGTGTACTACATTGAGAAATGCCCTCAACCCGCCGGCAGTCAAAAAAGCTTTATTTTGTTTGTTCATGGCCAAGCAGTTCTTTTAAGCGTTTTATTTCCCCCTCTAGCGTACTGATATAGCGTTCAGTCATCTCCTTATTGTCAGTATACATGTTCTCAATAATTTGTTGACTTATTGAATGATCCCTAAATTCTTGATTATATACATTCTGTGTTTGTATATCAAAAACTTCTTCCATTTTTATTTCCAATATTTTACTGATGTCAATAAAGCGCTCAAGCGATAAATTGGTTGCCCCACTTTCAATTTTATAATAGGCAGCCGCGCTTATCCCTAACTCAATTCCCATATTTTCATGAGTCAGCCCCTTTTCTTTGCGCTTAACAATCATTTTTCGAATAATTTTATCCATTATTTCTGAACGACCTTTATTATCCTTTTCCATATTTGAAATATTTATAGCTCAAAAGTAAAAATTATTTTAGCCTTTTCTGCAAGTATTACTTGCTTTCTTTATACCTTTATAAGATATTTAGCTAAAAACTAATTTAAAACCAATTAACTACCTTTGATTTATGATACGACTTTTAATTACACCCTTAACCCTCCTTTTTTGCCTGCAAATTGCAAGTCAAAATTTGGTACCCAACTCCAGTTTTGAGGATACCATTATGCTTTCTAATGGTCAAGTCGGTTTAAATACCTGGTTAAACACCTTAGGTTCTCCGGATTATTTTTCACCTTGTTATCAACCGCCTTTTGAATCAAGTAGAACTCCACAAAATGCGAGAGGCTATGAACATGCGTATGATGGAGTGGCTTATTTTGGATTTGTAGTTTTGTTTCAAGGAGTATCCGGTGATAAGGAGTACATGCAAACGGAATTGCTGGATACTTTAATTGCCGGAAGAAAATACGAAGTGGAATTTTATTTAAGCCTGGCGGATTCTTTTCATTGGGCCTTAGCTCCGGAAGATATCCAAGTGGCTTTCCGGAAGAATTTGCTCCCCGATGATTCGGGCAATGCATTACGTCGTTTAAGCCCGGCTTATGCTTCCGATACGGTCTGGGATGCGACTAACAAAGTGGGCTGGGAGAAATTCCATTATACCTATACCGCTTTGGGCGGAGAAAAAACGATAGTGATTGGCTGTTTTAAAGACAATTCTCAAAATACCATAACCAATGTGGACAATGGAGGGGAATTGAACTTTTTCCGTAAAGGATCTTATTATTTTATCGATAAAATAAGCGTACAAGCCAAAGACACTACTATTGGTTTAAAAGAAAATAGTTTAAAAACTCAAATTAAGCTCTATCCCAATCCGGCTAAGGAGCGTTTTTATGTTGCTTACAGTGGCTCAGAACCGCTTAGCCATTTTCGTTTATACAACCTAAGCGGAAAGTTGGTGACTGTTGAGCAAAGAAAAGCAAACAATCTGTATGAATTTTCCATCGGACATTTGCCCAGCGGAATTTATTTTCTAGAAGTAGAAAATACAGCCGGGCAAAGAGCTTCCTTCAGCTTCTTAAAATCGTTATAAATGAGATAAATAAAACCAATTAACTACCTTTGATTTATGATACGACTTTTAATTACACCCTTAACCCTCCTCTTTTGCCTACAAATTGCAAGTCAAAATTTGGTACCCAACCCCAGTTTTGAGGATACCATTATGCTTTCCAATGGGCAACCGGGTTTAGATACTTGGTTAAACACTCCAGGTTCTCCGGATTATTTTTCACCTTATTATCAACCACCCTTTGAAGCACATCGACCTCCTGATAATTTGAGAGGATACGAACATGCTTACGATGGAGTGGCCTATTTTGGATTTGGTGTCGTAGACTTACGAATAGTTAGAGACAAAGAATACATGCAAACGGAGTTACTGGATACTTTAATTGCCGGAAGAAAATACGAAGTGGAGTTTTATCTAAGTCTGGCGGATTCTTTTCATTTGGCATTGGCTCCGGAAGATATCCAAGTGGCTTTCCGACAGGATTTAATCCCGGATGATTCGGGCAATATTGTTCGCCGCTTAAGTCCGGCTTATGCTTCCGATACTGCCTGGGATGCGACTAACAAAGTGGGCTGGGAGAAATTCCATTACACCTATACTGCTTTAGGAAATGAGAGTGTGATCGTAATCGGCTGTTTTAAGGATAATTCTCAAAATACGATTACCAATGTGGGCAATGGAGGGGAATTGAATTTTTTCCGTAAAGGATCTTATTATTTTATTGACAAAATAAGCGTACAAGCCAAAGACACTACCATTGGTTTGGCGGAAAATAGTTTAAAAACTCAAATTAAGCTCTACCCCAATCCGGCTAAGGAGCATTTTTACGTTTCATATAGCGGGAGCGAAGTACTTAGCCATTTTCGTTTATACAACCTAAGTGGAAAGTTAGTATCCTTTGAGCGTAGGAGAACAAACGATTTGCATGAATTTTCCATCGGGCATTTGCCCACCGGAATTTATTTCTTAGAAGTAGAAAATACGGTCGGGCAAAGAGCTTCCTTCAGCTTCTTAAAATCGTTATAAATGAGATAAATAAAACCAATTAACTACCTTTGAT
>MDTD01080560.1_pt1 | contig 26834 bp, 20 predicted proteins | sample 811221 | NCBI WGS metagenome assembly MDTD01 (sample SAMN05326646, study PRJNA326480) | marine metagenome | isolation source: seawater | place: Pacific Ocean: South West | collected 2011 | reverse complement strand
TTTCCCTGAGCCTCTTCATCGAGAAATGATGCTAAATACTTTTGGAGGAGGTATGCGTTCAATGGCAATGGATGGAGCACCTCCAACAGTTCATTCCATGCCAAGAGGTAGACAATTCAAATCGGGTAGAGCAAGTAAAAAAATAATGAAGAAATCGATCGGTATGTCTACTTCGATTCCTGGAAAAGACAATACGGTAGGAGAAAGTTTTGAATCACAAAAAAAAGAATTTAAGGCTAGAACTAATCTGGCTGAAACAGCTTTTTTCTTTCCACATTTGCTGAGTGATGAAGAGGGGGTGGTTCGACTAGAGTTTGAAATGCCCGAAGCCCTGACTCGTTGGAAGTTTATGGCTATGGCTCATGGAGTTCAACTTCAATCGGGCCTTTTCACTGATAGTGCTGTAACTCAGAAAGAGTTGATGATTCAGCCCAATGCTCCCCGATTTTTGAGGCAAGCAGATAAATTAGTTTTTACAGCTAAAGTTAGTAGTCTCGCTGATAAAACGATACAAGGTAAGTCTACACTGCGTTTATTTAATGCACTGACAGAAGAGGAGATTACTAGAGATCTCGTACATATTGTAGACGATCTTGATTTTAATTTAAAAAAGGGCGAGTCTATGACGGCAAAGTGGCATTTAAAAATTCCACAGATTAACTTTCCGGTACGCTACAAAGTGATTGCTGAATCCACAGATTTTACTGATGGTGAAGAAGGTATTCTGCCAGTACTTTCCAATCGTATTCTTGTTAAGGAGAATAAGGCTCTTTGGGTAAGAGGGAATGAGTCTCGAGATTTCGCTTTTCAAAAACTTATCAAATCAGATCAAAACGAAAGTCTAAAGCATGAGAAATTGGTCTTACAAATGACCAGTAACCCGAGTTGGTATGCAGTTATGGCATTACCATATCTTGCAGAATATCCTTATGAATGCAGCGAGCAACTTTTTAACAGACTCTATGCTAACCATCTAGGCTTAAAAATTATTAATGAGAATCCCAGAATAGAAAGAATTTTTAAGCAATGGCGCGGAACCGATAGCTTAAAATCTCCTCTACAGAAAAATCAGGATCTTAAGTCAGTCCTTTTGACACAGACTCCCTGGGTTCTTGAGGCTCAAAATGAGACGAAGGCACGCCAGAATATTGGTCTTTTCTTTGATCGTAATCATTTAAAAAATCAATTAAAAAAAGCATTTGATAATTTATCAGAGAGGCAGTTAGCAAATGGCTCTTTTCCATGGTTTTCCGGTGGGCGATCCAATCAGTTTATTACTTTATATCTTGTGACGGGCTTTGGTCGCTTGAGACAGCTAGGCATTGATATAGATATGAGTTTAGCCACTAAAGCGCTCGCCTATCTAGATGCAGAAATGAATGATCGTTATCTTAAAATTCTGGAGAAAGGAAATACTAATGACAATCACTTTAGTGCTAGTGTAGCCCTTTATCTATATGGCCGATCTTTCTTTCTCAAAGATACCAAGGTTGCTTACCCTGCTGCGCTTGATTACTGGATGAGCCAGGCAGCTAAATATTGGACAAAACTTAATAGTCGTATGAGTGAGGCTCACGTTGCATTAGGTATGTATCGTTTGGGAGATCAGAGAGTGACAGACAAGATTTTGAAAAGTCTTCGTGAAAGAGCTCTATACAGTGAAGAAATGGGAATGTATTGGGGTGATGAGGAGTTTTCCTACTGGTGGTATCGAGCTCCCATTGAAACACAAGCGATGATGATTGAGTTGTTTTCCCAATTCGACGACGATAGCAAGGAAGTGGATGATCTTAAAGTCTGGCTTATTAAGCAGAAGCAAACACAAGATTGGAAAACAACCAAGGCCACTTCTGACGCAGTTTATTCGTTGCTAATAGAGGGTAGTGACTGGCTTTCAAACACTAACTTAGTTGAGGTTCAATTAGGTGGTGAGCTTATACAAACTGGAAAAGTAGAAGCTGGTACGGGTTTTTATGAAAAGCGTTTTACACCCGAACAAATTAGAGGGAAATTGGGTGAAATTACAGTGACCAAGAAAGATAGTGGAGTTGCATGGGGTGGTTTATTCTGGCAGTATTTCGAAAATCTTGAAAAAATTACTCATCATGGAAGCTCATTAAATCTCGATAAAAAGTTATTTGTACGCAAAAATACGAAAAGTGGGCCAGTGATTGAACCGTATCAAAGTAAGAAATTAGAAGTGGGTGATACATTAGTCGTTAGAATAGTTCTTAGGGCGGACAGAGATTTTGAGTATGTACACCTTAAAGATATGCGTGGAGCGGGTACTGAACCCGTAAATATACTTTCGCGTTACAGGTATCAGGATGGTTTGGCTTATTACGAATCCACGAAAGATACAGCGACACACTTCTTTATTGATTATCTACCTAAGGGTACTTATGTGTTTGAGTACGACTTAAAGATTTTTCATAGGGGAAGTTATCAGAGCGGTATGGCGGAAATAGAGTGTATGTATGCTCCGGAGTTTAATGCGCATTCTAGAAGTTACCCACTTGAGGTCAAGTAATTGTGTGTGCTTTTCAAACTGGGAATCTATGCCATTGAAATCTCCTGAAAGGTGCATTAAAATGCACTAAAGTTTGTTGGCAAGCAGGAGACCTAATGGCCGTAGTAACACTTGATAACATCACCAAGATTTACCCTGGAAATGATGAATATACGGTTAAAGAAACAAGTTTAACAATCAATGACGAAGAGTTTGTCGTTTTGGTGGGACCTTCGGGCTGTGGCAAATCTACCATGCTGCGCATGGTGGCGGGTCTTGAAGATATATCGGGAGGTAGGCTGTTCATTGATGGGAGAGTAGTCAATGATGTTCAGCCTAAAGACCGCGATATTTCCATGGTTTTTCAAAACTATGCACTCTACCCACATATGACTGTTAGAGAAAATATTTCATTTTCATTGAAGCTGAGGCGAGAGCCAGAAGACCAAATTAATCGTAAGGTGGAAAAGACAGCCGAAATTCTTGGCCTTCAGGAATTACTGGAACGTAAGCCAAAAGCTATGTCAGGAGGTCAGAGGCAAAGAGTCGCGTTAGGTCGCGCTATCATTCGGGACCCTAAAGTACTCTTGATGGATGAGCCTTTATCAAATCTTGATGCCAAATTGCGTGGGCAGATGCGGGCTGAAATTCTGAAATTACATAAAACAGTTCGTAATACTATTATTTATGTGACTCATGATCAGGTGGAGGCTATGACCATGGGCGATCGCATCGTTGTATTGGATGGTGGCTTCGTACAGCAAGCGGACACGCCTTATCAAGTTTACAATTTCCCCTCTAACAAATTTGTAGCTGGATTCATGGGTTCTCCTCCGATGAATTTTCTTACAGCGAATGTGTTTGATGATGGTGGCAAATTTTTTCTTCAGGGTCAGGGCGTAGAGCCCTATAAATTACCTATAATTGATGAAAAGATTACAGATGAAATCAAGGCATTGGCTGGTAAAGAGGTTGTCTTAGGAATTCGTCCTGAGGATGTATATGACGAGACAAATCTAAAAGCTAAACACTTTAAAGATTGTGTGATTAAGTCTGAAGTAGATATTGTGGAGCCATTGGGTGCGGAGCTCTATGTGCACACCAAAGTTGCTTCTGAAAATATGATTGGACGCATTGAACCTGATGTCAATGTTAGTACTGGTATGCAGTTCAGTGCTTATGTAGATCCAGCGCGTTTACATATCTTCGATGTGAAAACAGAAAAGCGTATCAGCAAGTAAATACAAATGACGAAAATTCAGTAGGATCCTAAGTTTGGGTTTTTTGTCCTTCTTGTAGGAGTAGTATGAAATTTTTTCTGATTCTTTGTATTGCATTTTTTACTTGTAGATTTTATGCGAGTGAATCCTACCAAGGCCTTCAGAAGAAAATAGAACTACTTGAAGCTCAATTGAAACTTTTGAAAGAAGAAGTTCAACGTCAAAGAGATGATTCAATGCATGATGCTAAAGTAGATTTGAAACCTGGTTTGAAGGTTATTTCTCCCAACAAAAGGCATAATTTTTCTGTCGGTGGTCGCGTTATGTTTGATGTGCATAATATCAGCCCGGATAATTCATTGAGTTCGGCGTTGGGACTTTCGGGAAAAGACGGCGTGCAATTCAGAAGAACCCGAATGTTTATAAAGGGTACTCTCAATAAAAAACTTCATTATCAGTGGCAATACGATTTTTCTAGGGCAGGTATAGGTCAAACTAAAGCAACATATATCAAGTATAAGGCCAATGATGGTCACAGCATTTGGGCAGGAAATATTAAGGAACCCTTTGGTTTAGAAGAGGTAAATAGCTCAAAGCATGAGACTTTTATGGAAGAATCGGCTGCTACTCTAGCCTTTACCCCAAATTATAATCCGGGGTTTTTGTATCGTAAGGAAGACCCTATTGATGATTTTGGATGGGAATTAGGAGTTTTTCGGACGGATGAAGGTAGCTTTGGCAGGAGTCCAAACACAACGGGTTCTAATCTGGGCGATTGGAATTATACAGGTCGTTTGACTTACATAACTAACTACAATTTACGAAAGAGTAAAGTTTTACACTTAGGTTTAGCTTATTCCTACCGGAACTTGAATGGTGACAATATTCGCTTTGATAGTAAAGTTGAGAATATTTATCATAATGTAAGTCTTGTAGACACGGGGTTGATTGCGGCTCAATCAGCGAAGCAATTCGGCTATGAAGTTGCCTGGGTCAATGGGTCACTCAGCTTACAATCAGAATTATTTAATATTCGTGTTGATCCTGCAGGTGAGCAGTCTAATGCTGATTTTGGTGGTCACTACGTGATGATGAGTTATTTTTTGACCGGTGAAAGTCGGCCCTACAACCGAACTTATCGTTACTTTGGCCGCGTTAAACCACGCACAAGTTATTTTTTAGGTGGTAGAGGTGCTTGGGAGCTCACCGCTCGTTATTCAGCGGTAGAGCTTAATGATTTTGATACAGGTATATTCGGTGGCGAGGCCGATAGTGCCACATTAGGTCTCAATTGGTATATGGACTCGAGAACGAGACTGATGCTTAACTGGATTAATACAGAAGTCATTTCTGGTGCCGGTGTAAATCTTGGTAACACAGAATCTATTTCTATGCGTTTTCAGGTTGATTTTTAGATATGTCGGTATTTTTAAGGCTTATTGGGCGAATTCATGACATTAAATAAGCTTTTCAGTCTGCATTTGTCTTGAAAAAATACCATTGTTCAAGCATATTTGGAACCTGTGCTTGAAGATAACGTCATAGAGAAAGATCGTCGTAAAACAGTCGACACACGAATTATATCGCCTCACAATCTCAGAGAAGATCTTGGGCAGGATCGTTTGCGCCCACTTAACTTTGACGAGTTTATAGGTCAGGATGAACTAAAAGAGAAATTAAAAATCTTCATAAAAGCTGCTCTACAGCGTGATGAAGCTCTTGATCATGTTTTATTGGCAGGCCCACCGGGACTTGGTAAAACAACCTTTTCCAAAATTATAGCCAACGAATCGCAGACTAATTTTGTGATTACTTCGGGGCCTGCTATTGAACGGCAGGGAGATTTAGCAGCTATTTTGACTAATCTTGCACCCCGCGATGTACTATTTATTGATGAAATCCATCGTTTGCGACTTCCGGTAGAGGAAATTTTGTATTCTGCAATGGAAGACTACAAACTTGATATTATTGTAGGTAAGGGGCCTGAAGCTCGCACACTTAGAATCGACGTTCAACCGTTTACTCTTGTGGGTGCAACTACACGGGCAGGTTTACTCAGTGCACCTTTGAGGGATCGATTTGGAATTTTAGCTAATTTTGAATTTTACAATGAAAATGACTTATCAAATATTATTCAACGTTCCGCTAGAATTTTGGGGGTATCCATAGAGGAGGTTGCGGCTTTAGAGCTGGCAGGACGAAGTAGAGGAACACCTAGAATAACGAATCGCTTGTTGCGAAGAGTGAGGGATGTGGCACAGGTTCGAGGTGAAGGAGTCATTGGGAGTAAGACTACACATGACGCTTTAGCTATTCTGAATGTAAATGAGCAAGGTTTAGAAAAGCTTGATATGAAGATTCTAAGTGTATTGGTGGAAACTTATGAAGGAGCTCCGGTAGGGCTGTCTACTTTGGCTATATCAGTAGGCGAAAACGAAGAAACTATTGCTGAAGTGTGTGAACCTTTCTTAATTCAACTAGGTTTTGTGGAAAGGACTCCTCGAGGGCGTCGAATAACCGCTCATGGACGTCGCTATTTCGAGGATTGGAAGAGCCGAAAGTGAATAGGAAAAGGTACTCCGAAGATATAGCTAAAACTTTGAATGAACGCAGTGTAGGCTCATTTGATCGTCTCTTTGAAACCCTAGGCCAAATAATAGAAAAAGAATTAGATGCTGGGTTGGTTTATTTCTTCGTTAAAGAGGATTTGTTACCTGAAATGCAATTATCATGGGGAAGCTCTAACACAGTCAAATCTCAGATAGATCAGTATTTTTATCATTTGAAGGCTTTTATATATCAGTGCCTTGACCGTGATCCTCAGATTTTAGAAAACGTTTCTATTCCATTGCTGGATCTAGAAATGTCTTCAATGATTGTCTACCCGGTCTACTTTGGAGATGGTAAGCGAGGTGTTTGGTTAATTGCTAACCCTTTAGATACTAAAGAAGCTTATCAAGAGTCGCATCTTGAGATCTTAGACTTAATTTTATCGGAATGCTTTCCAGTGCTTGAGCAATTAAAATTAAAGCAAACTGTAAAAGTTTATCAACAAGAACAGCGTCTAACCACTCGATTGAATAAGTTGATCGACTCCAATTATGACTTTGATATATTTCTGAAATATATGCGTGAAATCATAGAGGATACGGCACAATGTCAAAGCGTTCTTTTTCTTATGTATAACGATATGGCAGGTCAGTTTTATCTTGAAGCTGGAAATGCGGAAGGTTGTGAATTTTGGGCAAATCAGGAAGATTTCTTTAAAGGTTTAGCACAGCAGTCAGAAACTCAGGGCGTATTTGCTAGAACATATAGCGGAAGAAATTTTCAAGGGGAAAAGTACGGACTCGATAGATTAGAAACTTGTCTTGTTTTACCTCTTAAATTTTACGAGCGTGTCAGTGGTGCTTTTATTCTTTTGAACAAATGTGAACAGCAAAACTTCAATGAGATAGACGTTCGTTTGATGAATATCATTATTAGAAGTAGTAAATCCGTTATTTTTCGTGAGCGTGAGCGAAATTCTATCGTTAGCTTATTTGAAAAATTTGTTTCAGACAAGATAGTCAGAGAAGTTTTAGAACATCAAGATAGTGGATTACTTCAGGAACAAAGACGCGAAATAACTGTTTTGTTCATTGATTTGAATGGATTTACTACGATTACAGAAAATGAATCTCCCACGGTTGTTATTCAGCAACTAAATCAATTTTTAACCGAGATGACAGAGCAGGTGTTTCAGTATGGAGGAACGCTAGATAAGTATATCGGAGATGAAATCATGGCTATATTCGGGTCGCCGATTACTTTAGATAATCATGCAGAGCGCGCCGTAGAATGTGCATTGGCTATGAAGGACAAAATGAAAGAGCTAAGTAAGCTTTGGAAATCTCAAGATAAATCCGAACTTACTGCCAGTATTGGAATAGCTACAGGAGTATCTTTAGTGGGGACAATTGGTTGTGAAAAATACATGGATTACACTGCGATTGGAGATATTGTAAATACTGCCGCTAGAATTACAGAGGCGGCAGCTCATGACGCTATATTTTTAGAGGCTTCAACTGTTAAATTGATCGAGCCGGTATCTATTCTTCAGCAACCTGTTGAATTACAACTCAAAGGTAAGCAAAAAGTAGTATATGCAAGTGTTTTAGAGCGCTTGAAAACGGAGCAGGAGCTTCAGCAGGATTTAGATGACTGCGACGATCAAAGACGAATTGATATCGTTCGTTGCATGGGCTTATTTCGATATTATATGCAAACTGCCTTGGTACGAAAGTATTTGAATGACCCCGTTTTATTAGTTAGACAGCAAGCATTAAAAACAATTGCGCGCTTGGATAGACAAGAAGATGTTGATTATTTATTGGAGCAGCTGGATAAAGAGAAAGATGGAGAATTTCGTCATGAGATTCTGGAAGTTCTTTCAAAAACCTCATCTGAAGCCGTAGTTGCTTTACTTAAAGATTATTTAGGTGAGTTGGACCCAGTGGTTAAAAACTTGGTGATTGATGCTATCGGATATGATGGAGATGAGGAAAACAAAAAATTATTATTACCTTTGTTGAATGACTCAAATAATACGGTAAGAGCTAATGTTGCCCATGCCATTTATCGATTTGGAGATGTTAGAGTCATTCAAATATTGTTGAAAATGCTTGAGTCGCAAGAGCCTGGGATGCAGGTTTCTGCTATTGACGTTTTGGCGAAAATTGGAACAACTCAAGTAATACAGCCACTCCTGAAATTAGCGATTCAACCGAATATTAATGATGTAAACTATGCAGCAGGGAAAGCTTTAGGGCAATTGACCAAGCCACAGGCTATCCGCTATTTATATTTATTAACTGAGGAAGATCAGCGTTTAAATGAATGGAAGCCTTTTGCTAAGGCTTTAATCAGTGAATCTGAGGAACAAGAGCGATTTTTCAAGCAAGCATTGACTGTTAACAATCAGATTGTCGTATATGCAGCACTTACGGCGATAAAGCGGATAGGCCTGCATGGATATTCCAAAGAATTAGTCGAACTTATAAATACTGATTGTAAAAATATTAAAGAGCAGAGTGTCCTTGGCTTAAAGCCATATGCTAACGGTTTGGTGATCCCAGTTTATCTAAGTTGTCTTAATAACTGTAGTGAAGCGATCACTGTAATCATATTACGCGAGATTGGTTCTCGCAAGCAGGGCCAATTGATCTCTGTTCTTCTTCAATATTTGGATAGCCATAGTCCTGATATCAGGATGGCAGCTATTGGTTCTCTTGCTAAATTAAAAAAACCAGGTACTCTTGAGCGCCTATTGCATGTTTATGAAGAGAGCAATAATGCGAATGAAAAAGCTACGGTTGTAAGGGCGTTGGCAGAATTTCCGAGTGTAGATACGAGTAAGCTATTGAAGGAAGCATTGCGGTCTACGATTGGTAGGATTCGTGCCAATGCAATTGATGCTTTAGTAGAAACTGAAGGTGCTAAAGTTTTGCCTCTTATTGAACCTCTTTTGGAGGATGAAAATAATCGAGTTCGTGCTAATGCTGCCATGGCTTTACATAGTTTCGGGCAAACTCGAGCTTATAAATTTTTGGATAAAATGATGGGTTCTGATGATAAATGGATGAGGCTATCAGCCATCTGGACACTTGCAGAGATTGGATCAGTGCGCAGTCAGGAAATTATTGCAAAGCACTTGAATGATTCTGATTATGACGTTAAATTACGCGCTATTCTTTCTCTGAACCGACTTGACCGCAAGTTGCTGACCCTGCTAGAGGAAATTTTAACTTCGCGGGAAGAGCGTGTTGAAAGTCTGGATCAGGAAAGTTTTCAGAACCCTGACAAACTAAATGATCGTCTTATTCGCGATTCTGGAGATCACGAATGAGTCGTAAACGCGTTTCATTAAGGAGAAAGAAACATGTCTAAAGTTGATGCCGAAAGGCTTAAATCTCTCACCGTAGCTATTGATCAAATTACCCGCCAGTATGGTAAGGGTGCCATCATGCGTCTGGGTTCCTCAAGACTTGCTGATGATGTAGATGTTATTCCCACAGGTTCCTTTGAATTGGATGCTGCCCTAGGAATAGGTGGCTATCCTCGAGGACGTATTGTGGAGATTTATGGGAATGAAGCTTCCGGTAAAACCACATTAACCTTGCATGCTGTTGCAAATGCACAGAGACAGGGTGGTTTGGCGGCTTTTATTGATGCAGAGCATGCCCTTGATCCAGTATATGCAAAAGCTATTGGCGTAGATATTGATAATTTATTTGTAGCTCAGCCTACTTCTGGTGAAGAGGCATTGGAAATTGTAGATACGCTTGTTCGATCTGGTAGTTTGGATTTAGTAGTTGTGGATTCTGTCGCAGCTCTTACTCCAAAAGCGGAAATTGAAGGGGAGATGGGCGACTCCCATATGGGTCTGCAGGCGCGCCTTTTATCTCAAGCAATGCGTAAATTAACTTCTTCTATTAGCAAGTCTAATACCTGTGCAATATTTATTAATCAGATTCGACATAAAATTGGTGGATATGGTAACCCTGAAACTACTACCGGGGGTAATGCTTTAAAATTTTATGCTTCTCAAAGATTGGAAGTAAGAAGAACAGAGAATTTAATGAAAGGTACTGAGGTTGTAGGCACTGCCAATAAAGTAAAGGTTGCTAAGAACAAATTAGCAGCTCCTTTCAAAGTTGGAATGTTTGAAATCACCTATGGAGAAGGAATTTCCTATGAAGCTTCCTTATTGAATGTTGGTGTTCAGGCTGGTATTGTCAACAAAGCTGGAACATGGTTTTCTTATGGGGATACCAGATTAGGGCAAGGAAAAGAGAACGTAAAACTTTTTCTTAAGGAAAATGTTGAGATACGCGAAGACATCGAACAGAAGGTGCGTGCTTATCTTAATGGAAAAGAAGATTCCGTTGTTGAAGAGATAAAAGAGAAAAAGTCCAAGGAAAAAACTTCCGGAAAGTAGTAAATTAGGGGTTACTTCTTAGTAGGCGAGAGGTAACCCTGTTTTTATTATGGCTAAAGGTAAAAAAAGAAAAACAACTAAAAACACAAGCTCAACTGTCGTTACACCCGATGCAACGACTCTATTGAGTGAGCCTTCTTCGGGATCTCAACCTATGTTTCGACGCACTAATTTTGATGATTTTAAAGAGAGGATACTTAATCTTCTCTTTTCGAAGGATTTTTTGCTTACAGTCTTTATTTTGACTGTGTCCGCTCTGATGGCCCACTTTTTTTGGGCGACTCTGCTTCCCCTTTTTGTAGCTTTTATATTGTCTTATTTGATAAATCCGCTGGTACGAAAGATTGAAAAATGGCGTTATATGAGTCGCGAGGGTGCTATTTTGACGGTTTTTCTAAGTTTAATTTTGGCAACTCTAGTGCTCGTGATACCAATGGCACTTAGTCTGGGTAAAAACGTAGTTACCATGGCAGACGAAATTTCAAGTATTGAATACAAACCCTTAATTGAGAAGGTAAAAACAAATATTCGTGAATTTAAAAATATGGAGGTTCCCGAAAGTCTTCAGAAGCCGGCTAGTTATTTAAGAGCTCCAATTGGACATGTAATCAATCATTTCGAGCAGTATCAAGAAAAGATCGAAAAGCTATTACGTACCGTAAATACCTGGGCAGGTTCCATGTTCCGTAAAATAGGTAGCTTATTGCTTAATTCTACTCAAGCCGTATTTCAACGAACAATGGACTTTGTAATTGTTACATTGTTTTTGATCTATTTGTTAATTGACTTTGAAAAAATTCATAGCCTATTTATGAAAGTGGTCCCTGTTAGCTATAGACCATGGACTAATGCATTTTCTGATCGGGCAAATGAGACCCTTAAGCTTTTCTTGATTGGTCAGTTCAAAGTTGCTTGTATTTTTGGTTTCATGATGACTTTAGGTTTATGGTTTCTCGGTATCAAGTTCTGGATGGTCATCGGACCTCTCAGCGGTATAGCTAACATGGTTCCATATCTAGGTGTAATTTTTGGGCTGGGCCCAGCTTTGATAATGGCCATTTATCAAGGAGCTATAGGTGGAGCAGGTTTTTTTCTGTTTCTGTACGTTTTAATACTTTTTGGAGTAGTGCAGTTCATTGATGGTAATCTTGTGCAGCCAAAAATTGTTGGTGAGAGTGTTGGACTTCACCCTCTGGTAATTATCGTGGCTTTGTTTATTGGAGCTGAATTAATGGGTATCTATGGAATGCTTTTTGCGGTTCCAGTTGCAGCAGTTCTGAAGGTATTAGTGGTAGAGTTCTATGATGTCCTGTATCAGGGACAGTCAGGCTTATTGAGAGGAAGATGAATTTCATGACGCAAGAGGATGTTGAACGCGAAGCGAAAGTACGACAGATTAAAAATGAAGTGAGTAGCGAAGAAATTCTTTCAACAGTTTTGGTAAGTTTGGAAGAGAAGCAGGGTGAACAGGTTCAATGTTTTAATATTGCAGAAGTTTCTTCAGTAGCTGATTATATGGTGGTTAGTACGGCCACTTCTTCTACACATTCTCGAGTGCTAGCCGAGATAGTTCGCTACCAATGCAAAAAACGAAAATATCAGCATCTAAATAATGGTCAGGCTGATGATGAGAATTGGACAGTTTTGGATTACGGTAGTGTGGTAGTTCACTTACAAAATAGAGAATTTCGAGAAAAGTATCGCCTGCATGAGCTCTGGAAAAATGGAATGCCAGTTGACATTCAGGGACATCTTAATGAGTTTCCCACTGAACTAGTAGATTAGTCTAGTAGCCTAGGATCAATACCATGCGCTACGTTCGCTTGCAAATGTTCAATGGGCATTTCCATTTATGCTCTGGTGAGTTAAAACATCTTCAAGTGATGCGAAAGAAATTTCCTTTAGCTTTTCAAGCATTGTACAAAAATAAAATTTTCGATGTGACCATAGAATCTACAGGTGCTCTGAGTAAAGTAGACCCCATTGGTATTCCAGTGCCAGGTTCTAGCTGTTTTTGGATTCCTTTGTTTGATAAGAACCGCATGGAATGGGCTATTGAAAAATTAACTGAGTTGGGAGCCGCAGCAATAGTTTTATACCATAGTGACCACTGTACATATTCTGCTAAGCAAATTGAAAAATTTTCGAGAAAAGAGCGCTTGGATCGCTTTGAGAAAAAAATATGGGCAGCGGCTCAGCAGAGTGGAAACTTTACACCTCCAAATATTTTAGGAGTTTACTCTATTTTAGAGTTACAAAAAGATCATTTTAGTGATCGGACAGTAGCATGGACTGTGGATTCCAACGAAATAATTCAACCTGATGATATGCTATGTCTAAGTAATTCAAGTGAACCATTTGAAATTAGAGGTTTATTAGATGATCGTCTGACTCATTTTGTTATTGGACCTGAGGGGGATTTTTCAAAGAATGAAATGAAAGCTTTGAACAATATAAAATGGGGTTGTATGCATCGTAGTACCATACTGCGAAGTGAGACAGCATTGATAGCAGTCGCAGCTCAGTTAAGTAATAAATGGTTACCATCTTTTTATTCAATTGCGAAAGGGAGTAATGAATAAGCAGAATCTATTTAGTTTTACGCCAACTGCACTTCTGAACGTATTAGTCGATGAGTTCAAGTGTAAACCCTTTGTTGCTCGACAATTGTGTCAATGGGTTTATGAAAAAGGTGTCTTTGATTTTGATGCTATGACAAATCTTTCAAAGGATTTAAGATCAAAATTGAAAGATCGTTTTTTTATGACTTTGCCAGAAGTTCGCTATAAGCTGAAATCTTCTGATGGCAAAACCATAAAGCTCAAAATTGGCCTTGAAGATGATCGTGAAGTGGAATCCGTATTTATGCGAGAAGACAAGCATGCCACAATTTGTCTCTCCAGCCAAGTCGGTTGTGCGCAGGCTTGTGTCTTTTGTGCTACAGGTAAAATGGGGATTATTCGGAATTTGCAGGCTGGTGAAATAGTAGCCCAATATCTTTTGTTCAGGCAATTACTGGGAGATAAGTTTCCGAAATCTGTGCGTCTGGTATTCATGGGTATGGGAGAACCATTTCATAATTTAAATCAAGTGTTTAAGGCATTAGAAATATTTACTCATCAACAAGGTTTGAGTATTGGTTCTCGTAAAATCACCGTTTCTACGTCTGGTGTTATAAAGGGTATACGAAAATTGGCAGAAGAAATGCCGCAAATACAGCTTGCTATATCTTTGCATACTGCGGACCAGTCTCTCCGATATCAATGGGTTCAGAATCAAAAAGAATCGGTCAATGATATTTTGCAGGCTGCTCGTGATTTTCAGTCTATGACCAACCGAAAAATTACATTTGAAATGGTTTTATTTGGTGGAAAGCAAATGCAGACTGCACGACTGAACAAATTAGGTAAATCTTTGCAAGATATTCGCTGTAATTTGAATGCTATTCCCTATAACCCTATTCCAGAAGGTCCAGAGGATTTTATTCGACCCACTTATGAAGAAATCGAACACTTCAAGGGAATCATGAGTCACTGGAATAAAGAAGTTACTGTTCGAATAAGTCGTGGGAGAGACATCCAAGCCGCATGTGGACAATTAATCATCAGCAAATAAAGGAAGAGGCTAGACTAGGAGCGTTTGTAGAAAACTATCCTCAGTTAAATTTCGCTCGTTATGCGGACCCCCTTCCTTCTCATGCTTTGGTTTTGCATGGTCAAGAGCCTGCTAACCTTCTTCTGTACTCCGAGCATTTAATAAAACGTATTTTGTGTGATAGGAATTCTGCTGATCATGAGCCTTGTGGGCAATGCGAAGCTTGTTTGGCCTATCAAAGAGGTAATTCTGAACGATTCATCGAGTTATTTCCTCAAGGAGCTGCTATAAGTATTTCTCAAGTTCGAGAAATGATAGCTAGGCTAGACATGAAATTAGAGGCAGGAAAAAAGCAAATTGTTATTCTGTATTTCCCTGCTCAAATGCAAAAAGAAGCTGCAAATGCCCTATTAAAAACTTTAGAAGAGCCACCAAAGGGAAGGATATTTTTTCTGATTAATCCCTATCAGAGATCCCTGCTTTCTACCATTCAATCTCGTGTAATGCCGGTAGATATTCCGTCTGCTGAATGTAGATTCAGAGAGATAGATGAGGTGGAACAAGCTTTAGTAAGATTAGGTGGCTGGAATTTACAGGCTATACCGTCTCAATTAAAAGGTCTGCTTCAAAATTCTTTAGATCTCTCAAATTATTTAAAGATGTGGTTGGAAGTTTTTCAAGAGCAAGAGTGGGAAAGTGCCAAACTACTTCAAGACCAGTTTGTAAATCCTAAAATACAACTAGCACGTAAACTCGGTGTGCTTCATTTTTTGGATGAACTTGCAGTGGATGAATTCAGTTATCTCGAAGATCAAATATATCATTTAGAGAAGTCTATGGAAGCTTGGTCTGACTGGATTACCGGTGAAGGTCTACGCAGATGTCGGGGTCTTCGTCAGGAGTTTGGTGAATCCTATCGAGACCCCTATATTGGTGATGGTAGTAAAGAGAGCCTTCAAAGATTTTACAGAGGCTTCTGTTTGCGTGAGATAGAGTCTATTTTTACAGAAATATTAGCTAGTATGGAATCATTATTAATCTCATCAGAGGAGATTCCGATTTTGCCACAGGAGAAGCAAATTAGTCTCAACTTCGAAGCAATGAAGTATGGTAGAGGGCTGTATAGATTGAGTCATCGACTGGTGGAGCTTCGTAAGATGCTTTATAATAACCAGCCTTGGTCTAACCTAGTTGAACAATTGGGTATGACTCTCATAGAACTAAAGCAGTCCTGAAAAGGGCTTAAAATATAAAATTAAAGAAATTATGAATGAAGAGATACACGTTGATACTGAAGAAAATTCTGAGGCAGCAGTAACTACACAAATCGATAGTCAAAAAGAAACGAATTCTGGACATTTGATAGAAGAGCAGAGGGATGACCTCGCTACTGATAATGTTTGTATTTATGGACTTAGTTTTCGTAACAAGCGAGGTGTATTTACCGTAAAAGATGAATTAGATAAATATAGTATTGATGATCAACTGGTAGTGCGTACCTGTCGTGGCAAGGAAGTTGCCAAAGTTAAATATGTCCAGCTTAATAAAATGTTGAATAGAGAACGAGAAATCAATATTAAAAGTGTTCTACGACTTGTTAATCAAGAAGATTTGGACGTTGAACGACGGAATCGAGAGAAAGAGAAAAGTGCTATAGAAATAGCACAAAAAAAGTCAGATTCACTCAAACTCAAAATGAGCTTTGTAAGATCAGAATTTTTATTTGATTCTGCTCGAATTATATTTTACTTTCTAGCACCACAAAAGGTAGATTTTCGTGAGTTAGTGCGACTACTATCTAGAGAATTTAGAACTCGAATAGAATTGCGGCAAATCTCCAATAGAGAATATGTAGGTTTAAATGGGGCAATAGGGGCTTGTGGTAGGCAAACTTGCTGTAGTAGTTTTTTGACAAAAACGCCGAAGGTCAACGTTCGTATGGTAGAGAATCAAAGATTGTCCAAAAATCCATCCAAATTAAATGGGGTGTGTGGTCATCTAAAATGTTGTATTTCATACGAAAATGATTTTTATCGAGAAGCTTTGGAAGGGATTCCCCGACGCAGTTCTTGTGTGGGTTGTAGCTCAGGTAAAAAGGGAAAAGTTTGTGGTACTAATATTTTCAAAGATGAAGTTACCATACGGCTTGAGGATAGTACTTACATGAATGTTAGTCTTGATGAGGCTCGTAATATGCCCGTTCTTGATAACGGTTATGAAACGGATAATTCTGACTATCAAGATGTGTAGACCTTTTCAACTTTATGATCTTTAGTTATAGAGGCGCATCCAAGATATGATTCGAAATTCAGCAGAATGCTGGTTAATCGACTAACTATTCAACACTCCCTTATATAGACGGGCATGATACAATCAGCGCAAGTTAGCTCCCTACCATGGAGCGAGGAGTCGACATGACAATGCAAGATCAAGCAAAATTAGGCTTGGTGGCGGGGTATGGTCACCTGCCAAAGGCAATACTACAAGCCGCCGAAAAAATGGGTTATAAAGTTTTTTGTGCAGCACTTGAAGGAATGGCCGATGATAGCTACAAAATTAGCTTAGAGACTGTACTATATGTTCAATTAGGTGAAATTCAAAAAACTATTGATTTCTTTGTGGAGAATGGTGTTGAGCAGATTATTCTAGCTGGTAAGGTAGATAAAAAAGTTTTGTTTCGGCCAGATACCTTGCTTGATTCTCTTGCTAAAGACCTCTTAAGTTCAATTGAGCAACTAAATGACGACACTATTCTTCTGGGTGTTGTTAGCTTATTTCAAAAAGCGGGATTAAAGGTCATGGACTCTACTGCATTGATTCAATCTATATTACCGCAAGAGGGAGTATTGACACCCTGGCAACTTAATGAAAGTCAAATGAAGGATGTTCATTTTGGGTTTAAAATGGCTAAAGCGATTGGTGGGCTCGATATTGGGCAGACTGTGGTGGTAAAAAATCTGGCTGTGATGGCTGCCGAAGCTATTGAGGGTACTGATGAAGCCATTTTAAGAGGAGGTTCATTGGGAAGGAATGGCTGTACGGTAGTTAAAGTTGCTAAACCTGAGCAAGATTTAAGATTTGATGTTCCCACAATTGGATGTCAAACGGTTCAGAGCTGCGTTAAGGCTGGTGTTAGCACTCTTGCTTTTGAGGCAGGAGCCACCATATTGCTCGACCAAAAGGAAGTCATAGATTTAGCGACACAACATAAAATAAATATTCTGGCTGTAGCTTATCAGGGAGATCAGTGAATCTACGAACTCGTAAAATATTAATACTTGCGGGTGAGGAATCTGGAGATTTGCATGGTTCGTATCTCGTTGAAGCTCTTCTAAAACTGAGTTTACCATTACAAATTTTTGCGATGGGCGGCGAAAAAATGAAGTCGGCGGGTGCAAAATTACTTGAAAATACTCTCGAGTCTTCCGTTGTCGGGATAACAGAAGTCATTCGTAAAATTCCTGGTTTAATGGAACGCAAGCAGCGAATAGAAGATTTTGTCAGTCAAGAACAACCAGATTTAGTAATTTTTATAGATTTTCCGGGGTTCCATTTGAAAATCATGCCTAGTATATCTGATAAAACTTCACTGGTGTACTATATCCCCCCCAAAGTATGGGTATGGAAGCAAAATAGGGCTCAAAAAATCTTACAGTTTTGTAAACGAGTTTATACAATTTTTCCTTTTGAAAATTCATACTTCAATGGCAAAGCAAGTTACTTTGGTCACCCCTTGGTAGATTTCGTAAAATCCACATGTTCTGTTTCAGAATTCAAAAAGGAATTCGGATTGTGTGAGGACTTGGCTACAATTGCCTTGGTGCCAGGCTCTCGTAAACAAGAAATTGTGAAAATGTTGCCTCGATTTTGCGAATCTGCTCGCTTAGTTAGCCGTTCGCACAAAGTACAATGGCTGTTACCTTTAGCAGACTCTATTGATGACAGTGATTTTCCAGCTGGAATGTTTGATGATTTGAATATTCGAATTATTCGCGGTCGTACCTATGATGTAATAAAACATTGTGATTTTATATTGGCAACGTCAGGTACTGTAACCCTTGAGGCAGCACTTTTAGGAACCCCAATGATTATCTGTAATCGAGCAAGCTGGGTAACCTATATGGCTTTTAAGATGTTATCCAGGGTTCCTTATCTTGGATTGCCTAATATTATTTCAAAGCGTGAGATTTGTCCCGAGATGCTGCAGTCAGACACTCAACCACATCGTTTGGCTGGCTTAATACGGAATTACTTACTACAACCTAATAAGCTTGGTGACCAGAAGAAAGCATTGAATGAGGTTGTTCAAACCTTAGGAGAACCTGGTGTTCTCAAAAGGGTTAGTAATCATATGGCCGAGGAGTTTTTACAGTGAGTGATTTTAGAAAAATAGCTCGTCTGGGTTCTCCTTATTGGGGCTTAGTAGTCTTTGCTATTTTTGCTTCGGCTTTGGTGGGTTTAGCAACAACTGCTAATGCTGTGGTGTTAAACATGCTGGTTGATGATGTACTGGTGGTGCCGCAAGGTATGAATCCCAGTGATTTTCATGCGGAACAAATGCAAAACTTGCGGTTAGTTATTATTCTGGCAGTAGCTGTTACTTTTGCTAAAGGATTAGGCTCGTTTTTACAAACTTACTCTATGAGTTATGTGGCACAAAAAATCATCCTTCAGATCAAATTACAATTTTTTGATCACTTACAGCGACTTCCTCTGAGTTTTTATGCAAGGTTTCGAACTGGTGACTTAATTTCTCGCTTGAATGGCGACATGCTTGTTATTGAACAAATGCTGCAGACATTGATTCGTATTATGGTTGATCCTTTGGTGATTCTAGCGCTTGTGGCTTATATGTTCTATTTAGACTGGAAATTGGCTATCTTCATTTTCATATTCATTCCAATTCTTGGATTATTGGTCCGTTGGCTAAGCAAAAGACTTAGACGGGCGGGACAAATGTTGCAAGCTAAAGTCGGAGATATTAGTGCCCTAATTCAAGAATCTGTAGTTGGTATCAAAATTGTAAAAGCTTTTAGAATGGAAGAGCAGCGACATCAATTTTTTGAGAGAGAAGCTACGGATAATTTTAGATTTTCAATGAAAAGTGTGAAATACAGTGCATTGAATTCACCTGTGGTGGAATTGGCCGACGCAGTGGGTGTAGCCTTAATGATTTATTTTGGCTCAATGGCGGTTATTGAGGGTAGATTATCAGCAGGTGAGTTAATTGGTTTTTTAACATCTCTAGGACTGCTTTTTCATCCAATTAAAAAGCTGACCAATGGTAATGCAATGATCCAACAGTCAGTGGGTGCGATACAGAGAGTATTTGAAATTTTGGATGAACCTGCTGAGCAAATTGGTCATGTTAATAAAATTCCCAATGAAGTGCAGGCAGCTTTGAAATTTGAAAATTTAAGTTTTCAATTTGATGAAAGTGCTTGGGTTTTAAAAGATATAAATCTGGAAGTTTCAGCGGGTCAAACAGTTGCTTTGGTGGGTCCCAGTGGCGGAGGTAAAACCTCTTTGGTCAATCTCATTCCACGATTTTACCCTTGGCAAAAAGGGGCTATTTATCTAGATGGCTACAAAGTGGATGACTTTGACCTTTTTGAGTATCGAAAGTTGTTTGGCATAGTCCCTCAGGAAACCGTTTTATTCAAGGGGAGTATCCTAGAAAATATTCGTTTTGCAAAACCTGACGCTACGGATGCGGAAGTTCAATCGGCATGTGTTGCAGCTAACGCTCATGAGTTCATAAGTAAATTAGAGGGTCAATATTCTTATGAAATTGCTGAGATGGGAGTAGGCCTTTCGGGGGGACAAAGGCAGCGAATTGCAATTGCGCGAGCGATTTTGAAAGACCCTAAAATTCTAATACTCGATGAAGCTACTTCGGCATTGGATAATGAATCCGAAAAAGTAGTACAAGCAGCTTTGGATAACTTGATGAAAGGGCGGACTACTTTTGTAATAGCTCACCGTATAAGTACGATAGTCAATGCCGATAAAATTGTAGTTCTTGAAAAGGGGAAAATAATTGCTGTTGGAACACATCAGGAATTGTTGAAGAAATCATCCATGTATAAGACTTTATGCACTTCTAGCATGATTAATGGGGATCAAGCAGCATGAGTCATACTAATAATAAACGTAAGATTTTTGTGTCTGCTGGAGAGTATTCGGGAAGCGTCTATGTTGCTAGTGTAGTGCGACAGTTACGTCAACAGTATCCAGAATTAGAATTTGTTGGTGTGGGTGGTCGCGAGCTAGAAGATTCGGGTGTTCGTATTTTATACAATTCTGATCAGTGGGGATCTATTGGGATCATGGAGGCATTAAAGCGCTGGTATTTGTTTCCTATAAATTGGAAGATTCAAAATTATCTTGAGGCCGAAAAACCTGATTTACTTTTTCTTTCTGATTACCCCGGTTTCAATATGCACCTAGCTCGCAAAGCGAAGCAGGTGGGTATTCCTTGCGTATATTTATTCCCACCTCGTAAATTTGCTCAGTCACCGAATGAAATACAAGATGCTGCTCAAAATATCAAGCGCGTGGCAGCGGAATTCGAACCTACTTATACCGTATATAAAAATGCTGGGGCTACAGTGGATTTTGTGGGTCACCCAATGCTCGACTCTTTACCAAAAATGAATCGGAGTGAATTGCGCAAAAAGCACGAATTGAATTCTGAAGAGCGAGTAATTTTGGTAATGCCAGGTTCTCGTCAGCAGGAAATTCAATTGTTATTGCCAATCTATGAACAGGTTGTAACTAAACTTTCTAAACGAATCCCAAATTTGAGATTTCATTTGCTTGGAGCTGAAAATTTAGCTGATTTGCGTAGTATATGTAGTTTATTTGAGAACAGTCGTTTACGGATGCATCAAAAAGGTGTCAATGTAAAGTTATATTGGAGCGACCGTTTTGAGCATATGTGTATAGCAGATATGGCTCTAGTAACTTCAGGTACTGCTACTCTTGAATTAAGTTTCTATCAAGTACCTATGGTTATTTGTTATAAAGTTACCAAAATGACAGCAATTCTTGCGCAGGTGTTTACTCACTTGCCTGAATACATAGGTTTACCTAATTTGCTGAGTAATCAGGAAATAGTTCCCGAGTTTATTCAGAACGAGGCTACACCTGAGAACGTTAGTGCGGCGCTTATAAAAGTTCTTGAGAATCCAGAGGAACACCACAGAGTGAGCGAATTACTGGGAGATGCTCTTAGTAAGTTAGGTAGTCAGGGAGCTATAGGTCGTATCAATCGTCTGATTATTGAGGAACTTGATTTGCCATGTCATGGCTAGTTCGCCTGCTTTTTGGAGGACTGTCCGTTTGGTATCGAATATTACCGAGATTCATTCATTTAAGAATTCATTGGTTACTAGCTATTTTGCTTAGTAAATTATCATTCAATGCTATAGAACGTAATCTGAGAGTAATTGATCGATTCGCTAGAAAGCACGGAGATATGCCTCTGGATTTTGCGAAGATTCGACGTAATTTTTGGAACTATACTTTTAAAAATTTGATGGATTACATGCTCTTTCTTTTCAATGGAAATAGAGATCTAGAAAATTTAGTAATGTGGAAAAGTGGAGAAGATATTCTGCAGGAGGCTTACGACAGAGGTAAGGGCGTAATAGGTATTTGCCTGCATATAGGCAATTGGGAAATAGGTGGTCGAGTTCTTACCGAAAAAAATTTTAGATTAAGTTCATTGGTATTTGAGCAGTTAAACCCTGCTTTAGAGCATTTGATTAGTCGCACTAGAGAGAACTTTGATATTCAATTATTACATCAACGCAAAGGTCTCAGAACGGCGGTGAAAAACTTGCGGGATGGTCACATTGTAACAGTGCTATGTGACCAGGATGGTACGCGAGCTGGACACTTCACTAATTTTTTTGATTTACCATTATCTTTTCCTCGTGTCTTCGAATTATTTCTTAGTAAAACTGAAGCCTGTTTGATTCCATTGATACTTCTTCATAATGAGTCAGGTTATGAGATTCATGCTTTGCCTGAATGGTCAGTAGATCGCGAAAACCTTGAAGAATTCTTACCTGATTTTTACGAACAATTGAGTCGCTATCTGGAACATTGGATTGTTAAACATCCGGAGCAATGGTTACTAATTTATGACCGCTTCAAATTTCGCCATGAAAAAAAATGGCAAGAAGAGGGTCTCCTTGAGGAAATAAGAAGTAAGTATGAGGATATTTGGAGAGGAATTTAATGAACAATCTTAAACTAATAATCACATTAGGGGATCCAAATTCTATTGGACCTGAGATTGTTATAAAGGCTTTAGGTAAAAAACCTTTTAAAAATATCCTTCTAGTGGGGGCTCGAAATTGTTTGGTGCGACTTGACGCAGAAAGGCTACTTGAAAATCTAGTAGAGGTTGGTCCAAAAGATTTTGAAGTTCAATGGGGTAAGGAATGCGAGCAAGCCGGAAGAGTTGCTTATGAAGCTCTAGAGGAGTCAATTAAATTACTGGATTCTGGACAAGGTCATGTCATTTTGAATGCCCCGGTTAGTAAAAAAGCTATAGAGGCCTCCGTTCCTGGATTCGTTGGCCATACCGGATTTTATGAAGAATTCTTGGGTAACGGTCAGAAGGCCATAATGAGTTTCTGTGGTCACCGTTTTCATCTAGCGTTATTTACCCATCATGTGCCACTTGCGAAGGTTTCCAATATTGTTATGGAGTCAGATTTAGAAGGATGGTTGCAAAGATGTATAGAGTTATTCCAATATCGAGTAAAACAAAATTTGCGCACTGTTGTTTTGGGTTTTAATCCTCATGCCGGTGAGCAAGGTATTCTGAGTATGGGAGAAGATGAAAAGATTGCCGAAGCGATATTGAGTTTAAGTGGTAAGGGTTATGACATAACTGGACCCAAGCCAGCAGATACTTTTTTTCAGGAAAAAAATCTTTCTGGTGATAAACACTGCTTAGTTATTGCAATGCATCATGACCAAGGATTAATCCCATTCAAAATGGCTCATTTCGGTAAAGGTGTTGCTACTACACTAGGACTTCGTTGGCCTCGATTCACAGTTGACCATGGAACAGCTTTTGATCTAGCAGGTAAGGGAAAAGCTGATCCATCTTCTATGGAACATAGTCTTGAGCTCGCTTTAAAGACATTACATGCGCAATAACTCTGTACTATTTTATGTGCTACAGCTGATGGCTTTGGTCAATGCTGTTTGGTTTGTGGGATTGAATCCCGAATCAAACACTTCTTCTTTGATTATTTTTAGTTATGCACTCTTTATGTTGATTGCTGTGCTAAGCGTTCGGTCTGCTCCTAAACGTTTTCTTGGAGTTCCTTTATTTGTATTACTTATTAATTCCATTGCTATACGGCTGATTATGACCCAATTTCAGTTCAGTGATGATGTTTATCGGTACACTTGGGAAGGTCATATTCAAAACCACGGATACAATCCCTATGAAATTGCTCCAAATAGCCCCGAGTTACAACATTTGGTGTGGGAGGGTTATAAAGCGCCTAATCATGCAAATTTAACTACTATTTATCCGCCATTATCATTATATGTTTTTAAAATAATAAGTCTTGTTGATTTGGATTATAGTAACTATCAATATCTGTTTCTTATTCTTGATATGATTGTTATTGGCCTTGTTCTATATTTACTAATAATCAGAGGTGATCCAATACAAAATGTAATTTATTACGCGTTAAACCCCGTATGTATCGTTGCATTTAGTGCTCGTGGTCATTTGGATGTTTTAATGCTTCTTTGGCTACTATTAGGAATAATTTTTTATCATCGTCAATTCTGGTTAGCAATGTGGATTTGTTTGGGCCTAGGAGTACTTAGTAAACTACTTGTAGTATTACTAATCCCCTGCTTTATCAATCATCGAAATTGGCTTTATTGTGGCAGTTTTGTTGCTATTTTAATCATTGGATATGCGCCTTTTCTTTTAGATGGGTCACGTATTTTTGAGACATTCTTTATATTTGCAACCCAATTTGAATACAACAGTTCACTTTTCGCAATTTTAAATTTTCTAATTCAGAATCAGGCTCTTACGTTAACAATACTTTTTCTCTGTTCAGCATTAATCTGTTGCTGGAGTATCATCCTCTATGAGGATATTCTTTTAACAGGGATGATAGTAACTAGCTGTTTTTTGTTGTGTGCCCCCACGGTGCATTATTGGTATCTCAGTTTTCTTGTACCTTTCTTATGTTTTTATAGAAAGAGTTCTTTACTACTTTGGTGTGCGACATCAGGAATCTGGTTTGTTGTTCTGGAAAGTATCCAATTGGGTAGGTTTGATCATTTCCCATATTATCAATTTCTACAATATGCACCGGTGTATTTACTTTTGATAAAAGAAATTTGTGATCTTGCTTTCAAGATTCCGAATATCGTTTTTAGTAATCATTCTCCAAATCTTTCTATTTTGATTCCAGTTCTTAATGAGGAGCAAAATCTAAATAAATTACTACCTCAATTACGGTCTCAAATGGCAGAAGATGATGAAATTATTATGGTTGATGGTGGTAGCACGGATGAGTCTGTAAAAGTTGCTAATAGTTTCAAGGTACAAGTGGTAAAGTCGCGTAAAGGGCGCGGTTATCAGATTACAAAAGGTATGCGATTCGGATCAAATCCTATTGTTTTGATATTACATGCGGACCAACAACTCGAAAGGAATGTATTAAACCGGGTGCGTCAAACTATGAACAATGAGCAAATTAATGGAGGATGCGTGGGTTCAACTTTTGAGAGTTTAGAACGAGGTCAATGGATTATTCATGTTCTCAATATATTTCGTGCTCGAATTATGGGGATTAGTTTTGGTGATCAAGGGCAATTTTTTAGGCGTTCAATATGGAAAAGAGAACAATGGAGTTTTGATATGCCTCTAATGGAAGATGTTGAATTATCTATTTTATTAAATAACTTATCAGGCAAAGTATGCTACTTAGGGGGAGGTTTGATTAGTTCAATACGCCGTTGGCAGAAAAAAAATCGTGTTCTGAATGCTATCGAAATTATAAGACTTGTTTTGACCTACTGTTTCACGCGTCGTATTAAGAATAAGGTCGATACTTGGTCAATGTATAAACGTTATTACCATTAGTAAAGAGAAATTAGAATCTCTATCATTCTGTATTGATTATCTTGTTTGAGGGTTATTTAATAAAACTGTTTGTAAATCTAATAGAAACATTGTGCTCAAGTTCACGTCCTTCATTATAGGGAACTCTTATGTCCTTGGCAGTCGTATTTATGTTTTAAAAATTCAATCACGTTTTCTTCTGCGGTAGAACTATCTATAACACGCATAGCCCAGACACCAAACATCCTTTTTTGAATGTCTTCAACACTTATTAACATTGGGTCTTTGTGTCTAGTGTCTTGTGAAATCTTTAAGAATAAATTACTCACGTTAACTCTCGGTCCTTCAAGAACTTGAAGATAGCCTTACGAGTTACAAAAAAGCATACCAGTCACTCCAATTAATGGATTCTTTTTGTTTGCAATATTTTCAATAATCAGAGCTTCATGCAGTTGAAAATCACTAGCGTGTTTGCTGCTATAAATCAAACGAATTAAACTATTGGAATAATCCATAATTTTCTCCTACAAACCAGTCGGAAATTCTAGAAATTCGTAATTAAGTCCAAATTGAGCCTTGATATGCTCACCTACTGCAAGAGGCCCTAATGTTTCGGTACGATAATGACCCGCTAATATAACGTTGACGTTAAGTTCTTTAGCGACATAATACATATAATGATTCATTTCACCGGTTATGAAGGTATCAAAACCAGCAGTTTCTGCTTCAGGAATCCCAGACTGTCCTTGACCAGTAATCATTGCGATTTTTTTAACTGGTTTATTACTAAATTGATAGGCTTTTATGCTGTCGTTTAATTTTTCCTCTAAATCAGTGCATAATTCATTGAAAGATATGGGGCTGTCTAAGTCACCCATCAAACCAATCGGCGTGCCCTGATAAAATCCCATAGTTTGTTTGTTTTTTAATCCGATTAACTCAAAGAGCTTCTGATTGTTTCCACAGATTGGATGCAAATCAAGTGGCAAGTGAGAGGCGTAGAGAGACAATCCGTTATCAAATAGAAATTTAAGTTTCTTCTTTTTCATTGGTGTAATGCGATCTTCTCGATTGTAGCTCCAGAAAATACCATGATGAACAAATAAGAAATTACAGCCTTTTTCTATAGCAGCCTCAAAACTATCCATTGAAGCATCTGTAGCTACAGCAATTCTTTTTACGATTTCGGCTCCAGGTACCTGAAGGCCGTTAACTGAAACGTCTTTTATAGGTTCAGGTTCAAGGTAATTATTTAGGTAATTTACAAGTTCTTCTAATTGCATGATTTGCTCCGTGTATTACCACAAAAAGAATAAAGTGAAATAGAGGTCTTTACAAGCTCCAATTGCCAATGTATAACAAATCACTCGCAAATTAGAACTTAATTTGAATAACACATATTCTGGGAGG
>MDTD01140683.1_pt1 | contig 26838 bp, 24 predicted proteins | sample 811221 | NCBI WGS metagenome assembly MDTD01 (sample SAMN05326646, study PRJNA326480) | marine metagenome | isolation source: seawater | place: Pacific Ocean: South West | collected 2011 | reverse complement strand
GGGTTCGAGTCCCGTCCGCTCCGCCATTTTCCCGGGTGGTTAGCTCAGCTGGGAGAGCATCGCCCTTACAAGGCGAGGGTCGCAGGTTCGATCCCTGCACCACCCACCAGAATTCCCCGAAAAAGGCAGGTCATCGACCTGCCTTTTTTCGTTTTCCGCTAGCGCCCGATCAGTGACTGGCCGCAGACCCGGACGACATTGCCGTTGATGCCGCTGGACGCGGGGTGGCAATACCAGGCAATGGCTTCGGCCACGTCCACCGGCTGTCCGCCCTGGGACAGGCTGTTCATGCGCCGGCCGGCCTCGCGCAGAGTGACCGGCATGGCGGCGGTCATTTGGGTCTCGATGAACCCGGGAGCGATCGCGTTGATGGTGATGCCCCGTTTCAGATGCCGGGCCATGCCCCGGACATAACCAATCACCCCGGCCTTGGCCGTCGCATAGTTGGTCTGCCCGAAGTTGCCGGCAATGCCGCTGATCGAGGAAATGCAAACGATGCGGCCGTTGTCCCGCAGCAGGTCGCGGCCGAGCAGTTCCTCGTCGATCCGTTCCTCCGCCACGAGGTTGACCGCGAGGGTCATGTCCCAGAAATGCTCAGGCATGTTGGCCAGGGTTTTGTCGCGGGTGATGCCGGCGTTGTGGATCACGAAGTCCAGTCCGCCGAAGTGCTGTTCCGCGAACTCGGCAATGAGCTTCGGAGCCTGGGCGTCGGTGATGTCGCAGGTGAGCGAGTGGCCGTCGAGGTCACCGGTCACCCGCTCCAGATCGTCCCTGGCGGCGGGGATGTCGAGGCCGATCACGGTGGCTCCATCCCGGGCCAGGGTACGGGCGATGGCTTCCCCGATCCCCCGGGAAGCGCCGGTGACCAGCGCCACCTTGCCGCTCAGGGGGGCCACCGGATTGGTGGCGGGGGTGTCGGCGCCCTTGCCAATCACCACCACCTGACCGTCGACATAGGCGGCGCGGGGGGACAGCAAAAAGCGCACGCTGGAGTCCAGCCAGGCGTCGGCACCCGGTGCCATGCGGATCAGGTTGGCGGTGGCGCCCTTCCTACCGATTTCCTTGCCAACGCTGCGGGTGAAACCTTCCAGGGCGTGTTGCGCCGCCGCCTGGGGTGCCTTGCGGCACTGCCCCGGGTTCAGCCCTACCAGCAGGACCCGGCCGTTCCGTTCGAGCGTCCGGAGCGTGGGGTGAAACAGGTCGTACAGGGCCCGCAGTTGTTCCGGCGTGCGGATGCCGGTGCCGTCGAACACCAGGGCGTTGAAGGTTGTCGTGAGTTCCGTGTTGGCCAGGTCGAGAGGCCGGCAGGCATTGCCGGCGCCGGCGGAGTCCGCCAGACTGTCGCGGCCGGTGGCATGGAACAGCCGGGCGGGGCTGGCGCCGAGAATACGGCCCAGGCTGGCGATGGCCCGGCCGCCCGGTGCCGCGCCGAGCAACACCTGGCCCTCGATGAACGGCTGGTCGGTGCGCTTCAGTCGTTGGAGGGGGACCGGGGCAGGCAGCCCCAGGGTCTGGGCAGCGGTCTTGCCAATGGGCGTATTGACGAATCTCAGGTAGAGGTCTGACATCGGGATCGTCCTCGTGCAGGATGTTGGCAACGGATGGACCTTCAGGGTAAGGCATCCGGCCGCTTTTGGATTGACTCAACGGGGGCACGGAAATGTCAGGTTTGCCAATGAGCGGCGGCCTGCGCGCGTTAGACTGGCCCCCATGCCAGTCAAGATCAGGGGGACATCATGGCACAGGCCAACCGAACCGCTAAACCCCGCCCGGCACCGGGCGTACGTCGCGTCGCCGTACTGGGCGGTAATCGCATCCCGTTTGCCCGTTCCAACACCGCCTATAGCCGGATCAGCAATCAGGAACTGCTGACCACCGCGCTGCGCGGGCTGGTGGACCGTTTCGGGCTGGAAGGGCAGCGCCTGGGCGAGGTGGTCGCCGGTGCCGTGATCAAGCACTCGCGGGATTTCAACCTGACCCGGGAGTCGGTGCTCAGCTCCGGACTGGCGCCGGAAACCCCCGCCTATGACATCCAGCAGGCCTGCGGCACCGGCCTCGAGGCGGCGATTCTGGTGGCCAACAAGATTGCCCTTGGTCAGATTGACTGCGGCATCGCTGGCGGCACCGATACCACCTCCGATGCACCCATCGGCGTGAGTGAGGGACTGCGTCAGATCCTGCTGGACCTGAACCGCGCCCGCACCACCGGCGAGCGCCTGCGTATCCTGTCGAGGTTCCGGCCGGGACACCTGCTGCCGGAGATACCCGAGAACGGCGAGCCACGCACCGGTATGTCCATGGGGGAGCACTGCCAGGTGACGGCCCGGGATTGGGAGATCCGCCGCGAGGACCAGGACCGGCTGGCCTGGGAGAGCCATCAGAAGCTGGCCCAGGCCTACGACGAGGGGTTCTTTCAGGATCTGGTGACACCGTTTGCCGGCCTGGAGCGGGACAATGTCCTGCGCCCGGATAGCACCCTGGAGAAAATGGCGTCCCTGAAGCCGGTGTTCGACCGGGACCATGGGACCCTGACCGCCGCCAACAGCACGGCCCTGACCGACGGTGCCTCCTGCGTCCTGCTGGCCAGTGAGGCGTGGGCGCAGGCGCATGGCTTGGAAGTCCAGGCCTGGCTGACCTTCTCGGAAGTGGCGGCGGTCGATTTCGTGGACAGGAAAGAGGGGTTGCTGATGGCTCCGGTCTATGCTGTGCCCCGGATGCTGGCCCGGGCTGGGCTGACCTTGCAGGACTTCGACTTTTATGAAATCCACGAGGCGTTCGCTGCCCAGGTGCTGGCGACCCTTAAGGCCTGGGAGGATCCCGGATTCTGCCGCGACCGGCTGGGGCTGGATGCACCGCTGGGCACCATCGATCGCACCCGGCTCAACGTCAAGGGCAGCAGCCTGGCCACTGGCCATCCGTTTGCGGCTACGGGGGGGCGTATCGTCGCGACCCTGGCGAAACTGCTGCAGCAGAAGGGGCGGGGGCGCGGGCTGATTTCCATCTGCGCCGCCGGTGGTCAGGGCGTGACGGCGATCCTTGAGCGCTGAGCCGTTCCCCGACGTTACGGGATTCCCGAAATTTCCTTTGACATTGACCACTTGGGTTCGTATTATGCCCGCCACGTTGTCCGGGGCCGCCCCGGGTGACCGCCAGTTTTGATGCGGGGTGGAGCAGTCTGGTAGCTCGTCGGGCTCATAACCCGAAGGTCGTTGGTTCGAATCCAGCCCCCGCTACCATTTTTCTTAAAAAGGCAAATCCGGAATCGGATTTGCCTTTTTTGTTTCCGGCGTCCGCCGAACCGTTTTGATTGGCATCAACTTTTGGTTATATAGATATTCCAAAAGTGGTTGATTCACGGCATCTGTACTAAGCTTGGAATATCCGATGACCGGCCGGGCCTGCGCCCCGACCCGGTACCGAAGCCTTACGGGAGATTGCCATGAAACACCTGCTGCTGTCGTTGTCCCTGCTGCTGGGGCTGTCCTTTCAGGTTCACGCCGAAGAGGCGCTGTCGATCACACCGGAAGAGACCTGGGCCCTGGTTCAGGCGCAGGGCGACCGGCTGCTGTTCGTGGATGTCCGGGACCCGGTGGAGATCATGTTCATCGGTTTCACCGATGCCGTGGATGTCAACATCCCCTTCAAGCTGGTGGATCGCACCCGGTTCGATGAAAACAAGGCCAAGTTCGCCATGGTGACCAATCCGGACTTCGCGGCCGAGGTCGAGGCCGCCCTGGCGGCCAAGGGACTGGACCGGAATGCGCTGGTCATTACCATGTGCCGGTCTGGCTCGTCCCGGGGCAAACCCAGCGCCGATTACCTGCTCGAGCGGGGCTTTACCAATGTGAAGTACATCGACCACGGTTTTCAGGGCAGCACCGCCAAGGACGGCAAGATGAAAGGGCTGCGGGTGGTCAATGGCTGGCAGAACGCCGGCTTGCCCTGGTCCATGGACATCAATCCGGACAAGATCTATCGCCCCTAGCGGCGGTGGTACCGGCCAACGGGATCCAGGCGGAGGGCGCGGGCGATGACGACGGGGCCGCCCACCGCCGATCACCGCAAGTTTGAGGTGCTCAAGGGGCCATTCCGCGACGCCACCGAGGTGACCCGGGCTTGCCTGGGCTGCCATACCGAAGCCGCCGAGCAGATCCGCAAGACCACCCACTGGACCTGGACCTATGCCCACCCGGAAACCGGTCAGGTGCTGGGCAAGCGCCACGTCATCAACAGTTTCTGTGGCATGGCGATCAGTAACGAGGCGCGCTGCACCTCCTGTCACGTCGGCTACGGCTGGACCGACATGAAACAGCCCCCGCCATCGTCGGATTCCGCCGTCGACTGTCTGGTGTGTCACGACACCACCGGCGACTACTGGAAATTTCCTACCCTGGCGGGCTTCCCCACCGACGTTCCGCGGGAGTGGCCGTCCGGCTCCGGCAAGATCGTCGAGCCCCCGGATCTGGCCCGGATCGCCGGCCACGTGGGGGCCAGCGGTCGCGCCAACTGCGGCGCCTGCCATTTCTACGGTGGCGGCGGCGATGGCGTCAAGCACGGCGATCTCGACTCCTCCCTGGTTAACCCGCCCCGGACGCTGGATGTCCATATGTCTCCGGAAGGGCTGGATTTTCAATGCTCCGATTGCCACACCACCTGGGGGCACCGGGTGGCCGGTAGCCGCTATCAGGTCAATGCCAAGGACACGCTCGGGATCGACGTGCCCGGGCATACCGACTTCAGCCGCGCCAGCTGCGAGTCCTGCCACGGCAGCACGCCCCACGACCGGCAAAAGCTTGACGATCATGTCGACACCCTGGCCTGTCAGACCTGCCATGTACCGGCGTTCGCCCGAGGTGGCGTGGCCACCAAAATGTGGTGGGACTGGTCGACTGCGGGTCGGCTCGATGCCGATGGCAACCCCATCACCGAATACGACGCCCACGGGCACGTCCGCTATCTCAGCACCAAGGGGGATTTCCGGTATGAGGAACAGGTGGTGCCGGAGTACGCCTGGTTCGATGGCACCGTGGAGTACACCTTGGTGGACCAGCCGCTGGACCTGAGCCAGGTGCCCATCGACATCAACCGGGTGGATGGTGGCCCGGAGGACCCGGGCTCGCGCATCTGGCCGTTCAAGGTCATGAGGGGCAAGCAGCCCTACGACACCGAATTCAAGACCCTGCTGGTGACCCATGTGTTCGGAGCCGACGATTCGGCGCTGTGGAGCAACTTTGACTGGCCGCGAGCCCTGGCGGCGGGCAGCGCCATGTCCGGGGTGCCTTTCAGCGGCCACTTCGGGTTTGTGGAAACCCGCATGTACTGGCCCATCGCGCACATGGTGGCGCCCAAGGAGCAGGCGCTGGACTGCCAGTCCTGCCACGGTGCCCAGAGCCGTCTGGCGGGTTTGGGCGGCATTTACATGCCGGGGTTCCACCACAGTGCTTGGCTGGATCGCCTGGGTTGGCTGGTGGTGCTCCTGACATTGCTGGGCGTCGGGGCCCACGGCGTGGCGCGCCTGCTGCTGAAAGGGAGGAAACGGCCATGACTCGGGTCATGATCTACCGGCGCTTCGAGCGCTTCTGGCACTGGTCCCAGGCGTTGCTGATCTTCGTACTGCTGGCCACCGGTTTCGAGATTCATGGCAGCTACCATAGCCTGGGGTTCGCCCAGGCCGTGCGCGTGCATACTCTGGCCGCCTGGGCCCTGATCGTGTTGTGGCTGTTCGCCATGTTCTGGCATGTCACCACCGGGGAGTGGCGGCAGTACATTCCCACCCGGAAGGGGCTGTTCGCGGTGCTGCACTACTATTTGGTGGGAACCTTCACCGGCGCCGAGCATCCGTACCGGAAAACCAGCAAGGGCAAGCACAATCCGTTGCAGCGCCTTGCCTATCTGTTCTTCAAGCTGGTTGTTTCGCCGGTGATCTGGGCCAGCGGCCTGCTTTACCTGTTCTACAACGACTGGCCGGCCGCCTTGTCGGGATTGCTGGCACTGGAGTGGGTGGCCCTGGTGCACACGGCGGCCGCGTTCGCGATGCTGGTGTTCATCATCGCCCACGTCTACATGGCGACCATGGGGCGCACCCTCACCAGTCTCATCCGGCCGATGATCACCGGCTACGAGGAACTGGACGAGCCACCCCGCTGATCAGTCCTCGACGCAGATCGTCCGCCGGCGCACGCCCTGAACGGTCTTGGCCACCAGCACCAGGATCAGTGCCGTCAGCAGGATCAGCAACAGCACCGACAAGCCCCGGAAAAATGGCAGCTGCAGCCGCTCGTACATGAGCAGGGTCGCGATGGTGATCGCGGCCGACGGGAAGGAGTAGGCCCACCAGGACAGGTAGAACTCCAGCTTCAGGAACCGCCGGGCCTGGGTGACCAACATCAGGGTCAGGAAAATGGCCACGTAGTACACAGGATGTTGCCAACAATGGGAATGAACCAGGCCGGGTTGATGTGGCTGATTTCAAAGTGGGTCTGATGCAGCCAGGCGGACAGGACATACAGGGTGAAGCCCAGGTGCAGTACGGTGCCCACGCTCCAGAGCACCATCGACAGGGGTGGGTGGTACGGCAGCAGCGCGATGCTCAGCAGAATCAGACTGATGGACAGCGTGGGAAAGAAGTTGAGCTTCACCGGGTGGGCGAATTCCGCTTCGACCGCCTGTGGGTACCTCACCACCTTGGCGGCGTAGCCCGCCAGCAGCGCCAGAAACAGGCCCAAGGTCAGCGCCAGCAGAAGACTGCTGACGGCCAGGGGCAGGGCGAACAGGGTTTCCGCCTTGTGCCAAGCGATGGTGAAGCCGGTCATGCCCATGATCACGGCAAACCAGGAAATGGGGAAATGTTGCAGTCTGGGCGTGGTGTGTTCTGTCATGGCTCGACCTTGCGTGACTTGCGCCGGTGGGGGCGTCCTGCCGGCCCCACCGGAGTGAACGGGAAGACGGGCGTCAGAAGGTAAACGTCGGGATGTCGGGGTTGAGCATCTGCCCCGCGATCTCCGGGGGCATGGCGACGCTCACGCCTTCGATCAGGTCCGCCGGGGTGTGCTCGCTGTTCGGCAGGTACAGGGCGCAGACTCTGGCGGAGCCGCCCTTGTCGAGCAACGCGCGCAGCAGCTGGCCGGGGGTGACATTGCGCGGTTTCATCGGTTCGGCCTGGTCGTCTTTCAGGGCCAGGTCGCCGGCCCGGTCGCAGAGCAGGACGTGGACTTTCGCGCCCTGCTGCGCCATGGCATTGGCCAGCACCATGGCCATGCCCTGGGTCTGCTGGGAGGCACTGGACAGGATCACCAGCGCCTCGTCGACGGCGTTGTCGCGGGCCTGGGCAGTGAACGGACCCAGCGTGAGCAGGGCCAGAAGAGCAACGATCAGGGTTCGGGCAGTCTGGAGCATGGCGAGATTCCTTGTCGGTGATGGACTCGTTGTCCACTCACTGTAGGAACCTCGGCCCGGGGCGTCAGTGACAATGTCACCGTCCTGGGGCTAGCCACCCTCCGGTGCCTGGAATCCCGCCAGACCGGCCTGTTCCAGCAATTCGGAAAAACGCAGGGTGGTCAGGTCCATGCCGGGCGCGCCGATGACCTGGACGTTGTAGGGCAGCCCCTGCCGCGTCCGGCCTATTGGTACCGAGGTGGCGGGCAGTCCCAGCAGGGTGGCCAGGGCAATCCAGCAGAACTGGTCCATGTAGGCCCGGGGCCGGCCGGCCACGGTGATCCGGCGCCGGAACACCGGCTGGCTATGGTCATGGGCGATGGCGGCGGTGGGCGTGACCGGGGTCAGCAGCACGTCCACGGACTGGAACAGGGTTTCGATCTGCGCCCGCATCGTTTCCCGGCGCTCGCTCCAGAGGGCCCATTGATACACCGGCTGGTTCACGCCCCGGCCGTACTCGGCGATGTGGGCGGTGGTTGGACCAAACAGGTGCAGCCAGGGCTCAAGGCGGGCGATCCATTTCATCTGCCGGCGTTGGGACGGTTTCAGGGAGGTACTGAGCAGGCTGCCGAGCAGGTTGAAGTAGGGGGGCAGGATCTGGTCCAGGGCCAGCAGCGGGTGCCGGGCCGGCGCCACCTGGGCCCCGGTCGTCTCGAGCGCCTGGGCCAGGGTTTGATAGCCGGACACCAGCTCATCGTCCACCGGGCACAGCGGGTCCTCCAGCCAGAGGCCGACCCGGGTCTGATCGAGCCGGTCGATCGTGGCCGGTGCCATCGCCAGTCGCCAGCTCCGGCTCTCCACTGGCCGCGGCCCGGCGATGACCTCCAGCAGCAGCCGGAGATCCCGGGCGTTGCGGGCCATGGGGCCACCTTCTACCAGGTCGGGGCGGGACTCGGTCCCCGGCGGCCCCGGGATATGCCCCCGGAAGGAAACCAGGGCCCGGCTGGGCTTGTGGCCGAACACGCCGCAGAAATGGGCCGGGGTGCGGATGGATCCGGCCAGGTCGCTGCCCACCTCCAGCGGCGTGAAGCCGGCTGCCAGAGCCGCCGCCGCGCCGCCGGACGAGCCCCCGGGCGTCCGGTCCGGATCGTGGGGGTTGAGGGTGACGCCGAACAGCGCGTTGTAGCTCTGCAGGTCGGTGGCATACAGCGGCACGTTGGTCTTGCCCAGGATGAGGGCGCCGGCATCCACCAGTCGCTGCACCACGTCGGCGTGCCGTTCCGGCCGATGATCCCGCAGAGCCGGCGCACCGGCGGTGCAGGGCAGGCCGGCCACCTCCCAGGTATCCTTCAAGGTCAGCGGCAAGCCGTGCAGCGGCCCCAGTGGCGCGCCGTCCGCCCGTTGCCGGTCCGCCTGCCGGGCCCGTGCCAGGGCGCCGGCCTCGTCGAGGGTGACCACCGCGTTCAGGCGGGGGTTGTGTTCGCGGATGCGGGCCAGCAGCGCCCGGGTCAGCTGCTCGCTGCTCAGCTGGCCGTCGGCCATGCGCCGCAGCAGTTCATGGGCCGGCAGGTAGTGCAGTGCGTCCATGTCGGTTTCCCGGTTGTGGGTGTGCCGTCTTCTTATACGTCAGGGCAACTCCGCACGCCAGTGCTTGACCCGGACTTGGCCCTTTATGGCATCAATGATCTCCAGAATCAGCTCGATCAGCGCCTGGTTCTGAGTCTCGCCTGCAGGCCGGCCATCCCGTTCCGGCAGGAACACATGGACGATATCCTCGATGAAGCCGTGGTTGGCGTTGGAGGCCAGGTCCTCCAGAACTTGGTGAATAACCTGAGCGACGATGTCGCCGACCGCGTTTTCCAGGGCTTCTTGGATGCTCGGGCCGACCACCGGCAGGTAGTTCAGGCGGGCCAGTTCGCTGTTTTGCTTCATGGCCTGGTCCACCCGGCTCTCCAGATAGCGCCGCAGGGCGCCACGGTGGGGTACATAGCCTTCCCGGGCCGCTTGCGCCACCCGTTCTGAGATCCAGTCCGCGAGCATGTCGCGCCGGGGTGACAGGATCTCGTGGCGGATCCGGTCGAACAGCGGCGAACCGCGACGTACCTCGTCCTGGATGCCCGTCAGTACCTTCAGTACGATCCGGTCGGACAGCTCCTCCATGAAGGCTTCGTAATAGAAGTTCAGGAACCGGTACAGGCGGGTGTTGGTAATGTCGATAATCTGATACTGATGCAGCCGGTAAACAATGGAAATGACCCGTAGGATCCGCAGGAAACGTAGACTGCCGACCGGAATGCAGCCGATCAGGTCATACCAGTGAATGAACGGGTAAAAGTACCAGCGGTCATAGACCTTGGCCCGGATGGCATAGCCCCAACGCACGAAGAACTCGGTCAGGAAGACCGCGACAAACAGCAGGTCGTAGAAAATGAAGCGTTCGTGAATGGGGTGATAGGCGGCCTGGAGGGCCGGCAGGTGTGCCTCCAGCAGACGTTGTACGGCGATGAAGCCGTACATGGAATCCCAGGCAATGAACGACAAGTTCAGGATCAGCAGGCCGAGCATCAGGAAGTCGATGACGAACCAGATGAGCTGGTGACTGGACTTCAGTTTCTCGCGATTGATGTGCAACATGCCGTGACGGTTCAATCCGTGGTGTGTTGGTAAGTTGCTGACAGGTTAGCCTATTTGCGCGCCGGGAACGACCCGTCCCCGGGGCGGGCGCGCTTGACCGGCCGGCGCTATACTCGCAACCTTGGAAGGAATGCATGCCCGAGTGTTCGGAAACAAGAAGGGATAACCGGAGACTGTCTATCAAGCCCGTACCGAAGCCCCTGCGCCTGTTGTCGTGGATGCTGCTTGTCCTGTCGCTTCCGCTGTCCGCCCTGGCCGGCCAGGTACGGGTACAGCTGGCCGGCGACCATCCTCGGCTGGCGGACAATGTCCGGGCGTTCATCGGCGAGGTGGAGGGGCGCAGCGCCGCGAATCTGCGCCGCTACGCCGCCACCGCCGTGGACCAGGCGAGTCGCGCACTGCGGGCCCTCGGCTACTACCGACCCCGAATCGACTGGCGGGTGGAGGGCGGCGATGCCGACGACCTGGCGACCCTGATTCTGGACATTGACCCGGGAACGCCGGTTCGGGTCACGGTGCGCCAGGTTCGGTTCGAGGGGCCCGGCGCGGACGACCCGGAGCTGGTGGCCAACCTGCCGGCAAGCCCGGCCGTCGGCGAAATCCTGGATCACGGCGCTTACGACAACCTGCGCGACACCATACAGACCCGGGCCCGGAAGCTTGGCTACTTCGATGGCCGGTTTGTGAACCGGGCCCTGACGGTGGATCCGAACCAGGGAAGCGCGGACCTTACTCTGGTGTTCGCCACCGGCGAACGCTACCGCCTGGGCGCAGTCACCTTCGCCGAGGGGCATGGCTTTGAGGCGTCGCTGTTGCGCAATTTCGTCCGTTTCCAACCCGGCACGCCCTACCATGCCGACGAGATCGCCCGCCTTAATCAGGACCTCTCGGCCAGCGGCTACTTCTCCGATGTCGACATCGACGCGCCGCCGTCGAAGGCGGACCATGGGGTGATCCCGGTGACGGTCCACCTGAGCCGCCGTGACCGTCGCTCGGTGTCGGCCGGCGTCGGTTTCTCCACCGATGTGGGGCCGAGGTTCCGGGGCACCTGGCGCGAGCACTGGATCAACCCGATGGGCCACAAGCGAGGGGCGGAGACCGAGATTTCCCAACCCCGGCAGAACCTCAGTACCTGGTACGAGCTGCCCCTGGACCCACCGATGACCGACCTGATCCGGCTGACCGCGGGGTACCAGCGGGAGGACATCGAGAATGTCGAATCGGACCGGCTGATCCTCGGTCAGCAGTGGCAGCATGAACTCGACAACGGCTGGCTTCAGGTTCTGTCCCTGCGTTGGGAAGGCGAGCGCTTCAACATCGGTAACGATGAGGAAACCGGATCCACCAGCCTGCTGCTGCCGGGCGTGGGGTATTCCAAATTGCACCAGGATTCGTCGCTGGATCCGTCCCAGGGGTATCGGCTGCAGCTGGATGTGACCGGTTCGCACCGGGCCGTGCTGTCCGATGTCGATATCCTGCACATCAGTGCCCTGGCCAAGGGACTGTACACCCTGGCCGGCCGACACCGGTTCCTGGCCCGGTTTCAGTTCGGCGCCGTCGCCACCAACCGTTTCGAAAACGTGCCGCCGTCACTGCGTTTCTTCGCCGGGGGCGACCAGAGTGTTCGGGGCTATGGCTATGAAACCCTGTCGCCGGAAAATGACAACGGTGTACCCGTGGGGGGGCGCTACCTGCTGGTGGGCAGCGGCGAGTACCAGTACCAGTTCGCCGATCGCTGGCGGCTGGCGGCGTTCGTCGACCACGGCAACGCCATCAACGACCTGTACGATCCACTGGCCACCGGCGCCGGCCTGGGCCTGCGCTGGATCAGCCCGGTGGGGCCGCTGCGGCTGGATATCGCCAAGGGGCTGGATCCGGAGTTCGGCGGGACCTGGCGACTTCACTTTTCCATGGGGCCTGAGCTGTGACTGGGGCACCTGCGCCGTCACCGGCGCCGAAGAAGGGGCGCGGGCAACGACATCCGTTGCGGTGGGTGCGGGTGGCGCTGGCGGTGCTGTTGCTGGTTCCGCTGCTGACCCTGGGGGCGATCCTGCTGGTGCTGCGCTCGGATACCGGTACCGCCTGGTTGCTGGATCGGGTGCCCGGACTGGACATCACCGCCGGGCAGGGCAGCCTGCTGGCCGAATGGCGGGCCGAGGCGCTGCACTGGCGGGGGTACGGCATCACCCTCGAGCTGCGGGAGCCCGAGCTGGCCTGGTCACCTTCGTGCCTGCTGCACAAGCAACTGTGCTTTGACCGGCTCCGGGCGAACCACATCGACCTGGCCACCGCGCCGGCGTCCGAAGCGGCGCCGGCCAGCCCCGTGCGGTTGCCGGCCATCGACATCCCCCTGGCGCTGCGGATTGCCGACGTCCGTCTGGGCCCGTTTGACCTCAATGGGGACCGTGTCTGGGACCGCTTCGAACTGGATGGCGGCGGTTCGGGGGCCAGCTGGCGCCTTGACCGGGTCCACGTCCGCGCCGGCGAGATCGCGGTGACTGCCAGCGGCCGGGTGGAAACCCGCAACGACTGGCCGCTGGACCTGCAGGTAGCCGCGACCCTACCGCCGCCGTCGGGGGATGCCTGGCGTTGGCACCTGGATCTCACCGGCAGCCTGGACGCCCTGCGCCTGAACGGACACAGTGAAGGCTACCTGGACGCCGAGGTGAACGGCCAGGTTGCGCCGCTGGCGCCGGAGATCCCGGCGCGGTTGCGTCTGACCTCGCGGCACTTCCTGGCCGTCGATACGCTGCCCCCGACCCTGGCCCTGAACGACCTGGCACTGGAGGCCCGGGGCAGCGTCGCCCGTGGTTTCCGGGTCACCGGCCAGGCGGCCTTGCCGGGTACCCGGGGGCCGGTGGCCCTGGCTCTGTCCGGGCGGGTTGACAGCCGGGAAGCGCGGGACCTGACACTGGAGCTGAGCAGCGGGGACACCGGGCGGGCCACGGTCGCCGGCCGTCTGGCTTGGTCGGAGGCGCTGACCGCGCAGCTGCAGCTGACACTCGACCGCTTCCCCTGGTTTGTACTGGTACCCGACATGGCCGAACCGGCGGTGGACCTTCAGCATCTGACGGCGCAACTGGACTGGCGGGACAACCGTTACCAGGGGCAGCTCCAGGCCCGGACCCGGGGGCCCCTGGGTGAGGCTTCCGTCAGCGCGACGGTGGCCGGAGACACGGCCTCTGTCCGTGTCTCCGAACTGACCCTGGCCAGCGAAGCCGGGGCTCTGTCCGGCGAGGGGCAGGCCCGGTTCGACGGGCCGGTGAGCTGGCAGGCGGCCTTGACCCTGAACGGCTTCAATCCCGGTTACTGGTGGCCGGCCCTGAGTGCCCGGCTGGACGGACAGGTGCACACCGAGGGTGCGCTGGCGCAGGATGGGCCGCCCCGGATCCGGGCCGACTGGAACCTCGGCGGGCAATGGCGGGAGCAGGCTACCGAGGCGGTGGGAACACTGACCGCCGAAGCCGGCCACTGGCGGGTTTCCGGCCTGAACCTCAGGGTTGGGGACAACCGGGTGCAGGGTGAAGGCTCCCTGGGGCAGCAGCTGGCGGGCGTGCTGAAGCTCTCCCTGGCGCAACCGGGCCAGCTGCTGCCCGGGCTGGCAGGCACCCTGGACGCGCGCTTGACCCTGGCGGGGCGGCCCGAGGACCCGGAAGCCAGCCTGTCCGCCCATGGGCACGGACTGGCCTGGCGGGACCTGGCGGCGATCGAAACCCTGGATCTGTCCGCCGGACTGGCGTCCGGCCAGGTACTGGACGCCCGGCTGCGGGCGAACACCCTGACCCTGGGCGACTGGAGCCTGGCATCGCTGAGTGCGGCGGCCCAAGGCCGGCGAGACGATCACCAGCTGCGGCTGGATCTGGAGCACGCTGACGGCAGCTTGGGGCTGCTGTTTGCCGGCGCCTTCCAGCCCGACTGGCAGGGATGGCGCGGGCAGTTGAAACTGGGCGACATCGACCTGCCCGAGCCGGGTCAGCACTGGGCATTGCAGGCGCCGGCGGAGCTGGTCTGGCAACGCGGCCAGCCGGTCCGTTTTGGTGACCACTGCTGGGCTTGGCAGCAAAGTACCGTGTGCGCTGGGGACCAGGTACTGTGGCCCAACCCGGACATCGACTACCGGATCGAGCGCTTTCCGGCGCAGGCCCTGGCACCGCTGCTGCCGGACACCCTGCGCTGGCGATCCGAAATCAACGGCCGAGTCCAGGTCAGCTTGAACGACGACGGCCCCCGGGGCCAGGTGTCACTGGACGCGGGGGCGGGGGTGTTTCAGGTCCTGGCCGACGGCGACTGGCAGGCGCTGGACTATCAGACCCTTACCCTGGATCTGAGCCTGCGGCCGGACCTGGCGAGCGTGAACGTCGAGGTGGCCGGTCGTGGCCTGGGGCAGCTGTCGCTCCAGGCCGACGTGGATCCCGACAGCCCGGACCACCGGATGAACGGGGCATTCCGGTTGCAGGGGCTGGATCTGGCTCTGGCCGGAGTGTTTACCGGCCTGACCGAGGTGGCGGGCGAAATCCAGGGGCAGGGGCGCCTGTCCGGACCGCTGTTGAAACCCGAAGTAACCGGTGAGCTGTCGTTGCAGGGCGGACGTGTCATGGACCCGACACTGCCGGTACCGATGGAAGATATCCAGTTGCGGCTGGCGCTTTCCGGGTACCGCGCCGATCTGGAAGGGCGGCTCCGAAGCAACGCCCGCAGCGAGGCTCGGGTTCGGGGCTCACTGGACTGGTCCGGTGTTCCGGAAGGCCGGATTGCCATTCAGGGCAGCCGGCTTCCGTTCAGTCTGGAACCCTACGCACAACTGGAAATCGCGCCGGACCTGGTGCTGGCGTTCGTCGGTAATGATCTGAACGTCACCGGCGAAGTGGCGGTGCCCCGGGGCCGGATCGAAATCGACTCGCTGCCGGAGCAGGCGGTCCAGGTATCCGAGGACGAGGTGATCGTCGGTGTGGAGCGGGAGGCGCCCACGGTCCGGTCGCTGGCCATGGACGTGACCGTGAAAGTGGGCGAGGACCAAGTCAGCTTTGCCGCGTTCGGCATCGCCGGTGATCTGGAGGGTACCCTGCGCATCGGTGACGACATGGATACCCGGGGCACGTTGCGACTGGTCAATGGCAGTTACGAGGCCTACGGCCAGGAACTGGAGCTGCGTACCGCGCGCCTGCTGTTCGTGGGCAACCTGACCCAGCCGTATCTGGAAGTCGAGGCGGTTCGCCAGGTGGATACGGTGACCGCGGGGTTGCGGGTAACCGGTCCGGTCCGGTCGCCGTCCACGGAAGTGTTTTCCGACCCGGACATGCCGCAGTCCGATGCGCTGTCCTACCTGATTCTCGGTCAGATCAGCCGCGCAGCCCTGTCGCTGGGGCTGACCCAGGCAAGCAAGGTCACCGGGGCCCTCGGCGAGGAGTTCGGCATACGCCAGTTGACCCTGGAGGCGGAGGGCTCCGGTGAACAGACCTCGGTGGTCGCCAGCGGCTACCTGACCGAGGACCTGAGTGTCCGCTATGGGGTCGGCATCTTCGAGCCGATCACCACCGTGGCGCTGCGCTACGACCTGGGCAAGTACTTTTATCTTGAGGCCGCCAGCGGCCTGGCCGCGTCCCTGGACCTGTTCTACACCCGGGATTTCTGAATCTCAGTCCAGCTCGAAGGTGACCGACACCGAGGCGGTCACTTCCCGGACCCCCACCTCGGCCACCACATCTTTGGCTGAACGGGCTTCCGCCATCATCATCGGGACCGGCCGGAAACCGCCGTTGATGCTCATGGTGACCACGTCGCCGCAGCTCTGTCCCAACTCGGTTGCTACGAACTCGCAGCGGCTGCGGGCATCGGCGATGGCCTGGGCCAGGGCCTGCCGCTCCAGTTGCGCCTGGTCGGAATGGTAAAAGTTTTGCGGCCCCAGGTTATAGGTGAACCCCAACGCCTGGGCCTTTGCCAGGATCGGGTTGAGCAGCGACAGGTCATGCAGGTTGAAACTGACCGTCTGGGACGCCACCGCCTGTTGCCGGGGCGGCTCGTTCCGCTCCGTTGCAGGCAGCGTGCGGGTGTAGAGGTTCAGGCGCGCGTCACTGTAGCCGTCGAGCCGCTCGCGCCACGGCTCGATGCCGCTGCGCCACCGCTCCATGAGTGCCTGCACCTGCTCGCTGGCCCGGGCCGCCAGGGCGTGTTCGGCGCTGGCGGTGAACTGCAGCCGGACGCTGTCCGGTTCGTAACGTACCGAGCCTTCGCCGCTGAGCGACAGCTCGCCCGCGAGGGCGGGGGTGGAAATCAGGCCGGCCAGGGCCGCGGCCAGTGCCAGGGGGTGTTGCTTCCGTTCTGTCATGGGGCTTACTCCTTCGACAGGATGGGGGAATCGCCCTCCGGCCCGGGTTCCAGGCGGGAGCGCTTGAAGTTGAGGGCGGCCTCGACAAAGGCCCGGAAAATGCCTCGGTGGCCGGCGTGGTACAGCAGGTACTCCGGGTGCCACTGCACGCCGAGCAGCCAGGGACCATCCCGACCCTCGACTGCCTGCACGAAACCGTCGTTGTCCAGCGCCACCACCCGCAGATCCCGACCCAGCCTGCGGATGGCCTGGCTGTGGATACGGTTGGCGCCCACCACCGATGCCTGCATCCACCGGCGCAGACCGCTGTCCGCCACCAGCCGCACCGTCTGCAACGGGAGCAACAGCGGCCGGTGTCGGGTGTGGACGCGCAGCGGCGTCACGTTCTGACACAGGGTGCCGCCCTGGAAAACGTTGATGAACTGAGCGCCCCGGCAGATGCCCAGCACCGGCATACCGAGGGCGCGGGCCTCGGCCAGCAGGCGATGGTCGGTGGCGTCCCGCAGGCGGTCGTAGCGGGCCGTTACCCGGGGCTGCTGGCCGAAAATGGCGGGATGCACATGGGTGCCGCCGGACAGCACCAAGCCATCGAGCTGGTCGACGTTGACCCTCGAACCCGGGCGAATGTAGTGGCTCCGGGCGCCGTACCACCGCAGCGTCAGGCTGATCAGCCGGTGTGCCAGGGAGCGCCGGCGCGGGCCGCTGATGCCGATGGTCAGCCCCGGTAGCTCCAGGGGTGGGGTGTTGCGGTCAGACATAGCCCTTGGCTTGCAACCACTCGTGCACGGTTTCCGGCCAGCGATGGGTGAGGTTGTGAAAGCTCAGCTTGCGGCTGTCCCGGTACAGCGATCTCAGTTCCGCGAGGTGGCTGGCGTGATTGGCGATCTGCTCCAGTACATACCAGTCGTTCCAGACGCTGGAGAACTGCCATTCCGGATTGTCGATGTCGCAGTCGGGCAGCCGGTAGTGCAGGGTGGGGCGGCTTTTGATGCGCGGATCGTCCATGTACTGACCCAACAGCGACGGGTCCAGGTGCGCGAACAGCGGCAGCAGGTCCAGAGCCCGGTTGCGGGTCGGGTTGTACGTCAAGTAGTCACGCATCAGGCGCGCCTGGTCCGGCGCATAATCGTCGGCCATGAGCCGCTCGACGTAGCGGTTGTGCCAAGGCTCGATGTAGGTGGTGAACTTGCGGCTGATGTCGAGCTGATGGCGGGATTTGAGCCATTCGTAGAGACCGGCGAACGCCTGAAGGTAGCGCACCAGCGTGTCCGGATCCAGGGCCGGCAGCTCCGGGTTGAGCTGGAGTCCGAACGCGAAATACAGCGCTTCCCGGCTGCCCAGGGCACCCAGATCCCGCAGCTGCGCCACCAGTTCCTCCACGGTCTGCAGCTGGGACAGGGGAATCGGCGGTGTCACGATTTCCAGGGGAACAATCCGTTCGGCGGCGGCGTCGATCACGTCCATGGCCTGGGTGCTCAGCTCCCGCAAGGCACGGGGCAGCCGTTCGTCGTCCAGTGCCAGATCCTTGATCGGATCGGAATCCAGCTCGACGGTGAAGGTGCCCAACCCGGTATCGACCCGGGTCACATAGCGTGAGGCCAGCTGCGCCTCGCCCTCCAGCAGTCGGGCAACGTGGTGGACCAGTTCATCGTAGCCGAGACCGGACAGTTCGATCTCGACCCCGACCCTTCGCTCCTCGCCCCGTTCGTTCAGGCGGACATCCGGAATCCGGCATGGTACGACATTGGCCATCGGTGATCCTTCCCCTGGTGTGATTCGCTCAATGTGCCACTCACCTTAGCACAAACCCCGGCGCGGGCCGGTTACCTTGCTGACAGGAACGGCGCGCCGGGGTTTACACTGGATAAAACACTGTATATAGTCTGTTCACTGTATAAAAAAACAGGTTCGCGGCCGCGACGGAACCTGCGCCGATGAGCGCGGGGAATCGTTCGCAGGGCTCATGGGAGACATGGAATGAAATTGACTGCCAGGCAACAGCAGGTGCTGGACATCATCCGGCGCTACCTCGAAGAGACCGGTTATCCGCCCACCCGCGCGGAGATTGCCAGCGAGCTGGGGTTCCGCTCCGCCAACGCCGCCGAGGAACACCTGCGGGCGCTGGCCCGCAAGGGGGCCATCGAAATGGTGCCCGGCGCCAGCCGGGGCATCCGGTTGCCGGAAGCCGAGGACGATCCGGGCCTGCCGATCGTGGGGCAGGTGGCCGCCGGCAGCCCGATTCTGGCTCAGGAGCATATCGAGGACCATTGCCGCGTGCCGCCGGACTTCTTCTCGCCGGCGGCGGATTACCTGCTTCGGGTCCGGGGAATGAGCATGAAGGACATCGGCATTCTGGACGGCGACCTGTTGGCGGTGCATCGCACGCAGGACGTTCACAACGGCCAAGTGGTGGTGGCCCGGGTCGGGGATGAGGTCACGGTCAAGCGCTTCCGCAAGGACGGTGGCAAGGTCTACCTGATCGCCGAGAACGAGGCATTCGAGCCGATCGAGGTCGACTTGTCGGAACAAGAGCTGTTTATCGAGGGTCTGGGGGTGGGGGTCATCCGCCGCTCCGATCTGCATTGACGCCTGCCGGCGCCGGAACGAGTGGAAACCGAGACAATCGGGGGTCTTATGGAACAACTGAGTTTCAATCAGCAAAGCCTGGCCTTTCAACCGGGCGGTCGTACGCCATCACCGCTGGCCGCCCCGGGGCGCAGGGCCGTGATCCGGACCCGGCGCCGCGAGCACCCGATGGCGGAAGAGAGCGGTAATGTGACCGAGATTATCCTGCCCCGGGGACAGGTGGAGAATTTCCAGCTGCTGTTGCCCATGTTGACCCAGCTGAACCAGGAGAAACGCTGGCTGGCCTGGATCGACCCACCGCAGGCGCTGGTCAGCAAATGGCAGAAGATGCACGGAATCGTGGCCAGCGAGTTGCTGGTGCTGCGCTCCACGGCGGAACTGCCGGCTCAGCAGCTGGCCGAACGGGCGCTGCGTGCCGGCACCTGCCACGCGGTGGTCATGTGGACGGAAAAGCTGGCCCGTTCCGCCTTGGCTTCCCTCCAGAAGGCTTCGGCCGAGGGCAATAGCCACGGTGTGGTCCTGCGTCAGCGGTAACCGTTCCGTGGCCCCGGTTGCCAGGTCGGGGGTCAGTGCAGGGTGTAGGTGGGCTGGGGGTCGATGATTTCTGCGTCGTCGTCGTCCCAGTCGATGTCGTGGGCGACGTTGCCCACGGCCTCGATGCCGGCGGCAATCATGGCCTTAGCGACGCTCAGTTCCCGGTCTTCCATCATTTCCCGGGCTTCTTCCGAAAAGGAAATCCGCACCAGCGGTGCACTGTCGTCGTCGATGCGGCGCAAGGCATAGTCCCCGTTGCTCAGCTGCACGATTTCAAAAAAGGATGGTGACATTCGTAAACCTGTCTTTGGTTGCGATCCTCGGCGCGGCATGTAGCGAGGGTTACCACTCGCTGTGCCACTCCTCCAGATCCTTGGCGAATTGTTTCAGTGCGGTCAGGGTCGTCAGCAGCCCTGCCGCGGACCGGTCCGGTCCGGGCTCCGTGGCGATGGCAATGATGTTGTCATCGGTCACGGTCTTTCGTGTCGCCGGCGGCTGGCTCTGGTGTTGCTCCAGCTGGTCCAGGTGGCGCCACCAGCTTGTCCCTTCCGCCGCCAGGGCCGTGAGCTGCCCTATCTCCCGGGCGTCCGGGCCAATGCATCCGGCCAGCTCCTCGAGTGTGCCGGGCATGGCCCGGCGTTCCTGATAGTGGCGGGCGATCATCACCAGCAGCAGCTTGCGTGCCCGCAACATCAGCTCCACGGCGCCCTGGGTCAGCGCTTCCTGCCGGGGCGCCGGGGCGGGAGCCTCAAGCTGATCCAGCAGTGTTTTGGCGAGAAACAGCTTTTGTGTGACCAGCGAATACCATTGCGACGCCATGATCGACCCGTGATGACCAGTTGCCCCGGCGACGGCCGGATCTTCGGATGAAAGGTTGCCAGTGTAACATTTTCTGCCCATCAATGCTGCATCCGGCACCTCATACCTGTGTACAAGAAAAAACAAACATTCACTTGAAACGGTCGTTTGAATTTGGCAAAAAGCAGGCGTCAAACGAATCGCTGGAGGTGGATATGCGAAGCCGCATGATGGCGGGGATCGCCGTGCTGCTGTGGGGCATGGCCGGTCAGGCCGTGTCGAAAGTAACCCCGGAAGAGGCCGCCAGGCTCGACCGGGACCTGACGCCCGTGGGTGCGGAGCGGGGCGGCAACGCCTCTGGCACCATTCCACCTTGGACCGGGGGCCTGGCCACGCCGCCGCCGGGCTGGCAGCGCGGCCAGGTGGAGGTGAATCCGTTTCCCGACGACCGCCCGCTGTTCATCATCACCCGAGACAACCTGCCACTGTACCGGGACCGGTTGACCGACGGCCATATTCGCTTGCTCTCCGAGTATGGCCCGGATTTTTTCATGCCGGTCTACCAGACCCGTCGTACGGCCGCTTTTCCCGAGCATGTGTACGCGAAGTTCCGTGAAAACGCGGTGTCCGCCGAGCTGCTGGAAAACGGCAACGGTGTGCGGAACACCATCATGACCAGCCCCTTTCCGATTCCCGGCAACGGTCTGGAGGTGATCTGGAACCATATCCTGCGTTATCGGGGCGAGGAGATCTCATTTCGCAGCGCCGCGGCCACGCCCCAGACGGACGGTTCCTACAATCCGGTGGTCAGCCAGTATGACTACTTCGTTGCCTACAGCAAGAAGGGGGCGACGTTGGCGGACATCGACAACAAGATTTTCTATCTCAAGACCGAAACCCTGTCGCCCTCGGCGTTGGCCGGCACCCTGACCCTGGTACACGAAACCCTGGACCAGATCCGCTCGCCGCGTCTGGCCTGGCGGTATGATGCCGGCTCTCGACGCTTGCGGCGGTCTCCCAACCTGGCCTACGAAACGGACCTGCCCAACGCGTCCTCCCTGCGCTCCGTGGATCAGAAGGACATGTACAACGGTGCGCCCAACCAGTACAACTGGCGCCTGAAGGGCAAGCGGGAGATCTACGTTCCCTACAATGCCTACCGGCTGCACGACGATCGGGTCAGGCCCGACGACGTGATCCGGCCGCGCCACATCAACCAGGAACTGACGCGCTATGAACTGCACCGGGTCTGGGTGGTCGAGGCGACCCTGCGCACCGGCATCAGTCATATCTACCACCGCCGGGTGTTTTACGTCGACGAGGACAGCTGGCAGATCCTGGCGTCCGAGGAATACGACGCCGCCGGCGCCCTGTGGCGGGTCTCCGAGGCCCATAACATCAGCTTTTACAGTGAGCCGGTGTTCTGGACCACGATGGAGATGACCTACGATCTGAAAGCCCGGCGCTATTACGTCGACGGCCTGAATGACGGCTTTCCGGCGTACGATTTCAGGCCAGGGTTCCGGGCCAAGGACTTCACCGCGTCCGCCGCGCGGCGGGCGGCCCGTCGCTGATCCGGGCGGCGGGGGCTTGTGGTTCGCGGGATGGCCGGCCATGATGCAGGAACTGGCATTAGGAGACTGTTGACATGACCACCCCCCAATCCCATCTGGATACCCTGGACCATCTGCTGGCCGAGCTCGGCCGGGCCCTGGCTGAGCAGGACTGGAGTCGTCTGTCGGAGCTGAATGCGAGGGTTCCGGCGGCGGTGGCGCCGGCCATGGCGGCGCTGCGCTCCGGTGAGCTGGACGCCGAGGCGGTCCGTACCCGGCTGTCGGAGCTGCAGCAGTTCGTCGAGGAGGCGAACCGGCAGGCCTCGGAGGCCCGCCATTCAGCGGAAAAGGAGCTGAAAGGCTTGAGTCGCAACCGGTCGGCGGCCCAGGCCTACCGGAATGTTTCCGCAAACCGGGGCAAATAGCGTCATAAAATTGACTCGCCCTGGCTTACAGTCTTAAATACCGCACAAATCCCCAAAGAGATTGTGGTGAATGTCCAAAAATAACAAGGTGCTGGTGCTGAGTGACGACGACCTGCGAGGCCGGGATATCACGACCATTCTGGAGTTTGTCGGCGAGGAACAGGTCCTGTGCGGTGACGATGCGTTGGCGCTCTTGCGGCAGGCGGGCGAGGACGAGCTGGCGGACGTGTCGGTGGCGATCCTGAACGGTGAGGATGGCCGAGTCCGGGATTGGGTCGGTATGGTCTGCAAGGCGTCCCGGAGTCTCCCCCTGCTGGTGGTCGGTGACCCGGAGCTCAAGGGCCTGAACGACGAGGTGGCCGGTCGGGTGATTGCCCGCCTGGAATGGCCGCTGAGCTACACCAAGTTTGTCGATTCCCTGTATCGGGCCCAGGTGTTCCGGGAACAGTACGGTCACTCCCTGGAGCGGGGCCGGCAGCGGGCTCCGCAACTGTTCCGCAGCCTGGTGGGCACCAGCCGCAAGGTGCAGGAGGTCCGTCGCCTGATGGAGCAGGTGGCGGACAAGGACGTGAGCGTCCTGATCACCGGCGAATCCGGAACCGGCAAGGAAGTGGTGGCCCGCAACCTGCACTATCACTCATCCCGTCGCGACAGGCCCTTCGTGCCGGTTAACTGTGGCGCGATCCCCGCGGAGTTGCTGGAAAGCGAGTTGTTCGGCCACGAAAAAGGCGCCTTCACCGGCGCCATTACCGCCCGGGTCGGGCGTTTCGAGATGGCTGAGGGCGGCACGCTGTTCCTGGACGAGATCGGCGACATGCCCCTGAACATGCAGGTGAAAATCCTGCGGGTGCTGCAGGAACGCACGTTCGAGCGGGTGGGCAGCAACCGTACCCAGACCGCCGATGTCCGGATCATTGCCGCGACCCACAAGAACCTGGAGCTGATGATCGAGTCCGGAGACTTCCGGGAGGATCTGTACTACCGGCTGAACGTGTTCCCCATTGAGATGCCGGCGCTGCGTGACCGGGTGGAGGACATTCCGCTGCTGATCAACGAGCTGATCTCCCGGATGGAAAAGGAAAAGCGGGGTTCCATCCGCCTCAATTCCGCCGCGATCATGAGCCTGTGCCGCCACGATTGGCCAGGCAATGTCCGGGAGCTGGCCAACCTGGTGGAACGGCTGGCGATCATGCACCCCTACGGCGTCATCGGCGTCCAGGAGCTGCCAAAGAAGTTCCGGTACGTGGATGACTACGACGAGAACCGCCCGGTGGAGGATGCCGGTATGCCGTCGGGCGTGCCCGGGCTGGTCGGTCTCGATGCCCCGGCGCTGTTGCCGGTGAACGGCATCGACCTCAAGGACTACCTGTCCAATTTGGAAAAACAGCTGATTCAGCAGGCCCTCAACGAGGCCGGTGGGGTTGTGGCCCGGGCCGCTGAGAAGCTCCGCATTCGACGGACCACCCTGGTCGAGAAAGTCCGCAAGTACGGCCTGCGCGAGGAGGCGGAGGAGGGCTGAGGCCCTCCCGCCCCGACGTAAAATTGTCACTAGACCATCCCTCGTTTTCCTTACTTTTTGATAATAAAGAAGAAATTCAAGTTGGCACAGTCCTGGCTTGTTCGCTCGTAAACGAGAAATCCGACGGGTGCGGCCCGCCCCGTGGGCCGTCAGGGAGCGAGAAGTATGAGTCAGGCACAGGTTGCGATGAATGCCGAAAGCCGCGTCGCCCAGGGCAATGCGGCGGCGGACGCCAACGACCGCGTGACCGCGTTGTTCCCCCAACAGGGGGGCGAGGCGGTCGATTCCGCGCTTGAGCTTTTCAACCGGATGTCCCGGCAGATCACCGATTCCTACCGTACGCTCGAATCCCGGGTCAACCAGCTCTCTGGTGAACTGACCCAGGAGTCGCTGCAGCGCCAGCAGGAACTGGAGGAGAAGGAGCGTCTGGCCGATCGCCTGACCACCCTGCTCAAGGCCCTGCCCGCCGGCGTGGTGGTGCTCGACAGCCAGGGCGTGGTGGCCCAGGTCAATCCGGCGGCGGTGTCGCTGCTGGGGGAGCCCCTCGAGGGCGAGCGCTGGGTGGACGTGATCCGGCGCTGCTTCGCGCCGAGACGGGATGACGGCCACGAGGTGTCCCTGAAGGACGGCCGGCGTGTCAGCATTGAAATTCGCACCATGGAAAACCAGCCCGGACAGCTGATCCTGCTGACCGACATGACGGAAACCCGTCAGCTGCAGGCGCAGCTCGCGCATGCCCAGCGCCTGTCCGCCATGGGCAAGATGGTCGCCTCCCTGGCGCACCAGATTCGCACGCCCCTGTCGGCGGCGATTCTTTACGGCGGGCATCTGAGCCAGGACGACCTGGACGATGAACTGCGCCGGCGCTGTGCCGAGCGGCTGATGTCCCGGCTGACGCACTTGGAGCAGCAGGTGCGGGATATGCTGATCTTTGCCCGGGGCGAGACCCGGCTGGCAGAAGAACTGCCGGTGGCGACTCTGGTGTCGGCGCTGTCCTCGGCCCTGGAGGGTGTCCGCACGGTGCCCGCTACCCGGGTCGAGCTGGACGACCGGAGCGAAGCGCGGGCCACGCTGATGTGCAACCGCGACGCGTTGGTGGGCGCCTGTACCAATCTGGTGAACAACAGCCTGGAGGCCGGTGCGTCCCGGGTGGTTGTAACCGTCGAGAACCTGCCCGGCACTCTGGTGATTCGCGTGTCGGACAACGGGCCCGGGTTTGCGGCGTCAGAAACGGCGCGGCTGCTGGAGGCTTTCTATACCACCAAGTCCCATGGTACCGGCCTGGGGCTGGCGGTGGTCCAGGCGGTGACCAAGGCCCACCAGGGGCAGTTCACCCTCGAGGCTCCGGAGTCGGGCGGGGCGGTCGCGACCTTGACCCTGCCCCTGCTGACGCGCCGAACGTGAGTGGAGAACATCATGGCCCATAACGCCCAGATATTGATCGTTGAAGATGACCACGACCTGCGGGACGCCCTGGTGACAACCCTGGAACTGGCAAAATTCCGGGTCCGGGAGGCGGCCTGTGCCGAGGATGCGCTGGCGCGTCTGGCGGAGTCTCCGGTCGACATGGTGGTGAGCGATGTCAACATGCCCGGGCTGTCAGGCCACGAGCTGCTGGCCGAGGTGCAGCGTCGGTACCCGGGGCTGCCGATGATGCTGATTACCGCCTATGGCCAGATCAGCCACGCGGTGGCTGCGATGCAGGCCGGAGCCATCGACTACCTGGTCAAGCCGTTCGAGCCCCAGGTGCTGGTGGACGCGGTGACCCGGGTGGTGGGCGGTGTACGCCGGGCCTCCGCGGACGAGCCGGTGGCGGAAGACCCGGTCAGTAAGCGCATGTTCCAGCTGGCGGCCAAGGTGGCGAACTCGGATTCCACGGTTCTGATTTCCGGCGAGAGCGGTACCGGCAAGGAGGTGCTGGCCAGATACATCCATCAGCATTCCCCAAGAGCCGGGCAGCCGTTCGTGGCGATCAACTGCGCCGCCATTCCCGAGAACATGCTGGAGGCCATTCTGTTTGGTCACGAAAAAGGCGCCTTTACCGGCGCGGTGGCGTCCGCGCCGGGCAAGTTCGAGCAGGCCAACGGCGGGACTCTCCTGCTGGATGAGATTTCGGAAATGGAACTGGGACTGCAGGCCAAGCTGCTCCGGGTTCTTCAGGAACGGGAAGTGGAACGGGTGGGCGGACGCAAGACCATCGCCTTGGATGTCCGGGTGATCGCGACCACCAACCGGGACTTGGCGGAATCGGTCCGTGAGGGCCGCTTCCGGGAGGATTTGTACTACCGTCTGACGGTTTTCCCGATGCACTGGCAGCCCCTGCGGGAACGCCCGCTGGACATCCTGCCGCTGGCCGGCCATCTGCTCCGGAAGCACTGTCGCAAGATGAAGCTCACCGGCATCACCCTGGCCGACGACGCCCGGGAGGCCCTGGTCCGGCATCCCTGGCCCGGCAATGTGCGGGAGCTGGACAACGCCATACAACGGGCCTTGGTACTGCACCAGGGGAACGTCATTCATGCCGGTGACCTGTGCCTGGACCTGGGCATCACCGGTCGGCCGATGCCAGCGCCCCCGGCGATGCCGTCTCCGGTGCCGGTCGCTGTGGAGCAGGCGGAGCCTGAGTCGGCGCCAAGTCCGTCGGCCGCCTCCCTGGGGGACGACCTGCGCCAGCAGGAATTCCGCATCATCATCGAGACCCTTCGCAAGGCGGGCGGGCGGCGCAACCGGGCGGCGGAACAATTGGGCATCAGCCCCCGCACCCTGCGGTACAAGCTGGCCCAGATGCGCGACGCGGGCATCGACCTCGAAGCCGAGCTCGCCCTGGCCTGACCGTAACTCCGGACTCCTTCGTGTCGGCACCCCTCGGGGTGCCTTTTTTGTTTGCCCGGCGAAGCCGGCAAACCCGGCCATCTGAAAGAAGGTGGCGTCACCCCGACTGAGGGGAAGACAATCCAACTGGCAAGGGCGCCACTGGCCAACGGTGGGGTCTGAAGGAAGCCATAGGAGGTTAACGGTACACAACGCAAGTGAACCTGCTTCGGCAGTCCAGGTGGGTCAGCGTGCAAAATAACGCGAAGCCCGATACTC
>MDTD01094481.1_pt1 | contig 26846 bp, 18 predicted proteins | sample 811221 | NCBI WGS metagenome assembly MDTD01 (sample SAMN05326646, study PRJNA326480) | marine metagenome | isolation source: seawater | place: Pacific Ocean: South West | collected 2011 | reverse complement strand
CGAATGCCCGGTCACCGACTTCTTCTCATGCCCCTGGATGGATTCCCGTACAAATCCGGCGACCAATGAACATTTCCCGCGGGTTAACTCTGCCCCGGTTGCCGTCAACCCGAAAAACGGCATGAACTGTTTCTGGGAAATGCCGTTCCGCAAACACTGTCTGATCACCATGGAAAACATGCACCCGACAGAGGGCGGAACCCTTTATTTTCAGGTAAACTACACCCTGACCGAGGTTCCGCAAGACGCGGCATACTTCCATGCCCAGTTCCGCCGGGTCAACCCGCTGCCTTACAAAGAGATCTACACAATCGTTGACGGAATTAAAGGTAAAGGTCACTATGTCGGAACATCCATGGGCTGGGGAATTAATAATAACAGATGGTGGGGCGAGGGCGAAATAAAATTTTATATCGACGGAGATACCGAATATCCGACGATTTGCGGCACTGGCACCGAAGATTACTTCGGCGGCTCCTACAACTGGGATGTCGGCGGATACGAAACATATTCAACCGCGTTCCTTGGTATGCATCAGGTCATCAAGCCGGACGGTTTATACCAGGCCTGTCATCGGCATTCGATGTACCGCTGGCACATTATGGACCCGATTCGTTTTAAGCAGGATCTGAAAGTCACGATACAGTCCCTCGGTTGGCGCGACAGCGGTCGTTTCCTGCCCGGAATGCACGACATATGCTCAGTCGCATACTGGTACCAAACCATCCCGGCCGTACCGTTCCCGCCCCTGCCGGACCGCGATTCACTGGAAATAATCTAACTGGAGAAATATTATGCTTGACAATCTAACCCGGATAACTAACGCTAAAACCGGCCGCGCCGCATCTTGGGACACAAATGGACGCAATGACGACCGCTGGACCATACCGGCAGGAGAAACTGTAGTTCTGGCAGACATTAAAGGTCCCGGAAAAATCACCCACATCTGGATGACTCAGCCCAATCATTACAGGGAATGCCTGATAAAAATCACCTGGGACAACGCTAAATATCCAAGTGTACTATGTCCGCTGGGAGATTTTTTCGGACTGGGACACGGGATTGTAAATTCTTATGAGTCACTACTGTTTTCCGCTTCTACCAACCATCCTTATGTATTCAATATCGGCTGTGCCCTGAACTGTTATGTCCAGATGCCGTTCCGGGAAAGAGCTGTAATTGAGTTGGTTAATGAAAGCAATGAAGATCACTTGCAGTACTTCTATATTGACTATGAAACCGAGGTTGATATCCCTGAAGAATGCGGCTATTTCAACGCTGAATTCAGGCGGACAAACCCGTTCGGCGGCTGGGCTCCTGAAATTAAGGTAAACACTCCTGAAGCGGACATCATAAACAAAGGCAAAGAGGCGTGGGAAAATAATTATGTCATTCTGGAGACCAAAGGCAAGGGGCACTACATCGGCTGCAACATCAGTGTTTCAAACATCGATGGCAACTGGTGGGGGGAAGGCGATGACATGATCTGGGTCGACGGCTACAAATGGCCGCCGGACCTGCACGGCACCGGTTCTGAAGATTACCTGAATCAGGCGTGGGGCATGCAGGATAACGCATTTATGCGAAATGGCAGCTCTGTCTTCGAGCGAAATACCACCAGAGGAATTATCGGCTTGGTTGGCGGTTACCAGACCAGCTATGTCCATCACATCGAGAACCCGGTCCGTTTCAATAAAGAGATCAAAGTCACCATTGAACACGGGCACGGCAACCATCTGGCAAATGAGATGTCATCGGTCGCCTACTGGTATTCACAGGAACCGGGAAAAGCGGCGACTCCCCCGCCGGTAGCCAAGCGTATGCCGATCCTCCGCGACAGCACCGATAAATGGATTATCGACAAAAAGAATCAGTGCCCCGGAAAACCGGTAAAGGTCAATGCCGAAATGAAAAAGATGAAAGCCAAATGGCAGAAGAAACAGAGTAAATCTTAAGCATCGCGAGGAATTAAATGAGAATCATCTATTTCGATATAGACTGCCTGCGCCCGGATCATCTGGGATGCTATGGCTATGATCGCCCGACCTCCCCGACAATTGACTCCATTGCCCGCGAGGGTATGCGTTTCAATAATTATTACTGTGCAAGTTCGCCTTGCCTGCCATCCCGGACGGCTTTGATGTCAAGCCGCTTTGGCATCCGCAACGGGGTTATCTCCAACCACGGAGCAGGCGCGGATTTCTTTATTGACCGCAAGGTCTACGGCGGCCCCGAAGAGGATAACGACATGTTCCCCAGGCGCTTGATCGCCAACGGTTACGAGCCAGTCTGCTTCTCCAACTTCGCCGACCGGCATTATGCCATGTGGTACACTTGCGGTTGGAGCGAATATCATACCATCAACCTGAAAGGCGGGGGAGAAACAGCTCCCGAAGTTAATGAAAAAGTATTAAGGTGGCTGAAAAACAACGCAACCAGGGAAAACTACTATTTACACATAAACTACTGGGATACGCATCGCTGCTACCGAATGGATGAGTCATGGGCGGACCGCTTTAAAGATTATCCGGTTACCCAGGAGTGGCCTGATGAAACGGCAATCGCGGAACACCAGAATGTAACCGGTCCATTCACTACGCACTGGCAGTTCCAGAATGACGAAAGTCTGTTTCCGTTAATGCCGGGAGCGATCAACAACCGGGCTGATTTTGAAAAAATGGTTACCGCTTACGACTCCTCCATCGCGTTTGTCGATCATTATGTAAAGCAGGTTCTTGACGAACTGGAACGTCAGGGCGTTCTTGACGATGCGGTCATTGTCATTTCCGGCGACCACGGCGACGCGTTCGGGGAACACGGCATTTACTCCGACCACGTCAATGTTGATGAGTGCGTACAGCGTATTCCGCTGATCATTCGCTGGCCCGGCGTCACAAAACCTGATTCAAGTTCCAGTGCACTGATGTATAACGTGGATTACGCTCCGACCATCTGTGACCTGCTTGGCTTCGTCCCGCCATCAGACTGGGACGGTAAATCCTATGCTGGAAACATTACCGGAGAAGCCGAAACAGACCGCGAATACCTGGTCTGGGACAGCGGTTTGTATACGGTGCAAAGGGCGGTCCGCACTAAAACGCATCTCTATATCAGGACATTCGACTCCTACGATTACAACAACTTGCAGGAAGAGGAACTCTACGACATAGTCAACGACCGTTTCCAGACAAAAAATATAGCGGAACGGTGTCCGGATATCCTTGATGACTGCCGTAAAAAGATGGATGAATGGCTTGTGGAGCAGAAAGCTAAGAAAAACTGGCGTCACGATCCGGTCGATGCTATTCTGGAAGAACGGGGAATACCGGGACGCCAAGATCCACTGCAATAAAAAAATACGCAATAGACGTTGTTCAGCGTCTATTGCGTTAAAAATCTTTTAATAGATAACTTAGAAAGTTACCAGTTCAAGAGTCTTGTCTATGCCGATAACTTTGACCAGCAAAGACAAACGCGGCCCCTGGGGACGATCAATCAACAGCATGTACAGCGCCTTGAAAAGTTCACGCTGCTTCTTTTTCTTCTCTTTGGGATCCTCTTCCATGGCATAGATTGCGTAGAATTGACTCATCAACTCGGTTGCATGTACATCCGCGCTCTCTTTTACCACGTCGGCAAAACGGCCGATCGCGCTTTTGACATCATCATCCAGCGACTCATAAAGCTCAGTATTCTTCTCATCCCTGATCTTGATTGCGCGGTCAGGATACCAGTTGGTAATCCAGTATTTGATCTTTTCGCAGATCTCAAGCATGCCCTGGTGATCGAAATCTTCATCATTGGCCTCAAGTATCTGCTCCAGAATCTCTACGTCGAAATTGATGATCGGCAGCAGACCAACCAGCATACCGTATTTCGGGTAGCGGCTCAAGTCGCGGCCGAGGTCAGCCAGCTCCATGGTGAAGTTCATAACTTCGTCTTCAAATTCGCCCTCCATGCGTTTTGCATAGTAACGCTCGAATTCGGTATAATTACGGATGATATCCTCGTCAAAGCCGATATTGAAAGCAGTCGCCGGATTATATTTTGCGAACAGGTAGAGAATTCCTTCCGGCTGATAAAGATTGGTCAGTTCGGCGGGGGTAATAACCTTGCCCGAAGAACTTGACATCTTGCCGTTATCGCCCTTGATCCCGATAAACTCGTAACCGACGTATTCCGGCGGGTTCCAGTCAAAAATTTCTTTAACTATATGCGATGAAACAACGAAGCTGCCGCTGGCGGAAGAGTGGTCGCGTCCGCCCGGCTCAAAGATGACCTGCTCGGTCATCCAGCGCATCGGCCAGTCGATTTTCCACTGCAGCTTGATGTTATCGGCCTTGTTGACATCCATTGTTTCGGTATGGCCGCATTTACAGGCATACTCAAGTGACTGGGTCGCTTCGTCATAACCGAGAATCTTCGACATATCTTTGTTGCAGCTTTTGCAGTACAATGAGATCGGATAGAAGTTTTCACGTTCCTCGTCGGACGCATCCTGGGATTTATATTCCATGAGGATATCATAGATCTCGCGCCGCTTGTTCAACGCGTGAATAATAGATTTGTTGTAGCGGCCGCTTTTGTATTCCTGGTTCTGATAGAGGTATTCGACCTCGATGCCGAATTTTTCAATTGCGGCTTCAAACTCGTTTTCGAAGTGGCGCGCATAAGATTCGCAGCAACCGTGCGGGTCGGGAATGTCGGAATATGGCATACCAAGATACTGTTCGTAGGATTTATCGACATTCTGGGGCACTTTACGGAAACGGTCATAGTCGTCCCATGAAAAAATAAACTTGGTCTTTTTACCCAGTTTCTGCAGTGCTTTCACTACAAAATGGGTTGTTACCAGCTCGCGAAAGTTCCCGATATGAACTGAACCGGACGGGCTGATGCCTGATGCGCAAACAAATGTTTCCGTATTCGGATGGTTATCTATCAATCTCTGCGCGATCTCTAATGACCAATGCATTTTTTCGACTCCTTAGACTTATACTAAATCTTCTATAATTTTTTCTTTATGATATTGACACAGCTTGTAATATAGCTCTATAACTCTTTAATTTCAAGCATAAAAGGGCTTACCGCCGGTGCAATTTTTTAATTGGGTAAGACAATGAGGAAATATGAATCATCTTCTAATGGAATAAAGTCGGCCGGGCGACTGGTTGACAACCATCTGCAGCTCAAGCTTCATCAGAGCAGTCATTAATTCCGAAGCTCCGGTTTCCAGTTCCGCAACCAGATTGTCAAAAGTCTTCTCTTCAGACTCAAGCAAACCAACTATCCGCTGTTCCAGTGGATCAAGTTGAACTGTTGTGTGGTCCGACACCGTCGCGTCAAGCCCCAGTGAAAGCTGTTCCGAAGGCTGACTGAAACCGGGCAAAAACTCGAAATCGTCTAAAACATCTTCAAAGTTTTCGGTCAGTTTCGCACCCTGCCGGATAAGTTTATGGCAGCCGCGCGCAAGTTCGTTGTCCACCTGACCCGGGACCGCAAAAACGCTGCGCCCCTGCTCTGCCGCGAGATCGGCGGTGATCAAAGCACCGCTGTTAAGGCCGGCTTCAACCACCAGAGTGGCTACGCTCATGGCCGCAACAATCCGGTTGCGGCGCGGGAAAGACTGCCGGTTAACCGGATATTCCATTGGAAATTCGGAAACCACCGCCCCGCCGGAATCAACTATCGAGCGTGCCAGGGGAATATTATCCTGAGGGTGAACCCGCATCAGGCCGCCGCCGAGGACGGCAACGGTAATACCGCCGCATTCGACCGCCGTTTTATGGGCCACGGCATCGACTCCGTAAGCAAGACCGGATATAACCTTCCAGCCGGCGGCAACCGCCTGACCGGTTAGCAATTCAGTCATCTTGCGGCCGTACCGAGAGGGACGGCGCGAACCAACAACCGCGACACAGCCGTCGCCGAGTGGCGGCAGCGTTCCACGGCAGTAAAGACACAATGGAGGGTCATAGATGTGATTAAGACATTCCGGATAATCCGGATCAGCCGGCGTGATAATCTGAGTTCCGCCTTTTTCAGCCAGATCGAGTTCCCGCTGAAGGCGGGCCGGATTGTCAGGCGAGGTAAGGTCCTCAGCTATTTTCCGGCTGATGCCTTTGACTCCGGCCAGACGACTCACCGTTTGCCCGAAGATAGCGGCCGGGGAACCAAATTCTTCCTGCAAGGCCCGAAACCTCGCAGCCCCTATCCCCGAGATCATATTAAGCAGTATGTATGCTTCCCGATCGGTCACAAACAACTCCCGATTGCCTGGCGAACCATTTTTTCATCGGCATTACGCTCGATCCGCACCTTGCCGAGTTTTTCGGGCAGGATCAGGACCAGCTTACCGCCGGACTGTTTTTTATCCTTGAACATGGCTTTAAAAACATCCTCTGTCTGAGCCCCGAAAAATGTCTGGGGTAACTCCAAGTCATTCAATAACTGGATTTGGCGCAGTAAATCTTTTTTGTTGAAGACTCCCATATCAACTGCCAAAGTTCCGGCCATATTCATACCCACGGCAACTGCTTCCCCGTGGTTAAGTGTAAAATCGGTCACGATTTCCAAAGCATGGCCGAAAGTATGTCCGTAATTGAGGATTGCCCGGATTCCGCCTTCGCGCTCATCCTGAGCCACAACATCAGCTTTAAGCTGACAGCATCTGGCGACGATTTCCTCATACAGTTCAAGGTCCAGTGCCAACAGTCTTTCAGCGTATTCATCGAGAATATCAAACAGTTCAGAATCCATGATAACCGCGTATTTGGCGACTTCCGCCAGTCCGCAGCGAAGTTCTCTGGCCGGCAGAGTCTTGAGCAATGTGGGATCGATAATGACCAGTTGCGGCTGCCAGAACGCGCCGACCAGGTTTTTGCCTTCCGGCAAATCTATTCCGGTCTTACCGCCGACGCTTGAATCGACCATCGCCAAGAGTGAGGTCGGGATCTGGACAAAATCCACGCCGCGCATGTAACATGACGCGGCAAACCCGGTCATATCACCGCAGACGCCGCCGCCGAGGGCGACAAAACACGATTTGCGGTCGAGTTCAAGAGACGCGGCATGACGCAGCAATTCTTCGAGCGTAGCGAAGTTTTTATTCTCTTCCCCGGCGGGAAAGACGAATGATTCGCAGCGCGCGGCCCCGGCTTTATTGATCGCGGTTCTGGCCCGTTCGAGATACAGCGGCGCGGTGTTGGTGTCGGCGATCAGCAGAATGCTGCGTCCGGCAAATATTTCCGCGGCGGCGGAACCCGGTTCGTCAAGCAAACCGGCCCCGATCAATATATCATAAGAGCGTTCAGATAAATCAACTTTAAGTTGTTGCATTACAGAAATCCTCAAGTGCTGGAAGGTTATAAATATTATCGTATTGTAATCTAATATTAATTCTATTGCTATGCAAGCTGATAAAAAAATTTTTTAGTACGGTGATTTTTTACTAAAAGAGGCTATATTATTTATATATTATTGTGTATTTATATTTATATATTGATAAAAATCTGGAGATATTAAGATGGCAGATTACGACGGAAATGATTCCGGCATGAATAATTTCACCCAGCGTGCCCGACACGTTCTGGAGTTGTCACAGCGCGAAGCAGAACGTCTCAACCACGATTATGTGGGTACCGAGCACCTGTTGCTTGGCCTCCTGGCGCTCGGCGAAGGCGTCGCGGTAGCGGTATTAAAATCCATGGGCTTGAACCTCGACCAGCTTAGGATCGAAGTTGAAAAACAGTGCGGTATCGGCGGCAGTGTGACCCAGAAGGGCAACCTTCCGTTGTCACAAAGCTTGAAAAAAGTATTGGTGCTGGCTGCAGTTGAAGCAAAAAAAATGAACTATAATTATGTGGGAACCGAACATCTGCTGCTCGGACTCCTGCGTGACACCCAAAGCATCGCGGCCCGTATCCTGGCTAACTTGAAAGTTGACGCGGCCAGTGTTCGTGAAAGGGTTGTCAGGATGCTTGACCCCAACTACCTGCCTGAAAAGGACAGCAACGAAGAAGAGGAGAGCTCCCAGCCCCAACCCCAAAACAGCAAATCACAGCTTAACGCGCTCAACGCTTTCGGCCGCAACCTGACTGAAATGGCGGCAAAAGGCGAGCTTGATCCGGTAATCGGGCGTCAAAACGAAATTGAACGTGTGGTCCAGGTTTTGTGCCGCCGAACCAAGAACAATCCGGTGCTGATCGGTGAAGCCGGGGTCGGCAAAACCGCGATCATCGAAGGACTTGCCCAGGCGGTTGCCGACAACACGGTTCCGGATATACTCCGGGATAAAAAGATTTATGCTCTGGATATGGCCCTGATGGTGGCGGGAACCAAATACCGCGGCCAGTTCGAGGAACGTATCAAAGCGGTAATTGACGAAGTCAAGAACTCAAAACAGGTCATCCTCTTTATTGACGAACTGCATACCATTGTCGGAGCGGGCTCCGCCGAAGGCGCGCTCGACGCCGCCAATATCATCAAACCTGCCCTGGCCCGCGGCGAACTGCAATGCGTCGGTGCAACCACGCTCGACGAGTACCGCAAAGGGATTGAAAAAGACGCCGCGCTGGAACGCCGTTTCCAGTCGATTATCGTTGAACCGCCGTCTCCGGAAGACGCCTTGAAGATCCTTAAAGGTCTGCGTGAGACTTATGAAAAGCATCACAATGTTAAGTTTACCGATGCGGCTCTGGCTGCCGCGGTCAGACTTTCGGACCGCTATATAACCGGACGCTTCCTGCCCGACAAAGCGATTGACGTAATGGATGAAGCCGGTTCACGCGCCCGTATTCTCAACACCGTAACCCAGCCGGACACTTCCGATCTGGACAAACAGATCGAATCCGCGGCACGCGACAAGGAAAACGCCATTGCCGAACAGAAGTTCGAGGAAGCGGCAAAGTTCCGCGATAAAGAACGTTCGCTTCAGAAAGAAAAAGAAGCCGAGCTCGAACAGTGGCAGGAAAACACAAGTCAGCCGTCAGCCGAGATCGGCGAGAAGGAAATAACCGATATCGTCGCAAAACTGACCGGGGTTCCGGTTCAGCAGATGGAACAGGGTGAAAGCTCACGGTTGCTGAAAATGGAAGAGGAGATCGAAAAGGTCGTCATCGGCCAAGATCATGCGGTCAACACCATCGCCCGGGCACTGCGACGTTCCCGCGCCGACCTGAAAAATCCGGCCCGTCCGATCGGTTCGTTCATATTCCTGGGTCCGACCGGAGTCGGAAAGACCCTGTTGGCAAAGGCGCTGTCAGAATTCATGTTCGGCAGCCAGGATCACCTTATTCAAGTCGATATGTCTGAGTATATGGAAAAATTCAACGTCAGTCGTCTGGTCGGTTCGCCTCCGGGTTACGTCGGCCATGGTGAAGGCGGGGAACTGACCGAAAGGGTCCGTCGCCGCCCCTATTCTGTTGTGCTTTTTGACGAAATCGAAAAAGCGCATCCGGATGTCATGCACATGCTGCTGCAAATCCTTGAAGAAGGTAAGCTGACCGACTCGCTCGGTCGCCGGATCGACTTCCGTAATACAATCATCATTATGACCAGTAATATCGGAGCGGAGAAACTGGCGTCCGGCGGTTCCCTGGGCTTCGGCGGCGCGAATGATACGGCCAAATCACAGGACAAATTGATGGATACCGCGAAGAAATTTTTCAAGCCGGAATTCATCAACCGTGTTGATGACATTATCGTATTCAGGCAGTTGACCCACGACGATCTCCATAAAATCGTGGATATCGAGATAAATAAAGTACGCGAACGCCTCCAGTTTAAAGGGCTGGATCTGCAAATGGACGAATCAGTATATTCGTTCCTGATCGAACGCGGCTACGAACCGGCTTATGGAGCCAGACCGCTTCGCCGTTCAGTCGAACGTTATGTCGAAGACCCGCTGGCGGAAGATATCCTGCGCGGTCTGTTTAATGACGCGAAGATTGTCAGGGCGGAAATCGACAACCAGAAACTGCTGTTTTTCCCGGAAAAGGAAGAAAGTAAACCGAAACCGAAAAAGAAAGCTGCTCCACGCAAGCGATCAACTGCGGCGAAAAAGAAGTAAAGCTTTCATAAATATAGACCTTTCCGGGTTGGCATATAGCAAACCCGGTAGAGGTTTTGTTTCCTGAAAAGAGAATTGTATGGATCAAAAAGGCAAGCCGAAAACTGAGAATCTTGAGGAAACAAGAATTGTTTCCACCCAGAACAAGGTCAGAGTTCTTGTTGCCGATCCTGACAAGGAAATATTCTCTCAAATCCAGGAATCCCGTCCCGATGACTCATATGAATTCATTTTCGCCCCGAGTTCATGGAGTGTAATCGAGACCCTGATGGGAGAGAAATTTGACATAATAGTATCAGACATGGATTCGCGCGGAGCCAATTTCCTTGAAACTGTCGCGTATACCACCAAGCATTATCCCATGATGGTGCAGATCATCATGTCCGCGGAGAATAACGTTGACAATGCCGTCTGGTCAATGCGTAACGGGGCTTTTGACTTCCTCGTCAAACCGTTTAAGAATGACCGGATGCGGGAAGGGCTTGCTGAAGCTGTCAAGTACCGCAAACAGCTGCTTATTGATTCAGTTTCAGGCAAAAGCAAAGCCGAGGAGATCAACCTGCATACCCTTAATATCCTGCCGGACTACACCCCGGTCAGGGTTATTGGAGCCGGGGCATCCGGGATCGTCCTGCATCTGCGGCGCAACCGCATCAACTACGCTTTGAAGATCCTGCATAAGGAGCTGCTGGAATCACATTCCGCTGCGGAAAGGTTTTCCCGTGAAGCCGGTCTGCTTGCCCGGATCGATCATCCAAATGTCATCAGAGTATTTGAATCAGGCGTGGCAAAGGAGTCCCAAACTCCGTTTATCCTGATGGAATATGTAGAGGGAAAACCGCTGGCCCAGCTGATCATGGAAAGAAAAGTCTCCGCCCCGGACGGCTTCTGGATCCTGCGGCAGGCCGCTAACGCACTCAGGGCGATTCATGCTTCAAATGTTATTCATCGCGACGTCAAACCGGGAAACATCATGGTCAAGGAAAACAAACAGATCAAACTGATGGATTTCGGGCTGGCAAAGACCCTTGACTCCGAGCTGACCATGGGCGATAAAGCCATCGGCACCCCGGCCTATATGGCGCCGGAGGTATTCAGCGAAAAAATGGAATATTCCGACCGTTACGATATTTTCGCGCTGGGTATTACGATATATGAAACCCTGGTTGGACAAAAACCGTTTCAGGGCGAAACCTTTGCCGAGATGGCGGAAGCCATTATCAAGTCCCATCCGTCCAACCCGAGAAGACTAAATCCGTCACTGCCAACGGGAATTGAACACATCCTTGCCAGAATGCTGGCAAAACGTCCGAGCAAACGTCCGAGTTCCGCCGAACTTTGCGTATTACTCGACGACTATTCGGCAAACGGACCAGATATTCTCGCCACTCCGTTCTGGGAAAAAGTAGGGGTTTTATCCCCCTGGTCCTGAACCACTCAGCCAGATTGAAAAATAATCCGGCAAGAACTTCCCATCCTCCCCTTGGAAAAAGCGGACAGACGGACTATATTTTCATCTGTAAAAATCTGTTTATGCAACTTAAATACTAAGGATACACTATGACTGCCAAATCTATTGTCGAAACTGTAAAAAGCGGAAAAGTACTGGTCTCTGACGGCGCCTGGGGAACATTCCTCCAGAAGAAAGGCATGCAGCCGGGAGAATGCCCCGAACTGTGGTGCGTCGAACACCGCGAAGATGTTCTGGATATCGCCAAAGGCTATGTTGAAGCCGGTGCGGATATGATCGAAGCCAACAGCTTCGGCGGCACTGTCTTCAAACTGGAGCACTACGACTTGGCCGACCGGGTGGCGGAACTGAACGAAGCCGCGGCCGCGATTTCACGCGAAGCCGCCGGCGACGAAAAATTCGTTATCGCCTCAATCGGCCCGACCGGTAAAATGCTGTTGATGGGCGATGTCACCGAAGAAGAACTTTACAACGCCTTCAAAGAACAGGCCGTCGCATTGGAAAAAGGCGGCGCGGACGCAGCCTGCATCGAAACCATGTCCGACATCGACGAAGCGGTACTGGCTGTAAAAGCGGTCAAGGAAAATACCAGTCTTGAGGTCATCTGCACCTTTACCTTTGAGAAAACCGTCAACGACGACTATCGCACAATGATGGGCGTTTCTCCGACCGATATGGCAGCCGCCATCACTGCCGCCGGAGCCGATATCATCGGCACTAACTGCGGCAACGGTATCGACCGCATGGTCGAGATAGTCAAGGAATTGCGGGCCGCCGCCCCGGATACTCCGATTCTGGTTCATGCCAACGCCGGTCTGCCGCAGAACGTCAACGGCATAGACGTCTTCCCGGACACCCCGGAAGATATGGCCCGGATGACTCCTTCGCTTATCGAAGCCGGTGCAAATATCATCGGCGGCTGCTGCGGCACCACCCCCGCCCACATCACCGCCATCAAAGAAGCGGTTCAGAGCCTGTAAGATGCCGGTCTGACGACCAGCGATCCCAGGAGGAATGCAAATGCGGGCGAGATCACGTTATGCAACATGACAGGCTGTCCGCACTGGCGGGGGTACTATAAGACCTATAGGTCATATAAGACTTATGGGGCATTTGCCAAGCTAAATGAGCGGTCATGCATGTCCTCCGCTTCCGTAGAGGAAGCGGAGTATGAAGCGGTATTCCGCCATCCGTCGTACGGATTAGTTGGTGTAATACGGTTTGGCATCGACCGGGCGGATGTCGGTCAGGTCCCCGCGATAGTGGCGCAGGTCGCGCGCTTCGTAGGGATGTTTCGCTATTTCCGCTTCATTCAACTCGATACCGAGACCCGGTTTGTCAGAAATCAGCATATTGCCGTCCTTGATTACCAGTTCCTCGTCACATACTTCACCGCGCCACGGTACGTCGCTCATCATGGTCTCGAGAACCGTGAAGTTCGGGGTGCATGCGGCCAGTTGGAGACCGGCTGCGTTGGCGACCGGACCGGACGGATTGTGCGGACAGAACGCGATATGGCGGCATTCGGCCATCGATGCGATCAGACGCATTTCCATGATACCACCGGCGTGTGAAACGTCCGGCTGGATATAATCGGCACAGCCGAAATTGAAGAAATCGACGTAATCATAACGGCTGTAGAGACGTTCGCCCGCGGCAATCGGCACTCCGGCCAGTTTCCTGACGTCGGCCAAACCAGCTTTGTTATCCGGCGGGATTGGCTCTTCAAACCAGTAAATATCAAATTCCTGCATCGCCTGACCGAGGCGGATCGCGGTCGGCACATTGAAGCGACCATGACCTTCGATCAGCAGTTCGACATCCTTGCCGACGGTTTCCGATACCGCACGGATACACTCAATCGCAGTATTGAAGTCCTGACGTGAAATATTCAACCAGGCTTTGCCGAAGGGGTCCCATTTCAAACCGGTGAAGCCCATTTCCCGAACCGCAACCGCTTTTTCAGCGAACTGTTCAGGGGTCTTCGCCGGGGCGAACCAGCCGTTGACGTAACACGGAATGGAATCCCGCATCTTGCCGCCAAGGAGCTGGTAGACCGGAACATTCAGGTCCTTGCCTTTGATATCCCAAAGCGCCATTTCAATACCGGCCAGGGCGCTCATCAGGACCGGACCGCCGCGCCAGTAGGCGTCACGATAGCAGTCGTGACGGAAAGTTTCGATATTATGCGGATCTTTGCCGACCAGATAGCGTTCCAGTTCGTGAATGGCGCTGGCGACGGCGTGTTCTTTGTATTCCAGGGTCGATTCACCCCAGCCATGGATGCCGCTGTCGGTTTCGACTTTGACGAAAACCCAGTTGGTACGGTAGCAATGACAGATAAAAGTTTTAACTGCGGTAACTTTCATTTCAATCCTCCTTGATCTCGATAACGCTGCGGTCGGTCAGCAGCAGTGGACTATTGCTGATCGGCAGCTTTTTGAAGTAACGGATACCTTCGGCATCTTCATCGCCGTCCATCCAGGTTTCGGCGCAGGTACGCTTATCCATCTCGAATTCGACTTCATAGACTTCCTGCGAAACCGGGTCGATCAGGACCGGGTTGTCCAGACGCAGGGAATCATCCATGAAATAGGTCATTTCAACCTGTTTGAACTCCTGATCCTCTTCAACTGATTCCGGGAACCACCAGGCGTGAACCGGAACGTCGCCGCGTACGAAGTTGGCGTGCCAGGTTGTGGCTTTGGTGGCGCGCGGGTCATTGGTGTCGTCCAGTACGCTCATGTGACAGGCGGTGCGGCCGTTGGCGTTTTCCATCGGATCGCTAAGCAAGGTCGCCAGCGACTGCAGGGCGTAAAAGGCCGGTTTCGGGGAACCGTCTTCCAGCCGGACGATACCGTAGTGGAAGGTTTCCTTGAAGGCGGCGTAATGCGCGAAGTCGGCCATGTGGAAATAACTCGACATTGACGCGCCGTTGTCCAGTTCCAACAGGGTCCGGCGCAGCAGCATACGGGCCTGGATCGATTCACTGAACTTCATGGTTGAAAGCGCACCGACGCCTTTGGCCTTTTCCGGCACATAAGACTGGAACCCGGCTTCGCCCTGCCAGTATTTGAGCTTCGGATTATATTTATTAACGATATGGTTGAAGGCAGCTATCTCCTGGGTGCTGTGACGCTCCGGGACCGATTTGTAGCCGTGATAGGTGATAATATCGATCAGCTCGTGCATTCCGGCTTTCATACATTCGTCGAGGAATTTCAGACTCCAGACGGTCATACCCCAGGCGATCGCGCCGCCGATAAGTATTGATTCAGGGTGTTCTTCGCGCAGCGGACCGGCGGTGAGACGGACCAGGTCGACGTAGGATTCAGCCTTCGGGCCACATTTCCAGAAACTCAACAGGTCCGGTTCGTTCCAGACTTCAAAATGGGTCACACGGCCTTTGAAGTGTTTGGCGGTAGCGCGGACAAAATTCTGCCAACCCTGACGTTCTTCCGGAGTGTGGATCGGGGGAAACCCAACGCCGAACTCGTTGCAGCCCTGATAATTCGGGGAAACTTCGGTACCGGTGTTCATGCTTTTAGTGTAAACCGGATTACCGTAACTGAAACTGAGCCACGGCTGAACGCCTTTAGCCAGCAGTTTGTCAACGATCTCGTCCAGCCATTCGAAGTTGTATTCTCCTTCTACTTTTTCAGTTACCGCCCAGCCGGTCTGTACCCGGGCCCATTTAACGCCCAGATCCTCGAGTACGGGCCAGGCCTGTTCAACGTCCCACATGTCGCGATCAAGACATTCGAATCCAACTCCGAGTCTGGAAGACTCAATTTCCGATGTCTTGCGATTCTTAAGTTTACCAAGGTACTTAAAACCAAAATCTTTCAACTGCATAATTAATCCTTTTTACTTTTTTATTGCACTTCTATCATATCTTCAACCGCGGCCATATCCGTAACAAACATCGGATAGTCCATAAGCGGTACGTCGTTCAATATAATTTCCTGTATAACTTCCTTATGATTATCCCTGAACAGGCCATCTTCGGCTTCAAGTCCATACACATTTCCGGTAATGGGATCAATGACAACCGGATTCTTGATATTCTGTCCCGGCACCCATATATGCATCCGGATATCGCGTGGCTGATACGGCGGGTTGTCGGCGTAGGACGGCAGCAGATCCGCTGGAAGATACCAGGAAATCAGCGGATAGCCCTTGCGGGTAAATCCGGTTTTCATCGAATTCAGAATATCGATCTGGAAAGCATATTTCTCTTTCGATTTTTCCATATCCTTCAACGACATATCAATCCTGGTCCGCGGCGCGCGGACGGTGTCTTCGTCGAATAACGCGCACATGCACTGCAGGGCAAAATATGCTGGCTTGGGCTGTGGCGGATTATCATAGGTGATGATGCCGAAGTGGTTAGGAACCTCGCAGTAACCGTCGCGATAGTAAAATTTAAAATCCGAAAAGTGGAAGTAACAGGTATAGTCAACTTCCATATCCAGGTCGGTCATGATACTGCGGCATAGCACCTTGGCCTGGACCTCCTTGTTGACCGGGGTATTGGCCAAAGCCTGGGTCGAGGCACTCTGGGACGGACAACCGGATTCCGCCTGCCACAGTTCGACATGTTCACCACCGTAGGCCTTAAATGCTTCACGCATGTGACGCATATCTTCAGTGCTGTAGAGTTCCGGCACAATCCGGTAACGGTGATAACTGTAGACATCGATCAACTGCGCCATTCCCTCTTTGAGATACTCTTCAAGGACCGCAAAACCCATATTGGAAAAACCACTGGCGGAAGCGCCGCCGATGATCTTCGCTTCAGGATATGCTTCCCGGATTACCGGAACGGTCATTTTCAGCAGGTCCATATACTCATGAACGTTCGTTCCGGTATTCCAGAAAACCGTGATATCCGGTTCGTTCCACACTTCGTAATGGGTTACCCGGTCCTTGAAATGGTTGACCAGTTCCTTAACATAATATTTCCATGCTTCGCGTGATTCATCCGAAAAGATCGGCGCCCATCCGACCGCGTCCGGCTCTTTCGCGTCAGTATGGTGAATGTTGCCGTAGGTGACGTTGAGCCACGGTTTGATTCCCTTTTCCAGCAGCTTGTTGACAATGCGATCCAGCCAGGCGAAATCCAGTACACCTTTCTCGATCTCGCAACGGCTCCAGCCGGACTGCACCCGGGCGTGTTTAACTCCGGTTTCACCGACCAGTCGGTACGCTTCATCGTTGTCGTCCCACATCTGGCGGTCCAGGCATTCGAACCCGATACCGATTTTAGAACCTTTGATATCTTTTGAACTCTTCGCTTTAAATGAGCCTATCTTTTTCATGATATAACCTTAAATGATGTTAGCTTTGCCAAGTTCCATTTCAAACGATTTGATGCCGGCGGCCTGACAGCCGTCGATAAACGGCTGCGGGTCGGCGGTGTTCTCCGCGAAAAGACCGTAATGCATCGGCAGCGCGGTAAACGGTTTCGCGGCTTTGACTACATCCAACGCCTGTTCCAGCGTCATATTGCCGAGACGACCGTTAATGCAGATAAGGATTGCGTCACAACCTTTGGTCTGTTCAGTCACGAGTTTTTCATCGTATTCGGAGTCACCGCTCAGGTAAACCTTTTTGCCATCGGCTTCAATAACCACGCCGACCGCTTCCGGATCGGAATGCAGTGCCAACACCGGAGTAATCGTGACATCTTTAAAAGAGACCGTGGTTCCCTCTTCCAGCAACTGGATACGGCTTTCTTCAACCCCCAGCTCTTTGAAATGGTTACAGCAGCTGACCGGTCCGGCCATCACGCAGTCCGGATACATCGCGGCGATATTTTCAACCGTTTCCGGGTCAAGATGATCGAGATGGTCGTGGGTGCAGATCAGCATATCCGGTTTCAGCTCTTCATACGCCAACGGATACGGGACCATACGTTTTACGCCTTTAGCTTCGAGACAGTCACTCATGTAGGGATCGACCAGGATTCTCGCTTCGCTGCTTTCGAACATGAAGCTGCCCTGAGTCAGCCATGTGATCTTCATTTTAATTTTCCTTATTTTAAATTAATTCTCTCAAATCTTTATCTCGAGCAAATAGATGTTAATGAGAAAACCTATTTGCATATCATATCAAACCAGTGATCCTGCGGATGCTTTAACTGTCCGTATCTGTAAATACGGACACCCTCATACGCCGGGAGGCTTCGCTCGCTGCTCCTGGAACATCCGTTCCATTCCTAAGCTCGCGGGCTCACGCTGTGAGCCTTGTGCCATCACTGATGGCACTCTTTATATATAATAACCGCTATTCCATGCTTCTTGAGTTCAACATTGAATAACTCTTCTTTTTTGATTACTTCAACGCCGTTCAAACCATCGGCCGCGATATACTCGTAGCCGGGAACCGACAGGTTCGTTTTGGCTGAATCGAGGTGACTCTGGGTCATAACTACCGCCAGAGTGTCGCCGTTGACAAATGATCGGGCTTCGATCTCATCATTGTCGATGATAAAGTTTTCAGTATCGCAATATTTACCGAGGAGCAGGATGTCGGCGTACTTTTTACGCAGCCGGTTAATCTTGCCGAGATATTCCTTGTAATGCGGAGTCTCTGAAATGGTCTTACGGCAGCGATAGATCTCGACATCGGCGCGCAATCCCTTCAAGAGCGAGTGATTGACCCGGCGTTCGATATCGCTGTCATCCCTTATCTCACGGTCAGACAGGATGATTTCCGGAAAGATATAGCGGAACCAGTCGATAAAAAATTCAAGCTCAGGCTTTTCTCCCTTGCCTTCCCAGTCATTCATCGCCTTGCAGAATCCGCTCAGCGAGTGAATGAAATCGGACTGACAGCCGACGACGTCAGTAATATGTTCCACTCCAACCGCCATATCCGGGGAATGTTCTCTGGCGTGCTCGCGCAGTCTCTTCAATTGACGTCCGCGCTGTCCCCCCAGGTCCAATGCCGGAACGGGATGTCCGTGATTCGGGTCGGAACAGGCCGCGGGAGCCATTCCGAGCTGGTCGAAGAAGGCCGCCTTACAGCCGTATTTCGCGGCAGTGTCAACCACGCCCTTCAGCACATCCTCCCATTCCTGACTGTATGGACAGGCATGCTCAAACGCGCGGTTTGCGACATAACCGTAAAAATGCCCTGTAGAACGGAACAGATATGAGTCACGCTTAGTATTCCCGTTAAAATCCTTGATGGCAATATCGTGGCCGTGCTTTTTGTAGAAATCGGAGTTCAGGTCCATCAGCTGACCGTTGGAGTAGAGCAGGACCTGGCCGTTATTTTTGTTGAATTCATCAACCCCGGCCGCCAGCTCTTTCTCGGTTCCCAGTTCCGGATCGTAAGTGTAATCAGGGTAGTTATTGTCATGTCCGCCATTCTGCCAGCCGAACATAAACAGTGCGTCGATACCGCATTCCTGCCCGTCTTGATGAATATCCTTCATCTGGTTGTAGTCGTAATGGATCTCGCCGTACTGGTGTTTCATGATAATGCGCTGCCAGCCGGTCATATATTTTACCCAGGCCGGAATCTCGTGGAGTTCGAACCAGCGGCATTCCGGGCTGTCCAGCCAGGCACGGTATTTCTTCGCGGCGGTGTGCCAGGAACCGTTATACGGAGAAGTCACATAACCGGAACGGCTCCAGTTCTTGCCGCATTCACAGCCCGGATATTTGCCCATACTGACGTCCAATTTATCGCCGTACATGCGGTAGATATGGTTGGTTTCTTCATTGACTTCCTCATGCATGCCGAAGTAAAAACCGTCGTCCTCACCGGCAAACGTAAAACAGTTGGTAGCACAGGGACGCGGATAGGCCTGACTGAACTGCAGAAACAGATGGTCCATGCCCTTCCAGTATGAGTGCTGAGCGTTAACGTACCCCCGGATATCCTTGATCTTATGGCCACCGATTTTTGCATTGATGAACTCATGTGTTTCCGGCAGCTGCATATCGTGGATGACCGGGAAAAAGATATCCCGAATAATGCAGTCAGGCTCATCATTGGCCAGTTCAATCGCCCAAATAACATTATCCTCTTCAAGCGTCACTTTAACTGTGACTCCAAACTGGACCACTTCGCCTTCAAAGAGATTATCCGGATAATTCAGGGTAATTCCTTTATTGCCGCAGGTGATCTTCGGCTGGGTTTCAGGAGTAACTTCCAGCTCGAAAGTTTTACCGCGCTGAAAAACCAGCCGCCAGACCGGATAGCCGCCGGCATAGTTAAAACCGGTTTCCAGATTGATAAGTTCCTGCAGAAAGCCCTGTTCGTCGAACGAGACCTTTACTTTGTCATTTTGCAGGGAATACATAATTCCGCCTCATTTTTTTATTCAGAAATCTGACTGAAAGTTATCTCAGGTACATGCCGCCGTTGACGTCAATAGTCGCGCCGGTGATATAACGTCCGCCATCGCCGGACAAATAGGCCGCGGCCAGGCCAATATCACGAACTTTGCCGAGTCCCAGCGGAACCCCGGAAGCCAAATTCGCGACTTCTTCAGCACCATGGGTCTGGAACAACAGTTCGGTTTCGATGATGCCGGGGGCAATGCAGTTGACCGTAATACCCAGCGGAGCTGCGGTGCGGGCCAGGGTTTTGGTAAATCCAAACATGCCGCTTTTGGTCGCGGCGTAGTGAACATGTCCGAAAAGCGCGCCGCGGTGACCAACTATCGAGCTAATATTGATAATACGTCCGGACTGCTGATCTTTCATCATTTCCATGGCGGCTTTTGAACAGAGAAACGCGCTGGTGATATTGGTTTTAAGGATGAATTCCCAGTCTTCCAATTCAGTTTCGAAAATATCCTGCGCTTTGGTGGTTCCGGCGTTATTGATCAGGATATCCAAACGGCCGAATTCCTGCTTGATCGTTGCAAAAAGTCCGGCCACGCTCTCCTTGTCGCTGACATCGGCCTGGGCAACAATCGCCTTGCGTCCCATCGCGATGATTTCATCTTTGACCGCTTCCGCTTCGGCGGAGTTGGAACGATAGTTGACGATGATGTCAGCGCCCTTTTCGGCTAAAGTCAAAGCAATTCCTTTACCGAGACCGCGAGAGGCGCCGGTAACCAATGCAATTTTTCCTGCGAGTTCCATTTTTCTGTTCCATTTATTATTAGTTAAAGTTTTAATATCAAACCTGGGAGCGCTGGTCGTCAGACCGGCACTACCTCGAGACCATCGGCTCGACAGAGTCTCGCCCTCCAGTTGACTTAATTTGTGCCACACCCTGGGAGCACATTATATATTTATTATAGTTAAACTTTCTCCTTATTCAGTTTATTCTATAATTAGTTTATATAAATTTGTTATTCAAATATTATCTTTTATTGGATTCAGCCGATGCTGCCGATATGCGAAATCGCGGCACTGATACGTGCCGCCGCCGTTTTTACTTCACTCAACATGTCATCGCGATCTTTTCCGGCAAACTCCACTTTAGGCGCGGAAAGTCCGATTGAAGCAATGACTTTGCTGTTTTTATAAACAGGATAAGCAGCTATTGATAAATTATTGTCCCTTTGCCCTTCATAAACGTATTCGTGCTCTTTTTTGATCTTCTTCAGAAGCTTCATTAATTGCGACGGGCTTGCGATACCTTCATGCTCAAGAATACCACCGCTCCGGATACCTTCGAGTTTAAAAAGTTTTTCAACATCAGCTGTAGACATATGAGAGATCAGCATCAGGCCGGTCGCAGTATTGAGGGTATCTGAGTAAGCCATCTGGGTGATGCGGATATTCATCCGGGGATTATAATTATGGTGGCAGAGAATATAGCGTTGCAGATGATGCAGTTCGACCAGCAAAATAGATTGTCCGACCTTTTCAGCACACTCCCTGACGATCGGTTCCGCCTCGCGCATCAGGTCGTCTTTATAAGAAGTATGCATCTTGAAAGCGTGCGCCCGGGGTCCGGCCACATATCCGGCCATACGGGATACCTGAACAATATAACCGGCCGCCACCAGATCTCCGATGATCCGGGAACAGGTCGCCTTGTTCAAATCCAGTTTTTCCGCCAATACACCCAGTTGAACCGGATTCGGCGAAGCCAGAACGATCTCTTCCAGGATCGCAAAGCTTTTATTCAGAACCTTAATCATAGTTTTAGTAATATATCATAGTTATGATAGACTGTCTAAATAGTTCACATACAGGCAAAACATACAGGACATAGGACAAACTCGTGATCCTGCGGATGCTTTATCTGTCCGCGCTTATCGAGCGTCCACCCTCATACGCCGGGTGGGTTGCCTTTCGCTCCACTCAGGCTCAGCCTGTGCAAAGTCGCTCTCTGCTCCTGAAGCTTACGCTGTAAGCCTCTTTCACATTATGAAACTTAGTTTTGTATTATACATACAATATATACACAGAACGAAAAAAGTCAATATGTATAATAATGAAAAGAGTGACTAATTCTGTTTTGGAGCAGTCCTCCTGGACTATCACAAGATGGCCGGAAAAAGAAAATTCTTAAATTCCTTTCAAAAGAATGGAACTTTGTCGAAAAATGTGCTGTCATAAAAATTACCGGGCATGAGTCCGGCAACACAAAATAAGGAGGAAATCATGAGGTTGTAGCGGCAACGTATGATCATCTGCCATGAGAGGTTGAAGTCTGTATCCCACTTTGCAGACTCAAGCACAAAACAAGCACCACCTATCAAGGAGAATGAATCATGTGTTGCAACAAAATTAAAAAAGTCATCACAGCCGCGGCCGTCATCACCATGACTGCGACTACCTTCGCCGACAGTGAAACATTTAATGTTCATACAAGGGTCGGAAACGGGTTCCATATGTACTCTACTGTAACCCTGACTTCCAACGGCACCGTCGACGGCAAAACCCAGCTGAAAAACTGGAACAACGTGAAAGGGTTCACCGGCGGAGTATTCGTCGTGGCCCTCGATGAAAACAACAATGCGGTCTATACTACGGACATGCACAGTTTCGGGATCAATGCGGCTTTCTTCAGGAAGTACCGGACCAGAAACGTCAGCTGGTCGGCAGAAATCCCGCAAGAGTATCTCGCCAGAACGACAAAGATCGCGGTCATGCAGGTTCACAACCCGTCATACCGGGTTGCAAAGTGGGTCAAGGACAACATGAGCCTTATCATCTCCCATGCCCGCAGCATCTCCGAACTCGTCAAAAAGATAAAGGATAAAGAGTTCGACGTCGAAGACGCCGTCGATATCATCGACGCCCACATCTGAGCCCCCCCGACAAATAACCACAACCCGATGGCCGGCCAGCAACCGGCCATCCGTCGTTTCAGGCTAAGGCGATATGCAGGATTTGCTTGAAATGCGGTTTCGGCTGCGCCGAGCAACGTTCCGCCGTTGCATCGCGTCCGGCGAGGCACCGGCGCCATATTATGTCATGAGTACGCAGAAAAATTGCCTGACAATTTTTAAATAAACAGCTGGTTAGAAAATGCGTTAATCCTGCGTTTCGTTGTGGAGCGAGGCCGGTAGGAGTGACAATAGCAATTCCCGGGATAAACTTTCGGGCGGGGTGGACTCCAGGAACTCGCGGATTACTTTATGCTTTGAGGAATCTTGCTTTTTGAAAGAGTCGATCAGGATTTGCCGCACTTCGGATGCAGGAATTTCACCGTCGCAAAAGCCGTTGATAAATTCTTCTGAATCACGACCGGAAATCTTTGACTGATTACACGCCTCCAACAGTATCTCGACGGCCTGTTCACGGTCCTTGCCGAATATTTTCAAAAACTTGTAGATCTCATCACTAAGTCCAATAAGTGAGGTTACGGTACAGATAATTTCATACAGCACCTTGGTTGGCAGTTCCGGCATGATCGTTTTCTCCAGCAACAGCTTCAGACCTTCGTCGTCACCAATGACCGCCAGAGCGGTTGCGCCCTGGATAATCAGCCGTGGATTGTCTGTGACATTAAAGATCTCTTTGATAACCGGATAGGAAACCTTATCCTCCAGTTGCGCCAGAGATATCATGGTCTTTCCCTGTAAATATAGGTCCTTGGTACGCAAACAGTTCCTTAACGGTTCGACAGCCTCGTGGATCAGCTTTTCCCCGACGATCTCCGCGGCGATATACGCGGTGGTAAATTCGCCCTCGTCAAGTTCCCGGATCAGGGCGTCGACCGAACGTTTGCTCAGCGTGATTTCCCGCATGGCAAAAATGGCTCGGCCCCGCAAAGTAAATTTAGGAGAGTCAAGAAAGGTCAACAAACTTTGCTCAGAGAGTTCTGAACCGAATTTGCGCAGACGATTTAAGTTCGCCGATTCCTGCTCCAGGCTGTCCTCTGGCTTTATCCGGTTCATGGTAAAAAGCGTCATCAGGTCCCGCGGCGCGAGAAACAGACTAAGCACCTTACCAACCTTCCAGTCCGAGACCGGTTTCAAGCGGATCACCAGGGTCAAGCCAAGCAGTAAGAGCAGCAGGATAATGAAAAAATAGAGCCTGAACATTTCCATCTGGGTCATTTGCAGCGAATTGAGATATTTCAGCAAACCGCCACCGACAACCGACCCGATTATCCCGGATATCAAACCGGCCAGGGCATAGATACTCAATGAGGCGGAGACCTGTTCTTTCGCGGGAATGGTATTTAGAAAATAGTGCGTCATCGACGCGTTGACCCCGATAACCGCGCCACCGGCAAGCATAAACGGCCAGATCATATAATACCACTTGAAGTCGCCGGGGGCGAACAGCCACAGCAGACAAAGGAAGATCATCAGGCAGTAAAAAAGAATGGCCAGCGGTCGGGGTCCGGTCACCCCGGCAAGCATACTGATAATATATGACATGGCAACGGCGCTCAATATCTGTACCAGGGAGAAATAAAGGGCCTGATTGTCGCCGATTTCATAACTTTTCTTCAATGCGAGCATCGATATCGGCACGGTCAGGGCAATGGCGGAGTTTACCACACAATTCGCGGCCAGCTGCCGCAGACGCATCGGATCCTTCAGCGTCAGCAGCATGTCGCTGAAAAACGGTTCCCGGGCCGAGATTTTAATATCTTCCGGTTCCTCGATCCGGCTCATAAACCAGGTGGCGGCGAGTCCAAGTACCGCTCCGCAGGCAATAATGCCGACAAAGACCCCGGTGGCCCGACTGATGCCCATGACAAAAATAACCAGAGACAGCATGACAAAGTTGGCCAGATAAAACAAACCGGTATTGATCGAACTGAAACTGCCGCGGTTTTCTTCCGTGGTGACCGCCTTCATAATCGGCCTCATCCCGATCAGGCCGACGGAACGGCAGCTGTAAAAAAGCGATGTGCTGGCAATAAAGACAAACGGAATTATGACCGGGGAAAACAAGTAACTGAGCAGCGGAGCCGCCGCCACCATAAGGATGGAGCAGTTTCTCAGCCACCAGCAGATCGAGATGGTTTTGACCGCTCCGAGTCTTGCCAGCATAACTTTGCCAAGCGGCATAAAGAAATTGCTCAGGAAAAACAACGAACCAAGGATGGCGATGCAGTAGTCGGGACAATTCATCCTGATCGCGAAAAGAATGATGATCGTCTCCCCGACACAGATGTATGATAACCCGTTGATAAAGTTGAACAGGTTGAAATTTTTTCTCCCGTCCCTCTGTTGAATCGAAGACAGACTGTTGTTAGTGATCATTTTTGAGCTGAGTAAATAATTTCGTGTAAATGGCTTTCTGCCGTGATTGTATATAATCTAGCATTCGTATTTATGACGCGCCAGCCTCATTTTTAAAATATGCATAGAAAAACCATAGCTCTATATAACGTAATTTTTGAAGTTTCAGCCATTCTATTTCACTTTCCATCATCTAAGCCTCCAATCCGAACACGCAGCCATATACCACTTTTGCCATCGTCCCGGTCTGCTCGGCGACGGTGAAGATGAAAATTATTTATCACAATTGCATATTTTTTTTACATCATTATATTAAACATTATTATCAATGCCACACAACAAAGCTTAATTATGAAGTTAGCCTATATAATTTTCTTTTTATTGTTTTCATTTCAGTATGCATATTCAGCGACAGAAAATGATTCCAGTCTAAACGCAAAAATTATCTCCACATATGATGAAGCCGTAAATATGATTAAAAACAAAAAAAATCAAAAACAAGCTGAGGAAAAACTAGTTAAGGTTGTTCGCGCCTTAGAACTCCAGAAACCAATAAATCCTCATAATATTGGCAGTGCATATTTTTATTTATGGGAATGCAATAAAAAGTCAGAATATGCCCAAAAAGCAAAGCAGTATTTATTGCAGGCGCTATTATATAAAGAAGCTCGTGAATATTACAGTACTAAAGATCCCAGTACCTATTGCCTGTTGGGTGAATTGTGTTTGTTTCTAAAGGAATATAAGGCCAGTATTGGCTATTTTTGCAAATTTTTGCAAATTGTTAAAGAATTAAAGCTTAATACCAATTTTTCACGTGTCTATCGAGACGTGGCAATAGCATATTCAAAGGACAAAAATTATAAAAATGCCATTATCTATATTAAAAAATCGCTGGAAGAATTTCCGGATAGCAAAGATTTGCATCAGCAAATAAATCGCATTGGTTTGTCTCTTTTTCATATATCATTTTTAATTCAAGATAATAAAAAAAGGGAAGCTCAACCCCAACTGAACCAGCTCAGGATTCAGCTGAGCAAACTTCCCCAGGATAATGTTACTGTAAAAAAAATATTTAAGCAATGTGACGTCTTCCAGAAAGATATCAGCAATTAATCATTGCCAAAAAACATACCAACGTTATCATCATTAGGATTCCCACATTTCCTGTTATTAATCCTGTACTGATTCATAAATGTCGGACCATTCGAGCCAAACGGATTATTCTTCTTTATTTCCTTATCAATATTTGCCATCTCTACGTCCCATCTGGTGACGTAACCATATACCACTTTTGCCATAGCCCCGGTCTGCTCGGCGACGGTAAAGATATACTCGAAGTAATCGCGCATACCGATCGGCAGACAGCTCGAGAAATTTTTTAAATCAGCGGCAAACTTCGATGCTTCCAGCGCGACATTATAATAATAATCCTTATACTCCCGGGCGGTCTTCATCTGGCTCTGCTGCTGCAATAAAGCATTGCCGCTGGAATAATAATCAAAGACTTTGATCGCATGGTCGGTAAGGTTGACGACTTTTTCAAACTTCTTTATCGCTGAATCAACCAATGCGAGTTTGTCCATAAACAACTTAAAGTTTTTATTGGAATTCCTGTTGCGCAGCCATTTAGCAATTTCATTGCGTGAATAAGCATGCTTTATATGGGCATGGCCGGT
>MDTD01113854.1_pt1 | contig 26850 bp, 22 predicted proteins | sample 811221 | NCBI WGS metagenome assembly MDTD01 (sample SAMN05326646, study PRJNA326480) | marine metagenome | isolation source: seawater | place: Pacific Ocean: South West | collected 2011 | reverse complement strand
CGGGCACGGCGTCCCGGCCGCACTCCTCACCATGATCATCAGCCAGTCACTCCCCATGCGCGGCGGGGTCAGCGACGGCAGACTCATCTCGCCCTCTGACGCGCTGGCAAGGCTCAACGACGACCTCTGCGACGTCAGCGACGGCACGCCGCGATTCGCCACCGCGGTCTACGGCATCCTCGACACAGAGACCGGATTTGTTCAGATCGCCAACGGAGGGCACCCCTCGCCCCTGCGTATCGGCGAGAACGAGAACTACGAAGTCGAGGCCGGCGGCCCACTCCTGGGCGTCTTCCACGACGCGCACTTCCCCGAGGAAACGATCCAGCTCCGCCCGGGCGAAACGCTCCTGATGTACTCCGACGGGTTCGAGCTCGTTTTCCCGGAAAAGGCCGAGGCCGTCAACATCAAGCAGACCGGAGCCGCGGCGTACATCGACCAGATCCTCTCGATCGCGGGCTGGAAGAACAAGGGCAAGAAGTCTCTCGCCTCGGCTTTCAAATCGCTCGAACGCAAACTCGACGAGGCCAGCGGATCACTCCACCAGGCCGACGACGTCACGGCTCTTGCGATCTCGCGCTGTCCTGTGGCGAGCCGCGCTGCGGCCTGACCCGCTCGGGGTTGCGCACGTCCGTCTCGATCAACCCGTCACGCAGACGCACCACTCGCTGGCAACGCTCGGCGACCTCGTCGTCGTGCGTGACCATCACGATCGTCTTCCCGTCGTCGTGCAGCTCGTCGAACAGGTCCAGGATCTGATCCGTCGTCTTGGAATCCAGGTTGCCCGTCGGCTCGTCGGCCATGATGACCACCGGGTTGCTCACCAGCGCCCTGGCGACCGCGGCCCGCTGCTGCTGACCGCCCGAGAGCTCGCGCGGGCGGTGACCGATGCGGTCCTTGAGCCCCACCCTCTCCAGCGAGGCGTACGCCCGATCCAGACGATCCTGCTTGGGCACGCCCTGGTAGAACAGCGGCACAGCCACGTTCTCCTCGATCGTCAGCTGCGGGATCAGGTTGAACGCCTGGAACACGAACCCGATCGTCTGCCCCCGGAATATCGAGAGCTCCTCGTCGTCCATCGTGACGACCTCGCGGTTCGAGAGCAGAAAGTTGCCGTGCGTCGGGCGGTCCAGGCACCCGAGCACGTTCATCATCGTCGACTTGCCCGAGCCCGAAGGGCCCATGATGGCGATCGACTCGCCCTCGGAGATCGTCAGGTCGATCCCGCGCAGGGCCTCGACCATGACGGAGCCGTCCGGCTTGTAGTACACCTTCCGCACGCCGCGGAGCTCGGCGACGGGCCTTGGGCCCTGTTCCATGGCCGACTGATCTGGCTGGGTGCTGACTGTGGTCATCGTGGGGTTGTACCGTGCTAAGCGCCTGCGGGTGCGTGCTGTTGATGGACTCGCGCCGCGCTTTGGAAGACACCGCCAGCCGCGACGATGACGAAGCTCAGCGGGTCGCCTCGGCGTCGGCATCGGAATCTGAATCACCGAGCTGGATGCTCGCCAGGGCCGTCATCGGATCCGGCGCCACGTTGAAGAGCTTGTCCAGCCCCGTCACCATCATCACCGACCAGACCCGGTCGTCGACCGAGCAGAGGAGCAGCTCCCGCTTCACCTCGTGCAGCAGCTTGCGCAGACGGATGAGCTGGGCCAGGTTCGAGCTCTTGATGTAGGCCACCAGACCCATGTTGAGCACGACGTGCGGGACCTGATCCGTCTCGGCCTCGGCGATACGGTCAATGATCGCCGACAGCTCATCGCTGAGCTGCGGGTCATCGGCGAGATCCACCACCACAATGTCATCGGACCAGTCCGTCAGCATTGTGTGCAGTCTACTCGGCTTGAGCCTCGGTTGCCTCCTCGGGTTCAGAATCACCCGAATCGGCGACCCGGGCCACCGCCACGACCGCGTCGCCGTCGTTGAGGCCCACGATCCGCACGCCCTGCGTGCCCCGCCCGATCTGGCTGATATCAGAGGCCGCCATCCGCACCAACTGGCCCTTGCGGCTGATCACCACAACATCGTCCGTATCGGCGACCATGCAGGCGGCCACGGACGGGCCGTTGCGTTTGGTCGTCTTGATGTCGGCCCTGCCCTTGCCGCCCCGGCTCTGGCTCCGCATGGGGCCAGTCTCGGGCTGGACGCGGAACTCATCGACCAGCGTCCTTTTGCCGTAGCCGTGCTCGGTGACGGTCAACAGCGAGAGCGTGGCATCCTCGGTCGTCCGGGAGTGACGCTCCTCGTCCGACTCGTCCTCACTGACCTGCACCATCGGGATCGCGATCGCACCGACCAGCTTGCCATCGTCGGCAAGCTTGATCCCACGAACGCCCGACGCAGAGCGGCCCTGCTGGTTCGCATCGTCCTCGGGGAACCGGATCGCCATGCCGCTGTTGGCAACAAGCAGCAGGTCGTCATGGCCGCGGGTCAGCAGCACGTTGAGCATCTCGTCGCCCTCGCGCAGATTCACCGCGATCAGGCCCGAGCGGTTCACGTTCGCGTACGCCTTCAGCGGCGTGCGTTTGACGAGACCCATCTTCGAGATGAACGTCAGGTTCAGGCTCTCGGCCTCGAAGTCCTTGACCGTCAGGTACACCCGCGCCCGCTCGCCCTCGCGCAGGTTCACGAGGTTCACGATCGAGCGCCCCTTGCTCGTTCGGCTCATCTCGGGCAGCTCGTAGACCTTCAGCTTGAACACCCGACCCTGATCCGTAAAGACCAGGAGGTTGTCGTGCGTGCTGGCCACGAACACACGCTCGATGAAGTCGTCGTCCTTGGACTCGGATGCGCGGATGCCCTTGCCGCCACGAGCCTGCGAGCGGTACGTGTCCAAAGGCAACCGCTTGGCGTAGCCCTGATGACTGATCGTCACCGTGACATTGTGCTCCTTGATGAGCGACTCAAGATCGATGTCGCCGGCCGCGTCCTGGATGTCGGTCCGGCGCTCGCTCGCGTAGCGGGCCTTCATCTCGGCGCAGTCCTCACGAAGGATGTCCAACACCCGATTGTGGTCCGACAGGATCAGCTCGTAGCCCTCAATCTCCACGACAAGCTCGGCGTAATCCTTGACCAGACGCTCGATCTCAAGCCCCGTCAACTGGATCAGACGCATGTTCCCGATCGTCTCGGCCTGCACGCGAGAAAGCAGCACGCCCCCGGCCGGTCCTGCCGCCTCGACCATCCGCATCAGTCTCGGCGGGATCTGCGGCGCAAACGGGTGGCTTGCGGGGATCTGGAACCGCTTCTCGATCAGCTTGGTGATCGCCTCTTCCCGCGTCTTGCTGCCGCGGATGATGCGGATGACCTCGTCGATATCGCAGACCGCGTAGATCATGCCCTCGAGCACGTGGGCGCGCTTGCGGGCCTCGCGGAGCAGGTGGGCCGTCCGCCGGCGGACAACCTCGGCCCGGTGATCCACGTACAGACTGATCATCTCGAGCAGGCTGAGCGTCTTGGGACGACGCCCGACCAGCGCGATGTGGATCATGCTGAACGTCTGCTGCAAGGGCGTGAACTGGTAGAGCTGGTTCTCGACGACCGCCGGGTCGCCCGACTTCTTCAGCTCGATCACGATCCGCGTCTGCGCGTTCCGGCCCGACTCGTTGCGGACGTCACTGATGTCCTTGATCCGCTCGTCCTTGGCCGCCTCGACGATCTTCTCGACGAGATTGTTCTGCACAAGGGCGTACGGGATCTCATCGATCACGAGCGCCTGACGCCCGTTGGATTCCTCGACGTGGACCTTGCCCCGGACCGTGACCCGGCCGCGCCCGGTCTCGTAGGCGTCCATGATGCCCCGGCGGCCCAAGATGATGCCGCCCGTCGGGAAGTCAGGACCCTTGACGCCAAGACGCGTCACGTTGCCCTCTTCGTCCGTCTCGTCCGTCATGATCTCGCCGAGCGAGATCTCGGGGTTGTCGATCACCCGCGTGATCGCGTCGAAGATCTCGTCCGGGTTGTGCGGCGGCAAGCTCGTGGCCATGCCCACCGCGATGCCCATGCCGCCGTTGATTAGCAGGTTGGGGAACTTGCCCGGCAAAACCATGGGCTCTTCGAGGCGGTCGTCGTAGTTGGGCTGAAAATCAACAGTATCGAGCTTGATGTCGGCGAGCATGTCCACCGCGCCGTGGGTCATCCGGGCCTCGGTGTACCGCATCGCCGCGGGCGGGTCGCCCTCGATGGAGCCAAAGTTACCCTGCGGGTCGATCAGCGGCACACGCATCTTCCACGACTGGGCCATGCCGACCATCGTCGGGTAGATGACCGACTCGCCGTGCGGGTGGTAGTCGCCCGAGGTGTTGCCCGCGATTTTGGCGCACTTGAGGTGCTTGCGGTTGGGGCGCAGGTTGAGGTCGTTCATCGCGACGAGGATCCGCCGCTGACTGGGCTTGAGCCCGTCGCGGACATCGGGCAGGGCCCGGTCCATGATCGTGCTCATGGCGTAGGTCAGGTAGCTGTCGCGCAGCTCGCTCTCGATCTCGAGATCGACCACCTTGCCTGTAATGATCGGCCCGGATTGCTCCTCACCGGCCGGCTGAGAATCGTCGAATTCGCTCATCCCAGTTGGACTCCACAGGGGGCGTCCGGGCCCCCGATTTGGCGCTCAGCAATGGTAGGCAAGAGCCCGATCGTCGGCCTCTTTTTGAGGCTTCCAGAAGCACGATTCGGACGGTTTTTAAGGGGTCGAACGGGCCTCTAAACGCTCCAAACCCTCGATCGTCTGGCAGATGCAGATCAGCGTCATCGAGCTGGCATCGATGGGCATCGTCTGGTCCCAGGGCGCGGGCCGAACACCCCACGCCCAGTCGCCCCCCGCCGCGTACATGTGCCCCTCGTGATCGCCCGCCGAGAGCTGCCTGAGAAACCGCAGCGCGTCGAACATGCGCGCCATCTCGGAGGGCAGCTCGGCAGGCTCGGTCAGACTGGGCTCGGCGAGCATCGGCCCCATGAACGCCAGAGGTCTGGCAACCTGCCACGTCGGGAGCTTGGTCAGGGCCCGTGTAAAGACGACGCCCCCGATCAGGTCCGCCGAGGCCGCGTCGGTGTCAGCCCGCCGGATCTGTAGCCGCCACATCATGTCGCGCATCTCGCGCAGAGCCGTCGCCGATGGCACGCCATCGGACCCGACCAGCTCGATCTCCGCCAGCCCGAGCCAGGGCATCTGCCCGACGAGCATGCCCGGGTGCTCCGCCCGCCGACAGATCGGCATGATCGCGCGGGCCTCGTCGTACCGCGCATGTTTCGCCAGAGCCCAGGCCACCATCGGACGCTCGGGCACCGGGACCGACTCGATATCGCCCGCCAGGCGCACAAGCTCCGTGATCGCTCGCTCCGTCGCAAACGCCCTATCCGTCTCATCGAGCAACGCCGACTGCAGACTCACAGCCAGCAGCGAGACGACCGCCGCCCCGATGGGCTCCTCGTCGTCCCACGCTTTCAGGATCACCGACGCCTCGTGCGAGGCCTCCCGGATCGCCCGGGTTGAGCGGTCCTCGTCGCCGGTGACACCCGCGTAGCTCACGAGCGCGTACATCCGCAGCGCCCGCTGGATCGGCGAGGGCGCCGAGCGGATCGTGTCGTTGATCGGCAGGTACACACCCTCATCGCGGTGTGACAGCAGGAACCCCCCCACGCCCTCGGCCCAGTCGCGCAGGGCCTGCATCGATCGGATCTCCGCGCTCTGGATCACCTTGCCGCCGCGATGGATGAGCCTGGCCTCCTCGCCCGGCTTGAGCTGGGCGACCTGCCTCGTGCGGAAGCGGAGGATGGTCATGTTGCCCCCCTCGACCACCTCCGGGATGGGGCGCAGCGCCAGCGAGCGGTCGCCGGTCACACCCGCGATGAGCCTGCGGAGCGCGCCCGGGACGTCCTGACTCGTCCAGAGCATCTCGCCCGGGTAGACGGCTGCCGCCAGATCTCCCATCCGCAGCGCGACGCCGTGGATGCCCGGCGAGAAGCCGTTGATCAGGTCCGCATCCTCCTGCGCGAGAAACGGGATCGCGGGGCCAGCGATCTCGAGGCTGATCGTGATCTGCTGCGACGCGAGCCGGAGACGCTCTTCGAACATCGCGTCGCGCGTCACGGGCAGCTTGTCGCGGGCCGAGGCGATGGCGATCCGTGTCGCGTCGGGCAGCGAGCGCGTGCCGCCGCCGAAGATCGTCCCGATCCCGATGACACGCCCCTCGTAGCGCAGCGTCACACACGCCCCAACCACATCGGGGCCCGCCGCGTCTTCGGGTACGTCCATCTCCCGCACCCATGGCTCGATCAGCTCGTACGCCCGGACCGTCTCGATCAGGCTCGGCGGCTCGTCGGCGAGCTGGGCCCGCGCGGCCCCGGTGCAGATCGCAGGTCCGAGAACCGCCAGAACGCACACCATCAGCGTGACAAGACGGGTGTTGCCGTGATACAACATCCGGGTCACGGATGAGGCCCCCGGGCAGCGTGCCCGCAGTTTCGGCCCGCATTTGAGCCCGGAATCGGCCCTGCGACGGATCGCACCGGCCCCCGCCCACGGTTGGCACGGGGGTTGCCTTGGTGTTTGGTAACTCAAGAGGTGATCCGACATGAACCAGAATCTCCTGACTCCGCACCGCCAGCGACTGCTGACACTTGCCGTTCTGTGCTTCCTGGCCTTGTGCTAGAAGCCTATCACGCCGCGGCTCACCCGACGCCCGAGTCGTCTGGTGCCACCATGCATCTCCGATGCGTGGTGCGATTGCCACCGAGCCCGACCCGGCATCACACATCAGAGATGCGTGATGGCACCGAGTTGAGAAACGGGCATTGACTGATATCCCCGCCCTCATCGCCCATGCCTCTGTCAGGCATGGGCGACTTCTGCGCGCGCACGACCGGGATCTCTGATGGCCGAATCTCTTTGCGCGGCCTGAGTTCCACGCGCACGCCGTCGGCCGGTTTCGTCGACACACCCGCGCGGGCCGCGTTCTCGGCGTGGACCGCCTCGAACTGGAACAGCTTCACGCACGCGCCCACGACGAGCGCCACCTCGAGCTGACCCAGGTTTTTGCCCGGGCAGAATCGCGGGCCGTGACCAAAGCCGAAGTGCAGCAGGTCCCGTTTGCGAAACCCCTCGGCCATCGGCGTAAGCCAACGCTCCGGTCGGAAAGCCCGCGCCGGATAGCCCGTCTGCGCCACGCCCCAGATCTCTTCGCACCGGTTGGCGTGCCAGACGTCGAGCAGGATGTGCGTGTGCGCGGGGATGTTCAGCGTCTCGCTATCGTTCGTCTCGACGAGCGTGTCCGTGACAGCTTTCCGCGGGTGGAAATACAACGCGGGTGTCAGGCGGAGCGTCTCGTCAAGCACGGCGTTCAGGTACGTCGCGCCCGCCAGGGCCTCTGGCGTGTACGCGTTCACGTGCGCGATCTCGGCGTAGAGCCTCTTCTGCATCTCGGGGTGGCGCGCCAGGTGCGAGATCGCCCAGCTCGCGTACGACGTCGTCGCCTCGAGCGCCCCGGCCAGGAACACGCGGATATTGGCGCGGAGCGCCTCGTCGGGTGCGTCCGACTCGAAGCGCGCCCACAGGCCCTCTTTGCGCTTGCGGGGCTCGAGGACGCGGGTGGTGAGTTCTTCGAAGGCCGCCTGCGCGCGCTTGGTCTCGGAGATGCCCCGCGTCCAGCTCGGGATGCGCGCCAGCGGGATGCCGAGCTTGTTGACGACCGTGTCGCGGACGATGTGACTGATCACGCGGTCGAGCGCGGGGACGTACTTCTCGCGGATCTCGGCCGGGTCGATGTAAGCGCCGAAGAAATTGCACACGAGCATCTCGAGCATGAGCGACTTGATCTCGGGTTCGAGCTCAACGCACACCGGCGAGCCCTCGCGTTCGATGCGCCCGCGCAGCACTTCCAGTCTCTCACGCACGGTGGCGCGGAGTGTCTGCTCGAACTCGTCGAATTTTTCGGGCACGAAGAGGGCCGCACGTGCGAAGGGGGGCGTGGAGACTTTCTTCTGGTGCTTCCAGCGCGGGCCGTTGGCGTAGAGGAGCGTGTCGCCCCCGGTCGCGCGGGCGATGCCGGTCGAGGGCAGCGTGTCGCGGTCGAACATGCCGGGGCGGTCGCCCGTGGCCTGCGAGATCGCGCGGATGAGCCGCGGGTCGCGCGTCACGAGCACCGGCGCAAACCCGGGCACGTCGAGGTACCGCGTGTGTCGGCTTGCGCCCTCGGAGCGCTCGGCGCGGTGGAAGAACGTCTCCAGGATCGTCAGCGGCTCGCGGTAGTTCCAGGGGTGCGGGAAAGGCAGGGCCGGCCGGGCGTCGTCGAAGTCGATCAGCGGCACGCGCCCGGGCCTGATCGAGCCCGTAAACGGCGATCGGCACGCGACTTGCCGGGGAATCTGGCGGAGGCGGGGGTATCTGGCGCGGGATTCGGGAGGGGCGGTTTGGCTGGGCTCGGGCATGGCGGGCTCCCCTGCTAGTTAATCAACACTAACTATTCGAGAAGCCCCCGCCGGGGTTTCATGATTTTGGAGATTGGTAAGCGACACGTCAGAATCGGAGATGGGTGATTGCACTCATACTGAGACTACTCATGCACCTCTTTCAAACGCCAAAACTGCCTGTCTTTCACAAAGACAAGGTCTACACGCTTTACGATATTGCCAGTAGCCAGGTCGTATTCACGAATAGAGAAATCTACTTCATAATGTGGCTTCTGGGTATATGACAAGAGTTGCACACTTGCACTCGGCTGCAGCAACCCATGCTCTTGCAGTTCAAACAACACGCGTTCTCTGTCATCCTTGTGAATACCAGATGTTGCGACAGACTCACCAGATGAACTCAGCAGTGTGTTGATTCCTTCGTAGAAGTAATGAATTGGAGTAAGCGATTTATCTTGCATGCGAACAAGCAATGCACAGCCACTTGCAGCAGTGCAGACTACAACTACGAGCAGGATTTGAATTGCCCTGACAGCCTTGCTTGTTGACAAACTCACCCTCCCGATTGCATGCTTTGCAGTCTCGATCAAAGTTTGTTGCCAAGTCTCAACTTTGCTTCAACATCAGCTTACAAAGAAAGCCCCGCAAGGGAGAACCTTGCGGGGCCTGGTTGAGTTCAGGTTGTCAGAGCAGCTTGTTTAGAAGCTGATCTTGTCGGTGCCCATGGCGCCGTGGTCGTCCATGCCGCCTCGGGTGGGGCCGAAGTCCTGGCCGCCGCCGCCCAGGTCGTCGCCGCCGGCCGCGGAGGTGTCGCCCCACTGCGCCCGCTTGAGCGAGAGGCCGATCTTGCGGTCGGAGGAGTCGACGCGGAGGATCTTGACGTCGACCTCCTCGTTGGGCTTAACGACGTCGAGCGGGTTGTCGACCTTGTGGTCGGCGAGCTCGGAGATGTGGAGCAGGCCTTCGAGGTCGTCCTCGAGCTCGACGAAGACGCCGAAGTTCGTGACCTTGGTAACCAGGCCGCGGACGACCATGCCGGGCTTGTAGTGCTCGGGGATGAGGTGGAGCCACGGATCCTCGCTGAGCTGCTTGACGCCCAGGCTGATGCGCTGCTTTTCCTGATCCACTTCGAGGACGACGGCCTTGATCTCGTCGCCCTTCTTGTAGAGCTCGTTGGGGTGGGTGACCTTCTTGGTCCAGGACATGTCCGAGACGTGCAGGAGGCCATCGATACCCGGCTCGATCTCGACGAACGCGCCGTAGTTGGCGAGGTTGCGGACCTCGCCCTCGATGATGGTGCCCGGGGGGTACTTCTCGGCGACGAGCTCCCACGGGTTGACCTCGACCTGCTTCATGCCGAGGCTGATTTCCTGCTTGTTCTTGTCGATGTCCAGGACGACCACGTCGACGGAATCGCCCGGGTTGACGAGCTCCGACGGGTGGTTGACGCGGCGGGTCCAGCTCATCTCGGAGATGTGGACCAGACCCTCGACACCCTCGGCGAGCTTGACGAACGCGCCGTAGGACATGATCGAGACGATCTCGCCCGTGATGCGGCTGCCCACGGGGAACTTGGCCTCGATTTCTTCCCACGGGCTGGCCTCGGTCTGCTTGAGACCGAGCGCGATCTTCTCGCGGTCGTGATCGATGTTGAGGATCTTGACCGAGAGCTCCTGGTCGACCTTGACGAGCTCGGAGGGGTGGTTGATCCGGCTCCAGGACATGTCGGTGATGTGGAGCAGGCCGTCGATGCCGCCCAGGTCCACGAACGCGCCGAAGTCGGCGATGTTCTTGACGACGCCCTTGACGATGTCGCCCTCGTTGATCTTCTCGAGCAGACGCTTCTTGGCGGCGCTGCGCTCGTCCTCGACCAGCTTGCGGCGGCTGATGACGATGTTGCGGCGCTCGACGTCGATCTTGAGGATCTGAGCGCGGATCTTGCGGCCGATGTACTCGCCCACATCGCCCGGGCGACGGACGTCGACCTGGCTTGCGGGGAGGAAGACGGGCACGCCGATATCGACGAGCAGGCCGCCCTTGATCTTGCGCATGACCGTGCCCTCGACCACGTCACCCTCGTTGGTGGAGTCGGTGATGCGGTGCCAGGCGATCTGGCGGTCGGCCTTGCGCTTGGAGAGCTGGATGAGCCCGCTCTCGTCCTCGAGTGTTTCGAGGAGGACATCGACGACGTCGCCCACGCGGACTTCCTCGTCGCCGAACTCTTCCTTGTTGACCAGGCCTTCGCTCTTCAGCCCGACCTCGATGACCACGTCATCGCCGGCCATGCCGATGATCTTGCCCTTGATCAGTTTGCCGGGCTTGAGGTCCTGGAGCTGATCGCTCAGCAGGCCCTCCATCCCGTCCGTTTCTCCCATTGCACCTTTGAGAAGTGCATCCGCCTCGGCTTCATCGAAACCGAGCGACGCGATCAGCGTCTCATCAACCATTCGTACTCTGTGTCCTTTCCCGATCGCCCATCCGTGCGGTGCTCCCGGTCGCGGTCCGGAGCCCAGCCAGCGGGCGACGGCGTTTCGCCTGACCTTTGAATCGGTCGGCGGCCCCCCTGGGGCGGTTTGAGGCGTGCGGGCCCAATTCACCCGGTGGCAACGCACCGCCAGGCGCCCCGGCTCGCGATCCGGGGTGGGAGGCAACATTAGCCTCATATCGGCTCCAAACCAAGCCCGTTTGGATACAGATCGGGCCAAGAGGGCCCGGATTGTGCTCTGACGGACGCTTTTGTATACAAAGCTGGTCACCCGAACATTGAGGGTGCGCCGAGAAAGGGCTAGCGTACGAGTCTGGGCGTCTGAAACGGGTTCAGACTGCCTTTATGAGGCCCGAGAGGGGAGGGACAACGCCGTCCCGACCCGCACTTTGCGTTCTTGGAAGGGCCCTTTCAAAGCCCTTCCCCGGAGTGTGTTTCAAATGAGCACGACTGCGACGGATGTGAATCAGGCTGCCAGCGATGCTGGCGGCACCGAGTGGGACCCCATCTTTGATGAGGTCGGACTGCCCAAGGATGTCAACAACATCTACACGCAGACGGTCGCGGCGATGCTCAACGCGGCCGAGATCGTCAACCTCCGTCACCGCGTCCGGATCATCCTCGCCCAGCCCAAGAACGAGATCATGGTCCACTTCCCCGTCCGCATGGACGACGGGCACCACAAGCTCTTCAAGGGATACCGCGTCCAGCACAACAACGCCGTCGGCCCCTACAAGGGCGGGCTCCGATTCCACGAGCACGTCCACCTCGACGACGTCAAGAGCCTGGCGTTCCTCATGACCATGAAGTGCGCCCTCGTCCGCGTGCCCTTCGGCGGCGGCAAGGGCGGCGTCAAGTGCAACCCGCGCGAGCTGAGCCCGGGCGAGCTCGAACGCGTGACGCGCCGGTTCACGGCCGCCATCGCCAACGACATCGGCCCCGACTACGACATCCCCGCGCCGGACGTGGGCACCAACGCCCAGGTCATGGCCTGGATCGCCGACACCTACGCCGCAATGGCCGGCCGCAGCAGCACCAACCCGTTTGCCGTCGTCACGGGCAAGCCGATCTCGATCGGCGGCAGCCTGGGCCGCGAGAAGGCCACGGGCCAGGGCGTCGTCGACGTTCTTCTGGAGATGCTGCCCGATCTGAACATTCCCGTCGAGGACATGCGTGTCAGCCTGCAGGGCTTCGGCAACGTGGGCTCGTGGGCCGCTCGCATCCTGGCCGACCTGGGTGCGAACATCACCGCGGTCCAGGACCACACGGGCTGCATCCGCAACCCCGAGGGCCTCGACGTCCACGCCCTCTCCGAGCACGTCGCCCAGACCGGCGGCGTCAAGGGCTTTGAGGACAAGGCCAACACGGGCGGCTCGTCGCGTCACAGCGGCAAGGGCTGCGAGGTCATCAGCGTCGACGAGTTCTGGGAGACGCCGGTCGACGTCTTCATCCCCGCGGCTCTTGAAGGCATGCTCGACGAAAAGCGCGCCCAACAGCTCCGCGCACGCGTGGTCGCCGAGGCCGCCAACGCCCCCACCACCCCCGAGGCCGACCAGGTGCTCGCCTCGCGCGGCATCGAGGTCATCCCCGACATGCTCTGCAACGCCGGCGGCGTGACCGTGTCCTACTTCGAGTGGGTCCAGAACCGCAGCAATGTCATCTGGGACGTCGAGCAGGTCGACCGCGAACTCAACCGCATCATGTGCGCCGCGGCCCGCCGGGTGATCATGGCCAAGCAGAAGTACAACACCACGCTCCGCACCGCAGCGTACATCGCGGTGCTCGAGCACATCGGCGACATCTACAACCACCGCGGCATCTGGCCGTAAGGCGAATCGGACAACCGAATCACAACGAGCCCCTCGCGCGAGCGAGGGGTTTTTTATGACTCCGCTCGCGGTGACGTACCGCCCTCGTCCGCGCTGCGCTTCGTGCGGAGCCGCTCAAGATCCGGCAGTGAACTCAACCAATGATCGCCCATCGGGATCTCCCCGCGGATGACGGACAGCGACCCGGGCCACTCGGTCGGGACATCGATCCACTCGACGAAGTAGCGGCGGAGCGGGCTCCAGCCCACGCGGAAGCAGCCCTCTTCGTTGGTGCGGAGCTCGCCCTCGTCGGGATCCTCGATCGGGATGACACAGAGGCCCAGCCCGGGGAGTTCGAGGTGAACCATCGGAGCGAGGGGGTCTCGCTGGTCTTTCGTAGGCTCGCAGCCGAGCACGCACTCATGGAGCGCCTCGCGATCGATGGTCAGCACCCGGAGCACCGCGTCCTCGGGCAGCCTGCACCGCTTGGCGCAGACTCTCAGCAATCTGATGTAGCTACCGACGAAAACCAGCCCCGCCAGGCACCCAACCACGACCAGAGTCGGGACGAGCCACGCCCATGCGTGATCGTTCACCGTAAGACTCAGCACCCAGACGCCCCCGGCGATCAGGAGCGCCAGCACGAGCGTCGGGACCGCGAACAGCAGCGGCCCAAAGAGCAAGTAATAGAACGCGAACTCGTACAGCTCGTTGCGTCGGCGCTGGACGAAGCGCGCCCGCTCGGGCTCGGTCATGGGCCTTTCGACGCACGTGTAGCTCACGCAACCAGTCTACAAAGAAAGCCCTCGCTTTGAGTGCGAGGGGGCTTTCGGGTCTTTGAATGGTCAGATCGTGTCGTCTTACCGCCTGCGACGAACAGCCACGAGCCCGCTCATCGCGAGCACCGCGGCGGTGCCGGTCGTTGGGATCTCGCGGATCAGGATGTTGTTGATCTGGATGAGGCGGAACGCGGAGCCGCTGGTGACGCCGTACTCGGCGCGGGTCGTGTTGCCGACGTCGACCGAGGAGGGAATGTCGAGCCCGTCGAGGAAGTCGCCCGGGGTGTCGGAGACGAGATGAAGCTGGAAGGTGAAGAAGTCGATCGGGGCGCCGGGCACGATCATGGCGATGTCGAACGCGTCCTGGTACTGGCCCGGGTAGTTCGAGGTGTCGTTGTCGAGGATGCCGAAACCGCCCTGCACATCGTCACCCGTCCGCGAGAACGAGAGCGGGCTCGATGAGAAGGACATCGCGGCATAGATATCGGGGTCGAACCAGAGGCGCCCGGTCGGCTCGTCGACCGAGGGGGCCACGCTCGAATCGATCGTGAACTTGTACGTCGTGGTCATGCCCGGCGTCAGGTTCTCGAGCGGGTTGCCCGAGGTGATGTTGCGGGCGGTGTCGGTCACCGTGCCGTGGAACGTGAACTCGTAGAGCTGAGCCGACGCCGAAGTCGACGCGAGACCAGCAACCATCGCGAGTAACGAAACACGAACAGTCTTTGTATTCATAGTCTTCATCGTCAAAGTTCCCTTGCTCTCCCCACGCACACAGATTCGAATGCGTTCATTCTCATGAATTGGACGCCGCTCCGGTCATTGAGTTCGCAAAACAGGCTGAAAAATGTTTTCTTCGTACTTTCGATGAGAGACCTACGGGCGGCGACACCTCCAGAAGAAGCCATTTCCCGACCGGAATCGCACTCGCAAACACTTTCCCCGCAATACTTTACCGCTCAGGCACGAAAAAACGGACACCACTTTCGATCTCGGGCCGGTCGTGCGAGCAGATTCTCAGCCTGCGTCACGCACCACCCATCGGAGATGGGTGATGGCACCCGGAAGCCTTACGGGTACTCCTGCCTCGTGGGCCTGATCAGGATGTCGCTCACGTGCACGCCCGCGGGCTGGGAGAGGGTGAACATGATCGATCGGCTGATGTCCTGGGCGGTCAGGACGGGGCTGATGCTGTTCATGAACTTGCCGAAGCCGTCCATCTCGTAGCCGGCGGATTCCTGGAACTCGGTCCGCACGATGCCCGGCTCGATGAGCGTCACGCGCACGCCATACTTGGCCAGCTCGCGGCGGAGGGCCTCGGCCAGTGAGTTCACGGCGAACTTGGTGGAGCCGTACATCGAGCTGAACGGGCTGATGTGACGCCCGACGGTCGAGCCGATGACGACGATGTCGCGGGCCGGGCCGCCCGAGGCGATGAGATCGGCCCAGGCCTTGTTGAAGGCGGGCTCGTCGCTTGCCGGGTCGGGCATTTGCGCGCGGAGGGTGTGGGCCGCCTCGCGCATGAGATGGCAGGCGCCGGTGATGTTCGTGCGGATCATCTCGTCCCACTCGTCGGTGTTGGAATCGGTGACCGAGCCGCGCAGGCCCCGGCCCGCGTTGACGACGACGAGGTTGGGCTCGTTGCCGTGCGCGTCCTTGCAGGCCTGCATGAGCTTGGAAGGTGTCGCGGGATCGCCCGCATCGCCCGCCAGGACACTGATCTGCCCCTCGGGGTACTGGGATGCGATCTCCCGGAGCTTCGCCTCGCGCCTGGCGTTGATGACGAGCCTGGCCCCGCTCCTGGCGAGGTCGTGGGTGAGCGCTTCACCGATGCCGGCGCTGGCCCCGGTGATGATCCCGATGCGGTTGTCGAGTGATGCCATGGCGTGTCCTCCTGCTCGGGCATGGTACGCGCCGCGGCCCTATGGTCGGGCATGTTCGGATCCCACCTCTCAGTCGCCGGCGGCATGGAGAATGCCGCCATCGAAGCCGAGTCCCTGAAACTCGATTGTGTACAGGTCTTCACCAAGAACCAGCGTCAGTGGAAGGTCAAGCCGTTGGCCGACGAGCAGGTCGCCGCGTGGCGGGGCGAACTCGAACGTCTCAAGTGGATGAGCACCGAAGGCCCGGCCCGCACGGTGAGCCACGCGAGCTATCTCATCAACCTGGCCAGCCCGGACGACGAGCTGTGGCAGAAATCGATCGACCTGATGCAAGAGGAGATCGAGCGTTGCGATGCGCTCTCGATCCCGCTGCTCGTGCATCATCCCGGCGCGTACACGTCGTCGGATGAGAAAGCCGGCCGGAAGCGGATCGCGCAGGCGTACAAGAAGCTGTTCAAGGCGACCAAGGGCGCGCGGGTGATCTCGTGTCTGGAGAACACGGTCGGCTCGGGCACGAACATGGGGCGCACGTTCGAGGAACTCGCCGAGCTGCGCGCGATGATCGCCGACGCGACGGGCGAGGGCGAGCGAGTCGGGTTCTGCTTCGACACCTGCCACGCGCACGCGGGCGGGTACGACATGTCGGATCGCGACGCGGCCGAGCGCTCGCTGGACGAGCTGGAGAAGCACTGCGGCCTGGAGCACGTCCTGTGCCTGCACCTGAACGACTCGATCGGGGACGTGGGCTCCCGGAAGGATCGCCACGCGCATATCGGCGAGGGGACCCTGGGCCTGGCGGGCGGGAAAGCGGGCGGAAAGAAGTTATCACTCGAAAAAACAGGCTTCGCAGCGGTCGTGAATCGACCCGGCCTCTCCGATCGACCGATGATCATGGAGACCCCCAAGGGGGAGAATCCCAAGGGGACGCCCTGGGATACGATCAACGTCCGCAGGCTCCGGCGGTTGGTGGACTCACCCCGGGCCTGAATCAGACCCGATTCAGGGGATGGATTCCCCGCAACCCTCGCAGGACGTGACGCTTGAACTTGAAGCTTCGTGATTTGATGCCGGTGCTGGTGCTTTCGGGCGCGATCGCGCTGCCGGGCTGCTCCATGTTCGATGGCTCGGGCGGCGGATCGGGCAACAACGGCAACCGCGGCTCGCGAGCGAGTCTGGAAGCCGTGCTCGCTGCTGACGAGGCGACGCAGCGCGCCAAGCTGCTGATGGCCTCGGGCCGACTGCGCGAGGCGCTGACCGAATTCGAGAAGGCGGTCGAGCTCGACCCGCGGGCCGTCGATGCCCGGATCGGGATCGGTGACATCTACAAGGAAGAGGGCGACTTCAACCGCGCCGAGCGCTGGTACGGGCAGGCCGCCCAGGTCGGGCCCGAAGTGTTCGAGGCGCAGTACGCGCACGGGCTGGTGCTCCAGCTCATGCAGCGGTACGCCGAGGCGATCCGTGCGTATCTCCGCGCTCTGCAGATCGACCCGCGCAGCTTCGATGCGAACATGAACGTCGCGCTCGCGTTCGTGCAGGTGGGTCAGCCCGAGCAGGGTCTGCCCTATGCCGTCCGCGCCGTGCGCCTCAGCCCCCAGAGCGGGCCGGCGAACTACAACATGGGCGTTGTGTACGCGGCCCTCAACCGGCACGAGGACGCGATCACCAGCTACCGCCTCGCGTCGGAGTACATGGGCACGAGCCCGCAGCTCTTGATGGGCATCGCCGACAGCCAGTCCGCGCTCGGGCAGTACGTCGATGCCGCCCGCACGATCGAACGGCTCGTCGCGACCGACCCCTCCGCCGACGCCTACCACCGCCTCGGCTCGTCACGCTTCCGCAACAAGGAATACGAGGCCTCGCTCAGCGCCTTCCGCCAGGCGCTCGAGTACGACGAGAACCACTACCCCGCGCTCAACGGCGTGGCGGTCTGCCTGCTCAACCAGTACCTCTGGTCGGAGAAGTCAGACACCCAGGCCCTCGACGCAGCCGTCCGCGCCATGCGACAGAGCCTGCGCATCAAACGCGACCAGCCGAAGATCGTCGAGCTGCTGACAAGGTTTGGGTGAACAAGCTTTCCTCCTTCTCCCATCTGGGGAGAAGGTGCCCGCGCAGCGGGCGGATGAGGGGCTTGGTTTTTTCAAAGCAATACGAAATGCCCCTCACCCCAGCCCTCTCCCCAAATGGGAGAGGGAGCAAAGCCTAAACTCGCCCATGCCCGACTACGCACTGCTTGAATCGTTCCCGACCCCCTCCGAGACGCCCTTCGTCATCGAGCACGTCGCCGAGGAGTTCACGAGCGTGTGCCCGGTCACGGGTCACCCGGACTTCGGCGTCGTGAACGTGACCTTCCAGCCCGGTCCGCCGAGCGCGGGCGGGACGTGCGTGGAGCTCAAGAGCCTCAAGCTCTATCTCCAGAGCTTCCGCAGCGAGGGCATCTACTACGAAGCCGTCACCAACCGCATCCGCGACGACCTCGCCAAGCTGATGAGCCCGACGTGGATGGTCGTCAAGACCGACTGGCGGGGCCGGGGCGGGATTCGCTCGGTCATCCGCGCGACCTCCGGCGAGGTGCCCGCGATCTGGCAGAAGTGAGGCACTGGGTACTAGGCACTGGGCATTAGGCACTAGGCACTGGGGAGGAGGTGTTGAGGGGTGCTCTGCCGCTCTTTGCATTTCCTGATGCCTCATGCCTAATGCCTTGTGCCTCCCCCCCTAGCATCCTCCCACGGGCTTTGATGCCCAGAGGAAAGGAGCAGCGCGCATGGGTGCAGCCGGGCCGAGGCAGTACATCAGGGAGTTCGGGCCGCAGGAGCGGGTGAGCGGGGCGTTCGCGATCGCCAACGCTCAGCTTGGACGCACGCGGAACGACAAGCCGTACCTGCGCTGCCTGCTGCGCGACAAGACGGGCGAGGTCGCCGCCCGCGCCTGGTCGTTCGACGAGGCCTCGTTCGCAAGACTCCCGGTCGACGGGTTTGTCTGGATCGAGGGCGAGACCCAGCCCTACCAGGGCGAGATGCAGCTGATCATCCATCAGATCGACGCGCTCGAGCCCTCGCCCGAGCAGCTCATGGAGCTGCTGCCCGCGACGGACAAGGACGTGAACAAGATGTTCGCCGAGGTGAAGCAGATCCTGGGCGAGCTCGAACACCCGGCGATGAAGGCGCTCGCCGAGACGTACCTCGCCGACGAGTACCTCATGGACCGCTTCCGCGTCGCGCCGGCTGCCAAGAGCATGCACCACGCGTACCTGGGCGGGCTGCTCGAGCACACGCTCAACCTGATGCGCCTGGCGCGGGCCGTCTGCCCGCTCTACCCGAAGATCAACCAGGACCTCGTCGTGTTCGGGCTCTTCATCCACGACCTCGGCAAGACGCGCGAGCTCGTGTACGACCGCTCGTTCAGCTACTCGGACATGGGCGAACTCGTCGGCCACATCGTCGAGGGCTCGCACATGCTCCGCGACAAGGTCAAGGAGATGATGGTGAACACCGGCCAGCGCATGCCCGCCGGGGCGGCGCTCGTGCTCGAGCACATCGTCCTCTCGCACCACGGCATCCCGGAGTACGGGGCCGCCAAGATCCCCGCGACGCCCGAAGCGATCCTCGTCTCGATGCTCGACAACGTCGACGCCAAGACAACCATCGCGCTCGACGCCGCCCGGCCCGACCGAGCCGCCAGCTTCGACCTTGGCGGCAACTTCACGCAGAAGCAATGGGCCCTGGACACCAAGCTCTACCGGCCCGATCCGCTCAAGTAAGCGTGTTCGCCTGACGAGCCCCTCGCGTGAGCGAGGGGGCCACGAATGCCCAAGTCGCCCCGGGCCCCCCGCTGACGCGAGGGGCTCGTTTCTTGCGCACACCGAGGTACACTCTGGGCATGGACTACGAGCAAGCGGTGCGCGTCAATTTCGGCAGGCCCATGCCCGTGTTCCCGCTCTCGACGGCGGTCGTCGTTCCCCAGCAGGTCGTGCCGCTGCACATCTTCGAGGACCGGTACATCCAGATGATCCGCGACGTGCTCGACGGCGCGGGGCAGATCGCGATGGCGGTCTTCGCGGGCGAGGACTGGAAGACGGGCTACACCGGTCGGCCCGCGCTGCGCCCCGCGGTGTGTGTCGGGCAGATCATGCAGCACGAGTCGCTGCCGGGCGGGCGGTTCGACATCCTTCTGCAGGGCGTCTGCCGGGCGCGCGTGAAGATGGAGATGCCCGACGACGGCAACCACCCCTATCGCCTGGCGCACCTCGAACCGACCGAGGGCCCCGAGCCCGACGACGCCGAGCTCCAGCCCATGCGCGACTGGATCGCCGGCGAATTGCGCACGGGCGAGCTCGCCGAGTTCGAGTCGGCCGAGGATCTGCTCGAGTACACGCAGGACGAGCGCATTAACACCGCGACACTTCTGGAACTGATCTCGTTCACGCTGCTGACAGACGCGGAGCTGCGCTACAAGCTGCTCGACGAGGGCGACGCGATCGCAAGATCCAGGATCGTGCGCAAGGCGCTGGAACAGACCTCCAAAATGCTCCGCCTCGCCCGGCACCAGCATCCCGAGGACTGGCCCAAGGGGTTGAGCTGGAATTGATCCTGCTCCCTCTCCCCGCCGGGGAGAGGGCTGGGGAGAGGGGCTTTCGGCTTTCATGAAGAGCATCGAGCGAAGACCCCTCTTCCGTCTGCTGCGCAGACACCTTCTCCCCAGAGGGGAGAAGGAGGAAAAGGATCAGAACGAGTACGGATCGTCGTGCCCGCGGCGGCGCTCGAACTTGGGCGCCGGCTCCACGAGTGCTTCCTGGCACGCGCGCTCCAGTGCCTGATGCAGCTTCTCGTGCTCGGGCAGGGCGTCGAGGCGTTCGATGAGATCCAGCACCCGGTGGGCGGCCGGCTCGTCGGGGTCGACGCTGGCGATCGCCGCGTCGCCCAGCGCCTCGGCTGCGGCCTGGAACCAGCTCATCGGGATGGCCTGCGTGATCTCGTCGTGCGTGACGCCCGTTTCTTTGGGTTTCACGCCCGGGGGCGGCAAGAGCTTGGTTCGGATCGAGAGCGCACCGACGGCGGAGACGGGCCAGAGGCCGTCACGCGTCATCGGCTCGCGGGTCAGGACGGAAAGCTGCACACCCCTGCGCAGCCACGCCTCGCGGTAGGAGCGGGCCTCGGCGGCGATCAGCGGCGGCTGGAACAGGTAGCAGCCCGTCTCGGGCTTGATGCGGGTCTGCGCCTGCGTGTCGACGAGTCGCACAAGGCCCGTGTCGGTCGCGTTCTGGCGGCGGAGCCTGCGGGCTTCCTGCAGGGGCAGGATGATCCGGGCGGCCCGGTCCCAGTCGCTCGACTTGACAGCCATTTCCAGTGCGCGAAGGCAGAGAAACTCGGCGTCGATCGCCTTGGTCTGGGCGAGCAACTGGCTCGCCTGTTCCATGATCTGGTCGATGCGGTTCACGTCCTGGGCGTCTTGCAGTTCTGGCACTCGCGGGCTCCGATCCTCAAACACATTCGGATGGAGCGACTCACGATTGCGAGATCGCCCCCGCGGCGTGATTCAGCACGCCGGCCCACACCCCCGCAAGAGGCTCTAATTCATACCCGACAGTATCGGCCAAGGCTGCAAGATCGTGGTCTTCGAGTGATCTTCGCACCTCGCGGAGCTGCTCGCCCAGCTGGGTCAGCAGCTCGTTGAGCGTCTTGCCCCCGGCGATGGATTCGGGCAGATCGAGGGTGGAGGGATCCTGACCCACAAGGGCGTAGCCCCGCGCCAGGACGTCCTGAACGCCCTGCCAGACGCTCAGGGTGCCCGAGAGCTGGTTCAGGGCCTCGGCGGTGTCCGCCCCGGACTGGAGGCGGCCTGCGATGTCGCTGTGCGAGCTCCTGGCGTTTTCCAGAGCCGCGGCCGCGTCGCGGAGCGACTGCTGGACGAGCTGGATCGGATCGGCGGTAAAGAGCTCGACCCGGGCGTCCGGGATGGGCTCGGTGGAGACGTCGACCAAATCGTCGCCCCGCACGGCTTTGCCGTCGACCAGGACCTCGACCACCGCCCGGCCCGATTGCTGGGCGATCTCGACGCCCGCGGACATGGCGGCTGCGAGGGTCTGATCCTCGACCTCGATGGGATTGTCATCCAGAAGGACGTTCATGGGGCGTGCCTCCGCTCGCGGAACTCTCCCCCAGATGTCGGTCTTCTCGGGCTCGGTGCTTGTGAATCAGGCGCAGATTCCGCGCGTAGATCACGATCCCGGTCGATTGACCGAGCACCCCCACCACATCGACACGCCAGACGAAGTAAGTGAACAGAAAGATCGCCCCGACGAGGCTGAACCACCAGAAGACCTCGGGGACCTGGCTTTTGCGGCTTTTCTCGCTGACGACCCACTGCACGAGCATGCGTCCGAAGAAGGCCGCCTGCCCGATGAGCCCGATGGCGACCCAGCCGAAGTTCACCCAGCTCGAGATGTTGAAGAACCCCATGAGCGCCCGTTCCCATGTGGGTCGGGCGTTCCAGTCGTCGACCTGCTCGCGGAGGATGCGGTCTTTTTCCGCGGGCGTTACGACGCCCAGGCGTTCCAGATGGTCGGGGTAGACAAAGAGGTAGCCGTCATCGCGCTCCTGGAGGCGGAACTCCTTGGAGCCGATGCGGATGTCGATGTCGAACGCGTCGCGTGAGAGGGCTGGCTGGAGGACGAGCCACATGCCCACGACGATGAGCGCGATCATGGCGATGACGGGGCCGGGCTTCATGCGTGGGTCTCGGCGTGCGTGTCGGCGGTGGCGGCGTCCGCCTGGGCGGGGGCGTGCTCGGTGATGTCGATGTGTGTGCGCCGGCGGCTGCGCATCCAGCGGACGGCGAAGCAGTCGATGAGGCCGGGCAGCGCGCGTTTGGTGATGCCCATGCCGTACTTGGGCTCGCCCGCGTGCCGGTGGCGGTGCGCGACGGGCAGCTCGACGACGGTGTAGCCGAGCTGCCGGGCGGTGACGGGGATGAACCGGTGCATGCCCTTGAACTCGAGCGGGAGCTGGGTGGCGATCTCGCGTTTCATGACGCGGAGCGAGCAGCCGGTGTCGCGGATGGTGTCGGAGAGGATCAGGCGGCGGAAGAGGCGGCCGATGCGGGAGGACTGCTGTCGGATCCAGGCGTCGCCCTTGCTGCGTGCGGCGGAGCGGTCGCCCTGGACGAAGTCCGCGTGTGTGCGCTCGAGCTCGGCGATGAGACGGGGGAAATCGGCGGGGTCGTTCTGGAGGTCGGCGTCGAGCGAGCCGACGAGCTCGCCCCGAGCGGCTGCGAAACCTGCTTTGAATGCCGCCGATTGTCCGTTGCCGCCGCCGGCTTTGGGCCGGGCGAGCGAGATGAGACGGAGATAGGGCCTGGTGGCCTGCATCTGGCAGACGCGAGCGGGCGTCTGGTCGGTCGAGGCGTCGTCGACGATGAGGATCTCGAAGCCCGTTTCCGAGAGCGTGGGCCTAAGGGCCGCCTCGATCTGCTCGACGAGCAGGACGATGTTGTCCTCCTCGTTGTGGGCGGGGGCGATGACGGAGAGCCTCAGCGCGGGGGCCCCTGACTGAACTGGATTGGGCTTGGGCATCTGTGACAACAGTATCGGCCTCGATCGCCCGCACCCGGCAGGATCGGCCCCTGAGGTGGACTGCCGACCTGGCGGGTCACTATATTAGAGTGTTTCCAATCTTCTTTCTGTCACGGAGTACGACATGCATCTTCGACACTCTGACCACGACCACGGGCCCAAGACTGTCAAGGTCGTCTACCACCTCGAGGACCCCCACTCCCTGACGGGCGGCGACGAGAAGCGGATCGAGCTGATGGCTGCCAAGGGCGAGCACCTGCTCGAGGTCGCGGTGGAGAACGGGATCAACATCGAGCACGCCTGCGGCGCGGTCTGCGCGTGCTCGACGTGCCACGTCTACATCGAGAAGGGGATGGACGACCTCTCCGAGCCGACCGAGGCCGAGGACGACCGCGTGGAGGAGGCCCCGGGGCTTCAGCGCAACAGCCGGCTGAGCTGTCAGTGCGAGATCGAGGGCGAGGGCCCGATCGAGGTGCGCGTGCCGGCGTGGAACCGGAACGCGGTGAAGGAAGTGCCTCACTGAGTCCATTTCATATTTGAGTGTCTTGATGCTTGCGTGTGTCTGTTGGCCGCGGGTTTCATGTTGTCGGATTCTGAGCGGATTCGGCGATAAATGCCTATGGTGGGGATCACCATTTGCCCTGCGACCAAAGGAGGCACATGTCTTCAAGCGATGCGCAAACAGAGAATCGGCACGGCGACAATCGCGAGATCGAATCGCTTTGCGCGAAGGTGCGCGAGTTCCAGCAGATCATCGACGCCCTGCCGATCTATCTGTTCTACAAGGACGACAACAACAAGATCATCGATCTGAACGTGACGGCGGCCGAGTCGATCGGGAAGCCGATCGAGGAGATCCGCGGCCGGCAGACCGAGGAGTTCTTTCCCGAGGCCGACGCGGCGAAGTTTCTGAAAGACGACCGCGAGGTGATCGCCAGCGGCAGGCCGAAGCTCAAGATCAACGAGCAGTACGAGACGGGCGAGCAGGGCGAGCGTCGTCATATCCAGACGGACAAGATCCCGATCCGGGGCCCGAGCGGGAAGCTGGATCGCCTGGTGGCGATTGCGCGCGACACGACGGACGAGGTGCGCACGCGCGAGCGCGCCGAGTACGCCGAGCAGCGGCTCTCGATGGCGATGAATGCCGCGGGGGTGGGCCTGTGGGATTGGAATATCCAGACGGGCGAGACGTACTACAGCGACACGTTCTGCTCGATGCACGGGTACGAGGCGGGCGAACTCGGAACGGACATTTCTACGTGGGAACGCATCTGCCATCCAGAAGATGTGCCGGTGGCCTACGCGGACGCTGAGCGACACATCAGTGGAGAGACGACGCTCTTTGTCAACGAGCAGCGGATCCGGCAGAAGGACGGCTCGTGGCACTGGGTGCGCGCGATCGGCGAGGTCGTGGAGCGCAACGACGCTGGCGAGGCGGTCCGGATGCTGGGTGTGCACGTTGATATCCAGGAGATCCGCGAGGCGCTGGAGCGCGCCGAGAACGCGAGCCGGGCCAAGAGCGAGTTCCTGGCGAACATGAGCCACGAGATCCGCACGCCGATGACCGCGATTCTCGGGTACTCGGATCTCATGGCGGGCGACAAGGACGTTGCCAAGAACGCGGACGAGCTGGCGGAGATGGCCAAGTCGATCCAGAGCAACGCGAACCACCTGCTGGCGGTGATCAACGACATTCTGGATGTGTCCAAGATCGAGGCGGGGTATCTGAATGTCGATCTGATCGAGACGAACCCGCTCTTCCTGATCGAGGAGGTGGCTTCGCTGCTTCGTCCCCGCGCCAAGAGCAAGGGGATCGAGCTGAACGTGCGCTACGAGACTGGCGTGCCGAGCGTCATCATCACCGACCCGACGCGCGTGAAGCAGATCCTGTTCAACGTGATCGGGAACGCGATCAAGTTCACGGAGATGGGCTCGGTGACGCTGGGCTTCGGGTATGACCGGGACACGCGCGGGCTGACGCTGACCGTGACCGATACGGGTATCGGGATCTCGTCCGAGCAGCTCGGTGTACTCACGACGTTCGAGCCCTTCATGCAGGCCGACGCGTCGACGTCGAGGCGTTACGGCGGGACGGGCCTCGGGCTGCACATCTCCAAGTCGCTCGCGCGGATGCTGGGCGGGGGGATCGAGATCGAGTCGGAACCGGGCAGGGGCACGATGGTTCGGGTGAGTCTGCGCGCGACGATGGGGCACAACGCCAGCATCGTCGAGCCGAGCAACTCGAACCTGCTTCTGAGTCATGGTCGGGCGCCGAAGAAAGCCGAACAAGCCGTGCGCGAGACGGCTGGCACGCTGAGCGGTCGGCGTGTGCTGCTGGCCGAGGACGGGCCGGACAACCAGAAGCTGATCGTGTTCCATCTGCGCAAGGCCGGGGCGGATGTGACGATTGTCGAGACGGGCACCCAGGCGCTCGAGATGGCAAGGCAGGTCAAGCCCGACGTGATCCTGATGGACATGCAGATGCCCGAGATGGACGGCTACGAGGCGACGCGGCGGCTTCGCGCCAGCGGGTGCGGGCTGCCGATCATCGCGCTGACCGCGCACGCGATGGACGGCGACCGGGAGCGCTGCCTCGAGGCGGGTTGCAACGAGTACCTGGCCAAGCCGCTCGACAAGCACAAGCTGATCGACATGTGCCGGGCTTTTGCCGAGTCGGTGTAAGACCTGCCGATCAGGGCAGCTCGATCTCGATGCGTGTGGGCAGCTGATCGATGCGGAGTTCGGGCGGCGTGTCGTCCGTGCCGACGATCCGGGCGTTCTCGGGGAGCCAGTTCAGATCGAGCCAGAGGCCGGCTTCTGGGGAGCGCTCGCACTGGGTGATGTCGATGGTGATTTTGCTGCCCTCGCGCTTGGCGGACCAGGAGATGTTGCCAAGGGGTGTCGAGAGGTTGCTGATTTTGAGGCCATCGCCTTCCAGCCAGTCGAGTCGGAGGCCGCGCGCGAGCGTGACGCGGTCGGCGTGGCGGTTGACGCCGACGAGCATGGCGGTGATGGAGTTGACGAAGTCGCAGGCGACCCAGGAGTGCGGGAGGTCGCCGATGAAGCCCGGGCCGCGGAGGTCGTTGTGGACGACCTCGGGCCACTGGCGCCAGCCGGTCGGGGTCTGCTCACTCAGGAAGTAATCGATCATCTCGTGGGAGCGCTCGGGCTTGCCCATGTCGGTCATGGCGCCGATGACGCGGACCTCGTAGGGGGTGTAGTCGCGCCACTCGATGTTGCCGTCGCGGCGATCGACGAACATCTTCCAGTAGCGATCGAACGTGGCGTCGACGGCTTCCTTGGGGAGTGATGAGAGTTCCCAGACGGGGAAGGCGGCGATGGCGGTCGATGTGGCGTCGAAGTCGCCGAGCTCGGCGCAGCCGGGGATGTAGTCGATGTCGTGCTGCTGCATCGCCAGCGCGATCGAGTCGGCGAGTGTGGTGCGGAAGTCGGCCTCGAGATCGGCCCAGGCTTTGGCGTCGTCATCGCGGCCCAGCTCGCGGGCGATGTTGGCGGCATCGGAAATGCCCAGCAGCACGAAGAAGTCGTCCCAGTACGAGTGCATGGGCTTGGCGGAGTAGCCCTCGTGGCTGATGGACTCGGGGACGAGGCCGTAGAAGACGTGCTCGGGTGCGCTGGGGTCGTTAAATGGCGCGCCCATGCGTTGGTCGCGGAGGTTCTGGATGTAGGCCATGGCGCGCTGGATGCTTTCGTAGTGTCGTTCGAGCAAGGACGTGTCGCGGGTGAAGGCGTAGCAGGACCAGACGGTGTGGATGTACTGTCCGGTCGAGTCGTGTTCGTCGACGGGGTCGGAGCCGCGGTGATCGACGCAGCAGGGCGCTTTGCCGTTCTCGAAGAGGTAGCCGGCGTACCAGTCGATGAAGCCGGTGGCGACGTCGTGGAGTCCGGCGCTGAGCATGGCGTG
>MDTD01167280.1_pt1 | contig 26854 bp, 25 predicted proteins | sample 811221 | NCBI WGS metagenome assembly MDTD01 (sample SAMN05326646, study PRJNA326480) | marine metagenome | isolation source: seawater | place: Pacific Ocean: South West | collected 2011 | reverse complement strand
TTTTTGTATCTCTTCACTAACTTGTAGTGGTGAATTGTAAGTGTGAGTAGTTATATTCGCACCTAACTTGTTTAATTCTGTGATAAAGTGTGTTGCAAGGAAGCCTGCTCCACCTGTAACTACTACTTCTTTGTTATTAAAGTAACTCATAATTGTTTTTTTATGTGATTATAAAAATATTCAGCTTGTAATTTATGCCCTAACTCTCCTAAATGAAAATCATTAACCTTTCCATTTGTTTCTGTACTAATAGTGTGTTTATTATTACTTTCTAAATTTAAATAATGCAATAATTTATAACGATTTTCATCATCAGTATCTTTGTATGTAATCCACTTCTTCTCATCAAACAAATCAAAGTTATTTTTTAGATATGGTATATAATCTGTATCACTATATGACCAATAAAAAAGATTACATCTCTTTTCCTTACATAGTTCATTTATTATTTTAGTAAATTTTACTAATTCACTAATCCAAACATCTTTTGTTCTATTAACTAATACATCTTCAATGGTTTTCATATTAAAAGATTCAGAATAATCATTACTTGGTAATATATTTTGTAATTCATTATCTTCATTAGCCATAAGGAACCTATATATTGTTGTCCATTGTACTAATATAACATCTCCTTCTTTAAATTGTGTACACCAATCACAAAAATTGTAAAAAATACTATAATTACTTATAGCTCCATTACCTTTATTTTGATAATCAAGGTTTAATTTATTAGATAAGATTTTAGCCCATATTAGGGGAAGAGAACCACCTCGATATTCTGCAAATAAATCATAAAAATTAGGTGGAGTACAATTTACTGGTGAATATTCATCAGTAAAACTACAACCAAATGTCCATAAAGTATTTTTCATAACCTAATTTTAAATAATATTATCAAATCCACCTTTTAAAATTTTTTTTAATATTGTAGGGTCTACTTTTGGTTGATGAACACCAAATGGATTATCACTTACTACATCTTCTACTGAAAACATTTTACATTTTTCATATGCAGGAATATCATCTATATTTAAATATTTACAAAAGTAAATATCCTCATTTGTGATGGAAGTATTTGGATAATTATTTATTATATCAATCATTTTTTCTTTTTTTCTAAATGATAAACCACCATTTCCTATAATTTTACCTTCTTTTTCTTTTAACCATGGTGCTCCTACATAATTGTATTGTAAATATTCATCTATACCATGTCTTAGAAGTAATGTATCTGTTTGAAACATTAAAATATTATTGGATTCCAAACTTTCCCAAAATTTTGTTGTTTTAAGTAGTTTATTATATTCTAAACTATCATCCCAATCGATATTTAAATTTTGTAATTTAGTATTTTTCCAATTTTTTGTTATTTTTTCAACAAATTCTTTATTTTTATCACCATGATAAATTTTTAATCCCCATTTTATATCCGAATCACCTTCATTTAGAAAATAAATAATATTTTTTATAATAGTTTCAAGATATTCATGTGTTCTTGGCTCAATTATAACTGCACAATAATCTGTATCATATATGTTTGGTAAATAAGTTGATAATTTCTGTTTAAATTTTAACAAATATTCGTTCCAAATGTTTTTATGTTTGTTAGTTTGTACTGCCATTACATTTTATCTTTGATTTGTTTGTAAATATACCTAGCTAACAACTGATATCCATATACATTAGGATGGTAATCTCCTTCATGATAGTTTTTTTCATCATTCCAAACACTTTTACTATCATATTCCCATACATTTTTTTTATTTACAACTTCTTCTACTTGTAATTGATATGAAAGTGTTTTATTAGGATTTATAAAGTGTTTTGGAAACTTAAAATTTTCATTTTCTATAAATGGATAGAAACCATTGAAGTAAAATCTTCTATAATCCTTTAAAAGTGTTTCAAATTTAATAAATAACTCTTCAGGTGTGTATTTATTATGCCTTTCATATCTATATGGGTAAGAAAATACAATTATAATCAAATCATCTTTATTGATATACTTTAAATTACTTTTTACACTTTCAAAAATATATTCATTACCAAATCCACACTCACCCATGTTAACAAAAGGTACATTTAGTGTATCGGCTAACCACCTAACCCATGAATTCTGTTCTCTTAGTTTTTCAACGAACTTTGGAGGAGAAATTACCTCTTTAAATTCAATTTCCATCTCAACTCCATGACCTGCAGTCCAACTATCTCCAAAAGCAACTAATTTTTGCATAATTTACTTATTAATTTGAAATCATCTTTAATATAAGGTATATTTTTAACAATTTCTTGATTTTTTTTAAATCTCGTTTCATTATTATTAAAGAAATCTATTATTTGTTGTTTATTTTTATGTAATCTTCTTATTTCCTTAACAAATTCATAAAATCTATCTTTATTTGATGATATATTGTCATATGAGTGGTCAATTATATCATCATAAAAATCAAAACCATACTTTTCTTTCATTTTACTAATATGATTTTTACTTCCAAGAATCAATGGTATTTGATTAAAGTAAAAAGGTCGTATTGATTTTTCTGTAATGTGTATTTTGTTAAAATCTTCATACAAACTTTCTGTAACAATGTTGATATATGATTGTTCTAAAGTTTTTGGAACTTCAAGAGTAAGTAAACCTCCACTAACTCCAGCTAATCCATTTAAATTTTCAAAATTAGAGTTATCAACACTTCCATCTTTCTTATAACAATTATAATCTATTTCATATTCACTATATTTTGGACAATCATTATTTATTTTCAAAATACTTTTATATAAAAACTGTAAATCTCTTTCATTTAAAAATCTAAATTCATTTACTAAATTGTTTAAATCTAAATTATTATTATTTTTAGAAATATAAGAATAGTTTGTATCATTTAATATATCATAAAAATCTAAGATAGCTAATAATAACAATCTATGTATTTTAGAAGTATGATTATGACAAAGAAAAAATTTACCACTTTTATTTTTTACAAATTTAGAATTTAATTGTGAAAATATTGATGATGATGTTTTTGCCACCAAACTTATATTATAATAATTTATATCTGAACTATTATTTGATAATGTATTAGATAAAATTACTATTGAATCTTTTCTTATGTTTTTACTACTTAAAAATTCACAAAATTTATTTTCTTCAATCGTAGAAATACATTCATGTTCTTTTACTATCAGTAATTTAAAATTTTTAAATTTTCTTAACTTTTGAAATACTGATTTTGATATATCTGATAGTTCATGTAAAGCATTTCTTGTTTTGATTGGATATAAGAAACTTTTATTAGGATATTTTTCTATATCATTTAAATTATAGTTATAGAAATTATATTTTAGTTGACTTCCAAATGCTTCTTTGTAATATCTTTCATAAAAATCAAAAAACAGTTCTATATTTTCAAAACAATCATCTGATATTTTATTATTTGTAAGATTTATATAAGGAGTATTTGATTCTTTATCCCATTTATCATAAACAAATAGTAAATTATTTTCTAAATCGTGAATCTCCATAATGAATTACTTTAACAACATCTGATTTAAAATCTCTCCATGGGTCAACTACGATTGAACCCTTTGGAAATTTATAATCGTGATGTTTACCCATATGAGCTAAAAGATATACTGCCTTATATGGATAAGGTTGGTCGAACTCTGGTACAATACCTTGTTCTTTTATATAATGTGCTGTAAGTATTGATGATGAACCATCTAAGTAATCAACATTTGGTTTATAAGATTGTCCTAAGATAATAATTGGTAGGTTATTTTCTTTTGATAGTTGAACTAATTTATCAGCCATGTTTTTTGCTTGTACTTCTCTTGCTTTCATTATAGCATCAAATAAATCATATCCCAATCCGAGATTCTCTGCCATATATCTCAATGCAATATTATCTCTTGGATGACATCCACCTCCATCTCCCATTCCAGCTTTCATATATGTTTTACCTGTAATTCTATATGTGCTTCTTTCTAATGCCTGTGTTACAACATCAACATTCATGTTACCACTCCTTTCTGCAACATCTTGAATCATATTTACTAAGGCAACTTTTGTTGATATAAATGTGTTATAAAATATTTTTATTCCTTCTGCTTCATCCCAAGTACCAACTTCATACCTTGTACCATCAACAATGAATGTTCTATAAAAATCTAACAATAATTCTGCATCACCAGTAAGTGAACCATCCTCAGTACCAATTATAACCATTTCAGGATTTACCATATCCCACTTTACTGTTCCCATAGCAATCAAGTATGGATTATAGATAAATCTAAAATTATTACAAAGTGGTATAAATTCTCTTCTAATAGTACCTGGTAAAACTGTTGAAATCAAAACTACTAATTGTTTTTTATTAGTATATTTATCTACTTCTGATAATACATCTTTTACTATTGTATAATCAAAATCTTTATTTGGTAAATGTGAGGTTGGGTATCTACCATCATAATCAGGATGATGTGGTGTAGGAACAGCCACAAAGATTAATTCTCTATTTTTACAAACTTCCTCGATTGAGGATACCATATTAAAGTTTTCTGGTTGAACCTCTGTAATATCATAACCTATTACATCGTGTTTTTCGGCCATTACTTCTGCCGCTTCTTTTCCGAGTTTACCAACTCCTATAAAACCTATTTTCATAACTATTTTATTTTATTTAAAATTTTTTTTGATACCAATTCATGTCCTTTTGTGCTCATATGAGCAAAATCTTCTGAGTTATCTTTGGCAATCCTTGGATTCTGTCTATATATATCATTTATATTAATAAAGTTGAAGTATTCACTATCTGTTTCATTAATGTATTTATTATAACCTTTGTGTTTAATAAATAATAAGGGTATATTTTTTAATTTACAATAATTTTTAATTGAATAATCATAATTTTTCCATAAACTCATTGAATATTCATCTGATAAATTGTTATTAGTGTGGTTGTGCATTTGTTTTCTCATGTTTACATCACTAGTCCATGTATATGAATCAATTTTGTATTTATGCAACCACCCATCAAGATGTTCACACACTTCAGGAAAACCTGTTTTGGTAGAATATTGGTCTTGATGCTTACCACCATGGTTTAAATGAGATAAAGCTGTAAACATTTCTATTCTTAAAAGTTCTGTCCATTGAATAGTTACTAATGTTGTTTCATCAAGAGTACCTTCTCTAGCATATTCAAAAAATCTTCTCCAAATTCTATCATTACTACCACAACCAATACCATGATGTAGGTATTTAGCGTTTAATTTTTCAGAAACATATTCTCCATATACTTTTTCTGTTCCAAACATATAATCTGATAATGAACATCCAAAAGAAATTACCTTTTTAATTTTAGAGAGTTTAATTTTTTGTTTATTTGACATATTTTTTAAATTTGTTTGGAACTTTAGAAATATCTTCACCTAAAACTGTTTGTATAATTTTTACAGATGGTTCTCCAAGTTTTTCTGTTGAATTTTTTGTAATAAGTTTTTTATTGTGTTCAATTATTTCTTTCATAGATTTATACCAACTTAATTTATCTTCGATTTTATCTATTTTTTTTAATGTTATCAATAATCTAAAAAATCTATCTGCTTCGTTTAAAGTATCATATCCCTCATCAAAAAAATCTTCAAAAGTTTTATATCCTAATTTTTTTAATTCTCTAATTGTATTTTTATTTCCTAAAACTAAAAATGGTTGAGATTGAGCTATTGATTTAAATATTTTTTCACTTATAAAAACAGTTTCTTGATTATCTTCATATTGTGCCTCACTTACAACAGAAATCCAACTATTTAATGCAACTTCTACATTAAATCTTTTTACATAATAATCAGTTGATTTCTCTTCGTTTCCTTTCCCATCAATTAAAGATGGAAGTGATTCACTTATTTCTTGCCATTTATCTTTGTTTATCTGCCTTCCTGCATAAGCTGGAGATTGGTTGTGCCACTCAAACTTATTCATACTAACAAGACCCTTTTCTAACATTTTGTTTACATAAAGTAAACAATACCAATATACTCTATGTGCTCTTGGTTTTTTATTAAGATTTGAAAATAATTTTATCTTATCTAAATTTTTTGATTTGTAGTCAACTTGTTCTGAAAATGTTGGTGGGTATTTTGTATTACCCTCAGGCAAATGATTCGTTAAACAATGAGTATCAAATTCAAAGTGTGAATATCCTATAACCAATATTTCTTCCTCTTGTGGATTATCAATCAACCATTTTTGATAACAATATTCAATAATTGAATTACCAGTAACATATATAATTTGTTTTGGTGATATATTTAATCGTTTGCATTCGTGATGAAAAAATTTAAATATAAAGTCACTTGAATATCCCTCAAGAGAACTATCTACAAGTAAAAAAGCTTTTTTAGATTTTAAATCATTTATATAAACTTCGTATAAAAAATGAAATAGACTAGGATAATCTTTATGTTCTGATAGTTCTCCTCCAGCCCAATTATGTGGGTCATTATTTACTCCTAATGGTATAATATAGTTTTTTAATTTACTATCTTGTAAATTATGTATAGAGTGTTTTTTGAAGAAATTTGAATCTACAAAATCAGGTACTTCATTTTGCGATAAATACATTCTATTAGCAATTGGTGATGAGGTAAATCGATTACTACCACCTTTGTTTAAACCTGCCTGAGATACACAGTTTGTATTATCATCTAAATTATCAACTACAAAATTAATCATTAATTATTTTTTTAAAAAATTGAATATCTTTTTCTTTAAGATTTTTACTTACTTCAAAAAATATATTTCTGTTATTTTTAAATCTATCAATATTGTTTTTATAAAAACTTTTTACTTTTTCTTTTTTATCTCTTAATCTTCCTATCTCATCAATTATCATTTTGATTCTTTTTCTATCATCAAGTTCTGAATCATAAGAATGATTTACTAAATCATCGAACATATCAAATCCATAAACATCTCTTAAATATTTTATGTGATTTGGTGTTGCAACAATAATCGGAATTTGATAATATATAAATGGTCTAAATGTTTTTTCAGTTACATGAATAACATTTTCATTTCCATTATAGAACGATTCAGTTACTATATTTATATATGAAGAATGAAAAGAAATTGGTATTTCTGGTACTCTAAATATACCTTTTGATTGAATGTGTGAATTTTGGAAAGAATTATCATCTCCAATTACATTATAATCTATTTCATAATCATCTACTTTTCTTGTTTCATATATTTTTTTTATTTTTGCAAAATTATATTCAACTTCATCTTTTTTTAAGACTAAAGAGTACGCATCTTGTAAATCTTCTAAAGAATTACTATCATGCCATGAGTATTCAGGTATAAATGAATAATTTACATCTTCCATGTATCCTTTTGTAATCAATTTATATATTAAAGATATTCTATGTTCTTTTCCTCCCCTATTTCTACACATAAAAAGTTTTCCATCCTTATTTTTTCTTATACCACCTATAACAAGTTGTCTAAAAATATAATTTGATGAATAATCTAAAAAATTAATTTTATAATTACACTTGATTCCTTCTACATCATCACTTAAAGCATTATTACTCATACAAATAACTTTGTTTTCTAAGCCTTCTTGTTTACAAAAGTTTGAAAGTGTATCTAAATCGTTTTTTCGAATTGGTTCATGTTCTGTACAAATTAAAATATAAATGTTACTATTGTTTTTGATTATATCAATTGTTTCTGAAGGTATTGTTAGGTTATGTGAACATAATTCATCAATACACATATCCATAGGACATATACAATAAAAATAATTTTCTTTTTGTTCGTTGTTAAAATTATGTATATGAAATCTTTGAACATCAAATACCCTATCATCTCCATATTCATTTAAGTGAGTTGATACTAATCCTTCAAAATCAAAAAAAGATTTATCAGGAAAAAGATTCTTCCCATTTGCAATGTTTTCTTCGTTATATAGTAAATTAAATTTCATCAAATAAAATTATTTTTAATATCAGCAAGAACTTTCAACAAACTTTTAAAAGAGTAGTATCCACCATCAACACCTAAATAATACTTTTTCTTAATTACATTTTTAAAATGATTTTGATTATGAATTAATACAGGTTCCATTTGTTTTCTCATTTCAATTAGTTCATTTTGATTTTTACTATTTAAATTTTGTATAATATCTACAATAGCATCTATTCTACCATTAGTGTTTGTAATGTTATCATATGATTCTGGCCACCATTGTTCAAAAGTTTTAAATCCTTGTGATTTTAAATATTCTAATGTTTTTGGATTTCCATTTACTATAAATGGATGGCCCATATATATTGGTTTCCATATTTTTTCTGATAAGAAAAGTATAGTATCATCCGATAATGATTCTGAGACCAAGGAAACAAATGTTTTGGTGTAATCATCAGCTTCTACATTAGTTGCTAAGTTGATTGATATATCTTGATTAATTGTAAGTGGTGTAAGTTCATATAAATCATTTATTTTATCATGAACATTTTTATTTACTTCAATATCAAAACCAGTTCTTCCTAAACTTACTAATCCTTTATCAAGTAAATCTCTTTTCAGTAATTCTGATAAAAGATATAACCTATGATATCTTGGATTTCTATTATAAGAAACAAATAATTTTTCTGGCAAATATTTTGTTACTTCGTTTGGTATTTGTAATATATCACACCAAGAATCAAATACCGAAAATGGAATACAAGTAAAATTATACCCTTTTTCTTTTTGTTTGATATCAATATTTAAATTACCACTAATATAATATACATTTTTAGGTGATATATTTGCTTTTTGTATCCAAGTATTTATAATCGATAAATCATTGTTATTTTTACCTCCACTATATCCTTCTAAAGCACTGTACATTACTATTTTACATCTACCTTCTCTTACATCATCTAAATACTTTTGTGATATACAATCAAAACCTATTCTTTTATTTTCCTCAAAAAAAGTAGGATTAAAAATTTGTATAAAATAAATGTGATTGTTATTACCTATGTTCTTTTCTTCGTAATAATTTGCATATTGTTTTTTAAATTGTGGAGCTGATACATGCTTCAGTTCCTTTGTTGACCACATTTTATTATTGTTTTCAATATCTACTATATTCCACTTACCCCACATTTTTGGTATTGAAGGTTTACCTTCTTCTTCAATATACCATGTCTTGGAACTTCCATTTGGTCTATTACATCCAATTATACTATCAAAAGATTCTAAACTTAAATTAATTTTTGCCACATATAGTTCAAAGATTCCAACTTCATAATCAATTAAATCTAATTTAGTATGCATATCTAAATGAAAATCTCCATCATTAATATAGTAAGAACTAAACAAATCAAAGTTTACTTTATAATCTCTACTGTCATTTGCCTCAATATAAACAACATCAACCTTTTTTTCAATCACTTCTTCGATTTTTTCTACTATACCTCTTTTTGTTATGTTAAATTTTGAATATCCAATATTTGTAATTTTTTCTTTTATTGGATAGTGTAATAAACTTTGTAAAATTAAGGCAGCGTTTCTAACATGAAGATGAGGTCTTGTAGAATCCGCATCAAATACTTCAATTTGTTTTCCTATCTTGATATCATTTACAAAATTATTAATTAAAATATCATTCCTCATAAATGGACAAATACCATATAGAGTTGCTAATCTAAAAATGAAATGATTTTTATTATTTTTCTCTATTATTAAGTTTTCTGAATCAATTTTGAGTTTAGAATATAATGAAGTGACCATAGTATCACTTTTTTCATTTACTGTATTTGGATTTTTTCCATATACACTACAACTACTCATAAAATAAAAAATACAATCTGAGTTATCAAAGAATTTAAGTGTATTATTTAGGTTTGCCAATTCTCTATCAATAATATCTTGATTTGTAACATCTGATAATCTCGGTGATGATAAATAAAATACTCGTTCAACATTTTTTAATTTTTTAGAATATTTTTTTATATTTGCTATATCATCTTCAATGTAAGATATATTCTTAGATTTAATAAAGGTATTGTGATTGTTATAAATCATTTTATCTATAACAATTACTTCATTATCTAAAATAAATCTTTTACATAAGTTATAACCTAAGTAACCTGCACCACCAATTACTAATATTTTCATTCTCTTACTAAATCTGTTGTTACACAATGAAACGAACCACCTAAAGTTCTTGAATGTCTAATCTGACAATCAAGTGTATCGATTCCATATTTTTTTAATTCTGTTATAAGTTCTTTTTGCCTATTATCAACAATCACAGTATTCTCATCTACCGATAATAAATTAACTCCAATCCATAAAGATGCTCTGATTGTTTGGTGGTATCCAATATCAACCATTGGTGGACACCAAATCTTATCCCAAGATTTTAAAAACTCTGGCATATTGTTCTCATTTACTCTTTCAGGATTTAATAAACACAATCCCTCTCGTAAAACTGCAATAGTAGAATCAATATGAATGTAAGAATACACATCTTCGATAGTATGAATCCTATACTCACTCCCTAAGAAGTTTTGCAACCACTTAGCACCCTTTAAATTACCTGTATTGGATACTAAGTATAAAATATCATTATTACATCTTAGAATGTTTGCTGCATCGAATACAGGCTCATTATTATTAAGTGTTATTTTAGATAAATCTTCTCTTTGATACATTGAATCTAACAATCTTGGTTTAGGAGCAGCTATCCAATTTGCTCCTTGTTGCATTTTTTCAATAAAAATATCTTTAAAACAATCAGTTTCATATTGTCTTGACCTAAGAGACATTGGTGATTCAATAATATTATTACCAATTACTGTTACAGTATCTCTTGGACAAAAAGTATAATATTGAGTTGTTTCCCAATGTCCATTTGATATTGTTTGGGTTGTATCGATTGGTGTCGGTCTATAAACCTTAACACCAACATCAGTCAAAAGATTTGAAAGGTTTTCTAAATCTTCATGTGTTTCTTCATAAACTTTTTTATCCCAAAATCCTAATTCATTTTTTGGTATAGAATCATCAGTAGCATAATTAATACAATGTAAATCTTTACCATGAGTTGGCATATTTGCATTATCTACTGTTCCTACTATAACCTCTTTGAGTTTTCCCCACTCGTTATTTACATTAACCATTTTTTATTTTTTTTAAAATTGTTTTATATACCTTATCATGAAAGTTTCTACCATTGTGTGATAAATCCTTTGCTCTTTCGTGAATATCATGATTACCATCAACTATATCTAATATTTCAAATGATTGATATTTAGATTTAAATTCTTGTTTATAATCAGAAAAAGTAATATGAAAAACTGGTACATTTAGTGTTTCCCATACATTATTTAAATACAATGGAAATAATAAATCTTTTAATTTCTTTTCTCCATCGTTTTCTAAATAATAATCAAATATGTAGCCGTTTTGGTCATATTCTTTAATATCTCCAGCTGTAAAAGTATCAATATCTAAATGGTTTCTTGTTTCTTCATAAGTTGAGAGGCTAACTCTATAATCATTTGGATATTGGTAGATAACATATTTTGGTAATCTGATTTTGTTAAAATTATTATTGAATAGAATTGTGTTATAAACTTGTGGTGATATACCACTACCAGGTATTGCTAAATTAATATTTTTTAAATCTAATTTTTTAGCTAACTTTGTTGCATAAACATCTTCATAAAATAAACCTTCTCCATAACTATATGAACAACCAAATGTTAATATGTAATCATTTTCATATATTGAATCAATAGTATCACATCTATATCCATATTCATTGTGTACATACGGTATTTTTTTATCTGTGTAATACCACTTATTTAAATCAATTTGTTTTTTTAATTCATTATAATTTGGAATATTACCCATGCAGTTATCAATACCATCTTGTGTATCAATTGTTAATAACTTACTATCTTCTTTTAATGTTGTAATCATATTAAACTTCATATGAACATCTCCAATATCTATTTTTTCTTTGATAATGGTATGCTCTGTGATAAAATTCTAAGGGTTTTAATTCTTCTTTATCCCAATGGTCTAAAGTTATTGTTTTCCCTTCTATTCCTAAAGTGTTCTTTAAAGTATCTTTTTTATATGTTTTTTGTATTGGATAAATGTTAGTATAGTCCCTACACATATCTAAATTAAATCGTACAACATCTGATAAATCCTCTCCAAATTTATCTTTGCAGAATTCAGTTAATTCAGTTTGTAGTTTATCTCTATTTTGTGAAAATACAATTGAAGTAGCTCCCTTGTATTCCCAAAAAATATCATCATCACCCAAAACTTGTCTGCCCCAAAACTCTCCCCTTTCAAAAACTCCTCTTAATGAGTTTTCACTTTCAATTATTTCTTGACCAATTATACTATCTTTTTTATTTTCGAAATACTCAAACATTTCCTCAACTATATCAATATGTGTAATATTATATTTGTTAAAAATATATTCAAGTAAATAGTGGCCCCACCCATAATAGTAAAATACTATTAATAAGTGGGAAAATAAATTACCTTTAACAACAATATCTTTTGTTGTAGTGTTCGTCCCAACCACCGCCAAAGTTCTCTCCACTATATAATCTTCTAATTCTTCTACACTTAAGTAAAATGTATCTAATGGTACATCTACTGTTTCTAATCCATACTTTTCAATGTACCAAGGTTGTCCCATTGTTGCATTAAAAGTAACAACAAGAGGATGTACCATTAAAAAATCTTTTTGACCAAGTTCAATTAATCTTTGAATACCGTTTTTTAATGTATCATAAGTTTCATTAGGCATCGGCCAAATTAATTCTGAATAAGTAGGAATATCAACCTTTTGATATTTGTGTAAATATGTTAGTGCCTCTTCTGTTTTTAAATTTAATCTTTTTGATGCATCAAGTGTTTCTTGATTCAATGATTGCATTGCAAAAGTTACACCTTTAAATAATCGTGTACCAGCCTGTTTATCCATCATAGCAATTTGGTAAATTCTTTCTGAGTTAGCTTTCGCCCAAGTTACATCCCAAAACTTTGGGTATCCTTTTTCTTGTTTTGTTTTAATTACATATTGGGTAATATCAACATCTCGTGGCATCAATCCCCAATTTGAATCACAAACTGCAACATACTCAATTTTTCTATCAGCCATCCAATCTATTTCTGCTTTCACCCTTTCCATATCAAACATTTTGATTTTCTGCCAATAATCATCTCCGATATCACAAAATGTGCATTTGTAAGGACAACCTCGTAAAGTTTCATATGTTACTTGCCACATTTGTGGGCCATGTTCTTTTTCTACTCTTTCAATAATCTTATCATAAAAACCTGTAAGGATTGGTGATGGAATTATATTTAAATCTTGTACTCTTGTTGGTAAAGGACAAAGTTCCCCACCTTTTGGAAATACATGAGGAATATCATTATAATTTTCACCTTGAAGATATCTTTTTAAAAGCTCTCTTGAAGCATTCTCACCCTCACCCATAACAGCAATATCAAACATTGGATATTTTTCAAAAAATTGTTTATCTCTTTTATCAACATGAGGGCCACCTGTGATTGTTAAACAATTTGGATATTTTTCTTTTGTTCTTTTTGCTAATTCTTTATTATATTCAAAATTCCAAACATATGAAGATAACATCATTACATGCGGTTCGTATTTCATATCTTCTACATATTGTTTTGGTGATTTTTTTTCAATTAAAACATCTGGTACTTGAAAATTTTCTTTTACTAATTTACTTGTACTCGCATACATCCATTGGTAACTTATCGCAATCGGTAAGAAACTATTAGGGCCGTATTTATCGGCTACTTGTACGAGATATAAATTTTTCATTAGATAAATAATTTATTTTCTGTTAAATTTTTGTATGATTTCCAAGTATGAGTATCTTCATGTTCTTTATTAAGTTCTTTGAAAAGTATCAATCCTCTTGCTGCATCTTCTGGTGTCATGTACATATGATATCCAAAGGTTTCTATATCATCCTCCATCTGTGGTACATCTAAATCTCTACCATCGTATCTTGCCTTTACTAACCAATTATATGCATCTTCATTATTTGTTAATATCATTCCTCCTCTACCAATTGGTAATCTTTTTTTTATCTGAAACGATAAAGTTTGAAAATTATCACCACCAATGTACATTCCCTTTGTAAATCTACCAGCAGAATCCCAAATATTTAAAGGTTCTAATTGATATAATCCTTTCCAATTTAATTCTTCTAAATTTAAATTTTTATAACCAGCTGTAATTATAATATTTGGAACTGAAATATAAGTATGTGTTGGTATTGTAACAGTTTCTTTGTATCTTCCAAGATATTTTAAACATAAAAATATAGCATTTGTATCACAATCCACTGCCACTGCATATTTAGAACCCGCATAATCTGCTATTTCTTTTTCAAACATCTCCACAATCTCATGTGGTTTATTCCAACTATATCCGAGTTCTTTTATTTGTTCTGGCTCAGGTCTTTGGAATTCTTTTGGTATTTTTCCTAATGGCCAAGTATTGTGCATTATATTATTCTTGTATCTTTATTAAAATAGTAATCTTTAAATAACCTAACAACTTCTTCAAGTTCAAATTCATTATGACAATGAAATTTAGGTTTATAGTAATAAGCAAATTCAGACCATGTTGATTGTGAAGCACCAATTACAAAAGGACAGTAAGATAATCCAAACAAATCAATTACATTTTGCAAAACATTTCCATATTTCGATATCTTATGTACATCAAGATTACAATTATAAAGATAAGTTTGAAAATCTTTTTCAAAATGATGAACATGGTTTATTCTATGTCCATATCTTTTTACATATGGTTGTAAAAACTTGATTGGTAAATCAGTTGATATGAAAAATGATTGTCTTGGATTGATTTTTAAAATTTCATCAATGATTTCAAAATACTTTGAATCATCAACAAATGGATAGGGTGTATCAACCACACTTTTTTTACTATTTATTTTTCTAAGAAGTGGTTGTAATCCTTTTGGTACCTTATCATAATCCTCCTCTTTAAAATTAACACCATTAAATCTTCTTAAATGAATACCAACAGCATCGTTAAGACCTTTTTTTAAGATATCTTCAAGTTTTTTATGTTTTAATTTTATTTCACTAATAGGTCTTGGGCCATTATACCAATCTGTATGAATTTTGGTCATAGTTTTCCACCCAAAATCTGAATACCAATGGTTTGATTTTCTTAGTTTAGTAAAATCACCAGAATTAAACATTTCTTCAAGTAAATCATTATCGATTCTATCAGCAAGTTTAACTGAGTTCTCTTTTAAATTAAAAACTGTTTTAAATTTAAGATTTTCATAATCCCAATTCCAAAATAAATCATTTTCATTTCTAATATCACTATAATCTGCAAAGGTATAAGGCAAATCAAGTAAATCTAATTCAGGCCACATTTTATATTGTAACATAATATTAAAATCAAAATCAAGTTTTGAATTCATAATATAGGCAAGTTCCCAATGAAACAATCTATTACAAAAACCTGTATCATTGTTAGCCCATTTGATATCAGTATGAAATCTATAATTATGTTGATTACCCCAACCTCCATATGGTTCAGGTAACCTTAGTGTTTTTTTAAAAAAATCTTCGAAATACATTTATTCTGGTTTATATTCGCCGTCCTCAAAGTGTGTAATTTCACCAGGTTTAATCGGCACATCTGGTATCGTATCATCTACTTTGATTTGTTTATACCATACTGCGAGTTCAGGAAAAGTTTTACAGAAATCTTTACCTCTTCTTTTATCATATTGTTCGTAAAAAGATTTAAAATCATGAAAGTGTGTATCATTCTCATCTTCAGTAGTAACATGACCTGTTTTTACTACTTCAATGTAATCAATTAATCTTTCAATCTGTGCTATCTCACCTTCTGTGAATAATTGGTAAAAATCTGAATCTTGTTTTCTTTCTTCAAACCATGATTTTAGTTTATCATGTAAAAACATTTTAACATCATCTGGTAATGCTAATGGTGACATAAATGCTGGCCATCTTAATATATTAAAATCAACATTTGGTCTATTTGGCCCATATTTTCTTTTTAAAATTATCATATCATCTAAAAATTCTGTAATTGAAAATAAACATAAGGAGTTTATCGTCATCATTACAGTAAGAGAACGAAATATTTTTTGATTTACACCTTCAAGAAATGCCACCATGTGGTTCCTCCATTCAGGATAAATTAATCCATCCCTAATATACTCTGCATGAGGCCCATATGATTCATTTGATGTATATAAATCAAATTCTTTAATTGGAAGTTCATGAGTTGCATCTATTAATTTTTGTATTCTTTTAAAATTACCACCTAAATTAGAATTTACTGCTAATCTTAAATGTTCTGATGGATGTTTCTTCATCACATCTAAAAAATTCCAAAAGTTTGGAGATGCACAAGGTTCACCACCTGTAATTCTTATTTCTTCTAATCCACCTTCAATCAAATCTGGCCACCATTTAAGAAAAGCCTGTACATATGGGTTTTTTTCCATATACTTTCCATATGTATCTGCCCATTCACCATTATTTTGATAAGCACCTGCTGATACTGATTTAAATTTTTGGTATGGGCCGAACTTATTTATATCTTTACCCCATGTAGTTGAATAACCTGCGTTACAATAAGAACAACCAAAGTTACAAGTTCTATCAAATGATGCCTCAATTGTTTTTGGTATAACAGCAGCATCCCAAGGTAAGTACTTTAATTCTGCAATATCTTTTTCTTTGTATATTCTTGATTTGTAAACTCTATCACCAATATTATCTCTACCTATATCTTCAACTCTCCAACAATATGAACATTCAGCTGGTCTTTTTCCCTCCAACATCATCTTCCTCTGTCTTTTTTTGAAATCAGTATTATGAAGTTCACTTGGATTTGCTTTTACCTTTTCCAAATCAATAGGATGTGGTAATGGTAAATGACAAGAATTCGTATATCCATGTCCTAAGTGCAGAGATACATTGTACCATTTTGCTGCACAAAAACTTGGGGATACACTATTCAAGTGTTTATCTCGCCATTTTCTAAGATTTTCTGTTGACATATATTATAACTATATAATTTATTTTATAAAATCTTTTGGGATTTTTTCTACAAAGTAACTATTACTTGAATTATCAAAAATTATACCTTGATTGTTTACAGTATCAAAGTCATAATTAAATATAATATTTTTATATTCTTTTAATTTATTTAAATCAGAAACATTGGTTTCGTATATCTTTTTTACTATATCTATATCAGTTTCATCTTCAATAAAAAAACATTTTCGTATATCGAAAGAACCATGGTACCTATGTTCTGGTACATCCGAACCAGGATTACCTGCACCAAATAATAAACCTTCATCTCTATAATCATCTATTAAATTTTTATCAAAATCTTTATCATTGTTTCGTTCAAAGTTTTTGTAAACAATAAATTCATCATCGTTTCTTACAACTGTAATATTAGTCCACTCCTTCAAAGTATCATAGTGAGTATCATAAAAATTTACATAATGGAATTCATCTCCTACAACTTTAGTTGTTGCTTCAGTCCAAAATTCTAATGCTAAAACATCTGCTTCAACATTATAGGTTACACCAAAGTTTTTACCAGGTTTACCAAATAAACAAAATATATTATCTGATTTATATTTTTTATTTATTTTTACTTCTAAGTGTAATGCGTATTTGTTTTGATGAAACAGATTTTTAATTTTATGAGATTCTTCTTTATTAAACTCTGTAACATATTGATGGTCTTTATGGTCTGTCAAATCCCATTCATATTTTGCCCAAAACGGTTCTTTATAATTTATTTTCATTTTATTTGTGTTATAAATTTTCTTAACTCAGGATAAACTTCATAACAATCTAAGTTTCTCCTTTTTTTATAATCTGATATATAATATTTAAATTTCTTTTTACCTAAATTAAAATTTTCATTTGTTTTTGAATCCTCAATGAATATATCTTTTATTCTTGATATTTTTTCTATTTCTTTTAGTGAAAATCCACTATCTTGTTTCTCTTGCATTTCATATGAATTTAAACTTCTATACGATGAAAAGAATTTCATATATTTTTCAAGTTTTTCAAAATAGGAAACATCTAAATAACCTTTTAATAATCTAAAACTTAAAAAATCAGGATATCTTAAATAAGATGTATCGAGTATTAAAGGTGAATTCCAAAATCTTTCTGTGTTAAAATGTTTTACTTTTGTATCATAAATTTTTCTAACTAATTTTTCATAATTAAAAGGTGAAAAAATATTAAAAGTTGACATTACCACAATAGTAACTTTTGGTATCTCAGATAATATCTTATCAATGTTATTAAATAGTTGTTCAAAATTCAAACCAAACCTTATATACTCGGCTTGTTCACCATATGAATCTACTGATGTATAAACAATAAACTCCTTTACTCTTTCTTCATCAATTATTTTTTTAGCCTTGATAATAAACTTATCTATTAATTTATCATCGATACATAAATTACTATTGATAGATAATTTTAAATCTGTATTTGGATTCTCAGTTTCAATAATTTTATCTAAAACTTTAAAAGTATCTTTAGATAACAATGGCTCACCACCAGTTATTCTAAATGTATCCATACTTTGGTAAAGTTCAGGCCACCATTTCCAAAACGCTTCAACATAAGGATTATGTTCTCTTTGTGGTATTGGTAGTTTGTTTTCTTTTTTAAGTTGTTCTATTGAATTAAAACCATCACCAGTAGAGAACTCTCCATGTTTTTTCATCTCTTGTACCCATTGTGATGAATATGAAGGCCCACAATATCCACATTTAAAATTACAAGTATTTGAAAATGATACTTCTACATACTTTGGTAAATAATCCTCTCTCCAATTTAATTCTTTTATTTCTTTGAAATATGGTTTTGACCAAGATTCTTCAGATTTAAAAATTCTATCCGAGAATGAATCAGAGTTATCTTCTACTTTCCAACAATATCCACATTCAGAAGGTCTTTTTCCTTCCAACATTTCTTTCCTTGCCTTTTTCTTTATCAAACTATTATGTAAAGATGTTGGATTTTTCTTAAGTTCTCTTAATCCAATTTTATGTGGAGCTGGATGGTGGCAAGAGTGTGTAGTACCATCGTGTAAATGCATAGTTACTTGTGTCCATTTTGCCAAACAAAATCCACATCCAACAGAATCTAACTTCTGTTTCATTTTAGTAAAGTTTTTTCCTATTACTTTACTCATAATTTAATATTGATAAATTTAGCTTTTGGTGTGATATCTTCTACACTTACTAATTCATATTTTAATTGTTTAATACCATCTGATTTGTAATCCCACTTACCTTGTTGCATTTGGTGTACAAATCTTTTCTCGTTTCTTGCAGTTGTATCTCCTTTTGCCCAAACTTGTTTACCATCTTTATTAGTAATCAATCCCTCATCCTCATGTGGTAAACAAAACATTTTACCAGGTTCCCTATGTGGAACTGTCGTATGAGGTATTTCTATTTTTTCTTCTTTAAATTCAGTATTAAAGGCAACACCATCGTTACCCAACTCACTCCTATCCTTTACCGAACCACCCTCGAAATCGTAATGAAGAACCAATCCGTCGTTTGTTGGATTTGTTGATAGTTCTTGTATTTCATTATTTGTTAAAGCTCTATTCCACATCTTAACATCTGCAATATCTCCCTTAAACCACTTAGATACATCATCTTCTCTCACAGATGTTGTAGTACCTAAATAATAGTTTACATTACCATACCTTTTTAACATACCTTCAAACTCTTGTGGTGAATGTGTACCTGTTCCCCACCTTGCATCTGATTCTTTACCATTCATATATAGATGAATATTATTTTCATCTACAACAAGAGTAATCCAAGCCCATCTATTCTCATAGTTTTTCATCCATTGGTATAAATGTTCTCTTTGATTGTTCCAAAGTTGTGCTGTATATGCTCTTGAGTTATTGTAAGATAACCCATAATCATAGCCTGGTCTACGAAGTATAGGATATTCACAAAATCTCCTATCCATATCTCCTACTAACCATATTGGAACCTTCTCCTCTTGTTGATGTGCTCGAACTAATACTGATATAGTATGAGAACGAGATGTAACATTCCTTAATGAACGAGTACATGGTATCTCTACATAAGAATTTTTTCCATTGAAAGAGAGAAACGATTGGGGCTTACTCTTATAATCCATAACATCTGTGTTTGTGTAACCTTCGAGCACGCACCTCCAAAATAAATCATCATCCTCCATACCCCAATCCCAATAATCATTACTATAACCATTTGTTCTCTCAACTTGTTCTTTGGTAAACAGAACTGCTCCACCAAAGTATTCTTCATATTTTAATTCATATCCCATTTGTGATATTTGAGTAGCAATATGCCTTGGATTATCTTTGGGATAAGAATAATCCGCTCCTCCACCTTCTTCAGGTATCATATCAATATCATGCCAAACAACATAATCACATCCTTCTTTGAATGCCCATTCTGCTGCAATATTTTTTGTTGCTCCTCTATTGAAAAGTTTATCATCAACTTGATGACCGAAATAAATACAATAATCAATACCTTGTCCATCAAGATATTTTCCAATCTTAGGTATAAACTCTTTGAGATGAGCTTCTCTGTTTCTATATGGAACACAAACTCCTAATTTCATATTGTATCTGCAATTAGTTTTTTAAACTTAGTTGTTGACCAACCATGGTCTCTATTTAAATAGTGAATTGGAATATTTAATTCAAAACCTGTATAAGCCTTCCCTTTGTAATCATCTCCTAAAAATCTAATATCTGGTTGAATGTTTTTTAACAACTGAACTAATTCATTTTCATAAGTATAAATGTGAATGTAATCAATGTATTTAATTGCATATAACATTTCCATTCTTTCTTCAACCGAAAGTATTGGTTTTAATTTTGTTGGTCTTTCTATGGATGGGTCTGTATGTAAAAGTATTAAAAAGTTTTCACAATAAGATTTACATTCTTCAAACATTTTGATGTAACCAGGATGAATAACATCAAAGTTACCTGCAATAATTCCTGTCTTGTACATTGGCATCATAACTCTATTGAAATTTTTGTTATCAAATTATTTTTTTCTATTCCCACCTCTTTAAATCTTAGTGTATTCAAACCATCAATTCTAAAATTATCTAAATCTTTTCTAACATCATTATAGAACTTGATTTGATTTTTTCTTGTTTCTTTATGTACCCATCTATTTCCTAATGATGAGTTTGTTTTGTGCTTGAGAGATAAAAATCTACTTTCTCTTCTATAAGGTTTGGGTAAAAAAGTATTTAAAGAATGATTACTTTTATATAAATATATATTACTAAATGAAACAGTATAAGTTTCAGATAGGTCAATACATCCCTCTTCAGATGATAATGATGATAAAATTTGTGTGTATAAAAAATTAGATGATTTGTAATCTCCAAAGTTTCTTAATTTAACTTTAAATGGATTATTAGATATTTCTTTGATTTCACTATCTGTTAGTGCAACATCATACATTTCTACATTACCAATAAGTCCATTGAAAAAATCTATGTTTTTTTCACCATCACTTCCTGCTCCAATTATTATTTTGTTACTTGATAGTTGTAAAATTTCAGAATCCATTTCAATACTATCAACTAAATCACCATCAATATAGAATGATACTTTCCATAGATTAGAACCCTTCAACATACCAGGTACTTCGTATTTCATTGTAAGATGAATCCATCTTTCACCTAATATATCAGATGTTATTGAGTAAGATTTTTTGTTTTCATCATAAACTTGACAGAAAAATCTTCTAAATGAATTGTAGAATAATCCTATATTATAACCTGGTATTGATACGATTGGATATTCATCGTAATTTTTATTTTCACTAATTTTTATATCTGTTGGTTTAACAACAGCTGATATTGTAAAATCATCTTGTAGTAGTGTAGTATCTTTAGCTTCTAATTTTACAAAAGAATTATCACCAGTAAATTTAAATGCCTCAACTTCTTTAACATCAGATGGATTTCCACTTTGTTTATCGATATCTAAATCTCCTTCTATACATCTAATTAATAAATCATCATCTTCAAATCCCCAACCCCAATATTCGTTTGAGAATCCATTGATAGTTTTAAAATCTTCTTTGGTAAACATTGTTACTCCACCAAAGTAATCAAAGAATGTTGTTTCGTAATCGTGTTCTTGTAAGTGAGTTGCCAAATGTAGAGGTTTATCTGAATATGAATAATCTACATCTTCAGGTAACATATCAACATCATGAAATACAAAATAATCACACCCTTTATCTAAGGCATACTTATATCCTGCATTCAGAAGTTTACCTCTGTTAAAAGGTTTATCATCTGCCTGTTCTACGATGAAGATTTCGTAATCAATATCCTTGATATATTCTTTCATATGAGATAAGAACCTTTTTAGTTGTTGTTTTCTATCTCTATATGGAACTATTATACCAAGTTTATGATTTATCTTCTTCTTTCTTTGTAATCTTCGTGTTCCTCTCGGCATCTCTTGATGGTCTGTTTGATGTTCCTACTGTTTTTGATTTAGCGATTTGGTAGAACTCATTTAAGTACCACTCTAATCTTTCTTGCCACATATCAGCATCTAAATCATATAGCCAATCATTTATTTCAGTAATTGATTTACCAATTGATTCAAGAGCCTTTACACCTCTTTCCTCCAAGTTTTCTTTACTTGTTGTTTTCGTTGTCTTTGCCATAATTGTAATTTAGTTTTTTATTTTCTACTAATTCTTTTAATAATTTTTTAAATAACCAACCCTCATGTGTTTTAAAATCAATAGGGAAGGATGCTTCTTCTATAAAATCTTGTAGTTTTATAGGTTTCCATTTTAATTTTTCTATTTCTGATTCTAATTTAGGAATATCCCATTTTGCATTCTCTAAATAATCTTTTATTTTTTTAGGTTCCCATTTCAATTCATCTATCTCACCTTTTAAACCTTCAATTTTCCATTGTAATTTTTCTATTTCATTTTTTTTATCTTCTAAATCAAATTCAAGTTTTTCCATCTCAGCTGTTTTAACAACTACTTCTGTATTTGCTTCATCTAATCTAAAATTCTTTTGTTTTAATTCTTCTTCTGATTTATCTATTCTTCCTTGGGTATCCCAATATCTTTCAAAGTATTCACCAATGTGTGAATTATCATGTTTTGATTTTTTTAACAATGTTTCAACTATTAAAACTATCTTCAAAAATATTGCATTGTTGTTCACACCAGGTTCAATGATATCTTTTAAATCATTATCTATTTGTTCAAGTGTTTTTACTACCTTTTCGTTATGTAACAATTCTAATAAGTTCATAATCTTTTTTATCTTGTTTATCTAATATTTTGTACTTAAGTGTGGTCAAACCATATTGTCTGTAATCAAGAGTATCTGTAATTACTTCATGAAAGAATATATCTGCATTTTCCTCCACATCAGGGTCATATCTATAATATTTTTTTATTATATCAGTATCTTCATCATGAGCTAATGATTTATATTCTCCATGTAATCTAACTGGTAAGTAAATTGGTGTTGTAACATCTAATGTTATTTCATCTGTTTTAATTTTACCTTCAACTTTTAAATGATTTAAGTTTTTTCCTTTATCTAATAATAATCTTCCTTTGTAAAAAGTTTTAAAATCAAAGATACTACAAATATTAAACCCAAATTTATTTTTAAGATTTGCAAAAGAGTTTACACCATCGTAAAATAAATCAGATACTATTTCATCATTTAATTTTGTATTTGAAATTAGTATTGTTGATATTTCTATATCACTATCTGAATCTGATATCTTCATGATATGATTTTTGTAATCATATAATTTAAATTTTTTATCAAGTACGAGTTTTTCACACTTATTATTTAAGTACATAAAAATTTCATTTTTATTTTTACCAAATACAATGTGATTCCATTTATCTTTTTTATAATCATGAGATACTTCATGATGCTTTTCTTTATCATCCCATATTTGTCCTAATACATCTTTTCCATGAGAAAGAAACACACCAGTATCACATCCTTCAAACGAAAATAAATTTTTAACATCACTTATTGATTCAGAATCTTTAAACCAAAACGATATAAAAAAATCATCATTTATCAATTTATAAGTCATAGGATTTATATGTCCATAAATTCTACTACCTTTATCAAGAAATATAGTGCTAATTTTATGATTTCGTTTATTAGTTCCTATTTCAACATTTTCTATTCTATATGGTAAAACATCTGATATATCATATCTTTCGTATGTTTGATTTATATCATAAAATTTTTCAAGGTAAGCATCACTTTTTTGTAATCTATAAAGTAAATCTAAATCTTCAAATCCATATCCCCAATATTCATTTGAGTATCCATTCGCTCTTGCAAAATCTTCTCTGTTAATTAGAACTACACCACCAAAATACTGTGGGTATGGTAATTTATTATCATGTGCTTCTACTTTGTTTGCAAGATGTGTTGGGGAATCAGGATAACCATAATCACATTCATCATTCATAGGTAGCATATCAATATCATGAAAGGCAAAATATGTATATGATTTTCCAATCTCTTTGGTTACAACATTACAGAGTTTACCATAATTAAATGGCCTGTTATCTGTTTGTTCTGCTATAAAAATAGTATAATCAATTCCTTTGTCTTTAAGAAATTCATGCATGTGAGGAACAAAAACATCTAAGTGTTCTTGTCTATCTCTGTAAGGAACGATAATTGCTAATTTATCTTTCATTTAAATTTTTACTATAACATCTTTAAGAGTACACCAATGGTTATAACAAATATACGAATTTTTTTTCACATTTACAAATAAAAATTCACTTTTTTTTACATCAATTTTCCAATCATTAAGTTGGATTGCTCTATACATTTTTCTATACTCTTTCCAATATGAATAATCCTTTTTAGTTTCAGAGACTTCTTTTAATCTATCTAAAACAGTTGAATCCCACTTAAAGTGATGAACTTGTACAAATCCTTTTTCTATTGGATATCTTTTAGGATGGTTCCATCCTCTTTCTTTCCAAGTATCAGTATCTCCAATAACAGCAAAGTGTTGACCTGGTGTAACATCTACTGAACCTTTCATAACACAACATTTATTTGGCATCGCTCCACTCATTGGATATCTAAAAAATCCTGCAAGTGGAAACGATTCCCAAATATTAGTTTCTTTTGTAACAATCGGAAACTCTCCATTCTCTCCTATCCTATCGAGGAAACCTCCTGTTATGAACTCCCATCCATTTTCTTCACACTCTCGAATCATTTCTCGAATGTCTTTTGGATATACATGGAGTTCATCATCGTCCGAAACCACCCACCATTCATTTGGTTTGGTTTGTTTTACTTCATTATAAAGTTCTGTTACTTTTTCCCAATTAAATTTTGGTTCAGTAACTACTTTGTATGGTTCAATACCTAAATTTAATATCTCCTCTAAAATACCATCATCTTCATGTTGTCTATAAACCACTACATATATTTCATCTACGATGTTTTCATAGTGTTTAATCATATGTGGAAGGAGCGTTGTGTTGTGACCAACAACTGTAACTAAATTTAGTTTTTGCATCTTTGAAGAATTGTTAGACCTGTTGATGCTGGTTTAGTTTTAAATATACCATTATTAAAAAAATTAAAAATTTCCCAATCTTTATTTTTCTTTAATTCTTTTACCAACTTCTTTGGCCCTTCTGTAATTTGTTGATGGTCATTTGATTTTATATCATCTGTTACGATGTATTCTTTTTCAAATGATTCATCTGTATCATGTATTGAAACGATACCATTTGGTGAAAGTATTTTTGTATATAAATCAAAATCTTGTTTTACATCTTCATATGAATGACCTGCATCAATATGAAGGTAATCAATTTTAATATCTTCTTTTACGAAAAAGTTATAGTAAGCATTTTTAGTTGTATCTAATATTACTCTTGGATAAAATGTTTTTCTAAAAAAAGAATCTTTATCTGTCCAATCAGTATTACCTCCAATACCATTATTGGCATCTACTACAAATGTTGAACCTATATCTCCCCAATTATAATCTCTGTTACCTTCGAATATTTGAGAATCATGTAAATCAGCTCTGGCCTGTGTCATTATTCTTGGAATAAAACCTCCACCACTACCTAAACAGACACAATTTTTTGCTCTCATATAATGTATTATGGAGTAAACTAACAAACCATCACCAAGACTCAAATCAGTTGCTCCATGAGTCCATCTATATGGAACTTCTTTATGTTCAACATATTGATTGCCCTTGTTATCAACTTTTTTTTCTTGATTGTTTGTTAAATATTCTCGTATATAATCTAAATTGAATATTAACATACTGATTTAGTATTTGTATATATAAATATATTAAATTAAACTTTTAAGTATTTGTTTTTTCCAAGAATCAACATCTTGAAATTTTAACATATATGTTTTTAATTTTGCAAACTCTTCAAATCGTTGTTCTTTTGAATCACTTTTGATTACTTTTATCATTTTATCAAATCCATTTTTTGTATCTGCTCTATACTTGTAATCAACATCTTTTGCCCAATCTGTGTGGATTATTGGAATCTTACCATAATCTACCGCTTGAAATATAGAATATCCAAATGGTTCTTTAAAATATGCACCATGAAAGATACCAAAATCTTTTTTCATAAATGTATGTAAAAT
>MDTD01011141.1_pt1 | contig 26860 bp, 18 predicted proteins | sample 811221 | NCBI WGS metagenome assembly MDTD01 (sample SAMN05326646, study PRJNA326480) | marine metagenome | isolation source: seawater | place: Pacific Ocean: South West | collected 2011 | reverse complement strand
GGGAAGGGCCTTAGTGCCCCTCAACTTCGGTTGAGACACATAAGGTTAGAGAACAGTCACTGTGAGAACAGGGGCTGTTTTTTTTTGCATGAAAAGATGATTATTAACTGGAAAAATGCTATGAATTAAGAAGCTTTTTTATGGAGACCATTCAATGAAAAATATAATTATATTTATATTACTTATTAATTCTGGTTTTTCTTCGTCATCTCATAATGTGCAAAAAGCTGATAGAGAAAGCAAATATTTCGACTATATTCTGACAATACCGTCAGAAAAAAAAGCAAAAGCCGTTTATAAATGTACGTGTGAGAGCCGTGACTGGAAACAAGATGCGGCTAAAACAAAAGCTTGTCCCTATTGTGGTCCTGCAATGTCACAGTGCGGGTATTTAGTTAAAATTCTGCCCGCTCGAAATACAAAATATGAAGAAGATAGTTATGTTCTGCCCAACAAGATTTGTCCGGTAAGTTCAAAAAAAATTAAGAATAAAGAGCACTTCGTTAAAATTAATAAAATGAAGGTTTTTCTCTGTTGTAAAACTTGCGTAAAAAAATTTAATAAAGCGATTAAAAAAGAAAAAGTAAGTCGCTATATGCGTAAGCTTGAACTTAAACCAGAATTATTTGGATTTAATAAGACTTCTGCTAATAGTTCCCCTCTGAAGTAGGGTAGATGTTTTGGTTATTCAACTGCTTTGAAACATGAAATTATTTATAAAATATTTATTTTTGCTAGCAGTCTCGCTATCAACTTATGGGGCCTCTGTCAGTTCCGTAAATGAAACAACTGATACCCTTACGTTAAGTAAACTCTATACAGCTATATTGGATTATCATCCATTAGTTAAGTCGTTATCTATTGAAGTGGACGCTGCTCGTCAAATGGCACAATATGCCGATACCAGACTAAATCCCAAATTAGAGATAGGTTATTGGCTAGAACCCATACAAACAAAAGCAGGTCCCACTAATAGTAAGGTTTCATTAAGTCAAAAGATTCTACCTCGCTCCAAGTTGAGATTACGTAAGCGCGTTGAATTAGGTGGCGTTAAAATTCTTGAATTGGAGACTATAAAAACTATACAAAATCTTAAATATGACGCGACTAAAATGTTTTTCGAATACAACTTTTTGTATAAAAAATTGAAAATTTTAAGACAGAACCTCAAATTAGTTGAGTCCTGGACCAAGCTATGGGAGACGCATTATTCTCACCATAATTTTCGTTATCCTAGATTGGTTCAATTACAAATTGAGATGACTCGAATTGCAGACCAAATTAGAGAAGTAGAAGAACTGATACCCAACCTATTTCAACAACTTACAACTCTAGTAGATTTACAAATTACTAGGCCTTTAAAACCTTTTTATAAGGATGATTTAATCGAATATAATTTTACTGATAATAGCGAACACAATATCGATTTAATGATTCTAGAGGCTAGATTACAAAAACAAAAATTCAATAAAAGTCTTGAAGAGACGTCTCTTATTCCTAACAAAACAATTAAAACAGAATGGACGTCTGTTGCTTCGAGAAATGATTCCGATTTCAATAATCCTTGGATGATAGGCATTGGTATAGATATTTTAGTAAACAGATCTCAGATAAAGGCGAATGTTAAATCGCAAAGCTCCGCGGTTAAATCATTACATATTAAATTAGATTATTTAAAAAGAGATATCCAATCTAGAATAAGAAATAGCATGTTTGGAATAGATAACAGCCGTAAAAGATATGTACTGCTTAGGGATGATCTTTTACCACGCACTCAAGAATCATTGGAATCTTTGCAGATTAATTATAGTTCTCAAGCTAATGACATGGATTTTTTTGGCCTGTTAGAAACCTTAAGAGCCTTATTAAATATCAACCTTGAAATTGAAACGACTAAAAAGATTTATTTTCAGGAGGTAGCTCAGTTTGAGAGATTAAGCGGGAGTTCAACCCTTCAATAGGGATTATTCTGATGTCTATGTTACTCAAAATATTTATATGTACAATCTGTGCGTTGAATGCATATGCCGTTGAAACTAAGCAAGACTTAGAAAAATCAGTTAATAAAAATTCAGGGAGCCTATCTTGGACTTGCAGCATGCATCCGCAGATTAAAGTTCCAGAATTTGGACAATGTCCTCTTTGTTTTATGGATTTGATTCCCTTAGATCAAACAAAGGTGCTTCCATCCAATATCATAGAAGTAGAAGATAAGTTAATAAAGAGTGCAGGAATTCTTACGTATCCTATACAGAACAAGAAAGATCGAAAAAACTTAAGTCTTTATGGAAAAGTTGTACTAAAGCCATCCAATAAATTTAGAGTAACTGCATGGGCTGCAGGAAGGGTAGACAAATTATTTGTTAGCTCAGTTGGTGAGTTTGTAAAAAAGGGGGAAGCTCTTTATGAAATTTATTCACCTGTACTGATTTCTGCGCATCAGGAGTTAATACAAGCTATTAATTTAGTACAAAAATCGGATCCAAAAAGTTCTCATTTCAAATCTCTTTCGGTCAATGTCCAAGCGATACGTCAGAAGTTACAGTTTCTAGGATTAAGTAAATCAGAGCTAAAGCGTCTGGAAAATACCAAAGATCTGATCAAACATATAACAATCTATGCACAACGCTCAGGAGTTATTCGCCATGTTGCCTTGAAAGAGGGGGAATATGTTAAAGAGGGCGAATCAGTTTTGTTGATTGCAGATATGTCAGAATTATGGGTAGAAGCTTCAGTTTATGAAAATGATATACAAGCTTTGAAAGGTTCAATTCAATCATTAATATTATTAGATTCGAATCCACAGGATGAGATTATTGCAAAATTGATTAGAGTCGACCCCTTTGTAAATCCTATTACGCGTGCTAGCCGAGCTATATTTTCTATTAACAATTCAAAAGGTTTATTTTTTGAAGGTGGATTTGCAAGAGTTCAAGTTGTTACAAACTCTCAATCTGGCTATCTTGTTCCACATTCTGCGCCATTATTTATAGGACATAACGCCGTTATATTTATCAGAAAAGCGAATCAATTCGAATCTAAAATTGTTCGTATTGTAGAAAAAACGGAATCTTATTATCGAATAATTGGAAATGTTGAAGAAGGTGATGAAGTAGTAGTTAAAGGAACCTTTAAACTTGATAGCGAGTTTCAGTTACAAGCTAAAGATTCAATGATGAGCACTGAACAATTGATTAACCCTTATGGGAGTCGTTTAGATTTACGTAGACCCATTGAAAAGGCTAAGGACTGGTTGGCGAAATATAAAGCGGATCATCAATTTATAGAATTTAGTAAATCACTTTTTGATCTTTATCTGGAACTGCATTTAAGTCTTAGTGAAGATTCCTTCGATGAATCAAAAGAAATTTTAATGGAACTTAAATCCATTATCGTGCAACAAGATATTAATAAGCTTTCAATGCCGGCTCAGAAAGTGTTGGGACTCTTTAAGCTTTCTCTGCTTAAAGACCTTACTGCGTTAGAAGATACAATTATATTCAAAGATATTCGTATTGTTTTTGATGAATTATCTAGCTGGATAATTACTTTAATGGAAAACAATTGGGTTCTTCGTCAAGAAAATGTGATTAAGTTTTATTGTTCAATGGCTTTTGATAGCAAGGGTGCATTTTGGGTTCAAGAAGATGAAGAAATTTTGAATCCATATTTTGGCTCTAAGATGATTAATTGTGGTACGAAACTCAAGTGGATTCAGTAGTGAAACGCTTGCAATCGTTTTTGATAAATCATCCGAGTTTAACAGTAGGTTTTTTTTTACTATTACTATTTATAGGCCTTTTAGTATCGCCATTTAACCTAAGATGGATATCCAATGATCTAAGGGTTCCAATTGCGGTAGATGCTATTCCGGACCTTGGTGAAAATCAGCAAATCATTTTTACCTCATGGCAAGGTAGAAGCCCACAAGATGTTGAAGATCAAATAACTTATCCACTTTCAACACAATTAATGGGTATTGCTGGAGTGAAAAATATACGCACTTACAGCTTTCTAGGAATTTCTTCTATTTACCTCATATTTGATGAAGATTCAGACTTTTATTGGTCTCGTTCAAGAATATTGGAAAAGCTAAACTCACTCCCTAACACCTTGCTTCCCGCAGGGGTTAAACCCTCTTTAGGTCCTGATGCCACTCCGTTAGGACAAATTTACTTATACGTTTTACGAGCGTTTACAGACTCTGGAGAAGAAGTTAAAGGAGTCTTTGATTTAGAAGAACTGAGAACAATACAAGACTTTCAGGTCAAACTAATGCTTCAGGCTATACCAGGTGTAAGTGAGGTGTCATCGGTCGGAGGTTTTGTACAAGAGTTTCAAATACAATTGGATCCACAAAAACTGTCTTTTCACAAAATAACCCTAATGGATGTATCTAAGGCCATCAGAAGTTCCAACCTAGATGTTGGTGCAAAAACAATGGAGTACAATCAAGTTGAGTATTTGGTCCGTGGGCTTGGATTTGTTAGGAATACAGCAGATTTAGAAAAGATTGTTATAACTCAGTCGAAGGGTACACCTTTACTATTAAAGCAATTAGCAAAGGTGCAACTAGTGCCTGCATTTCGAAGAGGTATATTAGACGATGCTGGTTATGAGACCGTTGGAGGGATAGTTACCGCTCGATACGGTAGTAACCCTATGGAAGTTCTTAAAGATGTCAGAGAAAGGGTCAAAGGCATAAATAAGGCTTTACCAAGAAAAACACTCAAGGATGGTCGAAATGTGAAGCTTCGTTTGACGCCCTACTATGACAGAACAAATATCATTCAAGATACTCTGTTGACTTTATGGCAAGCACTCAAAGATGAAGTCCTCATCGCAAGCTTGGTTGTTCTGGCGTTTTTATTTCATGCTGGTAGCTCTTTGCTATTAGGCTTAATTCTTCCATTCGGCATTCTACTTACATTTATATGGATGAGAATATTAGGTATTGAAGCCAATGTAGTAGCTCTTTCAGGGATTGCCATTGCCATAGGAATAATGGGAGACATAGGAATTATATTGGTAGAGAATATTCAGAAAAATCTCAACAATAACAAAGAATTAAATATATCCCAATCCATCTTAAATGCCTTAAACGAAGTAAATGCTCCAATTCTAGTAGCAGTATCAACAACCTTAATAAGCTTCTTGCCTGTTTTTTTCTTAACTGGTGCTGAAGGTAAATTATTTAAACCTTTAGCTTATACAAAAACACTATCAATTATTGCGGCTTTAATCGTTGCTTTACTTCTTCTACCGCCCTTAGCTAGATTTTTACAATCTCCTAACTATAAAGGCTTAAATCTAGGTTTATCTGTACCTCTGTCTTTAATATGCTTTTTATATCTTGTAAGTAGTTGGATGCCTTTGGGTTTAGAAGCAGGCTTCATTATCAATGTATTTTTTGTTGGAACCTTGATTTTTGGACTGCTTGGATTTCTGAAAATATTTCTCAACTATTATCCTTCTTTATTAGCTTGGACTTTGAATAATAAGTTTAAAATTATTTGGTTGCCGGTCCTACTTGTAGTTTTGGGATTAAATATTTGGTTTGGGGCATCAAACATTTTTAATTTTATGCCAGAAAGGTTTAAACACAGTGAGATATTTTCTTCTCTTTCGAATATCTTTCCTGGTCTAGGACATGAATTCATGCCAAAACTCCGTGAGGGTTCATTTCTGTATATGCCAACTTCTATGCCACATGCAGGTGGTGAAGAAATGTTATCGGTATTATCAAATTTAGATACTCGTATAGCATCTATTCCTGAAATAGAGTGGGCTGTTGGTAAAGCAGGTCGCGCTGAATCGGCGTTAGACCCAGCACCTCTTTCAATGGTTGAAACAATAGTTCAATACCACCCTGAATATATTCTTGATGAAGATCGTAATAAAAGACTCTTTAAATATGATAGATCTAAAAATATGTTCGTGAGAGATCTTGAAAACAACTTGATTGAAGATATCAGTGGACGGCCTTATCGTATGTGGCGACAGCACATAAACTCAGAACAGGATATCTGGGATGAAATAATAAAGGTATGCACTATTCCAGGTACCACTTCCGCGCCATTTTTACAGCCGATAGAAGGGCGCATTGTAATGCTTCAAAGTGGTATGCGGGCGCCTATGGGTATAAAAATCTTTGGGGATAATCTGGAGGTAATGGAGAATTTTGGTCTTGAATTAGAAAAGCATCTGAAGAAAATACCGGGTATCAAGAAAAGTGCTGTATTTGCTGATCGGATCGTAGGTAAGCCGTATCTTGAAGTAGATTGGGACCGCGAAGCATTAGCTCGTTATGGGATTTCTATGGAGGTTGCTCAACAGCATCTTGAATTAGGCGTTGGCGGTGGAAAACTGTCTGAAGTAATAAGTGGTCGTAACAGATTTCCTGTGACGATCAGATTTTTAAAGGAGTATCGAGATAGCCCTGAAGATCTTGAAAAACTTTTAATATCCACACCTGATGGAAGTGCTTCTATACCACTTTCATTATTAGCCAAACTTCATTATCGAAAGGGTCCGCAAGCTATCAAAGGAGAAGACTCAAAACTTGTCAGTTACGTTCTATTTGATAAGCTCGATAAAGTATCAGACGGTGAAGCGGTAGACAAAGCAAAGAACTTTCTAGATGGTTTGATAGAGACCGGCGACCTAGTTATTCCACCGGGTATTTACTATGAATTTGCAGGTAGCTATAAAAATCAGCAAAGAGCAAACAAAAGGTTGAGTATTATAATTCCTTTATGTCTTTTTATTATTCTGTTGATTATAAGTTTCCAGTTTCAATCAAAGACAATCACAGGCATTATTTTCTTTTCTATAATTTTGGCATGGTCTGGTGGATTCACTATGATTTGGCTATTTTCTCAAGAGTGGTTTTTAAAGCTTTCTTTTTTTGGTTATGATTTGAGGGATGTTTTTCAAATTCAGACGATTCATCTCAGTGTGGCGGTTTGGGTTGGTTTCCTTGCTCTTTTTGGAATCGCTACTGATGATGGTGTTCTTATTTCAACCTTAATCAAGTCTGAAGTTGAAAATAAACAGCCAAAAAATCTTAGACAACTTATGGATGCTATTATCAAAGCTTCAAATAGAAGAGCGAGGGCTTGTTTGATGACCTCAGCAACAACAATTTTGGTTTTATTACCTGTGTTGACTAGTCAGGGTAAGGGTTCTGAAATCATGATACCTATGGCAATTCCCATATTTGGTGGTATGTGCTTTGCTATCATGGCTTTATTTTTTAACCCTTTGATGTTCCTTATCTACTATCAATTTAAATTGAGGTTTAGATAAATCGATAGGCTGATTACAAACCTCTGAATAGGGAATCGAGAATTTTTACCAGAAGTAAAAGTCAGGCGACATAAAGTCTTCTGGTTGAGTTAAACGCTTTACGTAGGCTAAGCTTGCTGTAGAAGTCAAATCGACGGGATGATTTTCATATAGTTTTTCAAAAATGATTTGTTGTTTATCTGAGAATGCTAGCTCTAAAAATTTGAAATACCACTGATCACCTCTATAACCATAGTGACCACCATCTCGTAGAAGAATCATCTTTTCAGCTTGCTGATCGAAAGCACCTATCACATTCAAGAAATCATCATCAGCAGTCATTAATCGAATCTTTGCTCCGTTACCAGCTTTAGCTCGATTAACCCAATGCATTAATTTGCCCACTTGGTTTTTCATTAATTGACGGGCACCAGGAGCATATCTATCGAAATACTTATTGTAGGTAAAGCCCTTTCGCCAAGCCTTGAATTTGTCGGATTTTTTACCTTTATCTCTATCTGGAATAGCATTGATGTCTCGCAATTCATCATATAAAACAACAGAATCTACTAAAGTATCATGGAAACCCGAATATGCGACCAAACCTTTAGCATCCTGATAATGCTTAGGTTTCATTTGACTTTCATTTTTAAGTCTACAAAAACGGGCGAACTTCCAAGCCTTGCTAGCTAATCCAATTTCTGCGAAACCTTCTCGCATATCATTTAGAGCTGCATCGAGGTGGTCCATAGTAATTCCCATATCATATGGGGGTGCCACAGCTGTAGCATCTTTATTAATAATGGGTTGAGGATGTTCAGCATCCAAGGCAGCCACCATTGTTGCTAGGAATCCACCATAACTAACACCTGCCACTCTAACCGGACCGCTCAGCATGCCATTTATTTGAGCCTTTTGGTAAACATAGCGCATTGCGTCATAAATAATTTGTGCTTCGGTGGTGACAAAACCAATAGGTGATTTAGATTCTCGACTAATAAAATCCGTACCCCACGGATTAGGGAATACGACTGTGTGATAACCCTGTTGCGTTAAGGAGTGCATCCATTGACGGTTTTGTTTGTCATCCAAATTTGAGAATGCGCCAGGGATATAAAAGAATAAAGGAGCGCGTTTGATTTTTTCATCAACCGTTTGGATTCCAACTTTTACCGGTATCCATCCACTGTCAACATATTTGGAGAAGCCTTTCCAGTCTTCAAGACGAATGTCCATGTCGTCGTAGTTGAGATTGAAAGTGTTACAAACCCCTTCAAGGGTAGATGCAAATGTATCTTCGAAAGGATGTTTATAACTTTTACTGTGCTCAATGACTTCGGAGTTCCACTGATTTGCAGCACAAATCCCCGAACTTCCTAGTACCAACACACATATGTTTAATAATGATCTAAGTAAACTATTTCTAAGCAAATTAAACCCTCAATTTTGACTAAACTATGACTTGGTATATATTTCCAATTCATAACTATTTTTCAAAATAGAAAATTAACCCTAATCTTTTTAAAAAAACTGTCAACGGTTAAAGTTAAAATAAATTTATTATCTTTGGTTAATTCTAATAATATTACGTAGTATCATTGAAAATGTTGCTTGATAAAGGTCGGCAACTATTTTGCGAATGAATTCAGATATAGAATAGCATTTCCCAATTTATCTCTACCTTTGTAGTTTCCCTTAAGTGTAACAATCTCATTGATATCAAAAGGTAGCCATTGAGGACTAGTCAATTTTGCAATCAAGCTATATCCATTCCAATGAAACATGGCCAAATTTGTAGATTTTTGCCCCAAAAATGTAGCTTTTTTAGAAAAGTCAGTATCTTTCCGAGGTAAAGAATACGATTTTTTTAAATTTGATGTATGTAGGAATCTGGGTGATTTTAAAGTTGCTGGAGAGTTAATTATAAATAGATAAATACTAAATATGGCCATACTGCCTGTGACAATTGTCATTAGATAAGGAATAACTTGTATTTCTGATCTACTATTTGATTGTTTAATTTCTGTTTTGAGTTTTATAGGGTTAATAATCGATTCATGGGAATTGGTACTCTGCAAATTAGCCTTTTCTTTCAACTGGTCTGAGACATTGATTTGTTTATCTTTATTAATTTTTTCTATTTGTCTATTTTGAGTTGGTTTACTTTTTATTGATGAACTTGAAATATAAACAGATGGGTCGAATGATGGTTTCAGTTTTTTAATACTATTTATGAAGCGTTCTCTGTATTTCTGGTGAGGGTTTTTAAGAAGTAATGGTGCAATATCTTCAAGATTCCAGCTTGTAAGTAGTTGGCATATTAAGTCGCAAATAAAATCTAAGAAATTTTCAGAAAACTCTAGATCAAACCAACTGTTTATTATCTCTAGTGTTGGCCAGGAACTACTTTGACAATATCCTAACCACTTCTTTAATCTTTTTTCTTGAGATCTACCTTGATGCCCTAGTTTTTCAAGCGCAACAAGACCAAGGTCTGGTCTTTTTACAAAAACATAATCTATTGTTTCGTCAATTAATTTTAACGACTTATCTGATCTCCAAGATTCATTTAGTAATTCCATAAATGAAATTAATAGGCGAGAATCGTTGTAGTAAGTTAATGATCTTAAAGCAGCGGCCTTAACATCTATATGCGGATGTTCAAGATATTCCAGCAAAAAATCAGATGAATCTTTAAACTGATATAACCCAAGATTCCGCAGCATAAGTGCTAAAACTTTAGGGTCTTCTTCAAACTGTTGTAGGCGATATAAAAGTTGAGTAACCGATTCCGCATAAGGAGTTACTTCAAATTGAGCAAGACCCTTTAAGAGTTGAATTTTGTACTCAGTATCTTCGCCTATGAGTGCTTCTTCCAATTTAAGCATAAAAGCGGGGCCATCTATAGATAGTTCATGCTCATCAAGAGAATCCAGTGAATCTTCTCCAGGTAATTTATTGCATGAATTAATCACTGACGGTAATTCATGATCAAAATATTTGAGTACTTCATATGCGGTATCTTGAATTTCTAAATCTGTTTTTGGGTGTTTCAAAACTTCTTGAACCAAAGGGATTAGATCTTCATCTGCTAAGTTGCCTATGCATGTTAGAACATTGATTAAAGAATCTTTGTCACCCATTTGAAGCATTTCTTCTAAGCTGACTAAAATTTGATCTTTATAAATTGGTGCAAATTCAGGATTTTGACCTAAGGCTAAAATAGCAGTGGTTCTAATGGCGGGGAATTTATCTTTAAGAAATTGTTGAAAAAGTATTACCAAGTTGTCTGGAGCTAGTGGCACCAAAGTTTCAAGACTTGCTAAACGGACTTCTGGTTCAGGGTGTGACAAAAATCTCATTAATAATCTCAGCTTGAGATCTCTATTAGCTTTTGCTTGATCTAAGGATTTTATTAGGAATATTAATTCTTCACGGTTTTGAGTTTGACGAAATTTTAATTCTAAGGGGGATATTCTTTTATCATCAGAAATAACCTGAGGCTGTTTTTGCTGATGCATTTCCAACTTTTTAATTATGTTTTCAATTTGCTTTAATAACTCACCCTCTGATCGATACCTAATCGTGTTTAATATTTCTAATGTATTGTTAAAGCGGAGTTTTAATACGGAATGAAAGATTAAACGGTCATATTTTAATTGATTCTTGGAAATTAACTCATCAAACAAAATTTTTAATTGTTCATTTCCAAGTTGAATTAACTTCTTTTTTGTAAAGCTACTTATTTTAGGTTCTGAATGATTCAAATACTGCAAACTAAGAGCTAGTGCTGAAGTATGGCCAAACTCTATTAATACCTCTATTGCCCTCATCACGACATTAGGATGCTTGTCTTGTAAAAAAGAACGAACCTTATTGAAATATTTCACAGGGTTTTTACGCATTAGATGCAATGCGGCAAGACTAAAAACGTAAGAGCGATCACCTAATGCAATAAGATCGGGTAGAAAATCATGGAGATTGTACTGAGCAATAGATCGAGCCGCATTCTGTTGTTGCTCTAAATTATTTGAAGACAAATCTTTTTTAATTTGATCTGTAAGATAATGTTTTTTGGCAGTAGCTGACTGTTTTTGAAGAGAATTTAAGAAACGTCTTACCAAGAATTGTAGTCGTGCATTTGTTTCAATTAACAGGAACTCTTCGAGGGTTTCTTTTTTATTGGGAGCATTCGATTGTAAAAAAGCTAAAACAGCACCCCTACGAACTTGTACATCGGGGTGCCTTAACTTTTTTTCGATGGCTACTAACATTAGTTGGGCATGAATTCAATTGGTAATGGTGCACCTTGTGGGTCGAAGCGGCTTTTATAAATTTCATCTGTAGTAACAGGAGCTACTTCGGAGCCTTCTAAAATACTTCGACAGTCTTCGATTGTGGTTGTTTCGCCACATCGAGCAAACAATTCTTCGGGGATATAAGGTTTCCATTTAATGAGTTGTTCATCAGGTTGGGCTGTGCCTCTTTGAATAAGACCTAATTTGGTCATTAATTTTCGACCTTCATTATCTTGTGCAGTGTAGTGCAGAAAAGCCCCTTGAGTAACATTATTTTGTTCAAATAATTGATAACGTCTTGTAGCAATATTACTCATTGCTGTCTTTAATTCATCTACGGCCAATCCACTAGCATTTACGTCATCAACTAGTTTTTGAAAAGTGGCGTGTTCATCTTCTTTGATAAGGTTTTCTTGGGATAATCTTTGAGCATCAACCATCCAGCTAAGCTGTAGCCTTATAAGCATAGTTTTTTGAGTTATGCCCTCCATGGTTTTATTAATGTAATTTCCAAACCCTGGAGGAAACTCTTTTCCATCAGAGCCATCTATTGTGTAATCTAAATCATCGAGTAATGTTTGGTTTTGATTTTCAAAATTTCCAATGGCTTGTCTAGCTGAACTAATTTTCCAATTACGCTCTCCTACAGAAATTGTTCTATTTAGAGCTCCTGTCAATAACGCTGTTTCAAGAGCATCCGAAGCGCCTGGTTCGTTATCGATACCAAGTTCATTGTAAACTACTACTAGGTTGTCACGTAATGGTTTGTACTTAGCACAAAAAACCTTCGTTTGATCATCTGCCTCATCGCAATTTATTACAGGAGAATCTTCAAGTAAATTCGGGTCAAAAGTTGACTCTCCACCTTCCTCAATATACTCATTTGCAACTTGTAGTTGAAATTTAACAGCATCAGAAAGCATGTCTTTACGTTGTTCCAAGTTAAGCAGTTCATGGCCCCGACCGTCTGGAATTTTGTCACGACTTTCATTGGGTTCAAATGAACCATCGGTTACTTTCTCTAGATACTCAGCCTCAGTATCATTATTTGGAAAATGAAGAGCAACATTTAATCGCTTAGAAGGATCTCCAGAAGGTCCAACTGCTAAATATGGACTACCTACAAAGCTATCAGGCCAATCACTGATTTTCTGTCCTTCTGTATTAGAACTTGGTTGAGTTACCAAAGAAGTTTTATGATTCAAACCTGTCATTCGACTTCCTATGCCGCTAATTTCGAAAAACTCAGATCTTTCATCACCTTCTTTAGCCGGTGCAAAGGTAGTATCCATTTGATTTAAATCTTGCAATTCCGCTGCACCTCCAGCTTCTCTACGTTTCACATCTTGCATATAAGGGCGATAAACGGTAGTTCTGTTAAATAACATTTGGTTACCATTTGTTGGTAAAAGCATTTTACCTTTAGGCATGGGTGTAATGTATCGACCCTGAACAAAACTAAAATCACCAGATTCTGTTTCTAATTTAGCTTTGTATTCATCATTAAGACGTAAATAAGGCACACTACCGTTTTTAATTTCTATCAAACTATTCTTATCTTTTTCATCAACACGGGCAATTTTGCCATCACTTTGGCCATTCCCTGGAATTAAAAGATAAAAACAATATTTATCTTCGGTGTTAGTAGAAAGCTCGCCTGCATCATTGATGATATAGTTGTGGTCTTTCGATTTGTCAGGGTCACCAGAAGAATACCCTGTGGTGGGATGTTCGAAAGGAGTATTACAAGTGAGTTGATCTGTTTTATAGATCATACCGGAGGTGTTTTTGATGGCGTAATGATTTTCACCGGTTTGGCCATCAGGGCCAAATACGTCTTCACGACTCAGTTTTTGACCAGGACTAAAGCCATCTCTAGTATTATAGTGTAAAGCTTTATCACAAGGAAGTGTAGGGTACTCATCATCGCCTGTTGCGGAATCGTCACACTCTACCATTTCTTCTAAATGCTCTTCTAAAGGTTGGTCCGTTTTTACTTGATTATTTCCGTCACCAGCTCTATCAGAATGGTCTTCTTGAGAATACGTATCTTCGATTTCTCTAATAGCACTTCCTTCATCAGTTGGTGCAGCAATATTATGTTCAGGCACTGGGCTATGATGGTCATTGACCTTGGCAGGATGCTGATTATGCCATTCCTCATTAACATAGAGACACGAATCTAAATTGGGGGCAATAAGCATGCCACTTATAGCGATAAAACCTATTAGTCGTTTCATTGCATTCTCCTTGTACCTAATTTCTGTGTCCTTCTGAGGTCGAGTTTTGAATATTCACAGTACCCACAGGTGACATTTTCATTGGAAAACGCAGGACTCGATCGTTACCGTGAATATCTATGGCATGCACAGATATCAAATAATCTGTAGCCCTACGAAATTGATGATTGTGAGAAAAATTATAAACTAGTCGACCGTTGACCCAGCGAGAATTTGTAGGTGTTGAACGTATATCAAAATCATCTGGTCTCGATTTATCTTCCCAGACGCTTTTTCGTATATATACTTCATGATTAGTTGATTGCGAAGGGTCTTTTTCGATAGCTAAATCAGTAGAACCTTCTGTTATACGGAATACTACATCTTTCAGTGGATAATATTGTTTTGTTCCATTGCTATTAGATTGATGGGTACCTAGATCATAACCTCTTGATGCATCTTTGTACCAAGCTCCAGTATTATCCTCAATATAAATTTGGAATCTATAACGAGTTCTAATTTTGCCGTTCATTTTATTGCTAACTTTTAGAAAAGAAAGGCCTTTGTTATCTAGATAATCCTTTATGCTGTAATCCCATACGGCGTCGTTATTTAGCCAATCACCGTAGCACCTACCACCTCCACAAGAAGTTGAACCAGGATTTACTTGGCCCAATGGTAGATTGAAATCAATGCGTTGAATTAAGCGATGATAATCACCGCCACTCATCATCTGATTATTTTCATCATTCCAATTTACATCTTGCCAATTGGAATGCCTACCAACTGTGTTATTGTTGGGCAAACCAACCACTTCTGATACTGCACCGTCGTATTTGAAAACTCGAATCCAGATATTTGGTCTGCTACGATCAGGAATAAAATGAAAGCCACTTCCGAAATGATCTGTCTCAAGCCAAGCTTCCGTTTTGAAGTAGCCGGTTATTTCTTCACTGAAGCAATTACTCAAGGAAATTAAAAGAATTAAAAGTTTCAAAATCTGTTCAACTAGCACATTTGCTCCTTATTTCCCTCACTGTAATCTTAATTGTTTAAAAACTTACAACAAGGGTAAATTATTATTTTTTTTATTTCATTGGCTTATGTTTGAAAAGTTTGAAAAGTACTAAACAGCTGTAAGCCGCATGAGGAAAGACTTTGCATCACTTTTGCCTGTTCTAAATACATGAATGGATAAGGCTGATTTTTCTTAGTAACTCCTCCGATTACAAAAAGTTTATTGTGTAATTTAAGTAAGAAATGTTGACGTAATTCAGAAGTGTCAGGTGATTTGGTAGTCTTAAAATTACTTCCATTGACACTATGATAGATTTTAGAATCGACAAACTTTTGTAATCCACCATGGATATAGACAGACTGACTAGAAGAATAGATAGCAGCTTGTTTTCTTACTTTTATAAAAGAATTTTTAAATTCGTGCCAAACGCTTAAGTCTTTGGACCGCGCAATTCGATTATGACAACTATTAAACTCGTTAGTATCGCAGCCGCCATATTGAATGTATTCTTCATTATATTCTACAAGTGAACCATACCTTGAATTAAAAGGCAGATTTGTTTTGCGTTCCCATGTTAGAAAATCTGAAGTTATCCAAATATTACGGTCATGGACAATTAAGACACCGCTTTTTCTAGCCCTATAAATTCGCGCGTTATCTAGATTGCGTAAATGCGTTGGAAGTTGATAAGAATTCCATTCTATAGCATCATCGCTGGTTAATAACTCATGACCATTATATGCAGCTAAAATATCAAATTCTAAAAGCTCATCGGAAGTTTTAACGATTTGTTGGTGTAGGTTATATTTCGTTGGTAATTTACCCAATTTTTGCCAATTAAAATCTTCGACATTCAAAGACCATAAAGTCCCTAAGCTATCTAGATAAGTAATCTTATTTCTCCAAATAAAGGCAGAAACTACTTGGGAATTATTTGCTAGTCGATGTTTAGTGAAAACTTTAGTTTGCCCTAAACTTAATAATTTCAAGTGTGGAATCGTAACTATATTTTCTATTTTTTTAAAGTTGGTATTAACCCAGTTTTCGGAATTTAGTGTAGAACAAATTTTCACAAGTTCAACATAGAGCGGATTTTTAAGTGACAAAGTATCAAGATTTGCTAGTTCTGTCTGAGCTAAGTTGATTAATATTTTTTTGATAAATGATCTAAAGTCTAAAATTTCTTGCGATGAGTGAAATGTTTGTAACTCAATTCCAAGAGCATTGTCACTTAACTTCAAGTAGTCGGTATTTGTATAAACCAACTCATTAATTAATTTGCTTGAACGTATCATCTGGATAGACTCTTCTAAAGTCAGTTCATCAATTAATTCAATTGTTTTAAGAACTGCTACGAAGTATAGATATTGCTCAAAAGTGTTATCTTTTTTTGCACTGATTAATTTAGATACAGACTTTCCCCATTCGTTAGGTTGTTTTTCGGAGTTAGCTAGTTCAATTAAAATCGAAGGAATATTATTTTTTGTTTGAGAGTCATATCTGAAAATATTTCCATTTTGATCAATATGTTTAACTAAGCTAACCGGTCCCCCTTGAAATCTCAAAATTTGCTTAGATGAATATTCCGTAAAATGAAGCAATTGTTCAAATGTATAAATCTCATCTAGTAGATTGACTTGTGCGTTACAATTTAATGTCATGAAAGTCTTATTTTCATCTGATAAACAAGTAACAATTACGTCGGTATTCAAAACCTTTGCATTCTCATCGAATTTAGCATTCCAAATTCTATGCTTAAAGGCTGAATTCGCATCCCAACCTAACTCACATAATTGATGAGCATGTAGAATAAGTGCCTGTTCAGCAGCGTCAATTGCTTGATGCCAGTAATTAGCGCTGATTTGTATATTCTGACGATTAATTGAAATGGTTGCTATGGTAATACTTAAGATAATAATTGAAATAGATACTTTAATAGCAACAGAACGCCTATGAGTATAATTACTAGCCATTGAAATGCCTCGTTGTTTTTCTTTGAAGACTTAGTATCAATGGAGAATCTCTATTTTGTATCTGTAAGATTAAAGTTGGGATTTTAGTATTTTTATGGATGTTAATTTTGGCCCACTTGAGATTGTCTAGAACTACAAGTTCATCTAATAGCAGGATCGTTTTTGAATTAGTTGAAAGAATTTTTAATAATTGTTTCTGACCAGATGAATTTATAATTTGAAGCTCTCTACAAACTTCAGATTCATCATTATTTAAAGGTGTAATTACATAGATATTTTTAAGATGATGTCTTACTTTCAGATATGTACTTAATTCAACTTTGTTGGCAATTGAAGTTGTAATAGAGTCGGATTTTAAACTTAAAAAACCTATGGTTATACAAATAAATAATAAATTAAAACTTACCCAAGGTTCAAATTTCATAAATTACTTACACCAATAGATTTGAATCTGGATAACAACCCTCTTTTCACATACTTAGAGTCTGTATGCCGATTCATAACGCTGACAATTAATATAAGCAGGTTGGGATCATTTGTTTCGATTAAGCTGCTATCTATTTTAGGTACTAACTCTAGAGATAGCTGAAAGCACAAATGTTTATACTGACTGTTAATTCGGTTTTGTATAGTTCTATCAATTCGATTCCAATGCTTTACTCCTGGTGGATAAAAATCGTTAGAATCTAACAAAGTAACTATATGTCTTTGCTGGTATGTTGAAGAGAATAAATGACATTGATTTTCTGCAGTTAAATTTTCGTCTGCAAATGTCCAATTAGTCATATTTAATTCAGTTCTGTTTCGATTATAGAGATGGTTTTCTGCGCGCTCGAAAATCAATTTTGCCCATTCAGATAATCGATCATTTTGAGTTTGAACCTGATTAATAACAGGCAATTTACTTATTAAAAGAGCACTCACAAAGCTGATTAAAGCGACAATTATCCATGCGCTATATCCTCTTTTTATGTTTGAAATATAATTTGTGGGTACCATGTAAATAGATTTTTTCATCTATTATGAAACTTAGCCTCGTTGATTCTTGTGGTGTGTTTGCGAGCCGTTTTTAATAATACTACTCCCTCTGGCGATCTCATATAAGCCCTGAAAGCACCTCTTACAAAGGGGTCTCTTTCACGAAACATTAAGGAATCCCACCAAAGGTAAAATCTTTTTAATACTTTTCGTTTATGACCTAGTCCCTTCTCTTCATTTAATTCTTTTTTAAGACGTTGAAGATTGCCTCGATATTGTTTGGAACCGATTAGATCATCAGCCATATATTTGCCTTTAAGCCCAGATAGCTGTTCTTTAAATTGTTTACCATCTGTCAAAAACCATTTTCCAATTGGTAAGCTTTCTGGATTCATATTATGTCGTTGCATACGATGAGTGTACATTTCGTTTACTTTATCGTTAATTCTTTCATATAGCCAACGCTGCTTATATGGATCATCCGTTGAGCTAAACCGATTATTAAATTCAGAGGCTAAATTATCAAATGCTTCAAGGTTTTCATTATTAGCCATAGTTACTTCAGTAAAATCAAATGGAGCAAAGTGCTTGTACTTATTTCTATCAATAATTGGCTTAGCAAAAGGTAGTTGACTATCATCAAATGCTTTATCATCTTCTGAAATTGAACTTGAATCAACTTGAATGCTCTGGCTAAGCATTTTTTGTTCCTTTTTGGGCAAACGATCTATGATAGCTGAATAAGCAAGTTTGTCCTTTAATGTGAAATTTTGGGCTAACTCTGGGACCCGGTAATCTAATTGACCTAACACATCAAGAACACGAGAATATTGCTTTTGTAGCATATATAAATTTGCTATTCGTAATGCAGTTTCTGCAGAATAACTATTGAGTAAATCATCTTCATACATACCTACTAATTCGGTATAAAACTTATTATTAGCTTTGCCATTCAAGATCATCATTCTGTAAACAGATTTATGGTTTCGCTCAAGATCTTTTATTTTTAAGCGACTGTACGATTTTGTGTATTGTTGCTTTTGATTTTTCAAGTAATCTTGAATAGATTTTTTGTTTGAATGGTTTTCTAGGTATTGGTATTGATCAAGAACATATTCAGGATGATTATTTTTTTTAAACAATTTGATAAGACCCATCCGAGTCTTTTCCAACTCTAGATTGTCCTCAATTAAGCGGTAATATTTAATTAAAGCAGCCGAATAGTCCTTATCTTTTAAGTAAAAATCGGCCAGTGCCAAACGATATTTTCCTGGATTGTGTTTTTTGATTCGAGCAGCTAGCCTACCGCATTTATTTTTAGCGCGAAAATCTCTAAATTTCATAGATTTGACACAAATATGAACTGTTTTGTAGTAATCACCCTTGGCAAAGTATGCGATTGCTGCAGCTGTGTATTCAGAAGGTAAATCAAAAATTTTAGGCTGCTCTTCGTATCGTTTAATCAATTGATCATATTTTTTCTGACGAAGTAATTCTAACAGTTCGGGATTTTCGGATGCTTTATCCATATATTGGGGACTTCCAGGTGGAAGATATACATCCTGAGTTTTGAAAGATTCAAGACAATGAATACTAAACATGAAGATACTAAAAGATAAGAACAAGTTCACAAAATCTCCCACGGTTATTCTAGGATCTATATTATTGCATCAGAATATATCGAAAAAAAGACTGAAACCAATTAAATTGGGTAACGCGGAGCAAAGCTCATCTTAGATAAATCATTTTTGTATTTTGATTCTCTTATTTTGGTTATTTTCCCAACACCTAACTTAAATCTATAGTTACCACTTATAGGGTCCGGAACTCTTGAGACCAAATTATTAGCTGTGCTTCCTGGAAAATTGAAATAAGTAAACGTGACGCCGGGTCGTACAACCTCGCTAACAATGGCAACCAGTTCCACACTAGCAGAAACTGTTCGAATAAAGCCTTTTTTTAATAAATTCTTAAATCGATTGTCTTCTAAAGTATCACCAGCAAACTCTTCTGATTGAACAAGGATTCTATCACTACTAACCTTGACCATGTCACCTGATTCAATATTTAATTTATTGGCATCTTTCGGGTGAATTTCCAAAAAATTATGTGGCCATCGATCGCGAATTTGCTTACGTCTAAGTAGATCGTCAAAACCTGTTTGCCAAATTTCGTTTATACGTCCGTTTAAGACCCAAAGCTCTTCGTCACGTGGTTTTACAGTTTCATAAAAATCTTCGAAATATTCCCACGGACTTTTGATTAAATTGGCTTTTCCATGGGTAGTTTTAAATTGTGACATACCTTTAGTGAAACGCGTTTTTAACCTTTTATCGTTCTGATAGATAATATAATTTGGATCATGTAAACGTTTCGTACCTATCAATTTTCCGTTGCGATATTGTATTGGAGCTTGGATACCTTCAGAACCAAAGCTACGTAAAACCTCATGGGTATTGGTAAGTCTTCTCTTCGCTTCATCCGCTAAATTTTGAAAATTGAAAATGGTGCGTCGGCTAGCTTGGGCGGCTTCTGCGAAAACTTCATGAGGGTATTTCCAATCATAACCCGAAAATCCCATTTTTTTACCAATTAGAGCAACAATTTCCCAATCAGGTTTTGCTTCTCCTGGTGGATCTGAAATTTTTGAGTATACTCTCAAACGTCTTTCAGAATTGGCACGAACAAAATCAGATTCGCCCCAAGTAGCTGAAGGTAAAATTAAATCTGCGTATTTTTTTCCAATTTCTCGAGTCAGATAAATATCTTGATCAACTAGAAACATTCCTCCTTCATCCATCCGCTGTTTTGCCTGTTTAATAACAGATTTTTTGCTAGTTAACTGAACCTTGTGATTAATGGTTTGATTTTCAATAGCATCTCTAAGTGTCGTACTTGCAGTCATTGAACCAATCCAAGTAGTGCCGACAACCCACGTAAATCTTAATTTACCTGATTCTAACCAGCGGTCTAGGTCTAGAGCTTGGCGATGATAACCTTCAAATTCCCTTGGTTGTTCAAGCCGAGGAAAATTGGTCGTGGTCATGCCTCCTCTTTGGTGCCCTCCCATTCTAGAAATCATTTGGCCTGGGCGATTACCGGCACCACATATTAGTGCCAGAGAAGCAAGCGAGGCCGTATTAAGGTAGTTATTTGACCAATAAAGTCCTTTTTCAAAAAAGAACGAAGTTTTAGGTCTTTTACCATCTTCTTTTGGTTTTGCTAGAATCTCGGCAGTTGCGGTAATTTGCTTAGCGGATAAACCTGTTCGTTCAATTACAAACTGTAATTGACTCTCTTTGGAGTTTAATACCCATGTCTTGTAGTCATCAAAACTTTCTGCTTTAAAATCATCGTAGGAATTCATCCATCGCCAAGGCACTTTACGTTTACTTTTCTTGTATTTTCGTTGATCCAATGGAGTTGATATATATTCGTTAATAAAATCTCTGTCTTCCCAGCCATTTTCCAAGATGATTCGAATCAAAGCTAAATGTAATAGGGTATCAGTACCTGGCATAATTGGCAGATGTAAACCATCCATTTCTTCTACGTAAGCTACTCCACTAGTTTTCCGTGGATTAACCATAATTACTCTATTATCTTTTTCTTCGATACCACGCTTGATCCATTGATTAAATAATATGGTTTTAGTTTCGTAGGGATCTGAACCCGATATAAACAAGACATCAGATTCATAATAATCTTCATAGCAGGCAGAGAAGTTATCAATCCCTGCATCAATTAGGCCGGGAGTCGAAGGAAATTTACCAGGGTTGTCATGTTCGGCAAATGCAGGCGACTGAATAGATTGCCAAGCCAACTTTGATAATGCATATGTATTTTCAAAAAATTGATAGCTATAACGTTTTTGTGCCCAACTAGAACGACCAAACTGATCAATGGCGTATTGGCTTAACTGAGCAAAAATTTCAATGGCGTCATCCCATTCAATTGGCTCTAATTTCCCATTGATTCGAAGCAGTGGCTTATGGAGCCTATCGTGTGTCAACGAATTAGGATTATATAGTTTTTGGGCGAGGGCACCGCCACGAATGGAGTGATCACCTTCGATATTAACCACACTCATATGTGGGTCAGGCAGTACTATAATATGATGCTGTACTCCCTTATGGTTGATGATATTGTGCATAGCTGGTGAAATCCAGTTTCCAGAAAGACCAGCGGCTGGAAAGTTTATATTTAATGCATTCTGATTTTTTTTAGGACCTCCCATTTTACCTACCGGCCATCGATAAACGCGGTATCCGCAACCAATTGAGCAGTAATCACAAGCGGTAGAGATTTCTTCTGCGTCAGATGGTGGTAAGGGGATGGAATCTTCAAAACTTTTCATTATCTACTATTTGTATGATGACCATATAACAATTGGCTGTATCCTTTTGCCTCTATCCAAGAGTTTTTTTGTTCCAGAATTACTTGCGGTAGCGACTGGGTCGCTTGACCGCTAGTTAGCATTCCGTATCTTGAAAGGTCAAAGACAGAAAGATGTACAGGACATGGTCCGAGCACCTTATGCTGATGATTGTATCTACCAATTAGTTGTCTTCCCATGTGGGTACACATAGTGTGAAATGCAACAATGTCTTGATTAGGCCCAACACCGCCTCCTGCAGGTCTATCAAGGCGAACTAACATGCACATTTGACTGGATTTTTGGGGATATTCAAAATAATGAACTTGGCCGGGCCTCAGTCTCGCCATTTGAATTATTTTTTCCTTAGGATAAAAACCTTGTTTCTGTTGAGTAGTTTTTCCCATGCTTGGAAATGCTACCAAAACTACGCCACTGGCACCTGCGAATAAAAAGTCTCTACGGCTAAGCTCAATATGGCATTTAGACATTCTATAATTTTATCAAATCGTGAGATAGAGTATTAAAAATACTTAATTTTGGAATCTATCATTAAAAGCTAAACAGTAAAAAACCATTGCATGATCCATGATTGGGAGAAAGATCTTCTTCTTGATTAAATTCCAAGAGATTCCTGCTGGGTATTTATGCTGAGATTTTAAAGGAGTGATCGCTGTAGAATGTTGGTATCCAATAGATCTTATGGGTATAAAACTAACGATGTCTGTAGCGTGAACGTAACGTAGGGTCTTAACATTATGATTTTTAACAAAATTTTCGTCCCCTACTCGGGGAGCGCCGAAACTGTAGATTTTTTGAACACCAGGAATAATATCGGCGGCCAGTGTTGCTAATGCCGCTCCTAAGCTATGACCTGCCATAGTTAAATTTTCACATTTTCTCAAATCTGCAGAGATCGATGTGGCTTGTAGTAAGTCATCAATAGCTCTTTGAAAGCCGCGATGAACATTACCCCCACCTTGCCAATCCGTAGTCCAAAACAAGGAGTCGGTAAGTGTATCCTTTAAATTAAAAGTTTCTGTGCCCCGGAATATAGCATGACAATTGTTAATGGATTTAATCAGAATCGCTTGTGTATCTGTATGAGGTGCATCATAGTATGTAACATTTACCTGAAGGTCCTGCAGTTGACTTAAAATGAAGTTTTTCTTGTTATACAATAGTAGAGTTAACTCTGCATGCCATAGGGCTGAATTGATTGCACGATTAGGCTGATATCCAAATGGCATAGATTGAAAATACGGATATTTTTGATCAGGCATAAAAAGAACACTAAATGCATGTTCATAAGGATATTCTTGTATTGGCCTTTTTTTCTGTTCGGCGCATAAACAAAAAACTTGTGATAATAAAATAACTACAATGTGGCAAAGTAGTGGCATAGATTTTATTGTATATCTATTCGTTGTTAAACCAAACAAAGGATTTTTCAAATAGCATGCTGACAATAAAAAAATTATAATGTGGCGACTTAGACACAATAATTTTGATTCAAACTTCATGACAATACTACGGATAGAAAATTTACAAAAGCATTATGAAATACCTGGTGCGGGTATACAGGCCGTTTTAGATATTGAAAGTTTTGAATTATTGGCGGCCGAACAAGTTGCATTAAAGGGTGGTTCAGGGTGTGGGAAATCTACCTTTCTAAATGCAATAGCAGGAATTACTACTTTTGAGGCAGGTTCTATCGAAGTCGATAGTATAGCGATTCAAAAATTGACAGAAGCCCAACGAGATCAGCTAAGAGGTCAAAAAATAGGCTATATTTTTCAAAGCTTTCATCTTTTACCAGGATATACAGCGTATGAAAATGTGATTTTGGGAATGAGTTTCAACGGCAATATGAATCATAGTTTAGCTAAAGATTTATTGGTAAGAGTTGGTCTCGAAGATCGTATGTTACACACCCCAGGACAATTAAGCGTAGGTCAGCGTCAAAGAGTGGCTGTTGCAAGAGCCATGGCAAATAATCCCTGTCTTGTTTTGGCTGATGAGCCTACTGCTAATCTAGATACAGAACTTTCGTTATCAGTCATTCAATTAATCAAGGACCTGTGCAAAGAACATAATGCAGCGATGCTTTTAGTGACTCATGACGACGAGATTCTAAATCAGTTTAGTACTATTAAAAATTTGGAAATTATTAATAAGGCTTATGGGGCGAAATTATGAATATCTCGCTTTCAAGTTTTCTATTGATTTTACGGAAAAGCCTTTGGCAATATCGTTTTAGTACGGCGATTACAGCAATCTCAATAGGTCTGGCCACAGGTTTACTAATGTCTGTATTTAGTATTAGAGATCAAGTAAATACAGCGTTTGTAAGTGGTACTTTTGGATTTGATGCCGTTTTAGGTGCAAGAGGCTCTAAATTACAATTAGTATTAAATGCTATTTATCATCTTGAAACTAGCCCTGGAAATTTAAATTGGGATATGTTCGAGGCTATTTCGGAGAACCCGGCAATTAAGGAAGCTGTTCCATATGCTTTGGGAGATAATTATTTTGGTTATCGCATTGTAGGTACAACTAATCAATTATTTGAGGATAGTGAAAATCGTAAAGGATATGAACTTTCGTTGACTCCCGGAAGTCGGCTATTTGACAACATGCGTCAAGAAGCCGTAGTTGGTAGTTTTGTAGCACAAAAAACTGGTTTAAAACTGGGCGATATAATCCATCCTTATCATGGTTTGAGTTTTGATCCTAGTACTAAGCATGAAGAAGAGTACGTGGTAGTTGGAATTATGGAACCCTCAAATAGCCCTGTTGATCGAGTTATTTTCATACCGATTGAGGGTGTATTTCGTATGGGTGGTCATGTTCTTCGTGGCACAGGTCAAGATTACACGCCTGAGCAAGGAAAAGAGATTCCGAACGAGCATAAAGAAGTATCTGCAATATTACTAAAACTTAAAAATCCACAATCTGGTTTTTTCCTGGATCAAACAATCAACAAACAGGGTAAAGTGGCTACCATGGCATGGCCTATTGCAATGGTTATGGCGGAGTTATTTGACAAGTTGGGATGGGTGCATAAGGTTTTGACATTGGTTGCTTATCTCGTGGTTCTAGTTGCTTGTGCGTCTATCATGGCGAGCGTTTACAATACAATTCATGATCGTCGTAAACAATTTGCTATTCTTAGAGCTCTGGGTGCCAGTAGAAATGAAGTATTTCAACTAATCTTGGTTGAGTGTGCGCTCATAGCCGGCATGGGCACTCTATTAGGATACTTTGTATATTTTGGTATTATGGGTGCCGCAGGTCAAGTACTTCAAGCCCAAACTGGCGTTGTACTCGAGATTATGCAATTTCAGGAAGTGCATATTTGGGCGATTCCAAGTTTAATGATCTTAGGAGCTATATCAGGTATTTTACCAGCAAATAAAGCTTATCAAACTGATGTTAGTACACAATTAAGTCCGGATAATTAAAATGAGTGAAGAAACAAGCAAGTCCAATATTTTTTTAAAAATATTTTTACTATTGTTATTGGTTGTAAATGCTCATCTATTTTTACTTGAACCTATAAATTCCAAGACAGAGGAAAAGAGCCAAAAACCTGTTGTTCCGATAAATGAAGGACGTTCCTTCATGGAAAAACCTGATTTACCATCTGTAGATAGCACAGCGAAGACAAGTTCAACTTCAAGTTTCATAGGTAAGGAATTTTCGAGAGAATCGATTGCAAAAGCCATATATTCTACAAGCCGAACGACTGCTACCCCAATGCTTATGCCTCAAATGATGTCCAGTTTTTCTGAAAAGATAAAAACAGGCAGCAAAATTAGTCTAAAAGTAACTAGTGATGGTTATATAGAAGTCCCTTTTGTGCTGCTACAAGCCTACACTTATAAAGGCGAAAATGATTTTCCAAAAGCAATTAAGCAGTTGGACAAAAAGAAAATATCTATAGTGGGATTCACTATGCCTATAGAAGTTAATGATGATAGAAAAGTTATTTCTTCTTTGTTAATTAAAGATCCGCCAGGGTGTTGTTTCGGTGATAGTCCTAAACTTAACGATTGGTTAATGTTAGAGGTTGACCCAAGCGTTGCAGAGGTACCTTTATGGGCCTCTTCGCCATTTAAGGTCTTTGGGACATTTACAGCAGGTGAAATTCATGAGGGTGGAGAAATAATAAGTATCTATCAGTTAAAAACTGAGAAAATAGAAAAATTCGTGGTAACTAAACGTTGGTGGTAAATGGAGATAGATCCGCAGTCTCCACTTAATCTACTGACGGAGCTTTTGATCCCAATTGATCCAAAAGAAGCTGATTCTTCTGAAATGTATGTGTTTCAAAGTTTTTTACAGAAGATTTCGGACTTCGGTTGGATTTCAGCCAAGCAAGGGCAGTTATATTTCTACAAGTCGTCAGTGGAGAATCGATGCACTTTGTTGTATCAAATATCCAAGAATTTTCGTCTTGAACTAATGGGGGACGGACATAATTTTAGATTTATAAAAGAAGATATATGTTTAAGCATACCTCGTGAATTTTATGAACTGAACCCTCTATTTAAAAAGTTTAATTATTTAATTTCCATGAATACTTGTAAAAGTGAGTTTTTTCTTGAGTCTTATGTAAATAATATTCAAAGTTATTATCTAAATAGTAAGGTTGACGAATCATCAGTGACTAAAATTAGTTGTAGTTTGAATAATAGAATAAAATTTAT
>MDTD01077412.1_pt1 | contig 26862 bp, 24 predicted proteins | sample 811221 | NCBI WGS metagenome assembly MDTD01 (sample SAMN05326646, study PRJNA326480) | marine metagenome | isolation source: seawater | place: Pacific Ocean: South West | collected 2011 | reverse complement strand
TTTTTGGCTTGATTAATTATTTTTTTTATATTTTTATTCTCATATTTCAAATCATAAGGCCTAATTATTATGCCAATGCTTTTAGGCAATTTCTTAATAGTGAAGTTAGATATTTTAGAATTTTTAGAACTAGTGAGATACCAGCTATAAGGCATCTTTTTTCGGTATTTCAAATTTTTTGGCCTTGCTCTATTATAATAAATAGATCTTGATAGTGTATGAAAAATATATGAACCCACTTTTTTGCCTTTATTATATATTATAAGATTATTAATATAATTTATATAGTAATTTTTTGGAATGACAGGCGGTTATGAAAAATCATGTTGTATCAAATTTAGAAGATCTTAAAAAAGATGTTATGAATTCATGCATTAGAGCAAATAGAAATATTAAACATATCAATATAGTAGCAGTATCTAAAACTATTAATAAATACTCTATAATTGAGGCTATAGAATTCGGCCAAGTTTGTTTTGGAGAAAACAAAGTTCAAGAAGCAAAAAAAAAGTGGCCTGAAATAAGATCTACATATCCTAAATTAAAATTACACATGATAGGACCTCTTCAAAGCAACAAGGTTAAAGACGCATTGAATATATTTGATGTGATAGAGACTATAGACAGAGAAAAATTAGTTTTAGAAATTTTAAAGCACAAAAAATTGACAAAAAAAGAGCATGAATTTTATGTCCAAGTAAATATTGGAGAAGAAGCCCATAAAAACGGCTGCGCTCCTAACAAGGCTATAGAATTTATAAATGAATGCAATTCGCAAGGTTTAAAAATAACAGGAGTTATGGGTATTGCGCCTTTAAATGTTGCGCCTGCTCCATATTTTGCATTATTAAAACATATAGCAAACAAACTTTCATTAAAGAATATCAGTATGGGCATGAGCATGGATTTTGAAGATGCTATTTATTTGGGATCTACATCTATTAGAATTGGCACTAAAATCTTTGGAGAAAGGAAAAAGTTATAAATAATGAATAACACTTCATTTAAAATTTTTACATTATGTGCTGATACTTTAGTTACTGAAGCTTTTAAATCTATAATATTAGCTAGCGGGTATGAGCATTTTTCACTAAAAGATTTTTCATCCATGAAAGATTTGGAGTTATCTAATAGACATGGATTAATTTTAATTGATGAGAATATAATTGTTAATGGACGAAAAGAGAATTATTTAAAGTTTTTTAAAAATTATACCGATTCATTACCTGTATTAGTCGCCGTAAGTGATTCTGATAAAGAATTTTTAAAGAGAGATATTTTTACCTATGTAACTAAGCCTATTAATATTTCAACTTTGCAACAACTTGCAGAGCCTTATCGAGACAATTTTGCAGATGAGGGATTAAATTTAATTCAATTAGATGATCACTCATACAACATTAACTCTCGTACTTTAGTTTTAGCAGACGGTAAAAATGTAAGGTTTACTAATTTTGAAGGCGGTCTAATGTTAATTTTTATTAAAAATTCTAACAAAACGTTAACTACAAAATTTCTTCTAGAAAATATCTTAGGATATTCTTCTGGTGCGGATTCTAATACTTTAAAAACACATATATGGCGTTTAAGAAAAAAATTAAATTATGATAATTTTCAATTCGATATTGTTAATACAAAAGAAGGATATGTTTTCAAAAAATATTAATAATTATCTGTAATCAGGATTTCTATTAGCTGGAGCCCTATTAAAAGGCCCAACCCAAACATTTCCTGAATTTCTATCCTCTTGTCTTAGTTCAAAAACTTCTTTATTTAATTCTTTTTCATTAATTTTTATTATATCTATTATTTTTATATATGTTTTATTCGCATCATTGATAGACCATCCAAGAATTTTAATAGGGTCTATAGAAGTATGTAGTATAATAGGAGGAAAGAAGGAATTATTATTTTTCATTAATATTTTATAAAAAAGATGTTTACCATTTTTCATGTCTATTTCTTTAATCTCTTCAACAAACCCATTTATATTTTTATCATCACGGTTATTGCTCAAGTTTATTTCTGAATTTGTCAAAATATTCCATGGACCTCTATTCTCTAAGTTAGTGGTAAGATTGTCATTTGCGTTGTATAATATTAGATAATGATTGTTGCCAATAATTATTAAATCCTCAGGTTCTTCATATTCTATTCTAATTTTATCTGGTTTCTCAATAATCATCCAACCTTTTATAGATTTGTCATCCGTAGTTTGTTGGAATGTAAATGAAATATTATTTACAGAAGATAAATATTCTTCAAGAAGGCTAATTTTATTTTCATTTAACTCGTCTGCTAGACAATTAGATATTAATAAATATATAATTGTGCATCTTAATAAGTAAGCTTTTAAAGTATTAATATATTTTATCATAATAATTAATTTTTTTGATTTATTAATACTTCTCTTTTTCCTGTTTGGCTAGCTGGAGATATCATTTTTTCAGCCTCCATTACGTCTATTATTCTGGCAGCTCTATTGTATCCTATTTGTAAATGTCTTTGTAAAAAACTTGTGGAAGCTTTTTGTTCTCTAGATATCAAATCTACTGCTTGATCAAATAGTGGATCTAAGGACTTATCATTTTCGTTTTTATATTCTTCATCTGATTCTTCTGATGTTATTTCAAATATATAATTTGGGGAACCTAAATTCCTTAAGAATGAAGATACTTTATCAACTTCTGCATCTGTTACAAATGGTCCATGTATTCTTTGAACTTGACTAGCTGATTCCATAAATAACATATCTCCCTTGCCCAATAGTTGTTCGGCACCTTGCTCTCCAAGAATTGTTCTTGAGTCAATTTTGCTAGTAACTTGAAAGCTAATTCTAGTAGGTAAATTTGCTTTAATTGTTCCTGTTATTACATCTACTGAAGGCCTCTGTGTTGCTACAATTAAATGTATTCCTGCAGCTCTAGCTTTTTGAGCAAGGGCTTGGATTGACACTTCAATTTCTCTGCCTGCAGTAATCATAAGATCAGCCATTTCATCTATGACAACAACAATATTTGGAAGTATTTCCGTTTCTAATTCATGTTTTTCTGTTTTTGGTTTTCCTGTATCCGGATCAAAACCAGTTTGGTATGTTTTGGTTAATATTTGTCCCTTTTCTATAGATTTAGTAATTTTATTGTTATAGGTATAAATGTTCCTCACGCCTAATTCTGACATAAGTCTATATCTATTATTCATTTCTTTAACAGCCCATTTTAAAGCTACTATGGCTTTTCTAGGTTCAGTTACTACTGGGTGTAAAAGATGAGGAATATCTTCATATACAGATAATTCTAACATTTTAGGGTCTATCATTATAAATTTTAGTCGTTTTGGGTCTAGGTTATATAACATAGATATTATCATCGCATTTACTGCGACGGATTTCCCTGAACCAGTAGTGCCAGCAACTAATAAGTGAGGCATTTTAGCTAGGTCTGCTATAATGGGGTTGCCAGCAATGTCCCTTCCTAAGGCTAATGGTAATTCAAAATTTTTTTCAAATGCTTTAGAGCTAATTATTTCTCTAAGATAGACAGTTTCTCTATCTTCATTTGGCAACTCTATTCCAATAGCATTTCTTCCTGGAACGACAGCAACCCTGGTAGATATGGCACTCATAGATCTTGCTATATCATCAGAAAGGCCTATAACTCTGCTGGACCTTACTCCTGGTGCGGGTTCTAATTCATATCTTGTAACTACTGGACCAGATTGTATTCTGCCAATTTCTCCTCTAATACCGAAGTCGTCTAATACGCTTTCTAGCATTCTTGCAGTATTATCAAGGTGTTCATCATTATTTTTAAATGCTTTTGTAACTTTGGGTTCTTCTAATAGGTCTAAATGAGGAAGTTTGAATATATTTGTTTCACTAGTATTTAGGTCTAATTCTTTTTGTCTTTCATACTCACTTCTTTTACCAAGATAGGGTTTTTTGCGTTTTGAAATATTTTTTTTGGTGTTAGCTCTTTTATATGTATTTTTTGGGCTAATTAATTTTTTTAAAGTATTTTTAACAACTAAAAAGCTTTTAGTTAAAATTATTTTTAAAGTTTTAAAAGTTAAAACTAAAATATTAGGATAAATAATAAATTTAATACCTACAGAATAAACATATATAGCCAAACCTATAAATAATAAAGCATAGTTTATGAATGAAATATATTTTATAAAATCTAAATATTGAATTAATTCTATTATTAAAAAACTTGCTATTCCTCCTATTTTGCCCGCTTCTACATTTAAATTATTTAAAGAGCTGCATATGAATATAATACTGATTAATAACAATAAAAGTCTAATGAAGAAATTGTTTAGATTATCTTTTTTTAATAACTTGTATCCTATAGTAAAAGGCACAAAGGGTATGGCCCAATTAAATTTTCCTAACCAATATTCCGAAGCTCCATTAAACCAGGAGCCAATATAATAAAACCAAATAATTTTTTCTTCTTTAACTGAGGCATATGGGTTGCCATAATCTTCATAATCAAAAAAATATATGGAAAAAAGAAGATAAAAGGCAGTTATGATTAAAATAAAACCTATAAATTGTAAAAGTTTAATTTTTAGCCATGAGGAGTTTTCAGGTTTATTTGTAATATTTTTTTCCATCATTTCTAATTATTTTTTTTTAAAACATCATAAATTTCTTGAAGTGCGAATTTTGTTTGTTGTAAATTTAGTACAAGCGCGACGCGAATATATTTTTTAGAATCTTTTGCATTTGATAAATATGCGCCTGGCATCACTTTAATATTTTTTTCTCTCCACAATAATTTTGTAATTTTTTCACCATTTTTTACGTTAAGCCATAAATAAAAACCGCCATCCGGAATATAGAAATTAAACTTATCTTCAAATATTTCTCTAGCAGCTAAAAATTTCTTTTTATATTTTAATCTATTTTTTGAGGCATGTAAGTCATCATTCCAGAGAGATGTCGCAGCTTCTTGAATAGGGATTGGTTGTTGTCCTGCACAAAAATGCCTTAGTTTTTTAAAATTATTAATGATTTTTGCATCTCCAGCAGCAAAGCCAGACCTTAAGCCGGGAACATTTGATCTTTTTGATAATGAATGGAAACATATTATATTATCAAAACTAGTATTTAATTTTATGCATGCTTCTAATATTCCTAATGGAGGTTTGTCAATGTATATGTCAGTATAGCATTCGTCTGCGACAAGAATGATATTATATTTTTTTGCTAAGGATATAACTTTATTCCATTCTTCTATATTTAAGGCTGACCCTTCTGGATTAGATGGGGAACAAATATATATCATAGATGTTTTTTCTAAGGTTTTTTTGTTTACAGAACAAAAGTCAGGTATAAATCTATTTTTTTTCAAAGATTTTATGTAAATAGACTTTGCCCCACTAATTTTTGCTGCACCATCATAAACTTGGTAAAAAGGGTCCGGCATTAATACTATTGGTTTGTTAGTTTTAGTAGATATTGTGTTTACCGAAAGGGCAATATTGAATAGACCTTCCCTAGTCCCGGCTAGCTGAACTATGTTTTGATCTGGATTTAAGGAGCTTTTTGGCAAGTTATATCGTCTTTTCAACCATGCAATACAAGCAATATTTAATTCTTTCATACCTAGGGTAGGCGGGTATTTTTTCCATTTCGAGAAGTTTTTATTAATAATTTCTTTTATAAAATTAGGAGGTTGATGTCTTGGCTCACCTATAGATAAAATTATAGGGCTTTTAGATTTTTTAGTTTTTATATTTTTAAGTAAATTATTTAATCTTTGAAAGGGGTAATCGCTTAATAATTCCAAGCTTTCATTAAATTTTAAATTATTAGTTTTGTTATTCTTCATGCTTAAATTTTTCATTCATAATATATCAAATATTATAACTTCCTATTTCGTTATGGTCTAATATAGTTTTAATTTAAATATTATAAATAGAAGTTTGGCATATATTTTGTTGTTTTTTTAGTATTTTAGTATAAGATTGTTTAATATTTAGACATTTAATTTTTAAAGTGATATTTTTTTAAGCTTTAATAATATATAGGGGGTAATTATGGTTGGTGCGGATACGGCTTGGATTTTGACATCTACAGCTTTAGTTTTATTAATGACATTGCCAGGTTTGGCGCTTTTTTATGGGGGCCTTGTAAGGTCTAGTAATATTTTATCAGTTTTAGTTCATTGTTTCTCAATAGCTTGTTTAGCTTCTGTTGTGTGGCTAGTGTGTGGTTATAGTTTATCTTTTTCCGGAGATGGTTCTTATATCGGAGACTTGTCTAAAATATTTTTAAAAGGAGTTTCTACTTCTACGGAAGCGGGCAATTTGCCTGAAGATGTATTCTTTATGTTTCAAATGACTTTTGCAATTATAACTCCTGCCTTAATAGTAGGAGCATATGTAGAAAGAATTAAATTTTCTGCTGTTTTGTGGATTTCAGGCCTTTGGTTGATAGCAGTTTATGCTCCTGTTACTCATTGGATTTGGGGCGGAGGATGGTTAGCCCAAATGGGTATTCAAGATTTTGCGGGGGGGTTAGTTGTTCATTTAAATTGTGGAATCGCCGCTTTAGTAATTGCTAAAATGTTAGGAGCAAGAAAAGGTTTTCCAGATGATGTTAAGCCACCACATAATCCCGCATTAGTTTTTGTAGGAGCAACTATGCTTTGGGTAGGATGGTTTGGTTTCAATGGAGGCTCAGCATTGGCTGCAGATGGCGCTGCTGGCATGGCAATAACAGTTACGCATATTTCCGCAGCGGTTGCTACTTTAACTTGGATGGGAATAGAATGGTCCAGCCATGGAAAGCCTACACTAGTAGGGGCAGCTACTGGAGCAATAGCAGGACTGGCCACAATAACTCCTGCTTCAGGATTTGTGGGTCCCACAGGAGCAGTTATTATTGGACTTCTTGCAGGAATAATTTGTTATAAAATGGTTGGAATTATTAAAAACCAGTGGAAAATAGATGATGCATTAGATGTTATGGCTGTTCATGGCGTAGGTGGAGTTTTAGGAATTTTGCTTACTGCACCTTTGGGAGCCACTCAATTTGGAGGCTTAGGTTTATCTGAAGTTAGTATAGGTAAACAATTTATTACTCAGTTAATAGGAGTAATAGCTGTAGGTTTGTGGTGCTTAATAGTCACTTGGATTATTACATTATTGGTTCAGAAAACTGTTGGGCTGCGAGTTAGTGATGATGAAGAGACCGAAGGACTGGATACTTCTATTCATGGTGAAAAAGGCTATAATTCATAAACAAATAGGATAAGGAGTTATTTTTATTTCTCCTTATCCTTTTATTATATTATTTAAAGACTCCGCTAAATTTATAAGTTTTTCGTCATTGTTTTTATTCATACATATCATTAGACCAATAGGTAAGTCTGTTGGACAAGGAAGAGTGATAGCACACATTTTTAAGGAATTTGCTATCCTAGTGTTTCTTAATGCTAAAGCATTATAATGGTCATATACTTTTTCATTATTTTCCACTTTATGAATCTCAGGAGGTAAAATTGGAATAGTGGGCATTATAAAAGCATCATAACTTTCATAATTATTATTTAACTCTTTAAAGAAGTAATCTTCTGCCTCGTAAATTTTTTTTAAACTGCTCTTATTTACCTTTTTGCCTTTAAGCATTCTATTAAGTACATTTTTGTCAAATAAATTAGCATTTTTATCTACTATTTTGTTCCATTTATTATATGCTTCAGCTATGGTTGTGCCTCCGTTATGCTCAAGTAAGAGTTTATGCATTTCTTCAATTTCAGTAATTTTTTTTTCTATTATTGATACACCAGCTTTTGATAATTTATTTACTGTTAATTCTATAACATCAAGAACTTCGTTATCACAATTTTCTATTAACATTCCCTTTGCAAAAATTAATTTAATATTTTTGTGATTTAATTTTTCAAAATTAAAATACGCAGTTTCAGATAAAATAGAAAATAAAATACTTATATCTTTAACACTTTTAGCTAAAGGTCCGACGGTATCATAACTAGAAGCTAATTCTAATACTCCATCTAATGATATTCTGCCAATTGAAGTTTTAAGGCCAATTAGCCTATTCCAGCAAGCTGGTATTCTTACAGAGCCTCCTGTATCTGTTCCAAAGCTGGCAGCGCATAAACTGCTAGATAAGGCAACTCCTGACCCTGATGAAGAGCCTCCTGGAACTCTAGCAATGTCATGCATTATTGTGTTTTCAGGAGTTATAAAATGAGAGTTAGTGCCTAGTCCTCCTAATGCTAGCTCTACTGTAGCAGTTTTTCCAAGTTGAATAAGCCCTGCTTTTTTGGCTAAATTTACTGTAGTAGCATCTTTTTTTGCTGGAGTATTATCTCTTAGAGACATGCTTCCTCCAACTGTGGTAAAATTTTCAAAATCAAATAGGTCTTTCCAAGCAACAGGCACGCCATCAAAGGGACTGAGAGGATTATTTTCTTGTAAGCGATTATGTGAATTTTCAGCTTCAATTAAAGCTCTTTCTTTGGATAAAATAGTATATGGATTAGGGCGGCTAAATGATTCAATTTTGTCATAATAATAATTAACTAATTCAATAGGAGATATCTTTTTATTATGAAGCAGTTGCGCTATATCATAAGCTGAGTAAGAGTTTATATTTTTAGGTATTTGCATACTTTATTGTGCCATAGTATTTATGATACTTAAACTTTTTAATTTGTAAGGTAAATATGTCTGATTTAAATAAAAACACTTTATACAGCGATGTTGTAATATGTGGAGGCGCTTTAGCAGGAATGACTTTAGCTTTAGCTTTCATCAAAAATGGATTTAATGTTGTAATGGTTGATCCTAAAACAGTGAAAGATTTGATAAATTTTGATAAAAGAACCACGGCTATTGCAGAAGGTGCTAAAAATTTCTATGACACAATAGGAGTTTGGAAAAAAGTTAAAAGGTTTGCGGAACCCATTAAAATTATAAAAATTAAAGATGGTAGTTCTAAAATTGATCTGAATTTCGATTGTAAGCAATTTGAGGATAATACAAATGTAGATAGTTTGGGTTATGTATTAGAAAATGTTCATTTATTAAAACAAATAAACTCTACTATTGAGGGTTATCGTAATAAAGAAGGGTTGATTAAAAGGATTAAAGCAAGAGTTGTATCCATAGATTCTAACAATTTAAATTCAAAGGTTATTCTTAGCAATAAAATGGAAATATCTTCTAGCTTGGTAGTAGCTTGTGATGGCAAACATTCTATAGCTAGAAATATGATGAATATTGGAACAAAGAGTTATTCTTATAAACAAGAAGCGTTTGTATGCACTATTTTACATGAAAAAAGACATGATAATATAGCTTTAGAAAAGTTTTTGCCAGGAGGTCCTTTAGCTATATTACCAATGAAAAAATATAAAAATATGTATCGTTCGTCTGTAATATGGTCAGATGGAAGAGAGGCTTCTAAAAGTAGATATAATTCATCTATGAATAATACTTCAAATATTGAATCTGAAATAGAAGATCATTGTAAAGATTGGTTAGGAAAAGTAAAAGTAGATAATTTTAAGGCGTTGTTTCCTTTAGAATTAACCATGCCAAAATCTATGATTGAGAACAGATTTATTTTGATAGGAGACTCAGCTCACAGCATTCATCCTATTGCAGGTCAGGGCTTTAATTTAACCATAAGGGATATTAAAAGTTTTGTGGAAGAATGTCATAAGAGAAAATCACTAGGTTTAGACATAGGAAGTAAAATATTTTTAAAAAATTTTGAAAGAAAAAGAATACTAGACATAACTAGCTTGGTTCGCTCAACACATATATTAAATAAGTTATTTGAAAACAACGGTCTTTCAGTAAAATTTTTTAGGCGTTTGGGTCTTTCGGCAGTGAGTCGATCCAAAACTATAAAGAAGATTTTCATGAAATACGCGATGGGAATTTAGTCTTTTATTTTTCTCGCTTTATCTATTAACATTATAGGAATGCCATTTTGAACTGGAAATGCTAATTTGGCTTTTTTGCTAATCAATTCAGATTTGCTTTGATCATATTCTAATTTTTCTTTTGTTACAGGACAAACAATTACTTCTAATAATTTTTTATCTATAGTATTTTTATTTTTATTCATTTGAATTCCTTTAGTTTATTTTATTAGTTTCTCCAGCCGAATTGATTTCTAAAAGAGATATCATGTTTGATGTTAATTCATTAAAATCTTTTGTTTCAATTAGCATCTGTTTTTCTTCTGTATTAAATGGGCACGTTTGTGCAAGAGTAATAACAAGTAAGTCAATAGGTGCTTTATTAAGCAATTCCCAATCAGTTTCAATATTTTGAAAATTAAAATAATGTTTTAAAGCTTTTAAAAACTTTCTTTTATCAAAACTTACAGTATCAGAAGACAAATCATTTAAAAAATTATCATAAGATACATCAGCCATTTTATAACCACGTTCAGTTAAAGTGAAATCAACAATATCATATCTGCAAATGCCACCTAATTCTATGAGATATTTATGGTCTTTAGTTTCTGTGAATTGAATAATTTTTCCAACACATCCAACATTATACATTTGTTCGTTTTTAGATGTTTGGATCATTCCTATTAATCGGTTGTCTGCAATTGAGTCTTCTGTCATATTTAAATATCTAGGTTCAAAAATATTTAGTTTTAGGTTTCCTTTAGGCAGCAATAAACAATTATTAAGAGGAAAAACAGGAAGCTTATTTGGAAGCTCATTTATATATTGATATTTTTTCATAATTATTATGCAAATAAAATTGAAGAGAGTTTTAATCTAGTAGGTGCCGTTAATGGGTCATCTTCACCAATAGCGTTTAATATTTCTACTATTTTTTTTCTCGCTTTATCTTCCTCCCATTTTCTGTCGGTTTTTACAATTTCTAACAAATGATCAATGGCCTCTTCTTGTTTATCTTTAGCCAATAATGCTTCCGCTAACTGGTATCTTAAAAGAGGGTCTTTAGGGTTTTTGTTTAGTTTTGTTTCAAATTCTTCTGGATTTCCAGCCTTTTTATTATTTTCATTAAGTTCTTTCATTGCAATCAAACTTATCAATGGAGGCTCTGATAAAATGTTTTCTTCTAAGCTATTTATTAATTCATTTAGTTCTTCATCTTTATCTAATTTTATAAGGCACTTTCCGTAACCTGATATAATATGAGCGTTATTGGCATCTTCTGATAGAAGAAGTGAAAAAGCATTAAGAGCTTCTTCATATTGGTTATTTTTAAATAAAAGTTCTGCTTCCTGGATCATTTCTTTAATTTTTTCTTCTTTATCTCCTCCGCTGGCACTGATAATTTTTTTTATAAAGTTTCGTACTTCATTTTCAGGAAGAGCTCCTGAAAAACCATCTATTGGTTGACCATTAAAAAAGGCAAAAACTGTAGGTAAAGATTGAATCCTTAATTGTTGTGTTAATTCCTGATTTTTATCAGCGTCAATTTTAACTAATTTTATTCTTCCATTATAAGATTTTATAACTGTTTCGAGGATAGGTCCTAGTTGCTTACATGGGCCGCACCAATCTGCCCAAAAGTCTACAACTATAGGCACTTCTTTTGATGCTTCTATTACATCATTGGCAAAAGAAGCTGTATCAGTATTTGAAATAACTTCTGAATTATCATTATTATTGATTAAATTCTCATTATCTATCATTAATTTTCCAATTAAATTGTTTTTAAAGTATAATAACATTTTTAATATAGATAATTTTTGGTATATTTTTTAGTTTTTTTTAAAATTAATTATTTGCTTTTTTATATATTATTGACCAATAACTTAAAATATCTTATAAATTGCATCTTTTATAATCTTCTTATGCGGGCGTAGCTCAGGGGTAGAGCGCAACCTTGCCAAGGTTGAAGTCGAGAGTTCGAATCTCTTCGCCCGCTCCAATTATATTAGTTAGCAAATATTAAATTTTTATAATTTAAACTATTATATGATAGGATAGTTTATCTATAGTAGTTCATTAAGGATAGTATGATTAGACAAATTATATTAATTTTCTGTATAAGCTTATTTTTATATTCTTGTGCTTCTTGGAAAGACAATTCTTTTATTTTACATAATAAGAATTATGATATAGATGAGGCTTTTTTACAAAGTAATGAAGTCATATCTTCTTTAGCCAACGCATCTAGAAAAATGCATGATATTGCTTGGTTGATAATGAGAGAGAATAGAGATTATTGTCCTAATGCTAGGATTAATGCTTTTGGAATAATGGTATCAAGTAATATGGAATTAGATTCAAAAATGAGAGATTCATTTTTTGCAGCAGCCCCTATAAATAAGAATTATAAAAGCAATATAAGAAGCGATTTTGCTATGATAATTTCAGTTGCAAAAGGAAGTTCAGCACATAAAGCAGGGATTGAAGAAGGGGATATAATACTTTCCATTAATGAAGTAGCTTACAATTTTTCTAATTATAAAAATATATTGAAAATTGCTGCCGACAATGGCTATTTGAAATTATCTATTTTAAGAGATAATAAAGAATATAATTATATCTTAAAATCTGAAGTTATATGTGGTTACCCCGTTCAACCAATGATTTCTCCTATTCCAAATGCTTATGCAGACGGGTCAAAAATATTTATTACTATTGCGACATTGGATTTTATAAAAGATGATCAAGAGCTAGCTTTTTTAATTGGTCATGAACTAGCTCACAATATATTACATTTTAATGGAAAAGGTTTGCCAGAAATAGATGGTATGCCATTGCCTCTCGATGACAAGCCTTCTATTAGAGACATAAGTGATGTTTTTATCTTTCAAAGTGGAGCCAAGGAAATAGAAGCAGATATGTTAGGCGTTGAATATGTTTTAAGAGCTGGATTAAAGCAAGATAAGGCTGCAAACTATTTTAGAAGGCTTTCAATTTATATGCCAATACTTATGAATGATTCTATTTTTAGGATGCACCCAGGAAATGTTAAAAGAGCTGCAAAAATTGAAGAAAAAGTTAAAAGTATGAAGTAATGCTTAATATTTTTAAAAACATTAGACCATTTACGTCATATTGTTTGTATGATTGGGCAAATTCTCCTTTTTCAACAGTTGTAATTACTTTTGTATTTGCATCTTATTTTGAAAAAGCGATAGTGGGAGATCCAGAAAAGGCATCAATTATGTGGGGCTGGGCGATTTCTTTTTCTGCTATATTAATTGCTATTTTTTCTCCATTTATAGGGAGGCATATAGATAAAAATTTCAGTCATAAATTTTGGTTAATTTTATTCACTTTTATATCAAGTGTAGGGGCAGCGCTTCTGTGGTTTGCATATCCTATAGAATCTAGTGTTGTATTTGTATTATCGATTTTAGTAATTTCTAATTTAAGTTTTGAGTTAGGTGGTGTTGTTTATAATTCTTTGATACCTAATTTTGCGATTAAAAATAAAATAGGTGAAATTTCTGGTAAAGCTTGGGCGGCAGGTTACTTAGGAGGAATAGTTTGTCTTGTAATTATTTTATTTGGATTTATTCAAACAGAAAGCCCTCTTTTTGGAATTAACAAAGATAATGCTGCAAATATAAGGGTGGCCGGCCCTTTTGTAGCATTGTGGTTTATTTTATTTTCATTGCCTTTATTTAATAATATATCAAATATAAATTCTAAAGTTATTCAAAATAAGAATAGTGTTTTCAAAGATGTAATTAAGAGTTTTAAGAGTATATTTGCATATAATGATGTAGGTAAGTTTTTACTTGCAAGAATGGTTTATACTGACGGTTTAAATACTTTATTTGCTTTTGGCGGCCTTTATGCCTCAGGAACATTTAATATGAGTTTTTCAGAAATAATTATATTTGGCATTATGATAAATATAACGGCAGGATTAGGCGCATTATTTTTTTCATATTTAGATGATAAAGTAGGACCTAAATTGATTATATTAGTTTCTTTATTTTTTTTAATTATTATTGGTGTTTTTACATTATTTATAACTAACAAAAATTTATTTTTAATTCTTGGCTCTGCTTTGGGTTTTTTTATCGGTTCAGTCCAAGCTTCAAGCCGGTCTTTTATGGCAAGATTTATAAAAAATGGAAATAATACAGAAATATTTGGATTTTATGCAGTTTCTGGAAAATGCACAGCTTTTATAGGACCTGCTGTAATTTCTATTTTAGTTTATTTTTATGATAGTCAGAGAATTGGAATGAGCAGTATCATAGCTTTTTTAGTTATAGGATTTTTATTAATGATCTATGTTTCAGAGCCAAAAAAACTAATGCCGAAAATGTCGAATACCAGTAAAAACCATTGATACTTTTAATTTATTTGCGGCTTCTATAACTTCTTTATCTTTTATGGAGCCTCCAGGTTGAATTACTGCAGTAATGCCTGCTTTTGCTGCAGCTATTAACCCATCCGGAAAAGGAAAGAATGCGTCAGAAGCTAAAACAGAACCTGATGTCATAGGAGTTTTTAATTTTGCTAATTTACTCGCATTATTTGATTTGATAGCAGCAATTTTTGTAGAGTCAATACGACTCATTTGCCCTGCTCCAATTCCGACTGTAGTTAAATTTTTTGCGTATATTATAGCATTGGATTTAGTATGCTTAGATACCTTAAAAGCAAATATTAAATTTTCTAATTCTTTTTTTGATGGTTTTTTTTTCGTAACAACCTTTAGGTCTTTGATATTTAAATTAATATTATCCTGGTCTTGTAGCAAAAATCCATCAGACAATTGTTTAAAAAATTTTTCATTTTTTGTTTTTGGCATTTTTACTTGTAAAAGCCTCAAGTTCTTTTTACTTGAAAAAATTTTTAAGGCTTTTTTAGAAAATTTAGGAGCTAAAATTACTTCTAAAAATAATTTATTCATTTCTTCAGCTTCTTTTTCTTTAATTTCTTGGTTGCAAGCTACAATTCCTCCAAATGCACTTTGAGGGTCTGCTCTTAATGCATTTTTCCAAGCTTTAATAATATTTTTATTAGAAGCTACACCACAAGGGTTTGCATGCTTTATAATAGCAATAGTTGGTTCATTAAATTCTTGAATTAGTTCGAAGGCGGCATCTGCATCGTTAAGATTATTATAAGATAAAGGTTTTCCTTGGATTTGTTTCGATTTTATTACACCGTTTATTTTTTTATTTTGTGTTTCATATACTGCTGAATCTTGATGTGGGTTTTCTCCATATCGAAGTTTATTTATTAATTTGGCTGGAATCGAAATGGTTTCAGGCCATTCAATTTTTTCGATTTTATTAAACCATTGAGATATTATTGAATCATAATATGCAGTTTTCATAAATGCTTTAGCCGCATAGTTTCTTCTTATTTGATAGCTGGTATTTCCATTATATTTGTCTAATACTTTTTCAAAAACTTCGTAATCTTCTACATTAGTAATTACACAAACATTTTCATGGTTTTTTGCAGCGGATCTAATCATTGAAGGCCCACCAATATCAATATTTTCAATACATTCTTGAAAGTTTAAATTATTGTCCAGCGCTGAGGAAAATGGGTAGAGATTTGCTACAACAAGCTCAATAGGCTGTATATCATACTTTTTCATTTCATTTTTATGTTTATTGTTTTGGTTTCTTCCTAAAAGACCTCCATGAATTTTCGGGTGTAGAGTTTTAACTCTACCATCTAAAATTTCAGGAAATTTTGTGTAGTCTGCTACTTCAATGACATTAATATTATTTTTTCTTAAAATTTTGGCAGTGCCGCCTGTAGATAAGACTTCAATATTATATTTTTTTAAAACTCTTATTATTATATCTATATTACTTTTGTCTGTTACGGAAATTAAAGCGCGTTTAATTTTTATTAAATTAGATGACATATTTTCCTCAAGGTAAATTACTATTTGGATCTATATTAAATTCTGGTACTAGTAGCATCAGTTCTTGGATAGCTTTATGAGAATTATTTTCTAAGATGTATTTTTCCATATTACAAATAAAATTTATGGTTTTTTCAATTTTTATATCTCTAGATTTAGCTATTAATATGTCTGGATGATCAGTTGTGATTTTTTTTTCGTCATCATGAAAAAGAGATTCGTGTAATTTTTCTCCAACCCTTAGTCCAGTATATTCAATTTTAATATCTTTTTCTGGCGTAAGGCCTGAAAGTCTAATTAGCTGTTTGGCTAAATTATTAATTTTCATTGGTTCTCCCATTTCAAGGACTGTAATGCCACCTTTCTCTTTATTAGATTCTAACGTTAATGAAATTAATACCAACTCTACTGCTTCGCGAACGCTCATAAAAAATCTGGTTGCTTCTTTGTGAGTAACTGTAACGGGTCCTTTTCTATATATCTGGTTTTGAAATAATGGTATTACGGAACCAGTAGAACCTAATACATTACCAAACCTTACCGTGATAAATTTAGTATTTGATTCTAATTTGTCTAACCCTTGAATATAAATTTCAGCTGCTCTTTTAGATGCTCCCATAAAATTACTCGGATTTACTGCTTTATCTGTTGATATTAAAACCATCATAGACGAATTATATTTTTTTGCTTGTTCTGCAATAATTTTTGTTCCGATAATATTAGTTTTTATAGCTTCTAGTGGATGGTTTTCACATATAGGTACATGTTTCAAAGCGGCAGCATGTAAAATTATATCTGGTTTATGCTGTTTAAAAACATTTTCAACATTATTGATATCTCTTATATCTAAAAGTAATGGAATAATAGAATGTGAGCGTAGTTGAGATGATATTTTATCATTTATAGTCCAAAGAGCGAATTCAGAATAATCAGTTAAAATAATTTTTTGTGGCGACATATCATTTATTTGTCTTGATAATTCACTTCCAATAGTTCCCCCAGCACCGGTAATAAGTATAACTTTGTTCTTAACCAGACTTATTAAAGCTGATTTATCAAATCTAGTTTCTGCCCTACCTAGTAAGTCTTCTATATTTATTGGCCTCACTTCATTTTGATTGTTAGCTACTGTAGAATTTAATTCTGAAATTTTAGGAAGGCGCGATAATGTGACGCCATTCTTATCACAAAACTTAAGAAGAAGCTCAATTGTTTTTCTGGAAATTTTTTGATCTGCTATAACAATTTTTGTTATATTTTTTGATTGTAAAAAATTTTTATATTTAATTGTATTTAGTTGTTCTGGTGGCCCTATAACATTCACCCCTCTTAATTTTCTTCCCCATTTTCCTTTGTCATCGTCAAAAACACCCATAATGTAGTATGGACCGTCTGCTTTATGAGAACTTCTTATGAATGCTTCTGCTTCATCTCCCGCTCCTATTAATAAAATTTTTACTCTGTCATTAATTTCTCGTATAGGCGCTAATGATTGGTCTATAACAAGTCGGTATCCTATTCTAATACCACCAGTAAAAAGTGTTAATAATATAAAAAATATTATAATTGTTGAGCGAGGTATTCCCTCTAATCTAATCATTACAAATAAAATAAATGCGGATAACAGAACAGAAAGTATAGATGCTTTAGTTATTATTAATAAATCATCAGTTGATGAATAGCGCCATATTCTTTTATAAACTCCAAGAATAGTAAAAGAAAAAATAGTAGTTAGTAAAATTACAATAATAATATTTAGAGAGTAGTTTGGTAGTTGCTCTAATCTCAAATAAAATGCAGCAAAAAAAGCTATTACTCCTACAATAGCATCTATTCCAATTACGGATATTAGTCTTATAAATGGATGCATTATTTTTTTACCATTTCAACAAATAGTTTATTTTTAAAATAATATAGAAGATATACAGTGGATATACCAGCAATCATCAAGGATAATATTATGGAGGCAAGCCCAGGTTTGATAATAGTACTAATCGATAAAATTATCATTAGCATTCCATGTAATAAAATAAAACTAGATACTGTAGAATGTTTTACGCCTTTCTGAATTGGAAATTGATAAAAGTGATCTTTATGTGCTTCCCAAGGTTTTTTCTTCATTTTTATTCTTTTTAAAAGTGTGTAAGTAGAATCACATAGATAATAGCTGTTTAATATAATAGCGACAAACCATAAATTATTTTTACAAAGAATAAGCATTAAAATAAAATTTATAAATCCAAGCGGTATAGATCCGGCATCTCCTAAAAATACCTTTGCAGGGTGCCAATTCCATAACAGAAAGGCAGCGCTTGAACCAGAAATAAAACCGCAAAGAAATAAATCAAATTCTGATGTTTTATTAAAAAGGGACAGTACTGTAATAGTTCCGATACTTATTATTAAACATTGTATACCTGTAATTCCATCTATGCCATCCATGAAGTTAAATAAATTTATAAACCATAAAAATGCAAAAAATAAAAATATATTTTCTAACCAAATAGGAATGATATAATTAAATAAACTAATATTTTGAAGTGGAGGCCAAAAATACAATATTATATATATTATAATAGACTGAAATATTAGCCTAAAAATAGCAGATAATTGCTTATAGTCATTTATAAAGGAAATAGCGGTTAAACTAATTAAACAAATTATAAAAAGCATACCTAATTCTATTGAAAATAGAAATTGTAAAAATATTAAAGATATAATTATTGCTATACCTATGCCTTTAGGAGTAGGACGAGTATGGCTAGATCTATCATTTGGTGTGTCTATGGTATTTAAATACTTTAGTACGGGAATGCTATATTTAATTAATAAATAGTTGATTAAAAAACTTATAGTAAGAGTTGTAAACCATAGTGAGGATATGAGTTTAATCAAAATCATTTTCCTTTAAAAATTTTGTCCAATATTTTTGTCCATAAGCAATAAAATTTGGATTTTTTTTATCCCTTCTTCCGTATATCATGGGCTTATTGTTCATTTGTAGCACCTGTCCTCCAGCGCCTTCAATAATTGCTTGTCCAGCTGCACTATCCCATTCATAGGTTTCGCTAGTTCTAGGAAAAAGATCAGCCTTACCTTCCGCTATAAAACAAAATTTTAATGCACTACCTATTTTTTTTGTTTGTGAGTGATTTATTTTAGATAACCAATCTTTAAGTTTAGGACCAATATGGTGTCTGCTTATTGCTATAACAGGTCCAGTATTAGGTATTTTTCTGCAATAAATTTTTTTAGTATTATCCTTACAATATTTTAAAGTTCCAATTTCTTTTCCTCCGATCCATGTATCAAGCGTCGGCGGATGAGATATACAACCTAAAATAGGAGTTTTATTTAATACTAAAGAAATACACACACAAAAATCATCCCCTCCTTCTATAAAAGATTTGGTTCCATCTAGAGGGTCTATTATCCAATGTAAATTATCACCATAGCATTCAGCGGGAATTATTCTTTCTTCACTTAAAATTGGAATATTTGAAAAATTACTTTCTAAATTATTGTAAATAAATTCATCAGCTTTTTTATCAGCAATTGTAACGGGAGTACCATCTGATTTAATTTCAATTTTAGCATTCAGATTATTCATAATTAATTTTCCAGCATTTCTTGCTATTGGTGTAAGAAGTTTCTGTATATCTATTAAATTTTTAGAAGAGATATTTGTCATTTTATTTCTTTATAAAATATTAGAAGTTATTTATTAGTTAAAATTGATATATTTTAGTTATATTTTTTATTATAATACATTTTATAATAAAATTAATAGGATTACTTGATTTTGCAAATAACAAATATCGAATTCGCATTAGGAAATAAAACAGAGACTATTCAAGATTTGGGTAAACATAATCCAGATTGGATTATAGATAAATTGAAAGATAAAATAGGCATAGAGTCTCGACCAGTAATAGACAACAATGAAAATGAAAAAACTTTAGTACTGGATGCTTGTAATAAGCTTTTTCATAATACAGATAAAAATAATGTTGATGGTATTATACATGTGAGTCAATCGGCTTTTTCTAGATTACCCACATCTGCATGTATTATTCAGGATGAAATAGGTTTACCTAAAAATTTAATGGCTTTTGATTTAATTCAAGGATGTTCCGGATTTGTATATGGTTTGTCTGCTGCTACTGCTATGATGCAGCAAAATGCGTTGAAGAAGGTCTTGATTGTGTGTGCCGATACTTATTCTAAGTATATTCCATTAAACGATAGAACTAATAGACCTATTTTTGCAGATGGAGCAGCTGCAGCAATTGTGGAAAATACTGGTGAGGGTTCTATAGGCCCTTTTTCTTTTTTTACAGATGGAAGTGGTGGCGATTTGCTTACTCTTCAAGAGAATAATGGCGGAGAGAAATTATTTATGGATGGCAAACAAGTTTTAAAATTTTCAGTTAGGGAAGTACCTAAAGTTTTTGATAATTTATTAAGTAAGGCGCATTTAGAGAAAAGGGATATCGATTTATTTGTATTTCATCAAGCCAGTGCTGTAATTTTAAGACAGTTAAAAAATAAATTAAATATTCCTGATGAAAAGTGGTTTCAAAATATAAAAAATATAGGAAATACTGTCTCTGCTACCATTCCTATTGCTATAAAACAAGCTATAGATGGAGGTCTGTACAAAAAAAATATGAATATTATGTTAATGGGATTTGGCGTAGGCTTGTCAGTAGCAGGATGTATTTTAAAATCATAAAGTAGTTTTTACTAAGCACCATTCTATTTTAATTCCTGAGTTTGTAGTTTGTCCAGAAATAGTAAACTGACTAGTATTTTTTCTCTCGCCATTATCTTCTATGTAAATTGATGGTTCTATGCTCATATCGAAATCAATATTTGAATTTAAAATATAAAATTCCCATCCGCCTGAAGGAGTTAACAACAAAATACGTTCTTTGTTTCTGGTAAGTTGAAGGTTAACACGATGGTGTACATGGAAATGAATTTTAAATTTTATATTTGGTCCTGAAGTAATAATATCTGTTCCTTGCAAATTTATTCCTCGAGAGTCCAATTTTAATTTTCTCTGATGGGTAGCTGAATATAAACTTTTATATCCATCGTGACTTGTATTAATTATTTCGTTACCCGTTTCTACTTCTCTATTAACATTTACCTTTGGAATTCTATTATTAGTTAATGAAGATGAATTAGTATTTTCCATAACTAGAGTAGAATGCGCTGCAGAACTTGAAAGAGCTTGAATCCATTTCTCGTCATTATTGGGGGCTGGCCCACAATTGGTGATCAATTTATCTCTTCCTACGCTCATTTCAAAACTTAATGTTCCTTTATATTTTGATTTTGATGAATTTATGCAATTTAATATTATTATTGATCTTCCTGCAGTTACCCTTTCAAATCCAGAAACAGATAAACTTGTTGAAATTCTAGATCTTAGTTTTATGCCTGTTTTTTCTAAAATTTTATCTATAGCATCTCTAGATGATGCTCTACCTCCATTTATTCTTGTTAAAGTGCCATCCCCTAATCTTAGAGATTTTATTGCATGACTTATTTTAGTAATATTGGTATCTATTAACTCTTTTAATTCATCATTTTCATATAACGAATTTCTTATCCATATTAAATCAGTCAAAATATCTAATGTTATAGATGGTTGACGGCTAATATGACATCCGTCACTTAAAATTTGATTTTTTAATGCATATATTAGAATTTTTTTAGCTCTATCATATCTATTTTTTCCTCCACTTAAGGATATCCCCGAAATAATTAGACCTCTTAATCCCGTAAATATTTCAGGTTTATGTTCATATTTTTTTATAATACTATTTAGGTGTTTAGATTGAATAGTGATGGCTTTAAAAAAATTTTCTATAAATTTTCTGTCCGCATTTTCTTGTAACAAGTCCGCATATGCAATCCAAGCGCTTATTCTTCTTCCTATAATATCAATTTTCCAACTAGTACTGTTCCATTTGTCGTGACCATTTTTAAACCAATTATTTATTAACGCTCTTGCATGTTGTCTTGCAGCTCTTCCATCTCTTGCTTTAAAATGTCTTAACCACGAAAAACCGTGCATTTCTGCTATCCACCAAGGTCCTACACCAGAAGGCTCCCATAAAGGAGTATTAGGGGAATTTATTTCTTCTCCGGCAAAATTATAACGACCTTGAAAAATGGCATCTGCAAAACTTGCTTCTCCTAACCAAGGGTCATTTACATTATGTAAAATTGTTTCGGTTTGATTTGATTTAAGCCATAAATCATAAATTTTGGATTTATATACAATTTTATTTAAGTTAATTTTATTTTTAAACCACATTATGCCCTTTAAGCAGTATTTCTAAGCATGGAAATTATTTTAGAATATTCTTTTTCATCTTCTTTAAATATTGAATTTCCTGCCACTAATACATTAGCTCCAGCATCTACACATAATTTTGATGTTTCTTTATTGATGCCGCCATCTACTTCTAAATCAATATTTAATTTTGAATTATCAATTAAAGATCTAATTTTTGATATTTTATCTAGCTGTTTGTCAATAAATTTTTGTCCTCCAAAACCTGGATTGACCGTCATAACAAGAATTAAGTCACAAAATTCTAGTAGGTGCTTAATTTTATTTTCACTAGTTTGAGGTTTTATAGAAATTCCTGCTTTTATTCCTTTTTTTCTAATATTTTTCAAAGTAGCAATTGTATCTCCCTCTGCTTCTTCATGTACAGTTATGATGTCAGCGCCTGCTTCTGAAAACGGATCTATCCATATATCAACAGGACTTGTCATCAAGTGTACATCAAAAGTTTTTGAGGAATAATTTTTAAGGCTTTTTACTACATCAGGTCCTATAGTAAGGTTAGGAACAAAATGCCCATCCATAATATCTATATGAATCCAGTCAGCTCCTGCTTTATCTATAGCTTTAACTTCTTCTCCTAATTTCGCAAAATTAGCTGCTAATATGGAGGGAGATATAAGAATTTTTCTCTTCAATTTAATTATAACCTTTAGTTAAAATATTTTTACTTTATCTTTTTAATTGTTTTTAATTAATCTTGCTATAAAAAAACCATCTATTCCTCCTTTTAATTTATAGTGATATGGATAAGTTCTTATAAAACCCTGCTTAGTGATAGCATCTTTGTGGATATTAATTTCATTATTACGTATTGGTTTGATAGAAAAGTTTTTATTATTTTTGATGAATTCATAAATTGCATTTTCTCCTTCTTCTATTTCTAAAGAGCAAACTGCATATACTAAAGTACCACCTTTTTTAAGAAAGTTTTTTGCTGCTTCCAGAAGTTTTTTTTGAGTGGAGCACAAGTTATTAATTTTATTTATAAAATTTTTATCATTTTCTATTCGCCATGGAATGTCAGGGTTTTTTCTAAATGTACCTGTTGCGCTACAAGGAGCATCTAATAGAATTCCATCTACTTTTTTATCGGCTTTAAAATTTATTACATCTTTAATAATCACTTTGTTTTTAAGCCGTAATCTCTTCAAGTTTTTCTTTAAAATTTTTGCTCTATTAAAATCTTTTTCTATGGATATAACATTCGCACCTGAATTAATTAATTGAGCTGTTTTTCCTCCTGGGGCTGCACACATATCGATAATATCTGCATTTTGTCTTAAAGAGGATATTAAAATTTTAGCAGGTAACTGCGCTGCATAATCTTGTATCCACCATTTCCCCTCACTATAACCATATAAATTTTCAATATTTCCTTTAGGCTTCAAAATTCTAATATTATTATCCCCAAATATTTCGCCATTAAGATGTTTTTGCCATTCTAGTAAATTTTCTTTGATATTTATTGAGATATCTAGAGAAGGAGGCATTTCCAGGTTTTGTAATATTATTTTTTCTATATCAGCAATGCGCATGTGCTTTCGCCACCTATTTTTAATTTTATTTGGAATATAATTTTTTGGTTTAGCTTTTATAAATTTATTAGAATTAATATCTCTTATTATATTTCTGAGAACGCCGTTCACTAAATTTGTATGCTTTGGATATAGCTTTTTAGTTATTTCTACGCTTGTATCTACAGATGCATAGTTAGGACTTTTCATATATAATATTTGTGTAATGCCTATAATAAGGATTGATTTAGTCTTATCGTGTTCTTTTTTTAAAGGTTTTTTAATATAGTTTTTTATATAAAAAGATATTTCGCCAAGTCTTCTTAGTGATATGCTAATTAGAGATTTTATTAATTTGTTATTATATTCAATATTTTTATGTGGCATTCCTTGCAGCACTGTATATATTTCATTAATGGCTTCTATACGTGGTTTTAAATAATTTTTATTCATATGTGATATAATCTTTAATATTTTTTTTAATATCTTATATAATATTATAATAAATGAGGTTTGTATGAAAAAAGAAAAAATAAAAGAAAATATAAAAACAAAAAAATATAAAAAACCCAAATTGAAAAAAGAAATTGGTGGACAAACTGGACCAGAACCTACTCGTTATGGTGACTGGGAAAAAAACGGTCGTGTTACCGATTTTTAATTGTTCATTCTATTTTCGACGAGATCTTTTACCACATTAGGATCCGCTAAAGTAGAAACATCACCAAGTTGATCGTGCTCATTTGCTGCTATTTTTCTTAATATTCTTCGCATAATTTTTCCAGAGCGAGTCTTAGGAAGATTCGGCGCCCATTGTATTAAGTCTGGTGAAGCTATTGGACCTATTTCTTTTCTAACCCATAAAATTAATTCTTTTCTTAGGGCTTCATTTGGCGCATTGCCATCTGATAACGTTACATAGGCGTAAATACCTTGTCCTTTTATATCATGAGGATATCCTACAACTGCAGACTCTGCTACTTTTTCATGTGCTACTAAAGCACTTTCAACTTCTGCAGTTCCCATTCTATGGCCGCTGACATTTATTACATCGTCAACTCTTCCAGTTATCCACCAATAGCCATCTTTGTCTCTTTTAGCACCGTCTCCTGTGAAATAAGAATTATTAAAAGTTGAAAAATATGTTTCTGCAAATCTTTTATGGTCACCATAAACTGTTCTCATTTGTCCTGGCCAAGAATCTTTTATAATTAGATTTCCTTCAGCTTCTCCTTCTAATTCATTTCCTTCATTATCTACTAAAGCCGGTGATATACCAAAAAATGGTTTTGTAGCAGACCCAGGTTTTAAATCTATTGCGCCAGGTAGCGGACTAATGAGTATACCTCCAGTTTCTGTTTGCCACCAAGTATCTACTATAGGACATTTACTTGATCCTACCACAGTATAATACCAATTCCATGCTTCTGGATTTATAGGTTCACCTACACTTCCTAAAAGCCTTAAACTACTTCTACTTGTTTTATTTACAGGCTCATTTCCTTCTTTCATTAATGCTCTTATAGCTGTTGGAGCTGTATAAAATATATTTACATTATGTTTATCTACTACTTCCCAAAAGCGAGAGGAATTTGGATAATTTGGAACACCTTCGAACATTAATGTGGTAGCACCATTTGCGAGTGGCCCATACACTATATAGGAATGTCCAGTAACCCAACCTACATCAGCAGTACACCAATAAATCTCATTGTCTTTATAATCAAAAATATATTTATGTGTCATGGAAGCATAAACTAGATAACCCCCTGATGTATGTAAAACACCTTTTGGTTTGCCTGTTGATCCCGATGTATAAAGAATAAATAGTGGGTCTTCTGCATTCATAATTTCTGGTGCACAATATTCGCTAGCTTTTTCTTTTTCAATATGCCACCAAAGGTCTCTATCTTTTTTAATTTGTACATCATTTCCAGTTCTTTTTATTACTAATACTTTTACTTGGTGAGGGCACTTATTTAATGCTTCATCAACATTGTTTTTAAGGGGGACAATTTTATTAGCTCTAATTCCCTCATCAGCTGTAATAACAAAATTAGAATCGCAATCAATTATTCTGTCTGCTAAACTATCTGGAGAAAAGCCTCCAAAAACTACAGAATGTATTGCTCCAATTCTAGCACAAGCAAGCATAGCATAAGCTGCTTCAGGTATCATTGGCATATAAATTGTAACTCTATCACCTTTTTTTACACCATTATTTTTTAATACATTTCCCATTAAACACACCTCTTTATGCAGTTCTGCATAAGAAATATTTTTGTGCTCTTCAGGATTGTCTCCTTCCCATATTATTGCAGTTTTATTTGCATTTTCTGTTAAGTGTCTATCTAAACAGTTATATGAAACATTTAGCTCTCCATCATAAAACCATTTAATTTCCAAATTTTCTTTTGAAAAGTTTATTTTTTTTATACATTGATCTGAAAAAGGAGTTATCCAATCAATTTGTTGGGCATACTTTTTCCAAAATTTTTCAGGGTCGTTTATAGAATTAGTATACATATCATGGTATAGACTCTCAGTTATATGGGCTGAGGATTTCCAATTATCTTTTATAGCAATAATATCGTTCATTTTTCTTCTCCTTTTTCTTAAGTTTATAAGAAAAAATTAATTTCCCGCTATTAAGTTATTATTTTCTATAACAAAAGGAAAGTTTGTAAGATACTTTTTTTTACAGGGGCCTTTTATACAAATACCTGATTCTGGGTCAAATTTTGCACCATGATTTGCACATAATAATTTACCATCATTGCTTTGCACTTTTCCTTTTATTAGGTCCAATGAAAGATTGGCATGAGGACAATCATTAATCCAAATTTTTATAATATTTTTATTTTTAAATACTATGAGGCCTGGCAGATAATTGTTTTTTTCCTCAAGTACAATAGCTTTATTGTCAATTAAATCATCTAGAGAACAAATTAAATCACCATTTTTAATAGATGTGAATTTATTATAGTTCATATTAATTAGTAGTTATCTATTGAGAGGTTAGCCATTTCACATAAGATATTCCAATGTTCTGTTGAAACAGGAACTACGGAAAGTCTAGCTTGTTTAATTAATGCAAAATCAGATAATGTTGGATTAGCTTTTATTTCTGCTAGG
>MDTD01052797.1_pt1 | contig 26875 bp, 23 predicted proteins | sample 811221 | NCBI WGS metagenome assembly MDTD01 (sample SAMN05326646, study PRJNA326480) | marine metagenome | isolation source: seawater | place: Pacific Ocean: South West | collected 2011 | reverse complement strand
TCTTTGAGCTTCAGATAAACGTCGACGCTGTGATTCGGCATCACGTTCCAATCGTTGAAGCCGTGGGAGATCAGCACGGCGGCGCGCACGTTGGCGAGACGCTCGCGGTAGTTGCGGCTGTGCCAGAAGTCGTTGTAGTCGCCGGTGACGCGATCCTGGTTCTCGTTCATCAGCTCATCGCGCACCGTCTTGTTGCACGACTTGCGGAACTTCGGATCGCCGCTGTTGACGAAGTCGTAGAGCACATCGATGTCCTCGCCCCGATAGCCGCCGGGGTGGCGCACCAGACCGTTGGCGCGGTAGTAGTGGTAGTACGAGGTGTTCGGCGCGTCGGGGATGATCGCCTCCAGCCCCTCGACCCCGGTGGTCGCGGCGGCCAGCGGCAGGGTGCCGTTGTAGGAAGTGCCGGTCATGCCGACCTTCCCGGTCGACCAGTATGCCTCGACGGTTTCGTCGCCATCCGGCGTCGTGTAGCCCCGGGCGCGGCCGTTCAGCCAATCGATGACGGCCTTGGGCGCCAGCTCTTCGTTCTCGCCGCCGATCGTCACGCATCCCTGCGACAGGCCGGTGCCCGGCGAAGCCGAGTGCACCACCGCAAACCCGCGCGGCACCCAGGTACGAATCAACGAGCGCGACATCGGCACCTGCCGCTTGGCGAAGGGAATGTCCGGCGCGTCGCCGCGCTTGGGCGGCTTGCCCCCGACCTCGTGCTCGGCGTCCCAGAAAAAGCTCTTACCCCGCGCGATGCCGCGGTAGTACGGGCTGGTCTCGTAGATCACCGCGACCTGCAGCCCTTCGCTGTCGGTCTGTCCGGGTCGCGTCACGTCGACGTGCATGCGATCGAGCTTGCCGTCGCCGTCCGAGTCGAACTCGGTCTCGACCCACAGGTCGTGCTGAATCCAGTTCTTGCTGTCTTGGAACGCAGGCACGACCTGAGCCATACCATCCTTGAAGACCGGGCCGACAGGATCGGCCTGAGCCGGCGCCGTTGTGGCAAGAAGCGGCGCGAGGCCAACCGCCGCCGTGGCCAGCAGCTTGGAGGAGCGGGAACGCATGCGATTAGCTTAGCTGCGACTCAGCGGCCCGAGTTGCCTCCACCCCGCGAGGAAAAGCGGGCGAAGGCCTCGTTCCTCAGTCAAACGTCACCTTGCTTGGTGTAGGGAGAATGGGGTCAGGCCACTCTGCCTGCACGCGCTGCGCGCACCGGCCGCGACCAACGCGCTCGAGCACGACGCCGACATTGGATTCGTGCAGGAGTGGTGGGACACGCGAACATCAGCACGGCCCGGCTCTATGACCGGCGCCGATCGAAGCCAGAGGACTCGCCGACGTTTCGGGTGAAGTACTGACCGGATCTCTTGTGTCCATCAATCCGGGGGAGGTCAATCATGTGTTATTCGATCATTCTCGAATGAGAAGTGAAACCTGAACAGCATGCTCAAATACGACACCACTTTCGGACATCATCTGCACACGCAAGACGCCTCGAACCCATCCCGCCTCGGCATCGGGGCGGGGTAACGCGGCAATGGAATATCGCAAGATCGAACTCCCATTCTCATTACCCCCCAAAGGAGTCACTTTCACATCAACGCCATCCCACTCGGGGATGAACTCGAATCCGTCTATCTGCTCAATCGAATCATCGAGAAACAACTCGAGCACCCGGGACACCTCTTCTCCTCGAGAAGCTCCGAACGCAATAAGTTGCCCCGGCTGAATAATAAAACCGTCAATCAGCTTCACGGAAACGGGCAGTCGCCGAGTCACACTTTCTCCGCGACCGATCGTCACATATCCAGAATATGACCCAGATCTCAAATCTTCGTCGAGAGATAACTCCAATGCAGCGCCGGAATCCGCCGGATCGCCGGATAGCGAAACCAACAACCAGCTAGGTTGGTCAACGACGGTCCACTCCCCAGCTAGCGCGCTGTGCATTGAAACTGCAAAAGGATCTCGGCTTTCTATCCCCGTTGCCCAGGCAGCCCGTTCGACGTCGAACTCGATTGACTCGGCTACAACACAATCGACTCCAAATGGGATCAGGCCGTCTGAACTTACGAGCTTCCCCCCTAATCGACTCTCGCCAATTAGCCCGGATGTATTCGCAACGGCATGAATGCGATAATCCTGACCGGAAACGAGCTGCGTCCCTTCCTCAATCCGACGATCTCCTTTGCGGAGTTCGGCTTTAGTACAACCGCACGACAGCTCTAGCCCGCTGTAAAGCACGGGGCGCGCAACATTCACATCAAACTCCAAATCGATCACTTCGCCCCGGACTGCAGAAAGTCTAGGTAGCTCATTCTCAACCGTGATCGAAATCGATGAACCACTCCCGCCCTGAGACTCGGAGCAAGAAACATCAAGAACCCCAAGGGCGACCAAAGCCCATTGAAACAGGTGGGCGGCAACGACGGAATTAGAGCGCTCGCGCGGCATCTTGAATGAGAGAAATTAGTGTGGGAGAAAACTCCGCTTTCGGGTCATCCAACCATCCCGGAACTTGTTCTGCAAGTTCTCGTGCCACATCTGCTGATTCTAGGAAGAGCTGGTCCATCATGAATGCGCCATCGGCATAAGCAAGTTGACCAGAGTCGATCGCTTTCGCCGCGAACTCGGCAAGATGCCGAATCTCGGAGGCATTCTCAGCTGGCATTACCCGATTTGCGGACAATAAAGTTGCCGGAAGACCAAAAAGCTCGCTTGAAGCTTGGACATAAGCTAACCGCGCAGAAATTCGAAGTTGTACCTGATTCGAATCTATTGTCGGCATGATTCGCTCAAGTCCCGCTAGCGCGACTTGACGAGCATCTGCTGTTGCGTCTGCTGTATTGCAAGACAAAGCAATCACAATAGCATGTTTGAATGCCCAGGGAGCCTCCTGAGAATACGCCGCTGAAATCGCCGCCATTTCATCTGGCCTATCAAGCCCTACGAGCCTAAGCAGCAAGCATCCAGCCCCAATATTAGAATCGATGCTCTTGCCGGCAGTGAAATGCCGCTCTGTTACCTCAAGCGTCAGCTCGACCAATTCTTCCGAGCCAAGTGAGTGTCTAAGCTGCCTCAATGCGCTAACGGCGCCTGAAAACTCGCCACCATTTGCCTCCCAATAGTCAAGAAACTGCTCATAGGAAGTTGAGCGAGGAGAATCTCCTCGCTCAACAATGCCGCCGCTGAATTCAAGGTTGTCACTTTCACGACGATCGCCTTGTCCAATCCCACCTGCGAATTCCGGCACATGCACTGACGTTGTGCTGACATTCGGATCTTGGTCGGTTATGTCGCTCTGATGATAGAAACCAAACCAAACTAACAATGCAGCGACGGCAGCGACGGCAGCAACTACCTGGACAGATCTGCTAATTCTCATGGTGTGCTTGGGCAAGCCTGAGTGCTGCACCCAACAACTCCATAGTCCTCGACCTGTGAGATCATCGTCCAAGCCTGGTCGTTGAAGCACGTGTCCGGGCCCCCCCCCTGGCCCGGAGCGCAGGACCACTTCTCTTCTTCAACGTCCCTAATGGTCAGAGTAGATGTAATGCATCTGTTTGCTGAAATTGTGTAGGACGGCCTGTGGGCTGGATACCTAACGCGTTCACTCCAGCATTCGTCTTCGCCACACTCCAGCAGCGTTCCTGTAAGGACGTAATGAAACGCCACCGGCATCGCACAGCCTGTGTAGCACGGCGATGTGCAGCCAGGTGGATTTTGAGCAAGCAGCGTGGACAGTCCTGTCAAACCGACCACGAGAACTCCTACTACGAAAGAAACTGATTTCATGGATACTCCCTAGAACAGGCAACTCGCTTTGAGTCACCGCCAACCTTGACAATAACCTTGGACTCCGAGCGTGGGAATTGAATTTGGGAGATTCTCCCCTCGCCCTACTGACTCGTCCATCAGCCCCGTTGGGGCTCGTTCCCCAGTCAAGTGTCACCTTATTAGGTGTGCGGAGAATGGGGTCAGGCCACTTGCCCACCACTCTCCCACTGAGTTGGAGAGCAACCAAGGGATCCGTCCAAGCACCGAGCCAATCTCTGCCCAACGCGTCTCGCCATCGTTTCCTCTGTTGGACGCTCAGCGCTGCAAGTCAACAACTTGCAATAGGATGCGCATACGACTCCCAGTGAATGAGAATCGCCGCCGGAGGATTCCCTCCGGCGGCGATGTGATTTGGCTACCCGATCGGGACACTCATTGAATGGCTCTCCGTTTAGGAGTGGAGTCTCGCTCGCACTGGATCCGCTGTTGAGGGGCATGTCACGCGCCCGTCGACATGGCTTGTCAACTGGATTCTCCCGTCATGTGATTCGAGTCGAGGTGTTCGGCTAATCGCCCACCCAGGGAATCCGATGAAACACCCCCTCTTTCGTTAGCTGGTATGACTGGGCGGACCTCCCCGCTCGGGATATCGCAATCTCCGCTCGCTGCCCTTGCCCCAGCCAGATGAGTTTCAGGTCCACCCCTTCAGGCAGATCGCGGAGCCGTGCTACTCCCTCTACAAGCTGCACCTCGTCCCAGACACTCCCATTCACCTCAACTCGAACTGCGCCAGAAAGAGACGCCTTTCCCACGTCACACAGTTGAAGGTTGAGCTGGTCACTCGCCGGAACACGAATTTCGACTGATTCAAGCCCGCCCGACAAGTCAATCCTCTCCTGCGCGATCACTATGTTGTCACGGAGACAGCTGACGCTGACCAAGGATGATGGCAGTCCGTCCACCTCGAACCTGTGCCGCTCCGCAGAAACAAGAACTTCGTGCCGAAGCTCACGCCCCCCCGCCACCCCCGTCGGCGCTACTACTACTCTCAGAGTTTCACTTGGGTTTCCACCATCGAGGTCAACCACACTCACCGCCAACTCTGCGAACCGAGTAACAACACAGTCCCCGAGATCGAGCGGCCCATCTAACGACAGGCCTCGAAGGTCCCTTACGCAAGCGCCGGCACCAGGAACAATCGCCACCAATGACTCCAATGTGAGGTTCCTGGGTAGGAGAAACTCGAACTTTCCTCCCTGCTCCGAGTTCGCTGTGTCACTTACCTGAACCCGTGCTCGATCGCGTGACTGCCCATCCCAGCGGAACCCAGAGATGGACACCGCTGCCCCCTCGATCCCATTCCCCTCTGGGTCCACAAGTCTCCCGACTACTTTCTGCCCGGCGACAAGAGATAGTGTGTGCCTGGACTCGCCTACGCCTGGCTCGACATGAACCTGAAACTGATCTCTTGCGAAAGAAGGAGCTGAAACCTCAAGCACCCAAACCGTGAGATCAGAAGGGATGGGCCCGGCCCGAAACACCCCTGGCGCAACTTCTTCCCATTTCGAACAGATCAATGGGGTCTTGATCTGGACACGCGCTCCGAGCACAGCCTCGCCGGTCGCCTTCGACTCGAGATGAACTTGAAGTGTTCGCCCAGGAAGAACGTCTAGTTCAACCCTCTGCGCCTCTCCGTCCACAGTCAACCATGCATACGCAGTACCGAACTCGCTTGAGGTTGAAGCGGCGAACCGACCCGATGGAACCTCGAGAAAAGCCGCCTCACCATCTCCATCAGTAGAGGCACGGCGCGCCCATCCGCCTTGAGAGGTAGAAAGCTCCTGAAGCATGACCTCGACCCCGTTGATCGGCAGGCCAGACTGCAACAAGCGCACCGTGACACCGGAGCATTCCCGCAGCCTCACTGTGTAGTTCCCGTCACTGTTCACCCGAGCCGGACGCGAAACCACTTGACTCTTGCTCGCGAACAAGACTCCGTCCACGCGATCCGCAAGGGCAAGCCAACCTTGCTCGTCCGTGCTCCCAAGCAGCCTGTACCACTCCTCATTCTCGAGGGATGCACTCGATGGTTGGCCAATCCCAACCTGTAGCAGCAGAAACACACGCGCGCCCTCTACCGGAGCCCCTGCAGATTCAGTGAGAACTCGGACCTTGCTTCTTTCAAGCTCTCCGCCACCCGCCTCACTACCCTGACGCCGCTTGATCTCATCGCGCGATCCGTCATCCTCGAAAACTACTTCCTTGTCCACTCTCGGTGACGGATCCGTTTCATCGGAGGAGGGCGAACCACCCACTTCTGAACCACCCCATAGCACCCACGCCAACGAGACGACCAAGAACAACAGACCAATGGCAGTGAGCGTGCGAGACATCATTCGACCGAGACCTTCTGCTATTGTCGTTCAAGCGCTTGGCGTAGGGGAAGCCCACAGTGGACTTCACCAAGGGCCCCAGCTTCAAGTTCAGATCAACAGCCCGACACGGTGCAAATCCCGCCTGACCTGCAAGACTGGTGACGTAGCCCTCGTTCTAGGCCCGGTGTCTATGGTGCAATCCCAGCCTCGACTCGTTGCGGGTAATGTTGTGCCTTTCTGGCCGAAGACCGCCTCTATTCCGGCGTGCTCGACGCGTCTTCTGTTCTGCTCAGGGTCTGGAGCGCTGTCAACGGGCTCTGGCCGACCAGGAAGCCACGATCAAGTCGCCTTGCTCTACCTCGAACGGCATAGGCCATGACCGAATGGGCGCACGGCACCGCCATACAAGAACCTGCGCGTGGCTTCCCGCAGGAATAAAAATCGCCGCCGGAGGACAACCTCCGGCGGCGGTGTGATTTGGCTCGACCGTCGGGGCTCTCTTCGAATGGGCCTCCGTTTAGGAGTGGAGTCACGTTCAGGTCGGGCCCGTTGTTGGGGGGCGGGTCAAAAGGCAAGAGGGACTCTCTTGTCCGTTAGGGCGGCCAGCTAGTAGCCACCAGTGCCAGCTACTGAGCGCTCAAGCTGTTGTTCGGTCACTGCCCTTCTGCTTATATCTACTTCAACCCATTTGCCGTCGCCCTCACGCCACTCGTACTTACCCTCTGGTAGGCGAATCCCAAATTCGAATCCTCCGGGTGATGTGGAATTACGCACCAGCCTCAGCTTGACCAAAGAGGACAGCTCTGGGCCAATCCGCCTAAGACGCACTTCATGCTCTGCCTGGAGGCCGTCGGACTTCAATCGTAGCTCGCCGAAAGCAATCTCGGCTCGAATCTGTGGCGCGTCGAATATCAAATCGAAGGATTGGTCGAGACAGATGTCAATGCTCGAACCTGAAATCAATTCAATCTCCTCCGAGGCAGAAAAGGAGTGCGTCAGAACTCCAATGAAACGCTGCCCCGGGACGCCTTGAACTTTGAACTGGGGATCACCTTCTGGGCGCTCCACAACCGAGGCACTATCGAGTCGAAAAGAGACTGGGAACCCCAAGCGATCGACGCCTATGAAGTTGAACTCAATCGTCGCATCCGTTGGCTCAGGGTTCACACTAATTTCTTGTGAGCCTCCGGTGATCGCAATTTCGCCAATCTCATGACGCGTGATCCCTCGGGCGATCAAAATGACTTTGTACTTCCCTTGAGGAAGAACCACGGAGGTTCTCTGACGCGTGAGAGAAAACACAAATGCAGACGCACTTGAGTCGAGTGGAGTGAACCAAATAGCGCAGTCATCAGAGCCAGACAGTGCACGTGGAATCTGGACCGTCACATTGCTGAGCGGAGGGATTGCTAGCCCCTTCCGTCCGAGGTCGACAAGTCTCGACCGAACTATCTCTGCGCCGCCCGGGTAAGCCACTATTGCAAGGCAAGCATGGGTCCCAACCACTTTCATGGGCGGAGAAACTACGGCGATACTCCCACGCACTGGAACTCCCACCGATTCAATCCCGTTGCTCGGCGGCCCCGGCGATATTCGGGAAACACTCGAAACTGTGATCTCACTGCGTAGTTCGACGCCTGCCGGGAGCGGGGCCTCCATATCAAGAGCAACCTCCAGCCGGCCAAGATCACCCGTGACAACGCCCAGGTAGCCACTACCGGAATCCAGTAGATCGCCTTCCATTGCTACCCATTGACTGCCATTAGGAATACTCGCAATCAACTGAAGGCCTCCCCACTCCACGAACGGAAGGACCGCGCCCCCAAATCTATCGGTGCTTGTCTTATGCCAAGGTGAACCCATCGTCGTTGAAACGCGATAAGCAAGGTTAGCGCTGGCCAACGGAGTAGACGCTCCACTTTTCTGGACGACCAGATCTAGGGAAGGTGGCGCAAGAAGAGTGCGTCGAAATACGCTTTGGTAACGATGAGTTGGACTTCCGCCCTTTGGCATGAGGCGCCTCTCCATCCGCAAACCATCGGAAAACTCCACTTCGCACAAGTATGACGGACCGAAACCATCTCTGGGAACACTCGGCAGTCCACGGAATATCACACTCCCAGATGAATCTACCGCTTGCTCCGCTATCAGCCGAAGGTTTTCGCGCCAAACAGATCGCACCGAACTCAAACCCTCGAGAAGAAAGACGCGTACGATCGCACCATCTTCTACTTCAGTAGTGCCGTAATCACGCACGACATCGATTCGGGCTGACTCTGTCGAAAGAATCTCAAAGTCGCCTTCTGTTTGCATCGTGCGCGAGAAGAGGTGCCCAGACCCCTCCTTCGCAATCTCAATCGTCGCCCCCCATACAAACTCCTCGAAAGAAAACCTCCCTTGCGAGTCTGTTTCGGTCTGTTCGCCTAAGTAGCTGACACTTGCGCCAGCAATAGGACTTGCCCAACTTGAAACGACGCGCCCATGGAGACGTGGCCTAATCACCGCACTCTCCTTCCGAGTAAGTCCATCGGCAGAGGTGCCGCTGCCTCCAACAGACTCCGCTCGGCCTGTAGCGTTCTCGTCTAACGCCATTGCAATCGACGGCGAGGCTTGCCCACCAGAGCGCTCGACAATCGCCTCTCCCTCGTCAACAAGCCTGTTCGGCCCCGCTCCTTTCCAGACAAACATGGCGGCCAATGCAATCAACAAAATGGCCGCAGCACACCAATACACTCGGGTTCCGCTATTCATGGCAGTCGTGTAATCAAACCAAGACTTGACCTTCCCCCGATTTGATGGACGCCCAGGGGAAGGTCGGCTACCTCAATCAACGAATCTTGCCCGACTCGGCAACTTGAGTCCATTTGGCCTGACCCCATTCTCCGCACTCCTAGCAAAGTGACACTTGACTGGGGAGCGAGCCCCTGCGGCGCTGAAGGAGCCGAGTGGAATCAAGTGCGCCTTGGATACGCGCAGCTTGCTGCCAAGACGCCTCGAACAAGAGGCGTCCAGCGCGGCCTGGCGTGAGTCTCGGGCCGAAATGTTGTCACCCCGCGCGGCATGAACCGTCTTCTGGGTGAGAGCCCCTCCCGCTCATTGACAACTCATGCGGCCACCCAAAATGAAAAAGCCACCCCGACCTCAGTCAGGGTGGCTTCGTGATTTGGCTCCCCGGTCGGGACTCTCTTCGAATGGCTCTCCGTTTAGGAGTGGAGTCTCAATTGGGCGGCGCAATCGCCAGTTGTCCAGTCGGCCTACTGGACCTCGACCATCGACAACGTAGTGAGCGTCTTCACTTTGGAGGACGCCCCAGGTTCAAATACGACGCCTCGGAAAAAGAGTGTCGTACCTTCTAGACCCGCCCCGGCTGGCAATGTTAACGGTCCGCTATACCAGCCATGACGATCGAGCGTCCCGCGCATTTCGGGCAGACCCTTGAGTAGCCGGGTCGTGGAGTCGAATGAGATATTCAGATTCCACCCTTGAATGTGCCTGCCACCCGAGCCTCGCTTGAATACCTCAGAAGCGAGTAACTGAAATCGAGCACCTGGTGCGGACGGGATGTGAATCTTGCAATCGACAGCCTGCCCGGTCGTGATCTCGTCGGGAAGTCGAAGTGACTCCGGGGCGACGACCAGGCGATGTTTGTCGCCCGTAGCGTGATTCGGGTCCGCCAAGAGCTGAAGCCCAAACTCACGCCAACCATCGCCGTCGATATCAGCGCCTGCCTCGATGAAGCGCCAAGGGTCCTGTTGAATGAGATTGGTCCACGGCTTCATGTCATCATCGATTCCAAGATCGATCTCCCGGATGAAGTGACCATTCTTCCCATCGAAAACCCATGGCTCGATCTGACTCATGGAGGTCCCTGGAGTCGTCCATGAAACACCTGGGTCAATGAACTCGGGAATGCCGTCTCCAGTCTCATCGACCCATGAAACAAAGTAACTGATCCGGCTCCCTCTCCATTGCACAAAGTACGGGTCATAGTCGGGTGTCTCAGCAACCCAGATCTGCTGCCCAGTGGCACCCGAAATCGCCCTCAGATACCCCACATCCTGAATCGTTCCGCCTGCACTGATGAGGCTCAAGAAGTCGGGGATTAAGTCTCCGTCAAGATCTCCCACTCTCGAAAACAGGACCGCACTAGCCCACGGGAGAAGCGGCGACTCAAACCTCCAGATCGTGTCCCCGGTTCTGCCATCGAAGCAAATGAGTGGCTGAGTTCCAATCCCAGAGAATCCACCTATCAGCGGCCGGATCACGTCCTTCCACCCGTCTTGATTCACGTCGAAGGCAAGCGGCCAATGAGCATCCGCTGGCGCCTCGTAGGAAGGCACCGTCGAGATATTGAAGAACATTCGACCCCATGAAGGCTGAAGTGACTTGCCATCGATGAGAACCAACGCTTCATAGTCTCCAAGTGACTTCGAATCCCCGATGGTTTGCATCAGGAAGTCATCGTTTCCATCTCCATCGATATCCCCAACCGAGGACATATCGTCAATCAGAGAGTAGTTTGAGTCTCCTGCGATGTCCGGCGCCTTGATCCACGTGACTGGACTTCCCGTCGGAATAGGGAATACGCCGTATGCCCCGAGCGTGAGAGGCGCGATGTAGACGCCGATGGGGCCATGCTCATCGGTGTTGAGGACGACGGCAGTTCGGTCCACAAGAGCACGGCCGATCCCAGAAATCTGATAGTCGAATCGGGTGGAGCCGACCAACTCTCCCGTACCCCCCTGAAAGATCCCCCAGCTCACGGGAAGCGGGCCAAAAGGGAAAGTCGAGATCTGCCCTGCGGCGAGCATGTACTCGGGAAGGCCATCTCGATCCATGTCTCCCAACACACTGGGACCACGGACATCGAAGGCAACCCCTGAGGCTTGGGGTTGGGCTTCGATGAATCGCTTCACAGCAAAACGGGGCGCAGGCTCTTGCGCGAGGAGATCCGCGCCAAGACCCAAAATGCACGCAGTCGCAAGCACAAGGCGCTTAGAGAGATCAGTCATTACTTGCACCCTTATCATTATCACTGGAAACTGGCTGTCCAGAGAGAATATCTCGCACTAGTCCTCCTAGTTGAGAGTTCATTGGGTACTTCTGGTGCATTCGGCGCAACCTCGTCCCGCCAGCACTGTCCACGCTTTCAGTAAATGAACTCACGTAAGAGCTCGCCGCTGTATCCAGCATGTACTGATAGGGGTCTTCGGAACTTGGAATTGTTCCGGCGCCTCCCAAGCCCACAAAGGGAACCACCGAAGTAGTCCAGAACGCGGAGCCACTAGGGAGAGCCAAGAGATCATCGTTGAAGTACTGCGTGTTGGGCAGGGTCGCCCTACTTCCGCAACAAAGCACTTTCTCCGGCCCCGCCGACCCACCAGCGGGATCTTCAGTAACCCTCAGACTTGGCTCCACTGAGCTCCCGTTACTAACCAACGCCCCACCGAAATCCACCTGACTGGAGAACCGGCGTTGCAACACTGAATTCCAAATCACAAATCGAATCGGGGGTTTGCTCGTGTGGTTTGGGCATGGATTGACGTGAACCCCATATTCCGGGCCACCCGGAATGGTGCATCTGAGCCACAATGGAGAGCAATCAGATGCAGAGAAAGCGCTACACGGAACAGCAGATCGTGCGGATCCTCGGCGAGGCCGAGGCAGGCGTGACAGTCGAAGAGTTGACGCGCAAGTACGGCGTGAGCCGCAACACGATCTACCGCTGGCGGTCGAAGTACGGCGGACTGGAGGTCAGCGACGTCCGGCGCATGAAGCAGCTCGAGGAGGAGAATCGACGGCTGAAGAAGATCGTCGCGGACCTGACACTCGAGATTGACGCGGTGAAGCACGTACTCAAAAAAAAGTGGTAGGCAGCTGCGCAAAGAGAAGGGTCGTCGCCGAGATGCAATCGGCGTGCGGCCTGAGCGAGCGGCGCAGCTGTGCACTGGCCGGGATCTCGCGGTCGGTCGTGCAGTACGAGCGTCGGCCGGATCCAGTCGACCTGGTGGCCCGGCTCAAGGCGCTGGCTGCGGAGAGGCCGCGCTTCGGCTACCGCAGACTGCACATCCTGCTGATCCGCGAGGGCTGGGCGATCAATCGCAAGCGGGTCTTGAGGATCTATCAGGAGCTCGGCCTGCAGGTGCGACGCAAGAAGCGCAAGCAGGTGGCCAGAGCGTCCCGGCGACCGAAGGTCGTGCCGTCGAGGCGTAGCGAGTCATGGTCGATGGACTTCATGTCGGACGCCTTCACCGACGGTCGGGTCTTCCGCGTCTTCAACGTGGTCGACGATCTGACGCGGGAGGCGGTCGTGATGGAGGTCGGCGTGTCGCTGACGGCACCACGGATCATCCGGGCGCTTGATCGCGCGATCGAGGAGCGCGGCCGGCCGCAGCGGCTGACGATGGACAACGGCCCGGAATTCACGAGCCGTGCGCTGGACGCCTGGGCGTACGAGCGCGGCATCGAGCTGCATTTCATCCGGCCAGGCAAGCCGGTCGAGAATGCGAACGTCGAGTCCTTCAACGGCAGCGTGCGGGAGGAGTGTCTGAATCAGCACTGCTTCCGCGACGTCGCGGAAGCCGAGGCGATCATCGAGGACTGGCGAGTGGACTACAACGAGGTCCGTCCGCACAGCTCGCTTGGTCAGCAGGCGCCGGCGGAGTACGCCGCGTCGCTGGGGCCGGAGGGGTACCCCTCCGGCCCCACGGGGCAGGCTGCAGCCTGCCCGAAACCCCTTACCCCAAAGAAACGATAGGCTAGGACTGCACCATAGGAACTGGCCCTAAAACGGGGTCCACGTCACCTTGCGGAGTACACCGTCTACTACAACGCCGGCCGCGCCCATCAGAGGCTTCCTGGCGAGCCGCCGCATCGTTGCGAGGCCAGTGCTGGGCGACCTGCATCATGTCTACGACCGCGCGGCTTAGGCCCGGTCGAACTCGAGTAGCCCGGTCCTGATCGGAAGAGATGTGGCGTGGAATAACCGTAGCCGTTCTCGACGCATGTATTGCAATTCCACCGTCTCGCGCATTCGCGCTCTAACGGCCGGAAGGAGATCTCGGGAGGAGCAGCGGAAGGTCTCTCTGCCAAGTGCGGTCTGTCAATCACCATTCCCCTTCGATCCATCAATCTGCAAACTCACAGATGCCCTACTCTCCCGCGTGTCCACTTCAACTGCTCCGTTGGAGTCGCCTCCGATCATCCTAATTGACGCGGAGCCGGTTGACCTAATTCGAACCGAGTAGATCCCATCTGGTAGACCGACGATACCCCTGAGCGCATGAACGTGTAGCACTGGAATTGTTAGCCACGGGAAAGCGGCGACATCGTCTTTCCTTGAAATCTCGATCTCTCCGCTCACGGTCAGCCCCGGGTCTCCCAACTCAACTACAACCGGGATAACTCTATCGTTCGGGGACACATTCCCCAGGTTCTTCTGTTCTCCTCCGAGCAACTCTAGGTCGACGACAGAAATACCTATCAAGTCTTCGGCCTGCCACGTGATGCTAACTCGCTTCTCTCCCGGAAGCACCGAGTCAAATAAGAACGGATCACCGTCTTGCCCTACCAGTTGCTTCTCGTGAAGGCTCCCGGAGGAGTCTCCGCTTCGAACTAAATGGAACATATCGGCAACAAACCGACCGCTCTTCCAGTCAATCTTCCCAAATACTCTAGTATCTACGAATAGCCTGACCTCAAGCTCCTCATGGGCGCCTTCTTCAAGAACGACGGATCGAGGCGAAGGGTCGATAGGCCACCCAGCTCGAACTGAATAGCCGCCCTCCGGTTTGTAAACAAGTGCCGATGCCGCGCCAGAAAAAAGGCGCGCCCCACGTTTTCGACTAGCCACGTCTGCTGAAATCCAGACTCCGGAAGGCAACCCAAAGAACACAAATCGGCCACCACCGTCGGTCACACCATTAAGCCGGGATCGAATCGGCAACGCTTGATCATCAATACCATCTCGAGTGATTAGATAATGGACGACTGCCGTAGGTGCAACTCCTCCAAAGAAATCACTCAAAGTCACACCCAGCACTCGAGTCAGCTCTCCTGACACAGCCTCCGATAGCTCGTTCGCAGACTCGTCTACCAAATCGCCAAGTGTTGCTCTAACCTTCTCCGCGCCAAGAGGGTCGCCTTTATCTCCCAGAACCGTAAGCGCAATGGAGGCAGGCCGTTGAAGTCGGACCGCCCTCTCTCTTCCGTCCACATCTGGTTGAACCTGCACTACAGCAGGAAGGTAACCGTCCACGACGAGCAACACGAAACTTCTTGTTCGCGCGACTTTATAGCGTCGATCTTCAGCGGCAAGAAACTTCGGGCTGCCCTCCCCCCAAGCAACTTGAACGCACAATTCACACTTAACCACCTCGCCCGTTGGGCTAGTTGGAGTAAGAAATAGGCTCGGATCATCCGCTTCGCAATTTGCGCCAGCCCCTTCACGATTTAGAGCCCGCAATTCCGGCTCGTGAGCCAGTTCCACTGGGTTCCGACCAACCTTGTCAACGCCTGCTTTGTCAGACACGGGGAACAAAGCGCCTGACGGAATTGCAAAGAAGACAACGAGAAGAATGAGTGCTCCCACGCCAAGTGGTAGAAGCACTCGTCGATTTTCACGATTATTCATCCTCAAGAGTGATCGTCCCCTTAGAACGAATCTTCAAGTGCACCTGAGCCCTCGCCCAATCAGCTTGCGAATCGCCCAACCAGAAATCGGCATCAACGTAAGCTTGTGATGCAAATGAGCATGTGACCTGGAACTTCCATTCCGAGTCTTTTGCGAATCCCCCCGGGGTCTCCGCTACAGCCTCATCCTTTTCAGCCGGAGACTTTAGATCTGTAGACGAATTCAAAGAAGAAACCGGAATAGAGATGGTGTCCACGTAGTTGTCATTACCCGAAATTCCGTCATCTTCAAAACGAAACGTCGATGGAATCGAAATGCTGGTGCCAGTGCGCGCTCCGACTGCGCCTATCAACGCCACTGGGTTCTGAATCGTAGTCGAAGTATATCGAGTGCCGCCAGCGGCAAAGAAGCCGGCTTCACCGATGGGACCGCCATTCGTGTTGTTGGATCCTTCCCAACATCCCCCCTCAAGCTTTCCTAGAAGGTCAAAACCTACGTCAATCTTGCCGGTGGCCTCATAGGTCGTATAGGTAAATTTGGCTCTGTAGTATTTTGATGATTCAGGCTCGATGCTTGCAACCGTACCCCAACTAGCAAGCGCGTAGCCCAATCGACCGCCACCAGGCAGCGAGTAGATATCTTGGCCAACAACGCGCGCTAAGAAACCTCCGTTATAGAGTTCGAAATATTCCTCCCAGTAGTCCTCCTCCTCCGGTTCGTCGTGAGTGATCCCCTCCGGAGCCGGCGTCGTGTACGTGTCCTGATTCCATCCACCGTTTACATCAATGAGAAGCTCCGATGTTTGTGCCTCAGCGAGGTGTGAAGAAAGAAAGAAAGAAAGAAAGGCTAAGAATGACTTTTTCATCTGCATCTTGCGGCTACGGATTAGCCGAGTCATCTCACTATATCAACTTGACCTTCCCCCGGTTTGATGGACACCCGAAATCCGGTCCGCATGACCGAGGAAACCCCCGTGTCCATAGGTCCCTGGAGCACCTTCACTCCAGGCAAGAGGCCGAGGCCGTTCGCCTCATGCATGAGGCGAACAATCTCAGCCAGGTCGCAAGCGACCTGGCTCTCGGCCGCTCAAGACTTGTCGAGTAGGTGCGGCAAGCTGAAATCAATGCCAGCGATGGCCCAGCCGGTGTACTGTCCACTGAAGTTTGCAGAGAGCTCGCACGACTTAAGCGTGAGAATCGCACGCTCCGCATGGAGCGTGACTTCCTAAACAATGCGGGCGCCTCCTTCGCCAAGGAAGCCGATCGGCCTTCGAGCTATCGAAGCGATGAGGCGACGCTTCCCAGACCGGCTGATGCGTCATATGCTGGGAGTGTCTCCACGTGGCTCTTACGCTTCTCGGTAGCGTCAGCCGAGCAAACGCCGGGTCGGCCAACTCCGACTTGCACGAGAGATCCGCATGGTCTTCCGCGAAGGCCGCGGGGTCTGCGACAGCACACGCGTCTTCAATGAGCTCCAAACGTATGGTCATCGCCCTGGCCGCAAGCGGGTAGAGCGACTGATGCGCACTGAGGGCCTGCAAGCCTCGCTTCCGAAGCGTTTTCGCAGGACCACAGTGGCTGCGCATGAGCTGCCCATCCCGGACAATCAGCTGGATCGACGCTTCGCTGCCAATCAGCGCGATCAGGCCTGGCCGACCGACATCACGTACTTGCGCACTCACGAAGGCTGGCTCTACCTCGTGGTCGTGATGGATCTTTGGTCGCGTCGCGTCATCGACTGATTGATGGCGCGGCACATACGATTGGAGCCCGTCGACGAAGCGCAATCGATGGCACTCGGTAATCGCCGGCCGAAATGCGGGGTCCTACATCACTCAGACCGCAGCAACCAGCATGCGGGCTTCGCTTATCAACGCAAGCCGCAGGAGACTGGCATGCCCCATTCGTTCAGCCCCCACCCGCGGGATGCCGTCGGAAGTATTACACCTCGGTACCCGATCGTCGCGGCGATCACTCGGTAGAGCAGCTCCGACGACGAGTAGTATGCGTCGAGCATTTCCTGCTCTGAGGACCCCGCCCCACCGTGGGCAAACCTGTTCCGGAGCCTCTTCCATGAAGTCACAAGCTCTGGATCAATCCCTTGATTCTCTGCTAGTCCGTGGAGTCGGTCCACCGCGCGAGGATGCGCGAGCGCGCCCAACATCCCGCAAGCGCGCTCGCGTAGTTTCTCGTCTCCTTCCCACGCCTTGACATGAGTGATGAGCTCCTTCAGGCGCCCTGTTCTAGCGCGCTTCTCTGACTGAGTACTGTCAAGTATCCCAGCGAGCGCCTCGATACCGACGGACTGAGTCAGTGAGGCGGTTTGGATCGAGCCCTGCGACCCGCTTCGGATACCGGCGAGCTCCTGAAAGACTCTTTCCCGCACTGGGGCTTTCGTATTAGCTGCCCACTCAGCGAACATCTCCACGAAACTCCAGTAGTCATCTCCTGAGTGTGGCGTGACCGGCGGCGTAAGAAAGCAAGACGCCGGCGCCTTTGCAACTTAAAAAATCTTAAGCTGTTCTCCTTCCGCGAAGCTCCGGGAGATGACAAGTGGGCGTGACGACTTGGCGGTCGCTACTGAGAGCGCCTGACAAATAAACCCGGGCCACTCTGGACCCAGAATGCCCTCCTTTCGAGCGCTAATCTGAAGCCACTTGTGATCAACCTCTTGAAACTCCACGCGCGCCCCTACGAGTTCAGAAGCGTGACGATCTCGGGCGACTGTCACCCTCCGCTCCTCGTCGTCGACAGTCTCCACGGTGCGAGTCGGCTGATCCAGCGGCAAAATCCCGGGTAACCGAAGAACCATCCGGCACTCGCTAAGACTCGCTCTTGGCCGCTTGCTGAAGGCGATCAACTCCTCGACCCTCCCACGAACGATCCAGTACCTTGCATGCGTGCTCATAGGGAATGCTCGCGGAGTCATCCAGGTTCCCCTACACTCCCGGCCATAGCCATCCTCTGCAGCGAGAATGACATGCGCACTGTCCTCCGGCCGCTCCCCATGCTGCGGCCTTGGTAGATCGCACAATCGAGGAACCGAAGCTGGGTAACCTCCAATGACCTCGTACCAAAGTCGTCCGTCCGAATCCGCCTTGATGACCCCCGCGCCCTCGAACATGACGTCCAGGTAGTTGGGGCACCTCAACAGGCGCATCCGAGGGCAAAGTAACTCAAGCCGGCCCTCGGCGATCTCGACACCGAGGTTCAGATTGTCATCTAGTCCGAGCACCATTAGAAGTGATCTGCCACGCAGCCTTAAGATGAAGAAGGCCCGCTCGATCCAGAATAGACTGCTTCACCCGCGCTGTAAGAAGTTCTTCTATTCACATGCGTCTCGTCGTGAGACAGGCTGCGGGCCTCAGCCAGAGAACTCAGTTGAAGCGAACTCATCTCGGCCTCGCTCTATGACACGCCCGCAAAGCGGTGCAAAAGCCGAATGCCATCAAGCACCGGTACCAAGCCGACTGCACGCTGCCCATTGGCGACTTAGATTCGAGAATAAGGGCGTTCACCGACTCTCTGTCGGCGCGCGGACGAGGCGCTGGCCGGCTCACTTCCTCATAGCGACTCAAGAGCCTTGGCAAGTCGTTCCTCGGACACGATCGCGATCGGAACTCCCTCACTCCGGTACTTGACCGCCTTCTCGATCTTTCGCCCAAAACTTCCGTGGATCCAGTCCCGGCTACCGAATACCCCGACGACCAGGTAGTCCAGCTTCTTGGTTACCTGCTTCACGCAGGATCCACCTGCGCCACGGATCAGGGACTTACATGCGTCCCGCGGCCCGAGCACAAACTTCCCTGTCAGCAGGAAAGTCGAGTCACCCAGCACTACCTCGGGCGCTGGGTCATCCATAGGCAGCAACGTGGACGCGGTCTCCCCGGCGTCCACAATCACCTTGTCCCCTTCCAAATCGGATAGCAACTTCTTGAGCTCCCTCCGCTCCCCGTCGTCGACCGTGCCGTCCTCAAAAATCTGATTCAACCTCGTCACGAGCTGCTTTGCAGGCCACTGTTGGTGGAGATGCGGACGGTCGTTGAGCCATAAGTGAAGCTGGCGGGCCTCGTAATCAGTGACTACGCCGTCGAGGAGAACACCTTTCGCCAAGCCCAGCATCATGGTGATGTCGCGGTCGATCCGGCGCTTCAGATTCCAAGCGGGCGGGATTTCGTTACTCATACTCGATAAAGAAACTTCAGTACTTGGCCTTGCATGGCGCGGCCACAGGAGCACCAGGGTTCCAAAGATCTTGGGGAAGGTCAAGTGCTGGGCGGCCCTGGAGTGCCTGACCCTATTCAAGCAGTCGCCGCAAGTCAGCCGCTACCCGCACTTCGCCGCCTTTCTCAATCAGTCCCACGAGGTCTTCAAGGCAGTCACGATCGAGCTTTGTGAAGTACCGGCCCTCATCTCCAAGACAGCAAAGTACATGGCGTGCGAAGGCAACCGCCGCCGCTGCCCCAAGCTGCAGATTTCCGCGTCCACCCTTGCCAGTTTCCTTCCTCAGCTCACGGAGGATTCGCGTCACCTCGAATGGCATACAGCCGCCGGTGATGAGCTCCCGCTCTGCGATCATGGTCAGCGCATCCTCAGCTGCATCGCCCGAGTTCGCCGCGAGCTGCAGGAGAGCTAGCGCTTCCTCGTGGCCGGTTTCCCCCGTCGGCCAACTGCGACCGACCACGGGCGAGAGTCGCTCCCGCCACACGTTGGCGCGCACGCCTGCATCTGGAAGCGATCGCACGAGCCGCGCGAGACAGTCAGCGAGTTCCGCACGAGCCGACGCACCCAGATCCGGAAGTAGGTCCGCCACTCGGAGATTCTTGAGGGGCTCCCTGAGCAACGCAAGGCGGGCCAGAAACGCTATCCACTCATCGTAGTACGGACCAAACAGATCTGGCCGAGCGAAGGACTCCCGCAGCGCATCCCCGAGGCTCTCCAGGGTCCCTCGGTCCAGGCCCGTCGACGCGAGTGCCAATCCCTGCCACGGCCAAGGGTTTGACAAACCTCGTTCATCCTGTTCCGCCAATGCTCCGACGGCTCGTTCATAAAGAGCTTTCCACTGGGCAGCCAAAATCGTCGGCATAAACCGGCCAAGGATGCATGGGACGACCGTCGCCCCGAGGGACTCCGACCCCAAGGATGCCTCAACTGCTCGACGGAACTGCGCCTCATCGGGGTGTGCTCCATCCTCTCGCGCCCAGTGGAGCGCGAGACTCCCAAGCACCAAGTCCAGCACCTTGCCGAGGGGGTGGTTGATGGCCGCGAATAGACAGTCCGATGTGTCCGAATGTTCCGTTGGCGGCAGTTGGGCGGCCCGTTCGACTAGCCGTTCGGCCAATTCGCCGTTGACCATGATTCCGCTCTCTCGGAGCATCGTGGCGACTGAGACAAGTGCGTCCACTGCTCTGTCCTCGATTGGCAAGCGCTCGGCTGCTGACCCTAGAACGGATAATAGACGCACACGAAGACCCCCCATAAGCTCGGCGCCGATGAGCGAATAGAAGATGTCCGGTGTGAACGCCTCCCACTCGCCTCCATCGCCCACGCTCATCTCAAGAAACTTCACAGCCGGCTCCGGGCGTTCACGAACGAACGCGCCCAGGTCGAACCAAGTGTGTTGATCCAATTGCGCAAGATTCTCGCGAACGGCCTCCAGGTCGCCATCGAAGGCCCTCGTAAGATCCGGCTGGCGGCTCTGACCTGCGTTCTGGTATTCGCGGGATGAACGTAGTTGCGCTCGGATTACTAGGAGATGACTCAATGCCGCCCCTCCCGCCGATTCGCAGTACCAGTGCACGGCCCGCAGAAGCCGTTTATCCGGAACGGCTTCATACGGGCCGGTGGGGAGACTCCCTGCCCCCGCCAGAAGCACATCTTCCAATGCTCGGCGAGGCGCTCCTCCTCGCTTCACGAGGGTCGCAATGAGATGCTCTTGGTCCTCGCCCATCCCCACTTCCCAGAACAGCCCGTCCCCAAAGCGTCCAACAAAGCCTGAGAGCCAATCATCCTGGATATCCGCTATCCGATGGCACAAGACACAGATAGCTAGGCGGAGCTGCACCGGCGTCGCGTGCTTCAGGCACCGGTCTGCAATGCCACAGAGGGTCCTTGCATCTACCCGATTCAAGGCTTCACGAAGTAGGACCAGGGTAGAAACCCATGGAGGATAGTCCCCTGCGGACCACGACCACGCACTATCCCACCGACAGCGTAGGACTAACTCCCTCGACTCCGCCCTCTCGGCACCGAGCACCGAGTCAGTAACGGCAATCCACTCCTCGCAAATCCGAATGACTTCGCGGGATACTTCCCCGTCTTGCAAGTAGCCTTTCGCCCATTCAACGACCTCAGGAGGACTGGCGGGACCGGCCCAGTAAAAGCCGAGCTCTAACCAGTGTTGGGGATCCTCGGAATCCAGCCCATTACCCAGGCCATAAGTTCCGAGGCGCCTGTAGTGCTCACGCTGCTCACTAATGCGGATCCGGGGAGCGACGCGAGCTCGCAACTCATACAAGAATCGCTTTGGTGCGAGGCCGTTTAGATGTCGCAACCCATGAGCCAGATCCCTGTGCTTCCACCCCCCTTCACGGAACCCTTCTAAGTCGGGGCTCAGGAGGAACCAAAGGGCGCAGTACTCGCTCTTGAGTGCAAGCGGCACACCAGTTCGTGAGCACTGCTCGAATCGACTGAAGGCACTAGCCCTCACGTCTGGGTGAAGGCCGCCTTCCCGAGTCGCGAGAAGAAAACACAGTTTGTTCCAAGACCTCGGATCCTGACAACTTCTGGTCAGCCAATCCGCAAGCGCCCAGCCCCAACCGGACAGTGGAGAGTGCTCCCACCCGAACAGACGATAGATGTCGCCTGCGAGCACGCCTTCGCTTGAAGCGCTGCGGCCAACGTCTTCCTGCGAACCACGCTTACGCTGGCTTCCAAACGCCTCCACAATCCAATCAAGCCATTCAAGTCCCGGAGCTGGATCCAGGTTTGCGAACATCCGCATTCCCTCCTCCCTCGCGAGGATGTGACGGGCACGGGAGTCGGCGACTTCATCATGGGGGATTCCCACATCAGCTTGCTGACGCAAGAACGTCCGGTCGGCAAGGAACCAGTCCTCATGACGATCCGCCCAGGCTTCGATTGAATGCCAAAGAATCTCATGGCCGTCATCTTCTGCGTAGGGCACAGGGATGACTGACGCCGGAATCGCGTCGCTCGGTTGACCACGCGGCAACAAGGCGTAGGCCGAAGCATGCTTGGGATCAAGCGCAGCAAAGAAGTACTGAAGGACTGGGTCTTCGATTCGGTAGCCGATAAACAGAACTGTATAACCCGCGCTGAACAGGCCATTCAGAAAGCGCGCCCCCCAACCCTCTGTCAGGTACGCTACGCCGAAATCCTCTTCCGTGATCACGAAGTCCTCGGCAGACTGCGGGTTCGGACTCCATTTCCCGTGTAGGTGCACGATTCCCGGCCAGGCTGTCCCGCGCTCATCCTGCCTAACGGTTGGCAGAGCTGGCGCGACATGAGTCGGAATGCCCTCTCCCAAGGCTGCAGCTGCCCACTCGAACCCAACATCGTAGTTGGTTGTCACCAACCGAGGCCGCCAGTCACCCGGTGTCGAAGCCAAACGGAGTAGAGCCAAGTGTGCTCTGAAGTCAGCTGGATCATAATTGCCTTTCAGCTCGATCTTCGCATGAAGCGCCTTCCGGAATCGCTGTCTCCCCGCATGAGATTGGATGGAGGCGCAGACACGATCGAGCGGTGCATGAGGCGCCAGCCGAACGTTGATCTCGTCCTCCGTCCACGGTGTGAGCTCCCTGGCAAGAGCTGCGACAAGCCCGGGGAAGTCCGGGAGCTTCGTTGGCGGGTTCCGCGAGACGCCAGCGCCGGCAAACACGACGAGGCGGCCATCCTCCGAAGCTTGGATGAGGTCACCTGGAATGGAGGGGCCTCTTTCGACGAGTCTGAGGTCAGCCACGACACCCCTGTACTCGCGTGCCCAATCTGATTCCGGAGCGCGCCGGCCCCCGAATCGCTCTTGCTCCCACTCGTGACATCACCTAATTCGCGTTGTACCCCTGTACTCGCGAACCCAGGGCTTCCTTCCAATGACTCTCGCGCGCCTGAACCAGCCCATCTGGCGCCACCTTAGGGAGAGTCTCGAGCACCGAGAATCTGAAGTTCTTGAGGGCATACTCCGAATCGTCTCGGCAGACCTCCACCAGTCGATCGTTCCAGCCATGCTGGGTGCCCATGTAGCAGCCCCAGCGTCCCCAGAGCCCGCCTTCTCCATAGGCTGCCCCCACGTACAGCTTGCCGTTCGAGTCGTCAGAGATGAGATAAACCGCATTCGTGCTCTCAAGCGCTCCGCGCCAATCTTGACGCCCTGTCCGAAAGACGGTAGAGAGTGAACCGAAACTGTGGTTAATCCACTCGATCCCAGGGAACGCTTCGCCCGAATAGACCTCTGGAAGAATCTCAAGTACTGCAATGTCAGGCAGATAGTGCTCGAGGTAGAAGGCCCTTCCGCGCATCCCACGATAGCGCTCGAAGGAGCAGACCAGTCGTCCGACATAGGGCTTGCCGCCCTCGACCTCATCAATCACATACTCATCCTCCGGCCTATCGACAACCCGGAATATCCCCCCGAAGAGCCAACCATTCGGCCGTGGGTAGTACTGCATGAAAGAGAGGATGAACGGGCGGGTCCAATCGTCTCGGTTCCCGCGCCAGGAGTTCCAAGCCACCCAGCGCTCGCGGTCTTCGACGAACTCCTCGAGAGGATGGATTCCGTCGGGATTCCGTGACGCAAGATGGAGCTTGTAGTCTACGGCTCGGCCGAGATCCAGGATGTCGGTCAGTACGATGGCCATGAGATAGTCAGAAACCGCGAACGACGTGTTGGTCGCGGTACAAGGTCTAGAGTATCGAGCGCGACCAGGAGCGGCTAGGTCAGGGGACTCTCAAAGGCTTGTGAGCGCCCCGTTCCCTCAAGTCGGCCAGAGCCCCTCCCCCGCTGGCACGAAGAGTGTGTCTTAGTTTAGTTACTGGTTCGCCGAGGCCTCGCCGACGCCGCGTGCGAGGGCGCGCTCCAGGATCTCGCCGCGAGTCATCGGCCGGAAGCCCTCCTCGGCGAAGGCCGCGTAGAGGACGGCTTGGAGAGCCTCGGCATCCGGGAGCTTCGGAATCAAGGTGCCGTGTGTGGAGGCGCGGAAGCGCTCGCATCGTTCGATGCCCTCCAGGAGGGACGCCGCCGGAAGCGGCGCGTGGACCGCAAGCATCTTCCGTACGCGACGGGTGAGGGAGCCGCCAACCCGGCTGTACTCGAAGAATTAGTCCTCGTGGACCGAGTGCTCGGGGAACATCGCCCCCAGCGCCTCGGGCACCCGGTCCGCGATCGACCCGCCTGCGTCGTCGGCTTGGACGCGCGCCTCCGTCAAGGAAACGAACCCCCTCGCCGAGATCCGGCACCCGAACTGGACCTGCAGCGCCGCGATCTCCTCGACTTGGTCGGTGCGCGCGAGGTAGCTCGCGGGGACACGGCGGACGAGGTGGAATTCGTGCGGGTGTTGGAGATGCTCGGCAGCCTGGAGCAGCGACTCGGCCGAGAAGGCCCCCTCCGCAATGCCGAGCTCCTGGAGGAGCGGGCCGACGGCACCGTGTGCGAGTAGCGCCGGTTCCGCGAGGGCGCGCAGCGGGCGGTCGAGCGCTGGAAGATAGACCGTCTGGTCGGGCATCCGGCGCTGGCGCTTGCGCTCGTATTGGCGCATCCGCTCGAGGCTGACGCCGACCATCGCGCCAGCCCCGTCGAGGGTGCAAAGCGGGCTCCCGCCCCACCCGAGCCGCGCGAACATGGCTTTCAGGCGCTCGGATGGCCAGTCGACGCACGACTCGAGGAAGTCTCGCAGCGCGGGCTCGAGCCGGAGGGGTTCGAGGCGAGTAACTAGCGGCTCGAGTTTGACGAGCACCGCGAGGTAGGCAGGACCACCCGCCCTACCGCCGTCGGGGTCGGCGAGAATCGTCTCGATGCGTTCGCGGACCGTCTCCGGCTCAGGGGGCAGCACGGAAGCCAACCGTGGGTCAGTCGCGCGAAGCTAGCCGGCCCACGGATGCTCGGCGATCGCAGCAAGGAGGGACCGGTCGGAGTCGACGCACATCCCCACGAGGCGACCTCCGACACGGAATCGCCGCGGCGCTAGCCCGCAGCTGCGCTCGTCGCAAGCTGCTGCCTTGGTGGCGGCGCTGGCGCGTTGCCGGGAGCTGCGACCACCTCGGCGGGCTCTCGAGCCGGCTTTCCGGGGCCAGCGCCATCGTGCATTGCCTCGACCACGCACGCCAACTCCAGTGCCGACATCATGTTCACTCCGCGCAGGCGGAGTAGCTCGCCGATGGTCAGCCCCGCGGCGTCGACCTGTCCATCCCGGATGCCTGAAATCCGTACTGCACGTCGCGTCCGCGGGCGCACGGGGAGTGCCTCCCAGTCCACATCGCGGGGCATCCCGTCAGGAAACGCGATGACCTCGACCGCCTCCGCGGGAAGCCGCTCGGCGTCCGTCACTAGGATCGCGAGGGCGTTGTCGTCGGCGGGATCTGCTCGCACTTCCCAGTAGCGCTCGTCGAGGTCCTCGTGCCGGGCCGCGCGGCGCACGTGGAGGGCCCGCGCCAAGGCACCGGTGATCGACCAATGACCACACTCCCCCTCCCGAAGGCAGCGCGGGACGAGGGGCGTAGGCGGAGAACCCCACCGGGCGACCGCTGCAGATGACATCGTGACTTCCGTAGAGGGGCCAGGAGGCTGGACAGGCCCGGGCGCAGTCTAGCGGTCCCGCTGGACTCTGACAGGATCCGAAGCGCCGCGCCGGACTACAGATCGTCTCGTCGCCACTCCGTCCAGTAGATCTCCGGCAACTGCAAACGGGCGCGCTCGCGCTCGACCGCGGACATGTTCAGATTCTTGACCTTGGGCCACTCGAACTCCGCGAGGAACTGCTCGACCAAGTCCCAGAAGGCCTTCTCGTAAGCCGGGCACCAAAGATTGCGTAGGTCGGGTTTGCCCTCACTGTGCATTCCATAGTACTTGGGGTGCTTGGGAACCGGATATCGGCCGAGGTAGCACACCGCGCTCGTCAGCGCCTCGAGCATCAGCCGGCGGCTTGGCTGATTGAGGTCAATCCCGACATGTTCAGCCATCTTGGCAAGTTGGTGATTCCCTAGCTCACGGTCGAGCTGCAGCCGGCCCTTAGTCACCGCACGCTGGCCGCTTTGAGTCCACTTTGCTTTGAAGAGGTTCTCGATCGCGAACCCGCGAAGCATGAGCTTAACCCACAGCGTGCCTGTCTCGACCCTCATGGGAAGTCTTCGAGCCGCAAGCATCAGCGAGTGAGCCGAGCCTACCCACAGAGTCGGCTCATTACCAATGTAATCGAGGAGCCGAGCGGCGTCTTCCCTGCCCTCTTGCTCACCCGGCCCGTGACGCATTGCACCACCCTGGACCCGATCCTCCATATCAGTAGTACTCCCGGATGTACCCGTAAGCTCTCTCGAAGAGATCCGTATCGCGATGGAGTTGATACTTCAGCAGCGTCTTTCGCAGCACCTGCTTGACCTCCCGCTCGCCAGCGTGCGTTGCCTGCCAACCGTCGAACCGCACTTCGCGCACGATCTTGTCGATGTCGTCGACAACGCGCTGGACTATGATCGGAGTCTCATTGCTCTTTGCTTCCTCGAAGAGCTCGGTCAGCGCCGCCTTCCCCTGGTCGATCTCCTCTTCCTCCGGGGTCCCGCGCTCAAGCTGGACGACGTCCTTCGCCAAGCTCAAGAGCTCCTTCAGAAACTCGATGCTGATGAGCAACCCCAGCTGGTGCCGCTCCTTCAGTGCCTCCAGCCTCTCGGCGAGCGGCTTGAACTTTGGGTTCCCTAGGTGCCGGCGGAGGCGGGAGCTGAGCTTGATCGACACCTCTTTGGCTTTCTTGTCAGGGTCAGGGGACTCGAGGACCGCCTCCAGCAACTCGGCATCCAGCACCAGCGTGTCGAGATCATCGCGGACCGTCTCGACATGAGTGTGCTCGTGGATCAGATCGATGGTCTTCGCGCCGAGC
>MDTD01108037.1_pt1 | contig 26877 bp, 25 predicted proteins | sample 811221 | NCBI WGS metagenome assembly MDTD01 (sample SAMN05326646, study PRJNA326480) | marine metagenome | isolation source: seawater | place: Pacific Ocean: South West | collected 2011 | reverse complement strand
TTATATTCTAAATTTAATTCAGACAAATTTAATCAAAATCTTAATTCAGTGAAAGATATTCAGGGGTGGAGAAATAGACTTATAGATTCGATACCAAATTTTAATGAAGATGTTAATTTTATAGATTTGGGATGTGGACTTGGAGATAAGACTTATAGAATAATAAATAATTTAAATTTAAAATACAAAAATATTTTTTTAGTAGATCTTTCAAACAAAGCTACAAAAATATTTTCCAATGTTTGTAAAAATGAAAAAGTATCAATTTATAATTGTGACGTTATTTTAGCTTTAGATAAAATAGAAGATAATTCACTAGATATCATTATTGCATTTGGTTTTATACATGAATTAGACGATAGAAAGTCATTCTTTTTAAAATTAAAAAAAAAAATGAAGCAAAATTCTTTACTATATATCTCTGATAATGACCTTTATTTTTCCGCAAATGAGTTGAATACTGAATTGCAAGAATGTAAAGTAGAAAATTGTGTTTATATGAGGATTTTGAAGTTATTTAACATTCACATTTTTTATAGAGTATCTTATAAAAATGATTTTTCAAAATTTCTAATTTTTTACCATCAGGAAAGAAGTGATAAAATAATAAGTGTTTCAAGCGGTTTTAACAATATATTTAAAAAAATTTAAAAGTGAAATTTTACAACTTATTAAAAAAATATTTTTCAAATAATGAGGATGAAGAAAAAAAGCCAGAAGTGGCAAAAAAAAGTGGTTTAGATCAAGATAAATATCTTGATAAACTAGAATTAAGTTATTTGTTTTCAATTTTTAATTTATATGAAAAAGTTCGTGAACTTCCAGGTCATATTGTTGAACTTGGGGTGGGTGCTGGGAGAAATTCTATACTTTTTGGAAATTTGTTAAAGATTACTTCTCAACATAATAATTATAAATATTTTGGGTTTGACACATTTAAAAATTACACTGATAAAGACTTTATTGAAAACCCATCTTTGATAAAGAATAAAAATAAGTGGGATGATAATTCCCTTGAATATGTTGAAAAAAGAATTAGAAGCCATGGTCTTGAAAGTATATGTACTTTTATTGAGGGAGATATAAGAAATACTTTAGATAGTTTTTTAAATTCACCAAATCTTAAAAAATCAGCAGATGCGTTTCATTGTAAACTATTATATATAGATACATCATCTTACACTCCTGCAAAAATTGGAATGGAAAAATTATATGACCATATTGTTCCAGGTGGAATAATTAGTATTGATCAAAGATCGCAAGGTGGAGAAACCAATGCAATAATTGAATTTTGTAATGAAAAATCACTAGAAGTCACTACAGGTACATTTTTTAATGATATTCCAGCTTATATTGTGAAAAAATAATATATATGACTAAATTAATTGAAGAGCTAGGCATTACTGATGATGGTAATTTTCAAAATGCAAAAAAATTGATTGAACAAGCTGCAAAAATTGGATGTTGGGAAATAAAATTCCAATACAGAAATTTAAAAAAATACTTTAAAAAAAGACACAAAGAAATAGAACTCGGTAAAGAAATAATAGATTATCAAATTAAAAAAAACTTTCTGACAGAAAAAAAATAAAATAAAAAAAGATATTGATATAAATGAAAAAACCATTAGTAATTTTAGAAATTGCAAACAATCATATGGGTGATTTGCATCATGCTACCAAAATAATAAAAAATTATTCAAATTTAACAAAAAAATTCAGAAAAAATATTGATTTTGCAATTAAATTTCAACACAGAGATTTAAAATCTTATTTACACCCAAATATTAGCCATGATGATGATAGGGTGAAAAGGTTTACTTCTACCGAGTTAAATGAAATTCAATGGAATAAAATTATAAGTATTGCAAAAAAAAATTTTAAAATTATTTGCACGCCTTTTAATGAAAATTCTGTTGACTGGGTGTGTAGAAAAAAATTTGACTTTTTAAAAATTGCTAGCTGTTCATTTAATGATTGGCCACTTCTTGAAAAAATTAAGAAAAAAAATATTAAATTAATTTGTAGTCTTGGTGGTGGTAAAATAAATGAAATTAGCAAAACTATAAGTTTTTTTTCAAAAAAAAATATTAAATATCTATATTGTGTTGGTATGTATCCAACCAAAAAAGAAAATACAAATCTTGCATTTTTTTTAAAATTGAAAAATACTTTTGGTAATATAATTCAAGGTTTTTCAAGTCACGAGGAACCTAAGGAGAGTATATCTGGCGCCCTAGCTTATGGAATGGGCTCACTGATATTTGAAAAACATATAAATATTTATAGTCCAAAATATTCAATTAATAAATATTCATCAACACCTTCTGATTTTCTGAGATGGCTTACTAATTTAAACCATGCAATTATTTTAACTGGAAATATTAAAAATAGAGAAAAAAATCTCACTAAAGAACAAAATGATATAGGTAAATTTAAAAGGGGGACCTATCTAAAAAAGAATACAGAAATTAAGAAAGGAGATATTATTAAATTATCCGATGTGGATTTCAGATTTCCTGCTGAAAAAAATCAACTTTTAGCAAACGAATTCTCAAAATTTAGTACAATCAAATCAAATAAAAATTATAAATCTCTCGAGGCAATTAAAAAAAATTTCTGCACAATAATTAATTCAAGATCAAAAATTGAAAAGATTAGAGATAAAATTCATCTATTAATAAAAAAGTCAGGAATAATTATACCAAAAAATATCAAATTAGAAATTTCTTATCATTATGGAATAGAGAATTTTGAAAAAAAAGGATTAAGCATGATAACAATATTAAATAACAATTACTGTAAAAAGTATTTGTTCTTAACTGCAAATCAATCTCATCCAACTCAATTTCATAAAATAAAACAGGAGTCTTTTTTTATTATTTTAGGTAAAATAGAATTGAAAATTGATGGTAAGAAAAAAATTTTAAAAAAAGGAGATTTATTTACTATTAAGCAAAAACAAAAACATTCCTTTAAAGATATTTCTGGGTCAGGTTCAGTCATAGAAGAGTTGAGCACTAAAAGTCTTAAATCTGACTCTTATTATGTAGATGATCTAATAAACAGAAATAAAAAAAGAAAAAGCTTTATTTCACTGTATGATTAAAAAATACAAGATTTTACAAAACAAATTAGAGGGATCAATCTATACAATATTTACCGCTTTTTCTAAAAATTCTAAAATTGATTATAAATCGATAGAAAAATATATCGATTTTTTATACCAAAAAAAAGCAAAAGTCTTTTATGTAATGCCATACAATTCTAGATATTCTCAATTAAGAGAGAAAGAGATATTTGAATTAAATAAATTTTGTATTCAAAAAGTAAAAAGTTTAAATAATACAATTATTATAGTGTCAGATAGTATTCATGGACCAACAGACTTAAAGAAAGAATATTGTTATGATGCTAAAAAGTTTGGTGCAGATATTTTTTCATCAATATGTAGAGAAAAATATTTTTCAGACGAGCAAATTTTTAATCATTATAAAGAAATGAATGATTGCAATATGCCAATTTTAGTCCATGTAATGCCCTTTTTATCTGGATATGATGTTAAAAATATGAATTGGCCAGATACTATATTCAAAAGATTAACTGGTTTAAAAAATATTATTGCAATTAAAGAGGACACAAAAGAATTAAATTATAGCATTTCTTTATTAAAAAAATATCAACCAAGATTTAGATTTATATTTGCAGGAAGGAAAAAATACTTTTTAAAATTATTTAAATATGGTCTTAAAGCATATCTAAATAGTAGTTCATTAATTGATCCAAGAATTGACGAAATTTTTCTTTCATTATGTAAAAAAAATCTTGTGGAAGCTAAAAATTTTGTGACCGACATTGATGATCCTTTTTGGGATACTATAGTAAATCAATACGGATGGCACAGAGTAAATAAGGCGTGCCTTGAACATATTGGTATGATGAAAAGAATTGAAAGGCATCCAATGGTTTCTTTAAATAATAAAAATTATAAAGATATACAAAATTGGGTTAAATCTACATTAAAAAAAATAAAAAAATGGCAACAATAGCATTCATACCTGCGCGTTCTGGATCAACAAGGTTAAAAAATAAAAATATTCTTTTAATTAATGGAAAACCTTTAATTTATTGGACAGTCAAATTAGCAATACAAACAAAAATTTTTGACAAAATTATTTTCAGCACTGATTCTAAAAATTATTATAGAATTTTATTAAGAAATTTAAAAAAAGACAAAATTGAAACAAAAAATTTAATTTTTGACCAAAGAAATAAAATAGAAGCAGGAAAAAAAAAAAAAATTTTTGATTATATAAAATATGATTTAATTACAAAATTTGAATTCTCAAAAAATGACTTGATAGTTCAAATGTTGCCCACATGTCCATTAAGAAGATATAAAACTATAACAGAAGCTGTACAATTGGCAAAAAATAAAAATAAAAATGTCTTTTCTGTAAGCGAGTATGATTTTCATTTGTCTTTTGCAATGTCATTAAATAAAAATTTTTGGCAACCTGTTTTTAAAGATTCACCTTTAGTTTCGGGTAATACTCAAGGACAAAATCAAAAAAAATACTTCCATCCAAATGGTGTAATAAATTGTATTTTTATAAATAAAGTAAATATGAATACCAAATCAATCTATGAAAAAGCAATTCCATTTGTTATTTCAAAATATGAGGGATTAGATATTGATACTATTGAAGATTTTAATACTGTAAAAAAATTGCTCAAATAATTCAAAAATAATGTTTTTTACAACCAATAATATATCCATATTAGAAAATAAATTGCTAATAAATAAAACAAAGGTGGCAATTATAATTCCAGGAAAAAAAATTTTATTAAAAAAAATGGGAAAAATAATAGACGATTATAATGAGGTTATAAGATTTAATTCTGCACCTACAAAAGGTTTTGAGAGTTACGTAGGTTCAAAAACAACTTTAAGAATTATTAACAATGTTATCTTTTCACAATCAGATGAGAATAGAGAACATAATAAAAATGATTTTACTTATTCGGACAAAAAAATACTTGTGATTACACCAAAAATATTCACTGAAAGTGAAAAATTAAATTTAATCAACAAAGAAACAGAATATTTTTTTTATAATAGAGTCCATCATCAAGAAATTTTCAATTTTTTTTTAAAACAAAGACTATTTCCTATAAGTGCAATAAATCATTTTTATAATCTATTTTTTTATAAAAAGTTTTTATCAATAGGTTTTTTTTCAATTAATTTTTTAATTAATATAGGATGTAAATTAACTATATTCGGTTTAGATTTAGACGAAAATATGGAGGAAAGATCAAATTATTCAAAGGCTTGGAAGATTGGTAAGTCACATAATTTGCAATTAGAAAGATCAACTTTAAAAAAAATGTATAAAAAAAAATTATTTGAAATAATCTAATATTTATTGATATGAAGAGTATCTTTAAATATTGCCATTACTATTTAAGCAAAGAATTTAAAAAAGAATATTATATATCTATTGTAATTTTCTTCTTTAGTTCATTATTGAATATTATTGGTGTTGCAAGTCTACTTCCCTTAATAGCTATTATATTAAATCCGGAAATAATTTTAAATAATAATTTTGTAGATTTTAAAAAAACATCTTTTGATCTAGAACAATTAAAAATTATATTTGTTTTATGCTTTTTAGTTTTAAACTTAATTTGTATTATAATTAATTTTTTGGTTGCCATATACACTACATATATTTCAAAAAAAATTCCACTTTTAGTTAGGTTCGATTTATATAAAAAAATGTATGAAATAAATCCAGACCAAATGATAATTATGGATAGACAAAAAGTAGGCAGTATTTTAGGCGCTGAAGTTTCAAGATTGCAAAATGTGTTATCTTCTTATATTTCTTTTTGTTATTCTTTATTTAGTTTTATTTTATTGTTAAGTTTTTCTTTTATTTTAGATTTTAAAAATACTTTTTTTGTTATTTTATTAGTTCTTAGTGTTATCTTAATATTTTTAATAGTTAAAAAAACTTTATTAAATATATCTAAAATAGCTAAAAATAATAATTTTTTATTTAATAAATTAACTCACATAATCAGTTATGGGTTTAAGGATTTTATAATCTTAAATCAATTTTCAAAAATTTTTAATAAATATAAAAAAATTTCACAAAAAAATCTTAAATTAGCTGTAATGGAAAGCGTTATATTAGTAGTACCAAAAATAACTTTTGATTTTATATTTTTTATTGTTGTAACAGGATTAGTTCTTTTTGGTGGTTTATCAGACGTTAAAAATGATAATTTTCACTCAGTAATAGTAGTAATTTATATAATGTATAGATGTATTCCAATAGTGAATTCTATGTATAGGAGCATAAGTGTTATTTTTTCAAATTCTGTATCTTTAAAAAGTGTCGAAAATTTTAGGAAAAAATTAGTTAAAAATAAAAAAAAAATTGCTGGTAAAGAAATAATTAAAGATAAAAATAAAAATTTAATTCTGCATAATGTTGAGTATTCATATCCCAATTCTGAAAAAAAATTCAAATACAATATAAAGATATTGAATGGTTCTAAAACATTAATATATGGTGGTTCTGGGGTTGGTAAATCAACTCTTATAGATATTTTAACTTGTTTTATCGAGCCAAAAAAGGGGAGATTTAATTATGGAAATTACAATATTCAAAATTTTAAATCCTCATATTTAAAAAAGATAAGTTATATACCACAATCATTCATGATATTTCCTGAAACTATCTCTTATAATATAGCATTTAAAGAGAAGTTTACTCAGCAAGAAATTACGAACTTAAAAAAAATATATTTTATTTGTGGCCTTAATAAAATTGAACCTATTTTTGAAAATATTTTTAAAAAAAAACTTTTATTAAATACACCAAATTTAAGTGGCGGAGAAAAACAGAGACTTTCTTTTGCCAGATCCATATATAAAAAGCCAGAATTTCTCTTTATAGATGAAGGGCTAAATGCATTGGATGTTAATTCTGAAATTGAAATATTATCTAAAACATATAAATACCTAAAAAAATTTACATTAGTGTATATTTCACATCGTCCTATTAAAAAATTTTTCAATAAAAGGATATTAATTAAGAAATAGTCTTATGAACTACAAAATTCTAAGAGTAATAAATATAAATTACGAGACTATTTTTGATGATTTTAAAAAAAAAAATATAAATAAAAATAATCATTTCAATTTGAAAAAAAGTTTTTTTGATCAAAGTTATATGTATTGTAATTCTTTTTCAGAAAAAATGGTTGAAATCGGCAATGACGCAGTAGATGTAATTTATAATTTTGTGGAACTGCAAAATTTGTGGTATTTAGAAAATTCTCGAAATAAATCAATAAATTTAGAAAAAAATTTAGATGAGAAATTATTTTTAATTTTTTTAGATCAGATTAAATTTTATAAACCTGAAATATTATATTTTCAGCATTGTGCACCATTTTCTTCTAACAGACTGAAGTATATTAAAGAAAATAATTCTTTTATAAAAAAAATAATTTTTCATAACGGATTTACATTAATTAATGAAGAAATAAAAAATGTAGACATTATTTTTGCAGCACTGCCTTTTTTAAAATCTTATTACATAAGTAAGGGAATTAAATCTAAACTAATATATCATTATTTTGATGAAAATATTTTGAATAAAATTAATCAAAAAATAAAAAAAAAAAATAACACTATTTTTGTTGGTAAAACAGGATCGCAGAAAGATAAAAATCATTTTTCTAGATTTAATTTAATAAAAAATTTAATTCATGAAAATAGTTTTTATTTTTTTTCGTTAGAAAAAGACAGAGACAATAGATCTAAGAAAAATTTAAAACAAGTATTAAGAAATATAATTATTAAAAATACAAAAATTATACCAAAAAAAATAATTAATAACTTAATTAATAGATTTGAAAATAATAAATTAATAAGATTGCTTGAAGATTCTAAAAAACCCACGCCTGAAAAATATTTTTTGCATGAATTATATCCTGATAAAATATATAATGCAGTTTATGGAATTGAAATGTTTCAGTTGTTAAGTGATAATAATTTTGTGTTAAATATTCATTCTGATGAGTCGATTAATCACTGTGGAAATATAAGAATGTTTGAAGCAACTGGCGTTGGATCTTGTCTTTTAACTGATCATAAGCAAAATTTAAAAGATTTATTTGTTCCAGGTGAAGAGGTAATATCTTATAGCTCAAAAAGTGAGTTTATTTCAAAATTAAATTACCTACAAAATAATCTGAATATTGTTCAGGAAATATCTAAAAAAGGTCAGGAGAGAACTTTAAAAAATCATACTACAAAAATCAGAGTAAAAGAAATTGATGATGTTATTCAAAGAGAACTATAATCAATATCTCTGAATTTTTGATTATCAGTTTGCCAACTATTTTTTTTAAATTTATTGTATAACTGATCAGATCTAATAATATCTTTTGAAAAAAAACCTCTTTTTAAATCAGTATAAATTTCAAATTTTATTTTTGAAAATTCTGCAAATACACTTATTCCAGTCCCATAATATTGATAGTAAAAATCTGAGTTAAGAATATAGTAGCCGTCTTCTAAAAAAGATTGCGTATAGTCTTTTGAAAAAAATATATTCTTATCATTTTTAAATATTTTTTTCAAAAAATTTAAATTTTTTTTATCACAGATTAATAGAATTTTTTTACTTTCATTTTTTTTTTTATTTTTAATATATCTTACAAATTTTATTATACTTTTTTTATCATGATTTCTTGAAGTTTCATTTTGATAATTTATTCTCACACCAACTGTTATGAAATTTTTAAATTTTTTACTTGGAATTTTAAATTTTTTAAAATCCTCTTTTTTAAATAATATCTCATTTTTTTTTTTTAAATTTAGTTTAGGATAAAGTTTGTTAATTATATTAAAGTTAATTTTATATAATGGCTTACGAACTAAAACTAACTTTTTAAAATAAATATTATTATTTTGATTATATTTTTTAAAAAAAGACTTATGATTTTCTTCATGAATAATACATTTTTTCTTACAAATAAATTTTATTATTTCTTTAAATTCTTTTATTCTTTTAGTAATTTCATTTTTAGAAAGTCGGTTTTTCGTATCGTTTCTGATTTTATCGTTTAAAAAAATAAAACGAATTTTTTTAAAAATTGATATGTATCTTAAAAAAAGTGAGGATATAATGAAATCACCATAAGCCAAAGATGAAACAGATGTATCAAATACATAGAAAAATTCCTTATTTTTAGAATTTAATATTCTTTTTAATTCTTCTGAGCCTTTATGAGTATAAAAAATTAAATTTATGAATTCGTAGTATAATCTTATTTTTTTAACTGTAGAGAATATTAATTTTGATATAATCATTTAAAATTTTTACTTATAATATTGAAGTAATTTTGAGCTACTATCTCGTTCCCGTATTTTGTTAAATGAGTTGAGTCTATATAAATATCGTCTAAATTTTTTAATTCAGAAAATTCTTTATTAAAATCAACATAAAATACATTTTTTAAATTTTTAACGTAATTTTTAGTTTCTAAAGAAGATTTTGCATTCCAGTATTCCATCCATAAAAACTTATCAATATATGGATGAGCCTTATTGTTATGTTTTTTTTCAAATTCAAATAAATTATTTATTTTTTTAAAATTATTATTTACTATTAAATTATAGTAGGGTTGGTTTGAAATAATAAATTTAATATTATTACTATAGGAAATAATATTATTTAAAGATTTTAAATAAAAATTTAATGTTTTAAAAGTTTCTTCAAATTTGATATCTTCTTTTTCATTTAATGTAATATGAGATGAACCTGTTGTTATTCTATAAAGCTTAGAGTATTTAGCAAAATAGTTGGATAATTTTGAATGATGTAATTTTGGTATTGGTTGATTGTAGTAAAGTCCATCAACGATTTCTTTTGTTTTTAGAAAACCATTGGTTGTACCAGCACCACTATTTGTAGTTAGCGCATTGTATCCATCGTTTCTACCAGTTAAAGAAATTACCCAATCTGGATCAAAATTATTGCCATATAAATCTAATACAAGAAATTCCTGATAAGCATTAGCTGCGCCTATTCCAAAATTTAGGACAGTAAATTTATAATCAGAAAAATTATTATTTAATTTATTTTTTAAAATACTAGAAATAGTATTATTATCACTAGCTCCAACACCTAAAGCTGTAGATCCACCAATTAATAGTATCACTATTTCATTTTTTTCTTTTACATATTTTTTTGAGATATCTATATCAAATGGAATTCTGAAACCTTTATTATTTGTTGAGTAATTAATTGAGTAAGCATTTCCACTTCTTGTAACGTGTCTATGCGTAGTCTTTACATTAGATGCGTTGCCTTTACCAATGAATTGATAATGTTCATGCCTATATGGAAAGTTATAATAATAATTTCCGTAATGCTTATTCGGTATTATATTTGTATAATTTTTAGGTAGAAATATATTTAGGAATATTTCGATTATAAAAATGAAAATTAAAACAATTGAAAAGTATTTAATGATTAATTTAATATTTAAATTTAAAATATTTTGGAAAATTTTAGTAAATTTAAATTTTTTAATTATTTGAAGATTTAAGATTATACAATTTATCGAAAATAAAAGTATCAAAATTAAAAAAAAAAATTCTACAAAGTTTTGATCTCCAAAATAATATTTTGAATTATTACTTGTTGAACTCTTAAATATAAAAATATACATAAGGATTAATAAAATTATTCTTGCAATGTTTTTTATATTTTCTTTAAAGAAAAGGCTTAAAAAAACTATATAAATAGTTATAAAATAAAAATACTTTTGTGAGTTACTTTCATATAGTAGGATAATTATTAAAGAAAAAATAATAATTAAAACTTCAAAATACTTTATTAAATTATTTTTATATAGCATTTTTGTATATATATATATTTTTAAATATAATGATTAAAAAAATTAATTTATATTATCATCTATTAAAAAACTTTTTACAATATAATCTATTAAAGTATTCATTATTTTTTCTAACACTTGATCATAGAAAATTATTAAAAAATAAAAAATCACAAAATACTATAAATAGTAATTCCATAGTAATTTTTGGAAGTGGAAAAGTTGTAAATGATTTAACAATAGAAGAAAAAAAAAAAATCTCTGAAAGTAAGGTAATTTTTATGAACAAAAATTTAATATTTTGGCAGCATATTGGACTTTGGCCAAATTATTATTTTTTAGCTGACACACCTGTTAAATCTAACAAATCAATAAAAATTTTTAATGATACATTAAAAATAATTAACGATAATAAATTAGACTCGCCTATTCTGCTTCTTGAAAGGTTCTATAAATATGGACTACCAAATAACCTAAATTTTGTTCTTTTTAATTATAACAAGTCCAAAAATTTAAAATGGGCATTAAATTTGAATGATATAATGTTTGGTCATCATGGTTCTTTAACCACTTTATTAAATTTAATTGATGTATTAAATTTAGGAAAAAAAATAATGCTTGTTGGTTTCGACATGAATGGAAGAGATTATTTTTTTGAAAAGGATAAAGATTTTTTGAAATATACTGATAAATCATTTACCAGCGAAGGGAAACTGCATCCTAATGTAGAAAAAAATGAAAATACAAACATTTTTACTTATTGGGATATAATAACGGAAAATTTTAAAGCTAAAAAAATTAAATTATATTGTAACAATCAAGAGTCACTGCTGGTGAAAAACAATTTAGTCGAATATATATCTATAGATACGTTTTATGAAAAATAACTTTGAAAAAAATGGTTTTTTAATAATAAAAAATGCAATAAATAAAGATTTATTGTTTAAATTAAAAAGAATTGTTACCGGCTCAAAAAAAACAAATTATAGATCTTTCATTTTAAAGTTAAAAAATAATAAAAAAAAATTATATGATTTTGTAGAGCAATTTCATAATGTTTACTTATTTCAAGACATTTATAAAAAAATTTTAATAAGACCAAAAGTATACGGGTCTTTAACTAACCTGTTGGGAAATGATTTAGCGCATCACGAGGACCCTTCTTTAACAATTAATGTCTCAAATTTAAACAATAGCAAAAAAAATTATTTATTTAAAAAATGGCATCAAGAAATGTGGTCAGGTGCCAGTACATCTACTATTGCAGTTTGGACACCAATTTTTCAACCCAAAAGTAATCAGGGTCAAATTGAATTTATTCCAGGGTCTCATTTGTGGGGACATATACCTCATAAAAATAGAGAGCCAATTAATCTACCTAAAGAATTTAAAGTATATAAAACAAATATTAACGAAGGAGATGTTATTCTTTTTCATTCATTGCTACTACATAAAACAAGCATGTTTAATTCAAATACTTATGAAGCAAGACTCGCTTTAATCACACATGTAAGAAATTTTAAAAATTTTAATATTTCATATGATAATAATAAATCTTGGAGAATATTTAGTTTATCTGATTTAACAAAAATTGAGAAAAAATTAGGAAATCATTACTTATCTCCATTTCGTTTATTAAATCATTAACTAATTAAATTATTTTTTTTTAAAAAGTATTTTGATAAATATTTTAAAATAGAGTGGTTATGGTATTTTAGCTTTATTCCATTCTTTAATAGCAGATTCAATATATCTTTTGGATTAATTTTATCATTTAGTAAAGATTCTTTTGTAACAGCAAGAATTTCATCTGATGTATTGTTTTCAACATGTATATTATTTTCATCAAGCAAGTTATTATCCCAAATACATTGAAGATTATTATCGTATATCTCTTTAAGGGTAATTATTTTCTCATTTTTAAAATATTTTTTTGTAATTAATGAACAGTCCTCTGTAAACAGTAAATGATTAAAAATTACTAAATCCGTAATAATTAATTTTTTATTTAGAAAATTTGCCAAAAAAAAAGGACCACTTATTTGTCCCAAGTATAATTCTGACTGAATTAATATTTCTAATTGTTTTTTTTTATTAATATTAACATTTAAATCAAAAAAATGAAATCCTGGAAATTTAAATTTTGGGTCATGTTCGTTAAAAAAGTAAACTTCAAATTTCTGTGAAATAAGATATTTTATACTATCAATAAAATTTGAAAAAGTTCCATTTCTCAATCGAAGATTTTTTTCCAATCTTAAATGTAAAAAACATATCTTATTTTTATTATCAATAGTTTGATTTAGATTTTTAAATTTCAAATGGTTTGTTTTTCCAGAGATGAACCTATTTTTATATAGATGTTCATGATCAAAATGAATTTTTTTTCTCTCTTCATTTCCTAAATAAAAAAATTGTTTTTGGAAATAAATATTTTTTACATTATCGTATGCATCTATTTTTAAAAAATTTAAGTATGTAAATGGCAAACACAAAATACAATTTAAATTTGAGGTAATTCTTAAAAATCTATTTTTAAAAAAAATTTCTACCATGTATTTGTTTGCTGAATAAGCCTCTGGCTCTAATAAAACAAGTTTGTATTTTTTTTTTCTATACTTTATTAAAATACTCTCTAATTCTTCAGAATAGGATCCAATAGAGAACGGGTTTGTAGAAATAAATCTAAAATTGCAAAGGTATAAAATAATACCTGGGATTAAATATATTATTGATATTATTTTTAAAAAAAATTCACGAAAAAAAAGTGTAAATGTGAATTTGTTATGCAAATAATTATTTATTTTAAAATAATCAAAAAATTGTTTTCTGATAGAAAATTTTTTTTTATGAAAAAAAATATCGTTTTGTTTGAATATTAAAAATTTAAAATAATTTTGCATTAAATTTTTATTTCAATTGATTTTTAATATATTTATCCATTTTAGAAATTTTATAACTAAAATTTTTTTCAATATATAAATTTGATAATTTCTCGTCCCCAGGATAAGGATTTTTCCCTATTTTATTTAAAATCTTTATATTCGAAAATCTCTCAATCTTTTTTGAAATTTTTAAAAATGAAATTTTTTCTCCAAAAGGTAAAACATATGATCCACACAAGTTATATTTTAAAATTTTATTTAAAATTTTTAAAAAGTCATACATAAATAAATGATGTCTTATATTTAATCCACTATTTCTTAAATTTATATTTTGATTTTTTTTAGCTTTATTAATAAATCCATTTATACCAAAATTAATCTTTTGAATATTTTGTGCACCATATATAGATGGTATTTTTAGAATTAAAAAATTTTGATTTGAATGTTCATTGATTATTTTCTCTCTTTTAAGGTGCATAGACAAATAATCATCATTAATTTGAGTCGTTGTACTTATATAAAGTAATTTTTTTGAATTAATACAGTTTATATTTCTAAAAACATTTAATAATAGATTAGTATTTTTTTTTACAAAATTTTTTTTAGAATTATTTTGAAGTAGAAAAATTATAATTTCTGCATTATTAATTTTATGTAAAAGTTTTGAATCATAATATTTAAGATTGAAATTATAATTTTTCGAAGAAGCTCCTATAGTTTGTTTTTTATTAAAATTAAAATTCATTAAATTTGAACCTATGTAACCTTTGGATCCTAAAACTAAAATTTTTTTGTATGTAAATTCATCATTTAGGAAACGCTTAATAGTTGTTGATACTTTAATTTGTTTTAATTTTAAAATTTTTGTGTCATTATGATAATTAATCTGTTGCTGTAAATTAAGTTTAATTATTTTGATTTTACCATCATATTTATCATATTTTTTTAATAACATTTTAAGTATATCTTTAATTTTGATTGGATCTTTAGAACAAGGATGCAAAACCAAGTGCTCTTGTTTTTTTACATTTTTTTTAATTATAGCATCAACAATTTTAGATAATGTGTAAATATCAATACAATTATTGTATAAATTATTAGGATCACTTACTTCAATATTTTTATTATATCTTAAGTTTCTACATATCTTGTTTATCCAATTACCTGCACCATTTCTATATAAGAGAGAAGGTATTCTTATTACATAAGTGTTTGAATTTAACTTTTCTAATTTGTTTTCCATATTTAATTTACTATAACCATAAGTTTTTGATTTACTTATAAGTGTTTTTTTTTCAATATTCTTAAAAACAGATGTGGAAGAAAAAAAAATTATTTTTTTAATTTTATTTCGAGATATTAATTTTAAAATATTTTTATCTAGATTTGTGTTTAAATGATAAGATTTAATTTGTTCTATCTTATCATTTGATTTTGGACTATATGATGAAATATGTAGAAGAATATATATATCTTGGTTTGATATTTTACTTGTATTGTAACTTAAAATATTATCCTTAGTTCTTTGTATTCGTGATAATCTTGTTACATCGTACTTTTTTTTAAATTTTTCATAAAAGTAATTACTTACACTACCTGTCATTCCTGTAATAATAATTTTCTTTTTCATAATATTTATTATATTAAATTTAGTTTAGATGAAAATTTCAAATTTCCTTTTTTACCTTTTAAAAATTAATGACCCAATAAATTTATACGGAAAAGAAAGACATATTTCAGAATTTCCAACATTTTACTTAAGATTTTCAACATTAATAGTTCATTTCAAAAGCCTAAAATATAAAAGCTTTTTATTCGAAATCCTAAATATATTAAAAGATTTATATTCACTATTGGTAATAATTTTTCTTTCACCAATATTATTATTTTTAAAATTAAATAACTTTTATTTTATAAAAGCGAATACATGGCAAATTGGTGCTTGTATACAACAAATAGATACAATTGTAAAAAAAAAAATTTTAGAAAACCCAAAATCTAAATTTATTATTGTATCTCCTAGAATGTTCTGCGCTAACCGGTTTTTAAAAAATATTTTTAATTCTAAAATATATGTATTAGAAAACTTATTTTTATATTTTATTTTATTTGGTTTTGTAAACTCAAAGTATACAACATTGAATTCTGAGAAAATAGAAATATCAAAATATGGACCTGAATTTAATTTAATACAAAGTAATTTTTTCAAAAAATTTAAAAAATATAATTATTTTGATACTAAGAAATTTTTAAAAAAATATAGTTTTAAAAAAATAAATTGCGAAAATATTATTTGTTTACATATTAAAGATGATTTTTTTTATAAATATAAATCTCAATCTTCAAGGTCAGTAAATAAAAAAAATTATTTACTAACAGTCAAATATTTATTAAAAAAAAATTTTAAAGTTGTTCACTTTATAAATAATGATAAAAGCAAATTCTATTTAAATAATCCTAATTATATTAAATTAAATATTAATTTTGAAAAAAATAAACTTCTTCAAATTTATTATCTTATTAAATGTAAACTATTTATCTGTACACAAAGTGGGCCAGCCTCGTTTGCAAATTTATTTAATATTCCAACTTTAATAACAAATGTGACATCATATAATCATTTTTTTGCACATAAAAAAATCGATCTTGTTTTATTAAAAAAAATTTTGGACATTAAAAATAATAAATTAATTAAGTTTAAAAAAATTTTTGGCACAGATCTTTGTTTTCAATACTCTGATAATCAAATGTTAAAATATAAATTTAAATATATTGAAAATTCTGAATTAGAAATATTGGATGCAACTAAAGAAATGATAAATAAAATAAATAATAAGATAAAAATTTCTAAACTTCAAATTGATGCGAAAAAAATTATTCCAATAAACGTAGGTAGTTACTATAGTCATTCTTTCTTTCCAAATTCATTTATAATTAAAAATTTTAAATTATTTCTGTAAATTTTGTAATATGTTGTTATTAACAATTAAATGATTAAAGATTTAAATAAATTATCCTTGGAAATAAAAAAACATAAATTAAAAGGAAAAGTAATAGGTTTATGTCATGGGGTTTTTGATTTAATTCATTATGGGCATATTGCACATTTCGAGGAGGCTAAAAATAAATGTGATGTTTTAGTGGTATCAATCACAACAGATAAACATGTAAATAAAGGTCCTGGTAGACCTTATTTTAATATAGAGACAAGAATCAAATCTGTTAATGCTCTTGAATGTGTCGATTATGTTGTCGAAAGTAAATTTCCCACATCAATACAAATATTAAAAGAGATAAAACCAGATATTTATTTTAAAGGACCTGACTATAAAGAATTTTCAGACGATGTTACAAAAAATATATTTAAAGAGAACAATTATTTAAAAAGTATTAAATCTAAATTAATAACTACAGAAGGTATTAAGTTTAGTTCTAGCTCAATTATTAATCAGCTTTCAGAAAGACAGACGAAGGAGCAAAAATTCTTTTTAAAAAATATTAAAAAAAAGTTTGAACTTAATGATATAATACAAATTTTTGAACAGTTTAAAAAATTAAAAATTTTAGTTTTAGGGGAAGTAATATTAGATCAGTATCAATTTTGTGATACTATTGGAAAATCAGGAAAAGAGCCTTATTTAGTTTTAAAATCTGGTAAAGAAGAAAACTATCTTGGTGGTAGTTTAGCTGTAGCAAGACATTTGTCTAATTTTTGCTCAGAGATCAAGATAATTGGATATTTAGGGGAGTCTTTAAAAACAAATACATTAATTAAAAAAAATTTAGAAAAAAATATAAAACTTGACTGTATAAGAAAAAAAAATTCTCCAACAATAATTAAAAAAAGAATAATTGATAATTATACAAATGCAAAAATTTTAGGTCTTTATGATTACGACGATAGAGATTTGAATAGTCATGAGGAAAAAGACCTCATTAAAAAACTTAAAAAGAATTTAAAACATTATGATCTAATATTAAATATCGATTATGGACATGGGTTTGTGTCTAAAAATATTGTAAATTATTTAAAAAAATATAAAAATTTTCTATCTATAAATGCCCAAATAAACGCAAGTAATAGAGGTTATCATGGCTTATTCAAATATAAAAATGTTAATTTAGCTGTAGTTAATGAACTTGAACTAAGATATGAGTTAAGAGATAAAGCTGGCAAAATTGAAACTTTAATCAATAAATTACAAAAAAAAATCAAATCAAAAAATATTATTATTACAAGGGGAATTTATGGAGCAATAATAAAATCTGCTAACAAATTCACTTATTGTCCAGCTTTTTCGGAAAAAATAGTAGATAAAGTAGGAGCTGGAGATACTTTGTTCGCAATTTCTTCGGTTTTAAAATATTTAAATGTACCAGATGAGTTAAATTTACTTATAGGCTCTTTAGCTGCTTCTCAGACGGTTAAAAGTTACAATAACAAATTTCCTGTAAGCAAAATTGATTTGTTAAAATCTATTAAATATATTTTGGCTTAACCAAATGAGAGTAAATTTAATAAATCTTTCTAGACAGTGGGAAGAAGACTTACCGAAATTATTACCCAATTTAAAAAAAACATTAAAAAGTGGTCAGTATGTGGGTGGAAGTTTAATTGAAAAAATTGAAAGTAAAATATCCAAGAAAATTGGAGTAAAATATACTGTAACTTTAAATAGTGGAACAGATGCTTTAATGATGGCTTTATGGGCCTTAGGAGTTAAGAAAAATGATGAGGTTATTACACAATCTAACTCATTTATAGCTACAGCAGGATCTATTGTTCATTTAGGTGCAAAACCTGTATTTGCTGACGTAAAAACAGATCAAATGATATCTCCTACTGATATAGAAAATAAAATAACAAAAAAAACTAAAGCAATTATTCCAGTACATCTGACTGGAAGAATAGCTGATATGAAAGCTATAAATAGAATTTCTCGAAAATATAAAATTCCTGTTATAGAAGATGCAGCTCAAGCATTTGGTTCTAAGTATAACAAATTATCAGCTGGTGCATTAGGTACATGTGGTTGTTTTTCTGCACACCCTTTAAAAAATTTAAATGCTACAGGCGATGCAGGTTTTCTTACAACAAATAATTACACTATTTATAAGAAAATAAAATTATATGCAAACCATGGTCTTGAAAATAGAAATAATGCTAGATTTTTTGGTGTTAACTCACGATTAGATGTTTTACAAGCTAACGTAATCGAATACAGACTGAAAACCGTAGAGAAAATTATTAAAAAAAGGAGAAATAATGCAAATATTTATTTTAAGTATTTAAAGAATAAAAACATAGAATTTATCTATGAAGATAAGTCTAATTATCATAGCTATCATTTATTTGTAGTAAAAGTAAAAAGAAATAGAAATAAATTAATGAAATTTTTATTACGTAATGGTGTTCAAACTTCTATTCATTATCCTATTCCAATACATTTACAAAAAGCATCTAAAAAATATGGATTTAAAAAAGGCGATCTTCCAAATACTGAGTTGCAAGCTGGACAAATTTTATCACTTCCAATTAATCAATATATTACAAGAAAAGAAATTTTTTACGTAATTAAATTAATTAATAAATTTTATGAAAAATAATTCAAAAATTATTAAAAAGGCAGCAGAAATTAAATTAGATAAAAAATCAAAAGATTTAAGAAAACTAATTGTATCATCTATATTAAGCGAGGGGAGAGGACATCTTGGTTCAGCTTTATCAATTGTAGAGGTAGTTAGAGTAATTTATGAAAAAATTTTAAAAATAAATAAAAAAAATTTAAATAGTGAAAATAGAGATTATTTTATTTTGAGTAAAGGTCATGGATGTTTAGGTTTATATGCAGTGCTTAATGATATTGGAGTTATTTCTAAAAAGGAATTATTAAAATGTGGAAAATTTGATGCTCAACTCGCTGGTCATCCTGAACATATTGTTCCTGGTGTTGAAGCCTCTACAGGATCACTTGGCAATGGTTTGCCAATTGCAGTTGGAATTGCTTTAGGTTTAAAACTGAAAAAAAAAAACAATAAAGTAGTTGTATTAACTGGGGATGGTGAAATAAATGAAGGATCAGTTTGGGAGAGTTTTCTACATATTTCAAAACACAGATTAGACAACCTTTATATAGTTATAGATTACAATAAATTTCAATCTTATGATAAAGTTAAAAGCGTTGTATCATTAGAATCTTTACATGATAAAATAAAATCTTTTAATTTAAATGTTTTTGAAGTTAACGGACATGATATGCGGGAAATTGAAAAGCTATTTAAAAAGGTTATTAAATTAAAAAATGGAAAATCAACTGTAATAATTTCTCATTCAGTTAAAGGAAAAGGAATCAAATCGGCAGAAAATAATAGGTACTGGCATCACAAATCCAATTTAACTGAAGAAGAAATAAGATCTATCAGTGAGGATCTACTATGAGAAAAAAATGCCTTGAAATGGTTTATAAATTAGCGAAAAAAAACAAGAAGGTTATTTTTATTGGATCAGATCTAGGCGCTGGTGTCTTATCTAATTTGCAAAAAGAGCTACCAAATCAGTTTTTTATGGAAGGTATTTCAGAACAATATATTACCGGAATGACAGTTGGATTATCGAAAATAGGTTTTGTTCCATATTTTAACACGATTGCAACCTTTATAACTAGAAGAAATTTTGAACAAAATTTTATAGGTCTAGGATTACATAATTCCAATGTTAGACTAATTGGAAATGGCGGCGGTTTTGTTTATGCTCCATTAGGACCAACTCATTTAGCTATTGAGGATATATCGATTATGAATTCAATACCTAATATGTCAATAATTTGTCCATCAGATGCAAATGAAATGGAAAATCTAATGAGAGAAACTGTTGAATGGAAAGGACCAATATATATTAGACTTGCGAAAGGTGGGGACGAAATTATTAGCAAAGATATAAAAAATATTAGAATAGGAAAAGCTATTACCTATTCAAGTACTGGCTCTGTTCTTTTGATAGGAACAGGAATTACAACCAAATTTGCTATTGATGCAAAAAATCAACTCAAAAAAGAATTTGATTGTGGTGTTATACATTTTAATACTATTTCACCTTTTGATGAAAACGCCATATTAGAATATGTTAGAAAGAATAATACTAAATTAATTATAACTATTGAGGAACATATATTAAGCGGTGGATTATCTTCATTGGTATCTGCAATAATATTAAAAAAGGATCTTAATATAAAATTTAGATCAATTGGAATACCAAAAAAAAAATTCATTGAAAATTATGGATCTCAATCAGAATTACTGGATCATTATTTAATTAATACTAAAGGAATTGTTAAAAAAATAAAAGAAAATATTTAAATGGGTAAAGAATTAAATTTTATCACCAGCATACATAAAGCAACAAAAAGAAATTATTTAAAAAGAATGAATGATGAAAAAGTAAAATCAATGAAAATAGCCAGAAAATATTCAAAAGATTATTGGGATGGTAACAGAAAATATGGATATGGAGGCTATAAGTTCATTCCAGGGTATTGGACTAAAGTTGCAAAAAAAATTATAAAAAAATACAAACTATCAAATAATTCTAAAATTTTAGATATTGGGTGTGGCAAAGGATTTTTATTGTATGAAATTAAATCAATTTTAAAAAATATTAATATAGTTGGAATAGACATCTCAAGTTATGCAATATTAAACTCAAAAAAAGAAATAAAAAAATATTTATTTAAACATGACATAAGAAAAAAATTACCATTTAAAAAAAATTCATTTGATTTAATAATATCATTAGGATGTTTACATAATTTAAATATTAATAATCTGATTTCAGCATTAAATGATATTAATAGAGTTTCAAAAAAAAGTTACATAATGGTCGAATCATATAGAAATGAATTTGAATTATTTAATCTTCAATGTTGGGCTTTAACTTGCAATTCGTTTTTTAAAAAAGTTGAATGGGAGTGGTTATTTAGTAAATATAACAAAAACGGAGATTACGAATTTATTTATTTTTTATAGATTATGGAAACATTTGAGAAAGATTTCATTAGAAAAGGTTATTCAATAATTAAACCGAAAGATAAAGATATTATAAAAAATCTACATAATTTTGTTATTTCCTATCTTAGAAAAAAAGTATCAAAAAATATTCCATTAAACTTAAATAAGTTAAATAATCATATAAATATTGAAGATGTTAATAGTATTAGACTAGATTTATACCAAAATATAAACAAGTCAAAAAAATTTCATGAAATGTATTTTAAAGTATTTAAACCATATCTTTCAAAAATAATAGGTGACGATATATCTAAACAAAAAAAAATAAATTTAAATATTCAACTTCCTCAAGATTATAACTCTACTTTAGATTTACATGCTGATACTTTTGCTGGTGAAAGTCCTTATGAGGTTATAACTTGGTTACCTCTGTCATCAGTTTACAAATCAAATTCAATGTATGTATTTCCCCTAGATATATCAAAAAAAATTGTTTCTAAAATTGAAAATTATAATACTGTTGGAACAGATAAAATTCTTAATAACTATAAAAAAAATTTAAAATTTTTGAAAATTAATTATGGAGAGGTGCTAATTTTTAGTGCAAATTTAATGCATGGAAATAAAGTCAATCAAACAAAAGATTCAAGATTAAGTTTAAATTGTAGATTTAAAAATACTTTTTCACCAAGAAATAAAATAAATTCATCGAATCACATAGTTAATATCTTTGAAAACAAAACCAAGTCACCCTCGACTAAAGTTGCTGAATATTTTGAAGAATTGAAAATTTATGAATAATAAAATTTTGCAAGGATATACAATTTCAAGAAGTGTGGAATATCCTTTTTTTATTCCAACAAATATTCAGAGCAAATTATTAAGAAATTACTGCAAAGAAAAGAATTTTAAATATAAACTGCATCTTGGTGAATTTAATTTAAAAAATAGTACTATACAGCTGTATCAGATAATAAATAATTCTAAAAATATTAATGGAATATTGACTTGTTCAATTACTTTTCTTCCAAACAATTTAAAAAAATTAATAGATTTATTTAAACTCATAAAATCAAAAAAATTAGAATTTCATTTTATATTTGATGAAATAATATTTAAAAATCAGAATGTTAAAAGTTTTTCAATCTCTTTATTAAAAGAATTGAATAAAATAAAAAACGAATATAATAATCGTTAATGAAAAAGTTAATTAAAAACTCAGAACCTTTCATAAATATTAATATTCAAGATCTCAAAAAATGGTCAAAAAAAAAAGAAATAATTCATGCTCAACAAAATAGACAATTACAAAAATATTTATTTTTTCAAAAAGCTTTTGATTTAATATATGACAACTCGGTCCTTGGAGATTATTTTGAATTTGGGTGTCATAAAGGTAGAACTTTTTCATTTGCACTATCTCATGCGAGAATGAGAAATATGAATATGAATTTTTATGCTTTTGACTCTTTTCAAGGCCTTCCAAATGTAAAAAATAATTTAGCTCAAAATGATAAGTTTAAATATAAAGCATTAAAGACTAATATAAATGACTTCAAACAAATAGTTAATAAATTTTCCTTTTACAAAAAAAATATTAAACTAATTCCAGGTTTTTATGAAAAATCGCTAAATAATAAATTAATAAAAAAATTAAAGCGTGATAAAGTTAAATCATCTATAATAAATTTTGATTGCGACTTAGAGCAATCAGTAGATCAGGCACTTAAATTCAGCATGAATTTTTTACAAAAGGGAACAATTTTATACTTTGATGATTATTTTTCATCTTATAAAGGCAATCCGAAACTTGGGATTCCGAGAGTTATAAAAAAAAATTTTAAAAATTCAAATTTTTCAGTTGTAGAATATTGCAATATTGGTTTTGCTGCAAAAAGTTTTATTGTTTACTAAGATTATAAAATTTTTTTATCTTTTTAACTATATAAATTAAATCTTTTTTTTTTAAGAATTCATGTACTGGAAGTGAAATAGTTTTTTGAGCAACTTCTTCTGCTATTTTAAAATCTCCTTTTTTGTAACCATAATTTTTTTTTGAGGGTTTTTGTAAATGCATAGCAACAGGATAATGTTTTTTTGCATCTATACCCTGGCTAATTAAATATTCTATCAGTTTATCTCTACTGTTTGCTAAAAAAGAGTATATATGAAATACTTCTTTGGAATTGTCTCTTTTAGGAAGCTCTATTTTAGGAATTATTTTTAATTTTTTATCAAAAAATTTAGCATTTGATATTCTTTTTTTTGTAATACTATGAAGTTTTTTCAATAAATGATTTGCTACTACAGCTTGAATTGTATCGAGTCTAGAATTTGTACCAAATATTTCAATTTGATTTCTATTAATTAATCCGTGATTTCTTAGAAGATATAATTTTTTAGCTAATTTAAAGTTATTAGTAACCACCATGCCTCCGTCACCCCAAATATTTAAATTTTTGAGAGGATGCATACTGAAACATCCATAGTGACCAAAATTTCCTGCAAATTTTTTGCCTCTTTTTGCAAGTACAGCATGACAAGCATCTTCAACTAAAAATAAATTATATTTTTTTGCTATTTTGGAAATTTTTTCCATATCGCAAATTTTACCTGACCAATGAACTGGTACAATTGCTTTTGTCCTTTTTGTTATAGCTTTTTCAATTTTATTTGGATCTATATTATGATCCTCAAATTGAATATCTACGAATACTGGTTTCGCACCTGATTGAACAATTGCTCCAATGGTAGCATAAAAAGTAAATGCAGTTGTAATAACCTCATCTCCAGGTTTAATACCCAATGCTTTTAATGATAAATAAATTGCATCTGTTCCACTTCCTACTGCAATACAGTACTTAGATTTAATTAAATTCTTAAAATTATTCTCAAATCTATTTACTTCCTCGCCCAAAGTGAAGTCGTTATTTTTAACTATTTTTGAAATTTTTTTTAAAATGATTTTTTTATCAGAAAATTGTTCTGATAAGTAGTTATGTTTGATTTTCAGTTTTTTATCTCTTCTATACTGTTCTGGTAAAAAATTTTTCATTATTTTTTATGTATATATTTATTATTTTTGTTTTTTAACTTGTTAAAATTGTCCTTGTACCAAATAACTGTTTTTAAAAGTCCGCTATTAAATTTATTTACATTAGTCCATTTAAGTTTTTTGTTAGCTTTATCAGAGCTCATAAAATATTTAAAATCTTTACTTTTTCTATCTTTCACATTTATAACGAGTTTTTTATAGTCGTATTTCATTATTTTCGTTATTTTTTTTACAATTTGAGAAATTGAGAGTATTTCTTTGGAGCTAATATTATAAGTTTGTCCTGGAGCACCTTTTTTTATTGTTAAAAATATTGCCTTACAAAAATCATCAGAATAAATAAAAGATCTTAGTGATTTACCTGATCCGTGAAGTTTAAGTTTTTCTTTTTTTAATATTTTTAAAATAGTTTGGGGAATAATTCTGTATAATTGTTGACCTGGGCCATAAAAGTTTGAAAATCTTAAAATTATTGATGGAAACTTAAATGTATTATAAAATGCTAATAACATCGCGTCAATTGCCATATGAGTAATAGCATATGGTGTCGTGGGATTGCAATTATAGTTTTCTTTAATTTTAGTCTTATAGCTTCCATAAACCTCGGGTGTAGATATTCTTATATATTTCTTTATGAATTTAAAATTTTTAATTTTGTTTATTAAGAGAGTTTTGTTTTTTACATTTGTATCAATCCAGTGATCTGGATTTAACCAGCTTTCTGCTACCATCCCTTGTCCTAAAAAATCAACTATATATTCATATCTTCTTTTTTTTATTAGTGAAATAATTCTTTTCTGATCTTTATTTAAATCAAATTTAAAAAAATCAAAATTTTTAATTTGTTTTTTATTTAATAAAATAAAGTTGTATGATATTTTTGATCTTGATATTCCATCAACTCTTATTTTTTTTTTTAAACAATAATTTGTAAAAGTTGATCCAGCAAATGAGTTGCTTCCTAAAATTAAAATTTTTTTTTTCATTAAAACTTCTGCTTTTTAACCCAATTTACAGAAAAAGACTCTTTTGTTTTTTTAATCTTATTATTGTGAAATTGATTAATAATTTCATCAACACCCTCTTTAAGGGAAGTTTTAAATTTAAATCCAGTTTTCAGCAATTTTTCGGAACTTAATCGATAAGATCTTGGGTCGTTACTTTTTTTCTTAATAATTTTAATATTTTTTATTCTTTCTTTAATTTTTTGTGCTGTATTTTTTACTGATAAATTTCCTGATGAAGAATTGTATGCACCAGACTGAGGATTTTTTTTTAAAAAATGCAAGTAAACATTAACCATGTCCCTAATATGAATATATGGTCTTAATTGATTTCCGCCTAAAATTGTTATTTCTTTTTTTGTTAAAGCTTGGAAGCATAAAATGTTAATCATTAAGTCCAATCGCATTCTTTTTGAATAACCGTAAACTGTTCCAGGTCTAATCAAATAGTATTTGAAATATTTTTTATAACTTTCAATTACATTTTCAGCTATCATTTTAGTTTTGTTATAATCTGAAATTGGAACCAAACTTAAATTTTCAGTAACTTTTTTTTCTTTTTTTATTCCATAAACACTTCCTGATGAAGCATATATAAACTTTTTTATTTTATTTTTTTTTGCAATTTCACAAAGTTTTTTTGTACCAAGACAAGATATTTCCCAAGTATATTTAGGATTTAGTTCAGATGCTGGGTCACTAGCAATTGACGCAAGATGTATAATTGTTTCAACTCCTCTACCAATGCTATCATTTATATCCAAAATATTTTTTTTAATTAATTTAATTCTATTATTTTTAGGTAAAAAGTTGCCAAACCAGCATGTATCAACAACTATTAATTTGTGACCTAATTTTAACAATTTTTCGCACAATAAAGTTCCAACGTAACCAGCACCCCCTGTAATTAAAATTTTCATTTTTGTAATTATATTTATTATTGTATATATCAATATTAAATCATGAGTATACAAAATAAACATATAAAAAATTTTATTAAC
>MDTD01081143.1_pt1 | contig 26883 bp, 24 predicted proteins | sample 811221 | NCBI WGS metagenome assembly MDTD01 (sample SAMN05326646, study PRJNA326480) | marine metagenome | isolation source: seawater | place: Pacific Ocean: South West | collected 2011 | reverse complement strand
CCTCTGGACCTGCCGCAAGCCAATGAAAATACGAAGACAGACCCAGAGCGTATTACGCCTACTGTTATTGTATTGAACCGAATCCCCGAAGAAGGAGACAGCCAAAAGTTGTACCAAGTCAGCCAAGAAGGTCAACCCTTATCAGGTTTATTGGATTATGAAACCATGAAAGCAGAGATTACGTCAGCAGTGGAGGCTTCAGGAAAAACTAAGTTGCGTATTGCAGGTGAAAAAACAGCCTATTACGATGCCGTATTTCAGGTGTTGATATTGGCTCAATCAAAAGAATGGCAACCCGTTTTGGCATTTGATAAATAAAACCGAAATGGCACTAGATAATAAGAAAAAAGCGTACGCGAGTTCTATTCTTTTCATGGTTGGAATTCTTGTGGCCTTATTCTTTATTGAATTTACTTTTGCAGAAAATCCACCAACAGTTGAGGTTTCAGATCCTTTTCCCGAAGATATGGAGATCAAAGATGTGGTAGCTGAAACCAATAATCAACCCAGTCGCAGCGCAGCGCCGACTCGAAATCCTACACCGAAACCACCAAATCCGAATACAAATAACAATACAACAAGTGAAGAGTTGACAGACAACCAATCCGATGAGAGTAGTGCTAACCCTTTTGGTGGAGCAGGTGGCGGATCACCGAATCAAGGACCATTTACTCCTGGTGACGATTTAAATGCAAGTCAACCCGGACCGCCTTCTAAGAATTTTGGAGACCCCAAAAGACTCAACAGACCAGTTCCTCCAGATTATGATACCGATTACAGTGGAAATGTTTGTGTTGAGCTCCTAATTAGTGAAAAAGGAGAGGCCATTTCGGCAAAGTCATGTAATTCAACAAGCCACCCAGATCAAAATGTTGTCAAATCGGTTATTGAGTACATTAAAAAAAATGTAAAATATAAAGCAGAACCGGGAGCAGGCAATCGAAAAGCATTTTTTAGCGTTTATATTCAAGCTGGATAACTACTCCGAACATATCGACTGGCTGTTTCAACAATTCCCTGCTTTTCAAAAGCAAGGAGGAAAAGCCTATAAGCCAGGACTATCTCATACGCATAAGCTTCTTTCATTATTTGACCTTGACCTTGAAAAGCTAAAATACATTCACGTTGCGGGTACCAATGGCAAAGGATCCGTCTGCAGCGTTACTGCATCTCTACTCACGGAACAAAATTACAAAGTGGGGCTCTTCACCTCCCCTCACCTATTTGATTTTAGAGAAAGGATCCGCGTGAACGGAGCCATGATTTCCGAACAAGAAGTGGTCGATTTTTGTGAAATAATACGCAGTACTAAACTCGATTTTAAGCCCTCTTTTTTTGAAATCACATTTGTGATGGCCATCAAGTACTTTATTGCACAAAGTTGTGATTATGTGGTATTGGAAACCGGAATGGGAGGACGTTTAGACGCCACGAACGTGGTAAACCCTCTCGTTTCAGTGATAACTAATATTGGATTGGACCACCAACAGTATCTGGGAAACACATTACAGGATATTGCAAAAGAAAAAGCGGGTATCATCAAGGAAAAAACTCCGGTAGTGATCGGTGAAAAACAGCAGGAAGTTCATGCTATATTTGAGCAAGTTAGTCGCGAAAAAAAAGCGCTCATGCGTGTCGCTAAAAAAAGCTTCACCGATTCGAAGCTTCCCCAATACCAATTGGAGAATGTGAATACGGCAATCAGCGCATTGTCAGAACTGGGCATTAAATGTTCGGAAGAAATCATTCATAAGTCAATAGAAAATTTATATAAAAACACAGGGTATCAAAAGCGAATGGAAGTTATTCAAGAAAATCCCAAAATTATTCTTGATGTTTCTCACAATATGGAAGGAATAGAGCAAACAATGAGATCAGTGCACCAACAATGTAAAGGTAAGGTATATTGTATCCTGGGAAGCACAATAGAGCGTGAGATTGATGCAGACTTTATAAAACTATTCAAAAACACAACACTCTATCTCTGTACTTTTGACAACAAGCGAAGTAAAAGTAAAAAAGACTGGGAAGACATCAATGCCATTTATAAGACTGGGTTTCCTATCGAAACAAATGTGAACATTACAATCAAACATGTAAAGGAAAGAATGGGATCAGAAGACCTTTTGATTGTTACTGGAAGCTTTTTCCTTTTAAGTGATTTGAATTTAAATCAAAACACAAAACATAGTTTGTAAATCACAAAATACCTTTATCTTTGCCCTCGATGGAAAAGCAGGTCATCCTTAATGCCAAGCACCTAGAACTGACTCTAAAAAGACTTTGCCATGAACTCATTGAATCTCATAACGACTTTAGCAACACTGTAATTGTTGGGCTCCAGCCAAGAGGTATTCATGTTGTTGAGCGATTAAAAGCCCTTCTGGAAGACATCTTAAAAAAGGACATTACTTGTGGTAATCTTGACATCACTTTTTACAGAGATGATTTTAGACGAAGAGAAACACCTTTGTTACCTAGCGTCACCAATATAGACTTTAGTTTAGAAAATAAGGATGTCATTCTAGTAGACGATGTTTTATTTACTGGACGGACCATTCGATCAGGATTAGATGCTGTGCTGTCATTTGGAAGGCCGAAAAGCGTAGAATTGATGGTGCTCATTGACAGAAGATTTCGAAGAGACCTTCCTATTGAAGCAAATTATGTAGGGAAAGCTGTGGATACCCTATTATCAGAAAGAGTTTCCGTGGAATGGAAAGAACATGAAGGAGAAGATAAAATAGTACTTTACACAAAAGAAAGCAATGAATAGTTTAAGTGTAGAACATTTGATTGGTATCAGAGATCTTACCAGAGAAGACCTCGATTTGATTTTCAAAACAGCAGATAGCTTTAAGCAAGTCATTAACCGACCCATTAAAAAAGTACCTTCGCTCAGAGATATCACCATTGCCAATCTTTTCTTTGAAAACTCAACACGAACTAAATTATCCTTTGAATTGGCGGAAAAAAGATTGTCTGCCGATATCATCAACTTCAGTGCTTCAGGGAGCTCCGTAAAAAAAGGAGAAACCTTAGTCGATACAGTCAATAATATTCTTTCGATGAAAGTCGACTTGGTTGTAATGAGGCATCCCAGTCCTGGTGCAGCTTCATTTTTATCCAAAAAAGTAAATGCAAAAGTCGTGAATGCAGGAGACGGCACACATGAGCACCCTACTCAAGCACTTTTGGACGCCTATTCGATTCGTGAGCAACTGGGAAGCCTTGAGGGAAAGAAAGTTGTCATTGTAGGTGACATACTTCACTCAAGAGTCGCTTTGTCCAATATCTATTGCCTTCAAAAGCTTGGTGCAGAGGTGATGGTCTGTGGGCCAAAAACATTGATTCCCATACATATGAAAAGCCTAGGCGTAAAAGTTTCATATAATCTGAAAGAAGCACTGGAATGGTGCGATGTAGCGAATATGCTCAGAATTCAGCTTGAACGACAAGACGTTAAATATTTTCCTTCGCTTAGGGAATATTCCATGACCTTCGGACTTACAAAAGAAATCTTAGACTCATTAAGTAAAGAAATTGTGGTAATGCATCCAGGGCCTATAAATAGAGGGATAGAAATCACTTCTGATGTTGCTGATAGCGATCAAAGTATCATATTACAACAAGTTGAAAATGGGGTTGCCATACGAATGGCAGTAATTTATTTGCTCGCGGCTCAAATTGAACGCTAATTTTTTTACTTTTGAAATAGCAATGGAAAATTTCACATCAGAACACAAAGGAAAGGTGGCAGTTGTTCGGTCGAATGTAGAAAAACTAGATTCTACCAACGCCCCCGAGCTTAAAAGTCTCTTTATTCATTTAAATAAAGCATCCAACAACAAACTTGTTTTAGATTTAAGCTCAACAAAATATTGTGATTCATCTGGTCTTAGTGCCATTCTCATTGCCAACAGACTCTGCAAAGATACCAACGGTTCATTCTCAATGTCTAATGTTCAAACCAATGTACTTAAACTGATTCAAATCGCACAATTAGACAAAGTGCTCCATATATACAATGACGTAGAAACGGCTATTGCTAAAAACAAAGAGTGAATTTTATCGTAACTATTCTGGGAAGTGGAGCTGCATTGCCTACACAAATCAGAATGCCTTCCTCACAGTATATCAATTGTAATAACCGACATTTTCTTATTGATTGTGCTGAAGGAACCCAGGTTCAGCTTCGAAAATATAAAATCCATTTTCAAAAGATTTCTCGCATATTTATTTCACACCTGCATGGTGATCATTATTTTGGATTAGTTGGGCTACTGAGCTCATTAAATCTTTTAGGCAGAGAAAAAGAAATACACATACACGGACCCGAAGAGCTTGAAGAAATTTTAATGACACAGCTTCATTTGGGAGGATCCAAACTATCTTATACAATTCATTTCCATGCCTTGTACTTCAAAGAAAAAGAAAAAATATTCGAAGATGATGTCCTTGAGGTATATAGCTTTCCTTTAAAACATAAAATTCCAACCTGTGGCTTTTTGATTCAAGAAAAAGCCAAACTATTGAAACTTGACCCCATTCAACTTAAAAAGAAAAATATTCGCTTAGAACAATATAAAGACCTTCAGAATGGGAAAGATATTGAACTAGAAAACGGAGATATCTGTCGTTACCAAGAAGTCACCAAACCACAAATAGCTCCGATGAGCTATGCCTATTGCTCTGATACTAAGAAAGATTTAAAAATTGTAGATTTTGTTAAGGGAAGTACGGTTCTTTATCATGAAGCTACTTTCTTAAAAAAAGAAAAATCACTTGCCAAAGCTACCATGCACTCTACCACTCAAGATGCTGCTGAAATTGCTCTTTTGTCCGATGTAAAATGCCTTTATGTCGGTCACCTCTCTTCTAGATACACTTCTGATGAAGAACATCTCAAGGAACTTCAAGGAGTTTTCGAAAATTCGCGTGTTGCCTATGACGGATTGGTTATAGACCTTTTTAAAGAATAATAAAGGACCGTACCGTCATCATCAATAAAAAGAAAGTCGAAAAAATTGATAAGAATAAAGTAACGGAGTCCAATTTATGTTTGGCATCCGAAACAATTTGCACCTTTCTTTGCAATGTTGCGGATTGAAATGCCACTTTATTTCTGATCAATAATTTCATGAATTCGTGATTGACTTTTTGATTCATTCTGCTCATTACTTAATCGTTTTATTTGTGTTTGTAATACAGGACAAAGATGCTGGGATTCTTCCCTAAAAAAAATGATATATAATTGAATAACAACAAAATAGAACTTCTCACCCACAATGAAATAGGTAATATGTTACCATGTTTTGCGTGGAACTACGTATACCCATAATAAGCTACTAGAAATTATAAAATAAATCGTAGGGTAAGGTGAGTCTATGATAAATAATCTACCCAAATCCTATAAATAAAAAGCCCCCTTTCGGGGGCTCAGATTAAGGGAAACACAATAATTGATTGTCTATTGAGCGATAAGCTTTCCTGAGTATATCATATTGTTGGGACCTTCAAGGTAGACTAGATATACCCCAGCATTCAGATTATAAGTTTGAAATGAATTTTGCAGAGATACATCAGCCTTTTGAATAATTTGACCATTTGTATTTACAATGGTAATTTCCGATACCTCTTTATTTTCCCATCTTACCGAAGCAAAGTCATTTGTTGGATTAGGATAAATGAGAATATTCATATCGTTTATGTGTCCTACTGCTGCTGAACTAAAATTCTCAATCGTACCGTTCAAAATGATATCACAACCATTATCGTCTGTTACAAGAACTTCATAATCTCCAGCAGGTAAATCATATAAGTCTTCGGAAGTATCTCCGGTATTCCAAAGATATGTGTATGGTGTCGTTCCCCCTGATACCGTCAAATCAATCTCTCCATTGATGTCATCGGTGATAGGATTTGTAATCAAACTAGCCTCTAATAAATCGGGTTGTTTTACATCAAAATCACCAGACACTTGACATCCATACGTATCAGTTACAGTCACCCCGTAGATCCCTGCAGACAAATTTGAAATGTCCTCTGTTTGCATTCCATTTTCCCATTCGTAGGTGAAAGCACCTTCACCGGTAATTATTGTCAGATCTATGGATCCATTTTCAAAATCATTGCATGAAACATATTGAATTTCAGCATCAAAACTTATCTGAGGTGCTGTTTCAAGAAGAATAATCGCTTCCTTCGAGCAACCGTTAGCGTCACTAATTATCACCGAATATTCTCCACTAGCCAGATCAGTAATATGCAATCCACTTTCTCCATTTGACCACTGTATTGTATAGGGAGCAGTTCCTCCATTAATTTCAACTTCAATAGAACCACCATCCGTTCCGCAGGATAAGGATTCCGTAAAATTTAAAGCCATTTGATTATAATCTTGAGCCATTTCTAATGCCGCTCCTGCATTTAAACAACCCTCACCAATCAAGCCAATATAATCCGGATTAAAAGCATCTATGTTGGTTGATGAAGCTTTCAAAATATACGCGATATCTTCATTTGTCAAACAAGGATTAGCCGCTTTTATTAAGGCTACAGTACCTGATACCATTGGACTCGCGTACGATGTTCCGGAACCAACAATCTCCCATCCGTCAGAGGGGCTAATTAAAACATCATATCCTGGCGCACTAAGATCTACCTTTTCGTTATGTTGGTGTGTTGAATTCGCATCACCTGATACACCCTGATGGCTGAAGTTTTGACCAACGCTTGTAACTGCAAAGACATTATCATAGGATGCAGGATAAACCAAATTTTGAGGACCTCCACAGGTACTTCCATTTCCTGCGGCCGCCACAATAAAGCTCCCATTTTCATAGGCTTCATTAATAACATCTTGGACATATGTACTATGATCACATCCAGATGTCCAGCTGAGGTTAATGACATCTGCGCCTGCATAAGAAGCATTCAGAATTTCATTAATATTCATACGATATAGAGCCAAACTACTTTTATATCCAATAGAACTATTGAAATTATTATTATCAGTTGCACCACCTGCCATAATCGCTACAGCAGTACCGTGACCAGTAGACTCAGTATTTGTGGCATCGTAATAAATGTATTGAGATTCTAACTCTTCGTGTGTGACTTCAAAATTTTGGTCAGAAACAGCAATCACAACATTTGTATCTCCAGTTGTAATGTTCCAAGCAATTTCGGCTCCTATAAGATCAAGTGCATAATGATTGGTATTCAATCCGTAATCATTCGGAGTAGCTAAAATTTTATAATCTGGACCATACTCTACTTTAGAAACTACCGATACCTTATTGGATAAGGTTGCATATAAATCTTCCTGTTCACATTCGCAAGTGACCTCATATACTTTTAACAATGAAGGATTTCTTGAAGACGATAGAGCTTTTTTAACCTCTTTAATGTTTAAAGAAGTAATCGCTTCATTGAAGCTCGTATCCTGCGCGAAAAGTTGCCCATAGGTATTAAATCTTGGAACATCTTTAGAATCATTAATGGTTAACCATACTGTTGACTCTTGCTGTGCAAAAGAGATTGAATAGATCATTATTAAGGAGAAAGTCAATATTGAATTTCTGAGAGAGGAGAGTAGCGTTTTCATATCCTTTTTTTTTAAAGAGTAAAAATTGATACACTAAAAGTCTATGTAATAAATGGTGTGTGGTAAAAATGATACCTCCCAAAATGAAAAATACCAAAGGACACGAAATACGTGCTAAGTGATGACCCGAAAAAGAATACGTAGGAATACGTAGAAGACTGATTTATTTCTGAGCTGCCTTAAAAAGGATAAGGGCAATGAAAGCAAAAAAAATATTTGGTGCCCAAACCGATAAAAGTGCTGGAAATCCTAAATTGAGAGCCGCTACAGTAAGCATTTTCATTGCGAAGATGTATACAAAAACAAGACCCAAACCTATAGCAATATTGACTCCAACACCACCTCTTCTCTTTTGAGAGGCAACTGATACACCAATCAAAGTTAAAATATAAGCCGCAAAGGGATATGAAGTACGCTGGTGCAGTTCAATCTCGTATAAAGGAACCATGGAGGAGCCTTTCTTCTTTTCTCGATCAATAAAAGACCTTAATTGGCTATAAGTCATTGTTTCTGCTGCATTTTTTCGATGCACCATATCTGATATAGAGAAGTCAAATGTCGTATCCAAATCGCTCAAATGCCGAATCTCAATATGATCAGTAAAAAATCGCTTTTCATATAAGTCTTTTAAATGCCACATCCTACTATTGGAATCATTAATTGCATATCTGCACTTCATATAGTATACAGGTTGATCATCTTCACTCCATTTCTGAACTGTAAAATCATTAATTTTTTTATCCCGGTTGTTATAATTTGAAAAATAGACCGATTGATTTCCAGGATACTCAGCATGATAATCTTCAACAATCATAACATCCCTGTAATATTTCTCCTCAAAATCTAGACGGCCCTTATTTGCTCTTGGAACGATAAAATGATTAAGTACCAATGAAAATAACATCAAAATAGTTGCTGAAATGAAATAAGGTCGCATGTATCTCGAGATTGGCTTTCCACTGAACCAAATAGGAATGATCTCTGTATCTTTTGCCATTTTAGCTGTAAACCAAATTACAGAAATGAAGACAATCATTGATGTGAACATGTTGCCATAAAGAATCACAAAATTCAAGTAATAATCAAATATAATAGCTGATAACGGTGCCTTATTCGCAATAAATTCACCTAGTTTATCTGAAACATCAAAAACAATGGAAAACATCATAATGATGGCCAACATAAAGAAGAATGTTGACAAGAACTTTTTAATGATATAGCGATCAATAATAGATAACATTTATATTCTTGTCTTCAGTTGTTTGACCATTTTATTCTTCCAGACTGTGAAAGTACCGTCAATGATTCGTTCTCTTGCCTCTCCCATTAAACGCAGATAAAAAGAAAGATTGTGGATAGTGGCAATCTGAATACCCAAATATTCCCCCGACTTAATGAGGTGTCTAAGGTAAGATTTTGTATAATTTCGATCAACCCAGCACGGACTGTTTTCATCGATTTCACTATAATCCAAAGACCATTTTTCATTTTTAATATTGATCGTTCCATTCTCTGTAAACAACAAACCATGTCTTGCATTTCTTGATGGCATGACACAGTCAAACATATCAACACCGAGAGCAATACATTCCAGTAAATTTGAAGGCGTCCCTACGCCCATCAAATAACGAGGTTTCGATTTTGGTAGAATCTCCGTAACTAAAGCGGTCATCTCATAGAGTTCATCTTCAGGTTCACCAACGGAAAGACCGCCAATAGCATTTCCAACAGCATCAAAAGATGAAATCACCTCTGCTGATTCTTTTCTCAAATCTTTATATATACTTCCCTGAACAATCGGAAATAAAGATTGAGAATAGCCATATTTAGCCGGCGAATTTTCCATTTGATCCGTACAACGTTTTAACCACCTATGAGTCATACCCATTGAAGTTTTAGCATAGTCATAATCACATGGATATGGTGTACACTCGTCAAAAGCCATAATAATATCAGCCCCAATACTTTTTTGAATATCAATGGCCCCTTCGGGCGAAAAAAAATGATAACTCCCATCGATATGCGATTGAAATTTAACCCCCTCTTCATTTATTTTCCTTGAGCCAGATAAAGAATATACCTGATAACCCCCACTGTCTGTCAGAATAGGGTGATTCCATCCCATAAATTTATGTAAACCACCAGCACCTTCTATGATTTTGATTCCTGGCCTTAAAAAAAGATGATAAGTATTTCCCAATATAATTTGAGCATTAACAACTTCTTCCAATTCTTTTTGATGAACCCCCTTTACAGAACCCGAAGTACCTACAGGCATAAAAATGGGGGTTTCGATCGTTCCATGGTCGGTATGTAAAAGACCGGCCCGAGCATTTGAATTCGAATCCGAATGAAGTAAATCAAAGTGCATAAGAATGTTGATAAAAATACGTGACAAAGATACATTGAAATCATTTCAAATTGAATATTTGTATCTGCTTAATATGAGCTTCATAGATCAACACACAAATGACCCACTAATTTTGTGCTGCATAATTGTATTTATTATCGCGGTTATGGTTCAGCTCTATTATGCCTTATTTATCTTTTATAAGCTAGCACTCTACAAGGTTTTGAAACCGAATAAAAGTCCTGAATTACCTATCAGTGTTATCATTGCCGCAAGAAACGAAAGGAAGGCCCTGGATAAAAACCTCTGCTCAATATTAAAACAAGAGTATCCCAAATTTGAAGTAATAGTTGTCAACAACAATTCAGTTGATGACAGTAATGAGGTTCTCAAAGCGTATCAAAACAACTTCAAAAACCTGCAAATAGTTTCACTCAATAGCCCTAAACACATTACAAAAGGTAAAAAACTTCCACTTACTCTAGGTATCAAAGCAGCAAAATATGAACACCTCGTATTTACGGATGCTGATTGCGTCCCCTCAAGCAGTCAATGGTTAAATAAGATGGCACAGAAGTTTGAAGAAGGAAATGAAATTGTACTTGGATATGGACCATACAAGAAAACCAAGACCTTAGTGAATAAAATCATTCGATTTGATACTGCATGGATTGGAATCAATTATTTTGCATTTGCCTTAAAAGGAACTCCATACATGGGGGTGGGGAGAAACATTGCCTATACCAAAACTGCATACCATCAAGTAAACGGTTTTAAATCTCACTACGCGATACCTTCAGGAGATGACGATCTGTTTATTCAAGAAGCATCCAAAAAAGCTTCTTTGTGCATTCAAATTGATTCAGAATCCTTTTGTGAGTCAGATGCAAAAGAAACATGGTCGGATTGGATCAATCAGAAATCTAGACACTACACAACCTCCGTTAGATATAGATTTATCAAAAAAGTAATGTTAGCAACCTATCCTATTACACTTATTGCCGCTTGGTTTTCTTTTGTTTCTTTGATGATATTAGGAAGCTTTCCTTTGCTTTACACAACAGCAATCGTGTCGGCAACCTTTATTAAATGGTGGATTCAGAGAAAATGCCTAGATAAAATCAAGGAACAAAAATTTGCACTTTTTTTTCCAATTTGGGATTTATTTTATGCTTTACTCATCCCCATTATCTATTTTTTGGCAAAAAACAAAAGAAATAAGGATTGGTAGCAAAAGATCATTTATCAGACAAAGCAAAATTCGACTTGACATTAGTTGAAGCTGCTAAGGGCGGTGATCAATTGGCTTATGCCGATTTAATGGAACGTTACAGAGAATCCATTTATTTCATGATGCTCAAAATGGTAAAAGACTCGGATGACGCTGATGACCTAACAATCGAGGCTTTTGGAAAAGCCTTTAGTCGGTTAGGACAATATTCACCAAACTTTGCTTTCAGCACTTGGCTATTCAAAATTGCATCAAACAATTGCATCGATTTTATTCGAAAAAAACGCATTAAAGTCACCTCAATGGATACGGGAATTTTGAACGACAATGGAGACGTCTTAAAAATAGACGCAAAAGCATCAACACCGAACCCCGAAGAGACATTAATGAAAGGGCAACGTATTGTGCATATGCGCCATTTAGTCAGTAAACTCAAACCCAAATACAGAGAACTTGTTGAAAAAAGATATTTTCAAGAATTGAGTTATGAAGAAATCGCTACTGAAATGAATCTTCCATTGGGCACCGTTAAAGCTCAACTTTTTAGAGCTAGAGATTTTTTAGCTACCATGGCTGAAAAAACAAAAGATTCCATTTAATGGAACTGATTTATAAATATTTTCCGGAAATTAAAGAGGAGCAGAAAGAATCATTAAACCAACTTCTCGAGCTTTATCAGGAATGGAATCAAAAAATAAATGTGATTTCCAGACAAGACATGCAAAATTTCTACGAAAGACATGTGTTGCACTCTCTTGCGATATCAAAAGTGATTCAATTTAAAAAAGATGACCGGATTATTGATGTAGGAACAGGTGGTGGATTTCCTGGCGTCCCTCTTGCCATTATATTTCCTGAAAGCCAATTTGTATTGAACGATTCTATCCGAAAAAAACTGAAAGTAATTGAAGAAATTGCTTCTGTTCTCGATTTAAAAAACATCAAAACCATTCACAGTAGAGCCGAAGACATCAGCGATAAATTTGACTTTATAGTCAGCCGAGCAGTAACCAATTTGCCAAGATTTATTAAAATGACGAAACATCTGTGTAAAGCAGGTAATTCGAGAAAAAATGGTCTATATTATCTAAAGGGGGGAGATTTTTCAGATGAGCTGAAAAAAATAAAAATGGCATTTCGCCAATTTGAGCTGAGGACATTTTTTGAAGAAGACTTTTTTGACACCAAAAAAATTGTATACTTCGCCTACTAGTTGAGTAAAGGAGGATATACCAAATTAAACTCTGTTATTCGTGCTTGAAACAATTCCTCGGTTTCAATATTGACAAAGTAAAAAGTTCCTTTCATTGATCCAATGGAGCTGATCAATTCACAACCACTAGTATATTCAAAACTCTCACCAGGAAGTAATATAGGTTGTTCTCCAACAACACCTTTACCAGAAACCTCTGAAATCCCGTGGAGTAAGTGCTTAACATGCCACTCTCTTGACAATAACTGAACTGCGTATTTAGTTTTATTAATGATAGTGATGTGATAATTGTGAATATAGCTGGCATTTATATCGGTGGATAAATCCTGACGAAACCAATGAGAGACTTCGATAACTATACCTAACGTTTTAGTTTTTGACATAGCATAAATTTATTTTATTTGAATCGTATAATCAAAGTTTTGTCAATATTTAACACTCAAAACAACCTTACTGAATAATTATGTAATATTTAAGTTACAATTAGTATACAAATTTGATCCATTAGACTATTTCGTCAATTAATTTATAAATTATAAAAAGTCAACATTTCGATGAATCCAATTTATTTAGAATCAATCTAAATTATTATATTACCCTACAAAATCACCACTAGATTACTGTGTAGGCGTTGTTTTTCTTAATTTTGTAGACAAATTGTAATATAACTTTCATGTCTAACACCATCAATATCCGAAAAGGTCTAGATATCAGGCTTTTAGGAGATGCGACTAAAGAAATAAAACAGCTTGCAGTTTCAAAAACTGTCAGCCTGTCCCCGTTAGATTTTCACGGATTAATTCCAAAACTAGTAGTTAAAGAAGGAGAAAAAGTCCAAGTAGGTGATGTCATTTTTTATGACAAGAAAAACGAAAAAATTAAATATGTGAGTCCTGCTAGTGGAACTGTAAGGGAAATTGTACGTGGAGAAAAAAGGAAAATATTACAAGTTTTAATTGATTCTGATGGAAAACAGACCTGTAAGAAATTTAAGGTAAGTAAAGTTGCTGATACATCCAGAGAGGATCTGATGTCACTCTTAATGGAGTCTGGTCTTTGGCCTTGTTTCAGGCAAAGACCTATAGATGTGGTTGCAGACCCAACAAAAGAACCAAAAGGAATTTACGTTTCAAGCTTTGACTCATCTCCCTTAGCACCAGATTATGAATTTATTCTAGGCGACCGAATGGACCAAGTACAGATAGGGCTGAAAGCATTAAACGTACTCTGCAATGGAAATGTACACCTAAGTAATAGGGAAAGCTCACAATTTGCCGCTATGAAGGAGGTAAACCATCACGTTTTTGAAGGAGTTCACCCCGCAGGTAATATTGGTACGCAAATACATCATATTGATCCGATAAATAAAGGTGAATTTGTTTGGAGCATTAACATTCAAGATGTAGCCGCGATCGGCAAATTATTTGAGAGCGGAAATGTCGATGGAAAAAAATGCATAGCTCTTACAGGTTCTGAGGTTAAATCACCCTGTTATTACAACATTCACTCTGGTTCATCTGTAAGCGACTTGGTCAAAAATAATGTGGCGGGAGATAATGTGAGATATATCTCTGGAAATGTATTGACAGGAGATCAAAAAAAATTGGAAGGTCATATTGGCTTTTATCACAATCAATTTACCATTATTCCAGAAGGTAACGAATACAAATTCTTTCTCACCACAGGTTGGCTAGGACTTGGATTTGACAAATTCTCAAATTCTAGACTTTTTCCAACGTTTTTATCCAAAAGTAAGAAGTTTGTTTTAGACACAAATACCAACGGAGAGGAAAGAGCATTTGTTGTTACCGGTGAGTTAGAAAAAGTATTCCCGTTCGATATTCTTCCTATGCACCTTACCAAGGCAGCAATAACAAACGATATCGATGGTATGGAGAATTTAGGCATCTATGAAGTTGCACCAGAAGATTTTGCGTTGTGTGAATATGTTTGCACTACGAAGATTAATATTCAGGAGAAAATTAGACAAGGGCTGGACTTAATTGCTAGTGAATGTATGTAAACTTAAACTACTAAAAGTGAAATTTTTAGAAAAATATTTACACAAAATGGAACCGCACTTCGAGAAAGGCGGGAAGTACGAAAAGTGGAATCCATTATTCGAAACTTTGGCAACTTTTGCATTTACGCCAAAACTCGTAACCCAAAAGGGAACCCATATCCGTGATGGGGTTGACCTCAAACGTACCATGTTTACAGTTGTAATCGCCCTTATACCCTGTTTAATTTTTGGTATTTACAATACCGGACATTGGGAAATGGCAGTATCAGAGGCAAACAGAAATTTGCCTTATTTTGATATGATTGGCACCAAATTTTTGAATGGGCTCATTATTGTCATGCCCGTTGTGATGGTTTCGTATGCAGTTGGATTAGGTGTTGAGTTTCTTTTTGGAATGATTCGAGGGCATTCCTTGCATGAAGGGTTTTTGGTGTCCGGAATGCTAATTCCTTTAACCATGCCTGCGGATGTGCCACTATGGATGGTTGGTTTGGCGACTGCATTTGCCGTTATTATCGGTAAAGAAATTTTTGGAGGAACCGGAATGAATGTCGTAAATATTGCATTAACTGCCAGGGCATTCTTATTCTTCGCATACCCCACATCGATGTCTGGAGATAAAGTTTGGATGTCTGGATTAGGGGATAAAATGGCTAGTAATCCTGAAGCCGTTGATGGATTTTCAGGAGCAACAGCGTTGGGTGATTTAGCCTCTTTTATGTCAGATAAAGCAATGGTTGCTGGTGAAGCGGTTCAATCTAATGTAGCAGTTCAAAGCTTTTCGAGTGAATACACGGCCTGGGAGTCTTTTATGGGAATGATACCAGGTTCGATCGGTGAAACATCAACGATGGCATGCCTTTTGGGTGCTGTCATTCTCATTTTCACAGGTGTAGGATCACTTCGGATAATTTTATCCTTTTTCGTAGGAGGTTTCATCATGGGACTTTTGCTTAATCTAGCAGGAGGAAATCCTTATCTTGATTTACCTGCCTATTATCATTTGATCATTGGAGGTTTTGCTTTCGGAGCTATATTTATGGCAACAGATCCTGTGACTGCTTCGCAAACAGCTACTGGTAAAATTATTTACGGGTTTTTTGGAGGATTCCTCGCAATCATGATACGAGTACTGAATCCGGCTTATCCCGAAGGTGTCTTCTTAGCAATATTATTTATGAATGTAATGGCTCCTATTATTGATCATTATGTAGTTCAGGCAAATATTAACAGACGTTTAAAAAGATTAAAAACCACGTAAATGGCTATCAATAAAGAATCAAACGGATATACTTTTGGATTTGCAATTGCCCTCGTTGTTGTTTTAGGGTTAATTCTTGCTACATTATCAGAGGCGTTGAAAGAGCGAACAAAAGATAACATTATAATAAAAAAGCAGCTCGACATCCTTTCTGCAATGATAGATATTGAAAAAGAAGGCATTACCCGAAAGAATGCGCCGGAAGAGTTCAAAAAATATGTTAATCTTGACGATGCTGTTATTCTCAATTACAAAGGAGAGGTGAAAAAAACAGATGAAAAGCTTAAACCTTTTGATGTAGATATTAAAAAAGAAAACAGAGATAAAACGCTTTCCGATAAAGACAAAAATTATCCCTTATTTACCGCACAAGACAAAAACGGAAAGACCCGGTATATTATACCAGTTGTAGGTAAGGGATTGTGGGGACCTATATGGGGTTATATATGTCTTAAAGAAGATATGAATACTATACTCGGTGTTTCCTTTGACCATAAAACAGAAACACCGGGATTAGGTGCTGAGATCAATAAGGCTTTTTTCATGGATCGATGGAAAGATTCGAAAATCATGGACGACCAAGGGTCTTTTGTCAAATATGAGGTTGTTAAGGACAATTCTGGAGCAATAAAAGGGGATAGTAAAATTGACGGGATTACTGGAGGAACAATTACATCCAAAGGAGTTGAAGAAATGGTGAATAGAACACTGAAAATATATGCCACTTATTTTAAAAACAAAAAATCTGAAGTATGAGTACAGGAAAAGCATCAGAGCCTCTTTTCTCAAAAAAGAATAAAAAGCTTATCACAGATCCACTAACAGATAACAATCCAGTAACTATTCAGGTATTAGGAATATGTTCTGCCTTGGCAATTACTGTGCAGGTGAATCAAGCTATTGTGATGTCATTATCCGTATTATTCGTGATCATCATGGGTAACCTCATCGTGTCCTTGTTAAGAAATATGATTCCATCAAGAATAAGAATTATCGTTCAATTATTGGTTGTTGCGTCTTTGGTTATTGTTGTTGACCAAGTTCTTGCTGCCTTTGAACCCGATTTATCCGCTAAACTCTCTGTATTTGTTGGATTAATCATCACCAACTGTATCATCATGGGACGATTGGAAGCCTTTGCTATGGCAAACAAACCATGGCCGTCGATTTTAGACGGTTTAGGAAATGGTTTAGGTTATGGAGCAATTTTAATCCTAGTTGCAGTATTTCGAGAATTATTCGGATCCGGAACCCTTATGGGTATTCCAATTTTTGGAAACTCACTTCCAGGTGAAGAATCCGGATTGTATACGATTGGATACCAAAATAACAACTTAATGATTCTACCTCCTATGGCCTTGATTATTACTGGAGTTATAATTTGGGTTCAACGGGCAAGAAATAAAGCTTTAATTGAGGAGCACTAAAAGGAAAATATCATGGAAAGTACATTAGATATATTCGTTAAAGCCATTTTCAGTGAGAATATGATTTTTGCCTATTTCCTGGGTATGTGTTCATACCTTGCTGTATCCAAAACAGTAAAAACTGCTGTTGGACTTGGAGCGGCCGTTATTTTTGTATTAACAGTAACAGTTCCTGTAAACTATTTACTTGAAAATTATGTTTTGAAAGAGGGTGCATTGAGTTGGGTTGATCCCAAGTATGCTGAATTGGATTTAGGTTTTCTCTCATTTATCATGTTTATTGCTGTCGTTGCATCAATTGTACAACTGGTAGAGATGTTGGTTGAAAAGTTCGCTCCAGCGCTTTATGGTGCCTTGGGTATTTTTTTACCACTGATTGCGGTTAACTGTTCAATCCTCGGCGGGGCATTGTTTATGGCAGAAAGACAATACTCAACGATTTTAGATGCCACTGCATTTTCCGTAGGTTCAGGCATTGGCTGGTTCATTGCCATTGTTGCTATTGCTGCAATTCGGGAAAAATTGAGGTATTCAAATGTACCTGGACCTTTAAGAGGTTTAGGAATTACTTTTATAGTTACAGGCTTAATGGGAATTGCATTCATGAGTTTTATGGGGATAAAATACGGTGAAGAGGTAGCAGAAGAGGATGCTCAAACTGAAACTACTGCAGTAATAACAGAAAAACAATTAGAAAAAAAATAGTCACATGGGTACGGTATTAATATTTACGCTTATTGCTTTTTTAGGAGTTATTTTATTATTGACAACAATGCTTTTATTTGTAAAAGCTAAAATTTCTCCGAAAGGGAAGTTGGTCATTGACATTAACAACGGAGAAAAGACATTAGAGGTGGACGGAGGTGGCACCTTATTGGGAACACTCGGTAGTAATGGAATCTTTCTACCATCTGCTTGTGGTGGTGGTGGTACGTGCGTTCAATGTGTTTGTCAGGTAAATGAAGGTGGAGGAGAAATCCTACCGACAGAAACCCCTCACTTCTCGCGTAAAGAAATTGCATCAAATCACCGTCTTGGTTGCCAAGTAAAGGTAAAAGAGAATATGAAAATTCATATCGAAGAGGAAATTTTGGGTATCAAAGAATGGAAGGCTAAAGTAGTTTCAAATTATAACGTGGCTACTTATATTAAGGAATTTATTGTGGAAATCCCTGAAGACATGAATTACAAAGCGGGAGGATATATTCAAATTAATATTCCTGAAACGCAAGTCAAATTTTCAGATATGGATATTACTGCTCATCCACAAGATCATCCAGGAGAACCTAATAAATTTGAAAAAGATTGGTCTGAAGGTAAGTTCGCAATGCGTCATTTAGTCATGAACAACAGTGAAGAAGTAGTGCGAGCATATTCAATGGCCTCTTATCCAGCAGAAGGTCGAAAAATAATGCTAAATGTTAGGGTAGCCGCCCCACCATGGGATCGTGAAAAAGACCAGTGGGCAGATGTTAATCCAGGTATCGCTTCGTCATATATTTTCGGATTGAAAGAGGGGGATGAGGTAACGATATCAGGGCCGTACGGTGAATTCTTCATAAATCATTCCGACGCTGAAATGCTATATGTTGGGGGTGGTGCAGGTATGGCTCCGATGCGTTCACATCTCTATGAGCTTTTTAAAACACTTAAAACAGGACGTAAAGTAACCTATTGGTACGGAGGACGTTCGCGAGCGGAGTTATTTTATATTCATTATTTCCGAGATCTAGAAAAAAACTTTCCAAACTTTAAATTTTACCTAGTTTTGTCCGATGCTCTTCCCGAAGATAATTGGGTTGCAAAAAAAGATATAAATGATGAAGAAGGAGATGGTTTCATTGGCTTTGTGCATCAGGCAGTTATTGATGAATATCTCTCAAAACATGAAGCCCCAGAGGATATTGAGTTTTATTTCTGTGGACCTCCAATGATGAATAATGCAGTTGTTAAAATGTGTGATGACTGGGGGGTACCACCTGAAAACGTTCGTTTCGACGACTTTGGTGGTTAATCTTTTCTACAGAAAGCAGGATAGTAATAATTGAATTTCTTCCTCAGTATTGAAGCTGTGAAAACACAACCTCACTCGAAAACTTCCCTTTGGTACGGTTGGCGGTAAAATTGGTTTGGTATATATACCCAATTTAGCCATAGCGTCAATACAATTTGTTAAAGCCTCTCTGGTTGTAAATTCAATCACTTGAATGGGTGAATTTTCTTCAGAGATAAATGAAAGGTTTTTTAATGAATTTCGAAACAAATAAATGTTTTCTTGAAGGCTCTTCTGTTTTTCATAAATGTCGGGAGATTGAACTCTCGACTCAATAGTATTATAGGAATGATCAGGCAATGCGGTTGTGTAGATAAAGGAACGACAAAAATTCAATAAGTAATCTCTTAAATCACTTGAAACAAGCAATGCGGCACCATGATAACCATACGCTTTTCCAAAGGTAACTATTCGACAAAAAATATCTTTGTGTAATACCTTAGCGTGAGCTATACCGCGACCTTCTTTACCAAATACACCGCATGCATGTGCTTCATCCACTATAAGATATGCTCCCTTCTCCTTACAAACCTGATGAATGGACGATAAAGGTGCCATGTCACCATCCATGGAATATAAGGATTCAACAAGCACATAGACCGATCCCTTTGCCTTGTATAGTTTCTCATTAAGGTCTTCAGTATTGTTATGCTTAAAAGAAATAGAATTCGCAAAAGAAAGTCTGATTCCATCTCTTGAGCTTGCATGAATATACTCATCGTACAGTATGGTATCACCACGAAGGGCAATAGAAGATATTAGACCAATATTTGCATCATATCCCGAATTAAATATCAATGCGCTTTCAGATTCATAAAATAGTGCCAATTGACTTTCACAATCCTCTGCCACATTAGAATTTCCGGACAACAAGCGAGATCCCGTTGAACCCTTAGAGTCTAATATTTCGTTGGTAGATCCTTTAGATAACCCTAGATAGTCATTAGAGAAAAAATCTATAGTGGAATTAAAATGACTTAATTTACGGAGAGTTCCGTCATTTTTACGACCTTGGATTCTTTTTTTGAGTCTTTCATTCATTATAAAGAATCAACAGTCTTCATCCTGCGTGGCTCAAACTTCTTTCCCTTAGATAAAGCTCTTTTCTTCTCTAACTCTTTTAAGCGTTCTTGTTTTTTACGCTTTTTTTCTATGAGAATTTCATCTGGCTTGGTTTCGGGTTGAGGCGCATCTGCAAAAGATTCTTTCGGAATAAGCCCTAAAATATTAAACATTTCTTGGTCCTCGTTGTACTCTGGATTTGGAGTAGTTAGAAGTTTATCTCCTGCAAATATAGAACCCGCACCCGCCATAAAACACATAGCTTGTGCTTCCATATTCATTTTAGTACGTCCAGCTGACAAACGAACCACAGACTCTGGGAATGCAATACGCGTTGTTGCAACCATTCTTATGAGTTCCCATTGTTCAATCGGTTTTTGATCCTCTAAAGGTGTTCCGTCTACCGCAACTAGTGCATTAATCGGAATTGATTCAGGCGGGTTTTCCATTTCCATATAACTCATCAATAAACCAATACGATCTTCCTCTGTTTCACCCATTCCAATAATACCACCCGAGCAAACAGATATACCGGCCTTACGAGCATTTTCAATCGTATCTAATCTTTGGTCATATTCACGAGTAGATATAACATCTTTATAAAATTCTTTTGAGCTATCCAAATTATGATTGTACGCAAACAATCCAGCATCTTTTAATCTTTTGGCTTGATTTTCATTCATCATTCCAAGGGTACAACAAACCTCCATATCTAAATCATTGACTCCTTGGACCATTTCAACAACTTTATCAAAGTCACTGTTATCTTGGACCTCTCTCCATGCTGCTCCCATACACAATCGTGAAGAACCATTCAATTTAGCATTCTTGGCCTGACGTAAAACTTCGTTCACATTCATTAGGCCCTCTGCATCAACGTCTGTATGATATCTTGAGGCTTGTGGACAATAACCACAATCCTCTGGACAACCTCCAGTTTTTATACTCAGTAAAGAAGACATTTGAACTTCTCGTGGATTGTGAAATTGTCTATGAATTGTTGCAGCTTCAAATACCAATTCTAAAAGTGGTTTTTTATACAACTTAAGCAACGCCTCTTTGGTGGAATATTCTGGATTAAATTTCATAATACAAATATAAATAAAGTGCTCTATTACACACTAAAGAAAAGGAAAAGTAATAAAAGAGAAATATACGGCATTGATTACAAGCTCTTTATCCTGCTTGTAAATGAGAAAAACCAGTAACTATTGAGCCGATCCTGCCTGATCCAAGTCAAGACGAACCGTAAATCTGAGGGTATTGGCTAAAGGACTTTGTCGGCCATTCAAAGATGCTAAATAAGAAAAATCAATGGCAAACATATTGTATTTCAAACTTGCTCCTAGATTTAAGAATTGTCGGTTTCCTTTATTTGGGCTTTCATAAAAAACACCAGTTCTAACCGCAAATACATCATTGTACCACCATTCTAAACCAAAAGCTACATTGATTTCAGACAATTCTTCTCTAAATCGTGTTCCTTTGACCACTTCGTAATTTCCATCAGCATCTTGAACGTAGTCACCGTTATCATCTGTTGCTACAGCACCTGGAGCATCATAGAAAGATTGAAACATCCCGTTGATTACACCCACATTGGCATCCATACCGGCAAGCATGGTGTAGTCACCGTCAACAACATCATAAAAAGGTGGTGTAGGCACCAATAAGCGCTGTAAATCAAGAGAAAAAGTAACTTCATTATAAGAATCAAATTTGGCTAGGAAACTGTTTCCTATTTTCAAATTCATAGGTATAAAGTCTCGCTCAGAAAGCTCCGAATAAGCAACTTTATTTCCGATGTTATTAATGGTCGTTGCCAAGGTATACACACCATTTAAATTACCGATTTTCGCATCATCATTGTAGTAAGAAAATGATAAATCAGCTGCACCAACTACTCCTGCCTTGGTGTTTACTCCACCAACGGTCAAACCTCCGGTAAGGTTTGAATAAGCAAATTTTCCATTGATACCAACACTAAATCGATTGGATAATCTAAAAGCATAAGCACCAGTCAATTCAAACTCACTGGGTTTATCGTCGCGAATAACATTTCCTGAGGCATCTGTAAATGTGATCTCTCCAAGGCTGAAATAACGAAGCGCACCACCCACCGAGTGGGTTTCATTTATTTTATAATATGCGGATAAGTATGATAAGTGAATGTCATTGGTCAATTGACGCAACCACGGTGTATATGACAAACTCACTTCCGAAGTTTTCTCCGAAAAACTCAAAATCGAAGTATTCCAATAAATAGAACTTGAAGATGGACTCAATGCTGTACCTGCATCCCCCATACCTCCTGCTCTTGAATCGGGTGTAATCGCCATAAAAGGTAAAGCCGTCGTAATGGTGTTCAGTTGAAGCTGATCATCTGTCACGCCATTTCCTCCCGTTGGCTGAGCCAAAACAGTATGCCCTGAAATTACGATAAATAAAGTGAAAAGTGTATTCTTCATTTTGAATTTAAAAATTAGGTGGTAAATATACGCAAAACAAGAAGTTTTATTGCCTATTTTATTTTAAGATCACTAATTTTTCTGTTTTTTCAACTGCTGTTCCATTAATATCTTTTACAAGTATTCTGTATATATATACTCCTTTTGCCAATTGATCCCCATAAGTGTCTCTACCATTCCAAAAAATATTATTAACTCGGAACCCTTCAGAGTTAACTGTTCGATTGATGGTGTGAACAAGCTTTCCTGAAATCGTAAAAATCTGAATTTGCACATCGAGCTGATTACATGAAAAGGGATGCTCAAACATAAATTCGGTAGCCGTTGTAAATGGATTTGGATAGTTATACACATTCATGAGCTCTATATTTCCGTCATCGACAACGACAAAATCTATACTTACTTTTGAGGAGTTATTATTCACATCCCAAACCTTAAATTCAATGGAGTGTGGGCCTTTTTCAAGCTCGTCAAACTGAAAACGAATTTCTCCGGATTGATAGGAATCCAAATCAGACACATAGTAATCATTCAATATAAAAGGCTCGGAAGAATTTCCATCAAGTATTGCCGTGATATCATGTCCGATACCGTTTCCTACAGTATTAATTCCATTTTCATCAAAAATCTTAGCCACTAGAACTGGACTCATGTCAGTTTGCCCACCTGTAACAAAATTCTCATCATTCATAAACAAGCTAATATCAGGTCCTTGATCATCGGAAATCCCATTTGGATCAATACCACCTATAACAACGCTCGTGTCATAACCCCCTGCATCAATCTGATTACCATAACCATAATAGCTTAATTTTCCAAAGCCGTATTGCAATGAAATATCTTTGGGAACAACAAAAGAAAAATCAAATTTACCGTTAACAATGGATACCTTTCCTTTATATATCACATTCCTTTGAAGTTCATAAGAAATTTCTGGGGATTCAATATCTTGACCTAAAGTTTGTTGCATTTTGATCTTATCGAAAACAGATGGGGTCAAAACACCATTAATCTCAGACATTAAATTGCCTTCAAAGTTTTCAAGATGACCTTTTATTCTCACCTTACTTAATGCTTTAATCGTATCAATTTCAATCATAGGAGAAAGACCATTAATACTATCTGTGATAATATTGTAATGAGGCAAGGCAATTCTTAAAGCTGGGTCACCTATAAGGGTAAAACTGCGTTTGTTATTACTACTTCCCGCATTATTTTTCGTTCTTCTCGCAATTTCACCTAACGCTAAGGGGAATCCTTCATTATCCCGCTCAAAAACATGATTAAAAAAGGCCTCTCCGGTATTTGAATTGACTCCAAAGAAAACTGAACGAGTGGTTGTCATAAGTGCAATCGCCCCCCCGGTAGGGTTCAACGCAGCCCATTCACCAGCAGATACTCGAGATGGATCGTCATATTTCGTGAACTCACAGGTTGCCGATACAAAAACATTTAATGCATTGATATTACTCCAAGAATTGATTTGTGGAATGGTTACCACACGTTCCTCTGCAAGTCCGACTTCTCCTCCATGACCTACATAGTTTATTAATAAAACACCCCTTTGAATGCGATTTGTTATTCCATTGAGAACATCAGGGTAACGTTGTCCACCAGCACTCGTCTGTTGAGGAAAAGCATCCAAATACAATTTATCACAATTCATTTCACGATGATTGGCTTTCACTGAAAAATATTGTGGCTCCGTATCTGTATTCACAAAATATCCTCCTTCCTCGTCATCTGCAACTTGAACATACTTCTGACGCCAATCTCCATATGTATTTGTAGAGTTTTCATCTAAACAACACGAAGCACCGGCATTTAGAAAAAGACTAGACCCATTTTGCATGTAATGCTGAACTTTATCCACTTGTTGTTTTGCTGTTGTTGGATCAGAGGCTAAAATTCTACCAATGCCTATATCCAAAAGGTCAGCACCAGAAATCGACTCGTTGTCATCAAGCATTCCAAAAAAGTCATCTGTGACAAGCGCAGAGATATGATTTTCACTGTTCAAAACCTGATAGGTTAGCATTAAGTTATTATTGTCTGGAACTCGATCTTTTGGATCATAGGTACCATCACCAAAAATTAGTAAATACTTTGGAGCCGTCGAAGGATTAGACTGAGATCTATCGTAAAACATTTTGGCGAACATGCGAATAGCAACAGCATCTTGGGCACCAGAACTGAACTCGTTGTATACCTGTTCGGAACTGACCACATGAACTGAAACGCCTAAGTCTCTGTGTAAATCAGCCAATCTTTCGGCTTCAAGCAACAGAGTCGGGTGTGTTACAATAAGATAATCTGCCTGCTCTAATCCATGAAGATTTTGGTGATCGACTGTAGAGTGAAATTCCGGGCTAAAAAAAGTACCTCCATTAGAAACCACATATTCACGATAAGCCAAAGAATCCAAAAAAGAAAATGTGGTCCCTGAAATTTCTCCTTCTACTCGTTTGGGATTGTGTCGATCGGATAGATCCCAAACGAAACCGGTAGACGGAAAGTTTGAAACGACAAACTCTCCAATGCCCAATTGACTCCCTGATAGATTGCGGAAACCCATTTGGGAGCCATAAAATACCAAATCACGCTTCGCATTCAGGACAATTCTATCCAAATACGTAAGAACACTTGGACTATTTCTCTGAATGGCTATTTTTAAAGGAATGAAATCTGGAGGATTGCTTAGAGAAAATGACTTTGTAGATCTTGCATAATCCATTGAGGTAGTCGGAAGTTCTGATTCTTCAAGTGTAACACCATTCACTGTATAACGTTGTGAGGTTCCTGAGGCACTGGAAGCATTTGTGGCAATTGCTGTTTTGAATACGACAGGAGAGTTTGAAATATTGGGAATTGAAAAATTGAAAGTTTGCTCAAGATTGACATCAAACAACTCGCCGTACCATCTTTGACCACCACCTACAAGAGAAACAAGATCATTTTCATAACAAGCCCGAAAATCGTATGAAGAGATTATTTCATCAACAGTCCCTAGGATTGGCTCTTGACTCAAAATTTTTTTTGGAGAAACATTCGAATTGATATTGATAAAATAGTAGGAATAATCAGAATAAACATGTTTCTTTTTATCAAATTCAGCTGTGCCATTGTTGATCCAACGGTCAGGACCCCAGGCATAAAACAAAATATAATCCCCACTGTCAAAGGAATTGTCTTCTGCGCCAAAGTACAAGACACTATTTTGAGCTAAATCATCTGTTCTTGGTAAAGAATTTAATTCTGGAAGCATACCATCCCCATTACCATAGACATGAATATGATTAGGGTTTATAACAGAGGCATCCAAGCCCATCGAATTCAAAAAGTCAGAATCAATTATGTGAACGCCATCATTCACTACAGAAATCTTATACCAGTCACCTGAACCCGGCCTCAATACAGACTCTAAAACAAAATCTTTTTGTATTACCGAAGGATTAGAAGAACAAGAAACCTGTAATGAAGCTATTTTATGAACTACACCATTCTTACGAATAAATGGAAATCCTGAAACAACGAGAAATTGGTTCTGCCCACCACGGGTCACCTTAATATCAAACTGCAGGTCCTCTGTTATCTGAAACTCAAGCACATTCAAATAATGAATTTCTTCAGCAGAACACTTGATTAATTCGAAAGAAACACCTTTCACTTGACGGTCCGATGCTTTCAAAATGACCTTTTCAAAAAACATAGGCTTACCATTGTCATATGACACATTTTCAAAATTTGGAAGTAAGTAGCCCGTTTCACCAAACTCCATAAGGGAAGGGCTCTTCCAATCAATTTCAAAGGTAAATTGTTGAGTGTAAGAAAGATTAAGAAAAAAAAGGAATAAAGAGAAAAGGAACAACTTCATCATAATGTGTTAAAACAGCAATGGTTCATGAGGTAAAAAACGCCAAATTATTAAAATTATTACAATAAATATGCGATATTTGTAACCTTAGAAACTAAATTTACGTTAAGATTGTTCGTGCATAAACTCAATTTTGTGAAGAAAAGACATTTTTTCTTGTTTGCAATTATTTTTGGTTCACTTATTTCAACTAAAAATAATGCGGTAAGATCTCAAGATCCTGCCTTTACCCAATTTTTCTCGAATCCGGTATATTTGAATCCTGCGCTAGCTGGATCTTCTGGTTGCCCTCGCGTAGCCTTAAATTATAGG